>Ga0208297_1002000_pt1 | contig 14045 bp, 13 predicted proteins | sample LMS_cellobiose_e_FD_187367 | JGI IMG/M metagenome (GOLD analysis project Ga0208297, IMG submission 187367) | Rumen-fistulated moose microbial communities from Alaska, USA - LMS_cellobiose_enrichment (SPAdes) (version 2) | ecosystem: Host-associated > Mammals > Digestive system > Stomach > Rumen... | reverse complement strand
CCTCGTCATATTGCCTATCCCATTCGCGGTAGTATTCCATCTTGGGATCTTCAAACAGGGACATCTGGACGGCCGATTCGTGCGTCAGTTTGGAAACGCCAAGCCCCACCTGGCGGATGGGAGTTATCCCATCCCAAGCTTCTGCCAGAAGCTTCCGAGCCTCATTCAGGATGACGGCCGTCACATCCGTTGGCTGGGCAAGTCCGCACTGCTTCTGGGAAACAGTGAAGTTGTTGTATTTGACGAACATGGACACCGTGGACGCCCGGAAATCATCCCTCCGGATGCGGTGTGCCACAATGCAGGCCACATTGAACAGTGCCCGGTCAATGTCCTTGGGATCCGTGTAATCCTTTGAGAACGTCCTTTCCGCGCTGTAACTCTTGGCCTCGGTCATCTCCGTCTCCACAGGAGAATTGTCCCGGCCGTTGGCGTTCTCGTGGAGCTGCTGAGCAAACTTCTGACCTACCAGCCGGGTCAGAGAGCCGATGCCTAGATTGGCCAATTGGCCAATGGTGCGGATGCCGTAGGCCGTCAGGCGTTCCTCGGTCTTCTTGCCGACCCAGAGCAGGTCCCGCACGCCCAGCGGCCACATCTTTTCCTGAACCTCACACTCCCAAAGGGTATGCACCTTGTCCGGCTTCTCGAAGTCAGAGGCCATCTTGGCCAGTAGTTTATTGGAGCCGATACCCACGTTCACAGTGAATCCCAGCTTGGTCTTCACTTCATCCTTTAGTTGGGTGGCCACCGTCACGGCGTTTTCCGGAGTGCAACGAAGGCTCATGTCGATGAAGCATTCATCGATGGAGAACTGCTGCAGCACCGGGGAATAACTCCGGCATATTGCAAGAAAACCTTCCGAGCAGGCTTTATACCACGTCCAGTCACCGCCGACAATCACCAGTGACGGGCAAGTGCGCAGCGCCATTGACACCGGCTGCGCCGTCTTGATGCCCAGCTTCTTAGCCGGGATGGATGCGGCCGTGATGATACTCCGTCGGTCATTCGGGTCTCCGGACACCACGGAGGGCACCAGGCGGATATCCGGCTTCCCTTCGCGCACCATCTTCACCGCCGTCCAACTGAGGAAGGCGGAGTTGACATCGATATGGAAGATGATGCGGGGCAAGACTACAGGATTGCGATGAGTCCAGCGACCAGCGCAGCAGGAATAGCCAGTAGCATGCCGATGAAGCCGCCTTTGATGTGGAACCAGTAGTCGTGATAATCCTTGACCATATCTTCCGTCCCCGGGATGACGAAGTGCCTGTCGTGGCAGAACCAGAGGCAGTCCAGCACGAAGGCGTCGAACCAGTTCACGACGCACCACAGAGCGTATGCCGTGAGGCATCCGCTCCAGAACGTCGTGCAGCCGTTGATATAGCGTACCAGCAGCCCCAGCATGATGCCGAAGATGGCCATGGCTGTAATCTTCTTCACGTAAAAAGTCACGCCTCCGGGCCGATTGGACTCATCCACCAGCCCCAGCGACTTGCAGCGCTCTACAATTGTCGGAGGATAGTTGAACACCATCTTCACCGGGTCCCTGGACATCATGAACACGAAGAGCGTGAAGACTGCGCAGGCTATTATTGACTCAACAAGGAATAACATTGGGACTATTTAAGTTTAGCCATAAACTTCTCCTTGTTTACGATAAAACGGATGTGCGTCCCTTCCCCGATGAGTATGTCGCCTTCCTTGGCCGATACGGAGAAAGTGAGCTTCCGTCCTTCAACCTTTTCAAGAACGGCCGTCGCAGCAATCTCTGTACCCACTGCCGATGGTGCCAAATGCGTAATGGAAATCTGACCACCCACCGTTGTCTCTTCCGGAGACAACGACGGGGCCACCGTAAGCATGGCTGCGTTTTCCATGAGCGCCACCAGCCGAGGTGTAGCCAGCACTTTAAGCTGCCCGGATCCTTGCGCGATTGCTGTATCCTCCGGTGCTACTATGTGGAAACTTGTGTGATTAATTCCTTCAATCATTGTTGTTCCTCCAAATATCTGACTTTTTTTCCATTCGCCTTGGCATACTCGATTTCCGAACGGGTGCTTGAGCCGATATAGCCGCCCACGTTAATCACATAGATGCTATCTGCCATGTCAATCTTGCGCTTATGCATGTCATCCAGCATTTCCTTGGTGCCTTCGGTCCACACTTCATCATCTCCGGAATGTCCGAAGAGACCGACACTGATGACGATGTTGCCTTCAAGGGTAAGGCGCTTCTGCGCTTCAAGGAACTGCTCTTTGAAGCGCGTGCTGCCGCAGAGGGTTATGACTGGGTATTTACCTACCATTGTAACGTTATACTAAAGACATTTCAGAGCATTTGGGGAAGTTTGTCGGTATTTCCGACAGACTGAAAGGAAGGGCGGAATTGTCCACTTCGTCCAGTTGTTTATCCATAATGCCGAGTTCCTGACACTGCTGGTGGACTAACTTCAAATAGCGACGCAGAACCATTATGGATGGAAATTGACCACGCTCGTTGTACCAGACCATTAGATCCTTCTTTCCTTTGGAGCTATTGCAGGATTTGCAACTGCATACCAGGTTTTCAACGTTGTCGGCACCACCTTTGATTCTTGGGAAGAGATGGTCAACGGATAGGTTCTTGGTAGAGCCGCAATAAACGCAGCGGGCGCCGTTTTCCATCTTCCAGCGTTCATCCTTGAACAGGGAGCTTATCTGCAACTTCCCAGACAACAGCCCTTTGTACATCCGCATCCGGATGACGAAGGAGGTTTTGTCATAGGTCGGAAGTCCTCGGTTTATGCCGTCGTGTGCCATCGCCAAGTTGGCATATGACCAGTAAATCAGTTCTGCAACTGTATGAGGCGTAATTGAAGGCATCGGTTATCTTATCTTTTACAAAGATAGCCAACTTTCTAAAAACAAACGCAATAAAAACAATTAAGGTATGATTTACGGTTACATCAGAGTCAGCAGTGACAAACAGACTGTAGAGAACCAGCGGTTCGAAATCAACAATTTCTGCAGCAGAGAATCCATGACCATCGATGGATGGATTGAAGAGACAATCAGTGGCACCAAAAGTTATAACAAAAGGCAACTGGGTAAACTTCTTAAGCGTGTTCAGAAGGATGATCTAATCATCTGCGCCGAGCTTTCACGACTGGGGCGAAACCTCTTCATGATTATGGAAATCTTGAACATCTGTATGACAAAGGAATGCAGGGTCTGGACTATTAAGGATAACTATCGGCTTGGCGAAGATATCCAGAGCAAAGTTTTGGCCTTTGCTTTCGGATTATCTGCCGAGATTGAACGAAACCTTATCAGCCAGCGGACGAAGGAGGCGTTAGCTAGGAAGAAAGCTGAAGGTGTCATTCTTGGACGTCCTAAAGGTAGAAGGAATGCGCCTGACCGGTACAAACTTTCTGGCAAGGAAACACTGATTATTGAACTCTTGAAACAGGGCATATCAAAACGTAAAGTAGCAAAAATCTGCAAGGTGGACAGAAATACCCTCGCCCGTTATATGAAGTTGAATATGGCGGAATAAGACGGAGCGTTTTCGTTCAGCAGCAAGGCTCTCCCTGTGACTTCTCCGGAGGTGACAGCTGGGTAATTATGACCCCCATCGAGCAGAGTATCAAGCGGAAGATTGAATCTGTTGGTGTTCCTCTTAAAGATTGGAACATCCAAATTAACTATGGCATAAAGACAGGATATAATGATGCCTTCATTATTACGAGTCAGAAACGGGATGAAATCCTTTCAAATTGTTCGTCAGAGGAAGAACGATCAAAAACGGATGAGATTATTCGACCGATTCTCCGAGGCCGGGATATTAAGAAATATGGCTATAACTGGGCAGATCTCTGGTTAATCAACACTCACAATGGGGTCAAAGGCCGTATCCCAAGAATCAGAATTGAGGATTACCCTGCAATAAAAGCTCATTTGGATCATTATTGGAGCAAGATCAAGGATAGAGCAGACCAAGGAGACACGCCATATAACCTTCGTAACTGCGCTTATTTGGAGGAATTTTTTAAGCCAAAGGTAATGTACCCGAACATGACCAAGTACATTCCATTTTATTATGACACTCGCGGGTTCTATCAAAACGACAAATCGTTTATGATAACAGGTCGCCATATCGCCTTTTTGACGGCTTTCCTGAATTCATCCATCTTCAAATTCTGTTTTCTCAACAATTTTCCGGAGTTACAAGGGGGTACTCGTGAACTCCGTAAAGTGTTTTTTGACAAGATTCCTGTTATTCAAATAGATGACCTGTTGAATGAACGGTTTGCGTCCCTAATATCAGAGATGCAGAATGATCCTACTGTGGAGAAGGCGAAGTGTATTGATAAGCTGTTGTTTGATGTCTACGGTTTGACTGATGCCGAGAGAGACGTAATTGGATTCATTGAGATTCAATGACTTTAATTTCATCCTCAGTCAATCCATAGACTTTATATATTTCTCTGTCTATCAAGTTTTCGTAGTTCATCGCATCCTCTCTATTACCAAGGATTGAATCGACATAACCCTCAAATACTTTCTGTCTCTCTACATTCAGTTGAGCGATAGAAAGTTTTAGGAAGTTTGATTTCTGACCAATCTTTGCATTACATCCAAGATTACCAGTAATCTGCCCTAGCAACCACTCCGAAACTTTAGAATTCAAGAAGGCCAGAAGACATTTCGAAGAATAATGATGAGTAATCAGCATATACTCATTACTTGAAAGAAAAACACCAGATTCAGCAAAGGCATATTCGGCGCCGTCTTGAAATTGTCCATATACGATTTTCGGTTGAAAGAAATCCTCCGATATCATTTTGTCGGAGGATTTCAATCAGCCAAAAATACTGTTCCAGGAGATAGTCCAAGAGAGTCAGTTTATGATTGACACCGATGGGACATTTTTCTGCAATGATACAGGAAGAATAATCGTCGGAGAAGGACTATACCATCTTTTAGGGGTACTGAATAGCACATTGTTCTTCTATGCTATTAAGACCTTCTACGGCGGAGGTATCCTTGGGGATCACGGTGTAAGAATGAAGCATACATTCTTTGAGAAGTTCCCTTGTATCCCGGTAAGCGAGGATATTTCAGCAATAGCTGAGAGGCTTTCTCGTCGTTTTGATTCCCAAAGTCACGTCATGCTTGAAAACATAGTATTCGAGTCGTATGGATTAACGAACGACGAAGTGAACTATATCTATAAGTCTATCAATCAGTAGGTAAGCCATTATAGTGAATCCCCTGAAAGAAATTGTTTCTCTGTTTCGGTGAGCCCAAAGAACTCATTAAACTGAGCATCAATCTGTCTTTCATCGTTTGTGTTCACAACGGCTTTCATAAGGCTCTGTTCGCGAGGAACTTTTACCTTTTCCATAAAGTCAACGCCCTTTCCACCGGTAAGGTTGGCTGAAGCAAGAATGATTTTATTGAAAACTTTTGAATTGAGAAATGCCAACAAGTATTCGATGTTGTCTCCTGTGATCAAATACAGTTTATTATTAACGAACCAGTTCGCAGGTGCAATACAGGCATCCATTTCGAAACCTATTTCGCGGTATATGATTTTTGGCCTCATAAATTCCTCCCAATAGTTTGCTCCCCATCTCTGCAACGCGTACCATTCGTATCGAATACCTGTCTCTGCTTTATTTCGAGAAGAAAGCTCTTTTTTAAATGCAGAAAGATGCTTATAGAGAGCAGGATACTGCGCCTGGAAAGCTTGTTCTGCCCTTTCTGATGCACCTTGGATGGATGTATCATTATGCAGTGGGAAGTGCCAGGGAACCCATATTAACCAGAGATCTGCCCAGTTATAGCCATATTTCTTAATATCCCGGCCTCGGAGAATCGGTCGGATAATCTCATCCGTTCTCCTTCTCTCTTCTTCGCTTTGGCAGTTAGACAGAATCTCATCCCGCTTAAGAGTTGTAATGATAAAGGCATCATTATAACCAGTGAGGACCCCCCTATATATATTGATGTCCCAATCCTTCAAGGGCGTTCCCACCGCCTCAATCTTCTTCTTTATACTCTGCTCAATTGGAGATAAGATAACCCAACTGTCACCTCCGGAGAAGTCACAGGGAGAGCCTTGCTGCTGAACGAAAACGCTCAGATTCTTTAAGCTTTCACGGTTCTGTTTATTTGTGGCTGCACAAATGGTATGGTGAGCATTCTTCGCTTTTTCAAAAAGCAAGATGTTGGTATCTACCGTTGCGCTCTCAAACACTTTCACACCGGCAAAGTCAATCAAGAGCAGTGGATTCGTTTTGCTGGCCAAGAAAGAACGCAACTTTTCGCCGTATGCAGCACGCATCCACTTATTCGAAGTAATATAGCAAAGATGACCATCAGTTTTCAGCAGACGATAGCCACGTTCATAGAACAAGCAATATATGTCCCCAGTACTCGTAAATGACTGAAAACCACAGCCCTCATACATCTTTCCAAGTTCACCGCCATTAAGCTGCAACTGTATGTAAGGCGGATTCCCAATAACGATATCAAAGCCAGAGGATACGCCAAACATCCACTCAGGGTCAAAGAAGGACGCATAGCTATTCTGGTCAAACATGTCCCAAGAAGCGAGCTGTTCAACCTGATCATTTGAGATTACGTCAATCTCGGCTAGTTTCTCCACCATCTCATGTCGGAGCGTCTTGAGGAGTTCGCGGTATTTGCGCTTGGTGCGATAGGTTTTGGCACTGAATATCTTATGATTCGCCTTCTGGAGTTTCTCTTCTATGTCGATGATGTTGGTAACGAACAACGAGTTGTTCTTCTTTAGTCCAATCAATGAGTTTGCGGCAACAAACTTGGCTTCAAGGTTAGGCAGAGGGCGAATACCAAAGTTCTCTACCGGGTTGTTGTTGGCCTTTTGGTCCACTACTAGGGAGATGAAGAAACGTAGCTTGGAAATCTGGATAGCAATTGGCTGTATGTCCACACCGTAGATACAGTTCTCGATGAGGTAGAGTTTACGGGCGTAATCCGGGTAGTTGAGGCTTTCATTGAAACTGCGCTCAATGTCGCGGCGCTTTTCTTCAATTTCCTCATCTGACAGCTGGACATCCTTATCATCGCTTTCCTGAATTGCTTTCTCAAGAATCAACTCTTCCCACATTTCGTTGCTGGGGTCCAACTCGGAAAGGATGTGGACCATCTGCTGAAGGATACCCATCGGGAATGCTCCGGAACCGCAGGCGGGATCCAGAACCTTACAGTCGTAGAGTGCGCTTATAATGGCCGACTTCTGGCCTTCTGTCAGACTCAGAGGTTCGTCCGTATAACTTACGAGTTTGCGATATTCGGGCTCCAGGTCCTTGCCGACTGTTTTGTTGAGGTGAGCAATGATGCTTTCATCCACCATGTATTGCACGATTTCACGCGGCGTGTAGAAGGATCCTGTCTGCTTACGAGCCGTCGTCTTAGTCTCCGGGTTGTAGCTGGCCAGTAGGTTCTCGAAGACTTTACCCAGAAGTTCCGGGTCAAGTGACACCTCCTGATCGTAAGGAGTGTTTTCTTCAACGGTGAAGTTATAACGTTTGAGGATATCAATGATACCGGAGGCGCTGACTTTCTTCTTTGAAGCATCGCCGTACCACTCGGAGAGGTCGATATCTTTACCGACGGTGTCACCAAAGAACAGGTAATCCGGCACAATAAGGCTACGCTTAACAATGTCTCGATCTGAGAAGCCGTCAATATAGTTTCCGTGGTCTTTGTCATCCAGGCAGTCGAATAAGCCACCGTTAAGGAACGGAACGGTCTTGTTGGCAAGTTCCACAAAGAGTTTAGGATTTGAGAACATTGACTCGTAGCGCATCAGCTTGTTGTTGTCATAGTCGCTGCGGCCGTTACGGAAGCGTCGTTCGCTAACAGTATCTTTGTCCTCCGGCGTAATGGGGCTGTTGAGCATCGCGAAGAAGAGGTTCTGCAGGATAGCTTTATAGTAGCGACTTTCCTCGGATTTGCCGAATAGGTTCACAATGGCATTGGGCTCGAAACCGTCCAGAAGGTTGTTGGCAATGTATTTCTCGTCGAAGAATTCATCCGGAATCAGGTGCTTTTGCTTGAGGAACCAAACGAAGATGAGCCGGGTGACAAGGCGAATTGTCGCTTCCGAGTTGAATTTATCATCATCGGAAGGATCATCAATCTTGTTCGGAAAGCGGACAACGCGGACTGCCCAGGCGTACCAGTCAGATAGTTCATTATAGAAAGCCTTCGTGAGAACTTCAACCGAGAAGCGGTCTTTGAGGTCGTTTCCGTCAGCAACGCGGCCCTTTTGCAGCAAGAACTGATCCGGAGTATGGGTGGCGATACCAGCACCAAGGTAGTAGGAATAACGGCGGGGATTGGAATAACGCTTGTTGATTTTACCAGACTCGGACAGATCCAGGTCAACAGTAATCAAAGAGAATCGGTAATTGTTAGCAGATTCTTCCGGAACAAAGATGACCAGTGCGCGGTCTTCCCATTCGTCAGCCAGGACGCGGAATGCCTCTTTGGAGAGGCCGACACGAGCATCGTTCTTGGAGCGATGTCGAATTTCATAGACCACGAGGTCCAGCGATGCGCAGTTGCCCAGTTTGGTTACGGATGTCGTAAACTTGGTCTGCGTGCGCAGGGTAACAGGGGTTTCAGCGGACTGGAAGTCATCAGGAAGGAAAGAATTGCGGAGAAAGCTCACGAATTCCTGACGGTTGTATGCTTTGTTGAACTGCATGGTCTATGTGGTTTGTTATTGGATTTCTTCTGCTAATATGAGGGTTTCTTCGCCTTCGTCAACGGCGTTCATCTTCATTATGCAACGTTTGATGTAGTCTGGCGTGATTTTCTTTGGTAACGTGTCTGCGGCCTTGAGTGACAGTTTGTTGATAAAGCGGACTTCCTCTCCTGTCAAACCGTCATTGCGCATCAGGAGGAGTAAATCTTCGAGATAGTCGGTAGAGAGAATCTTGTTCTTCTGCCAGGCTTTGATGATAGAATAGGCTTCTCTACGGCTGCGTTCATTTTCACCGTCTACAGTATCCTTGAAGAGTTTGGACTTGACCGTCTGATAGACTGGCTCAAATTGCTTACTCACAGCTACAGGTGCTTCATTCTCTTCTGCTTCAAAAATACCAAGTGCATCTTCTGCGCTGATGGAGATAGGATTAAGGTCATCTGACTGGCCGAACTTAAACACAAAGTCATTGCCTTTCTTTCCGCAGAGGATTACACCCTGGATAGGTTTCTCAACCTTGCGCCCAACGCGCGAGCGATGTGGAATGCTCATCGCCTCCTGATAGATGTCGGTGTTCTTAACACTGTCAAGAATGCGGCGGTATTTGGTGTCCCAGGATAATTCCTCGCTGGAATCCAATTCTTTACGATATCTCTCTTTGAAGAATGCGTTAAGCTCTTCATCGCTAGTCAGGGCTTTGGTGTCTTCACCCATGATTGCGTGTATCATAGCCATTTTAAGCGTGGAAATCTGTTTTGTACGGGTTTCCTGCTCGCCAATATCCGTCGGGAAGTAATTAAAGATGTACAACTTATCGAACATCTTCTTGTTGATACGATTGATACGGCCAATACGCTGGATGACACGGGTCGGATTATATGGGATATCGTAGTTGAAGACCGTTCCTGCCCGGTGGAGGTTATAACCTTCAGAGATAGCGTCGGTAGCAATTAGAATCTGGTAATCATCTTTCTGGAAGTCCTGTTTGAGACCGGCATCGAAGTTCTCTCGGATAGTTTTCTTGCTGGTAGTTGAACTATCGCCAGAAGTGTACTTGAAGATTCCAAGACCTTCTCCTTTGAGGGATTCTCCCAGGTAGTTTGCCGTGTCCGCGAATTCAGTGAAAACAACAATCTTACGCTTGGGATCACTGGCTCGGAGGAAACGGAGTTGGGCCTTGAACTCAGTGAGTTTATGGTCAAAGCGAATAACCTGGTCTTTGCCAAACCATTCTTCCTGGATTTGTCGAAGAAGATTAAGGTCGGAAAGCATATCGCCGAGGTATTCGTCTCGCTTGATGTATTTCATGTCAATCTCGAAGAATCCTCGGTCGGTGTACTTTTCAAAAGCTTCTTCGATTTCTTGACTAAGGTCATCATCCGTGGTTTCGTAGAATTCGTCCACGTCCGGCAGGGAGCCTTTCTTGTAAACGGGAATCTTGTCTCGTTTTTCAATCCAGCGGAGGATGTTTTCGGAGGACTGAATCATTGAGTTTAGAGACTCCTTGAAGGCTGCAACCGAGCTCTCAAAGCGGCGAACAAGCATCTTGCGCATGAAGTCTGATACGCTGGCCTGTCGTCCTAACAGGAGTTGGAGACTAATCCCGGTCTTATCTTCAAGTTCTCTTTTCAACTGCTCCAGAAGTTCCGGATCATCTGTCAAATAGGAAGACGGTTTGTATCGTGCTGATTTGTAATATACAAACGACTCGTCATCTTTGTGCGCCAGCTTCTCCTCTGCAGTAGGAGAAATCTTGGATAGTGTACGCAGGTACAGGTCCTTGTCATCACCAAGGTTATAGGTGAGAGAGACAGGATCCTCCGGAATGACCGTTTTAATCTTTTGTGCTTTCAGGTCTGCCTTGTATGCTGGAATCTCGTCCAGATCGAGACGGGATCGACGGATAACCAAAGGAGAAATGATTGAGCGGATTTGTTTGGCGATGCGTTTGCTCTCGGCTTTAATCTCAGCGTCTGTCATCGTCTTCTTACGCTGAGCTTCGGCCATCTCCTCATATTTCTTGATGAGGTCACGGAATGCAACGCCAAGGTCATCGACAGTCTTCAACGTGGATTTGCTCGGAATCTGAAAGAGTTTGAGCATTGAGAAGATATCGTTGGGACGGTTGTTGAATGGTGTTGCCGTAAGCAGCATTACTTTGTTGCCCATACAGAGGTCATGAAGGATACTGTAATCCTGGATGTCTTCGTTCTTGTATTTATGGGCTTCATCAACGATGATGAGGAACTGCTCGTTATTGCGAACTATCATTCTGTAATGATCCAAGGCAGCTTCAATCTTACCACTGCTAAATACGGAAGCGGTAAAACCGAACTGGTCCTTGTACTCCTCCCATTGCTGCTTTAGGTGAGGAGGGCTGACTATAATGGTTCGCAGATGAAGATTCCTGGCAACAGTGGATGCAATGATACTCTTTCCGAGGCCAACAACATCTGCGATGATAACACCGTCGTGGTTTTCGATGGCTTTCATGGCCATTTGAACAGCATCCAGCTGGTATTTGAGGTCTGTATAGATGCCGTCGGTTATGTCGCTTGGCTTGAGAAGGTTCTTGTCATCAGGCTGGGAGAAGTATTCCTGAAGGATACGGATGAACATTGCATACGGGGAATAAAGTTTCTCCATCCAGATTTTCTTAATGACCTTTTCGGTAAACTCCGGCAGATGTTCAAGGTCGGCGACGGGGACAGCGGTCTCCCAGAGTTTATCAAAGAGTTCTTTACCTTCGTTGTAATAGACGGGGTCACGCAGAATGGTGTTCAGTTCAATACGGCCTTTAAGACCTGCGACAGACAGGTTGCTTGAACCTGTAATCATCTGGCCCGGCTGCTGAGTGATTGATTGGTGCTCGGGCTTGTATTCGAACAGGTACAACTTCGCGTGGTTGGGGTCTAAGGTCTTGCGAATCTCTAGGGTGCCATTGGCAATTTTGTCACAGAAAAGTTTAAATGCTTCAATTTGGCGCTCTGTATCGAAGAAGTCTGTGTTATTGAATATATCAACCAGGCCTTGATAATACTCGTCTCGAGTCTGGACACGCGTCTTTGTCCTCTGGGTATAGTCATCAATTTCACGGATGCCGTTGGCAAGACTACGCTCGATGTCAAGACCGACCAGAATCCGAAGGTGTTTATCTTGGAGTTTTTCATAGATTTCCTGGAAACCGGAGAAATAGAAATAGCCAACTAGAAAGTAGGCTTTATCGCATCCGGGCAGGATGTTATTAATGACTTCCGACAGGAATTTGTCTTGATTGGTTATCAAGTGCTGGCTCATAAAGATGCTGCAAAAAAGTGTTTTTGGGGTTTTATTTCCGCTTTTAAATTTCAAATATAGTGATTTTTTCTCATTCTTCCTTTGGATGATATGTGCTCTGATTCTATTTGCCAGAATTAACCCGATGGATGTCTATTACACTGCCAATATGGTATTCTATTATCCAAAACGCAAAATACGGTTTCCCATCACGGTCCTCTCGAATCATCTCAGGATGAAAAGTGATTTCAGTCACTTCTACTACAGCGGTGTCCCTTTCTTTTGCGTAGCCGACAGCTAAGGACAAATACTTGTATGGCCTTGGCAGAAACGGGAATCGCCCGTCAATAATATCGTCAATAAAATACTCTCTTGTTGAATCTTTTGCCACTTCCGGATCACGAACAAACTTGCCGGAAGCATCCTTGAGCAAATAACGTCCAGCCGTGATACCTTCTTTAACCTCACGATATTCAATCCTTTTTGTTCCAGCGATAATTTGGTCGAAGTATACCTGCTTGATTGGCAGATAAAGCGTGTTGTCTTTACTCGGAGTATCCATCGTCTATTAAATTTTGTTAGACTTGATTTCTTTAAGTTTGGCCATTTCCTTCAATAGCTCATTGCGTCCCTCATATAAGCGCTTGATAGTTTCTCCTTGTTTGGATAGCCTCCTTTCAAGGCTCTGGACATGCTGCGTTTTCTTTGCTTCCAATACAGCCTCCTTATCGATTTCGCGCATTAGCGAAATACGCTCTTCTTGACGAATAAGTTTCTTCTCTTTCTCAAACGACTGTACTTTCTCTTCAAGTTCTTCGATGTAAGATTCCTGCTCGCCAATTTGTTCAAGTGCTATCTTATATAACGATTCGAGAGGTATCTTATCAAGCCCAAATATCGGTTCGGACTTGTCTCCTCTTATCTTTATAGTCAGGATGTTATGACCTTTCTTAATTTTTTGTTCGTCCATATCAATTACACCATCAACCTAATCAACTTCCCATCCCGCACAAACATCTCTGGATTCCGGAACACAACCGCCCAAATCTGCGAAGTACCCACAGGCTGCCCGTCCCTGCGCCGATGCAGCCGGCGTAGATTAATCTGCTCGGCCAGCGTCTCGGCGGTCATTCCGCGGCCCTCCGTGGAGAGCAGCCACACTATGGCTTCCTCGATTCTCATACGGTTTTTGGGGTTACGCCGCAAATATAAAACCTGCAACTGACAACTTCTGACACACGGCTATTTTTTGAGTATAAATTCTGCATTCTCCCTCAAAAACTTCCGCAGCTCATCACCTTCCAGCACCTCGATATGCCTCGGGAGCCCCAGGACAAATCGGCCGACACCATTCATACCGTTCACATCGCCCTCCCAAAGCCAAGTGTCTCCGTCACCGGTCAGCCCCTTCTCGGCCAGCGGGTATTCCTCCAGCAGAAGGTTTTTCGCTACCATATCCATATTCAGTCGTACGTGTGACGGCGCATAGCCGTGCATCCGGAAAGCATCCAGAGGTTCTTCCTCGTGGCTGCCCTCATACTCCCAGGGCGTCTCCAGGACTTGGACTTCATCGATACGGGAGACCTTGAAGCGCTTGTTCACGCCATCCTCCAGGTCGTATGCCCAGAAGTCGATATAGTTGGAATTGAGTTTGTAGGGTTCCACCGTGTGGTCCTTCTTGTTGCCGCTGTGGGAGGAGGAATAGCCGACCAGAAGCACGGCCCTTTTCTCCCTGATGGCATCGGACAGCGCCTCGATATTCGCGGAGTTGGCCTTGTTGTCGATGAAGTTCCGGATGTCGGCCATGTCATAGACGGCGGCCAGCTTCCGCTTGAGACCCTGTTTCATCGCATTGGTATTATCCAGGTTGTCGATGAGACGGTTCACTACGTAGGCCTCTTCCTCGGAGAAATAGACAATCTTGGAAAGGTCGGGATAGGATTTGCGGCTCATCACCATCCGGTAGGTTCCTTCGTCGATGCGGGTGACGGCAAAGCCTGCGCTCCGGAAGGTGTCGATATAGCGGTAGA
>Ga0208297_1001998_pt1 | contig 14051 bp, 23 predicted proteins | sample LMS_cellobiose_e_FD_187367 | JGI IMG/M metagenome (GOLD analysis project Ga0208297, IMG submission 187367) | Rumen-fistulated moose microbial communities from Alaska, USA - LMS_cellobiose_enrichment (SPAdes) (version 2) | ecosystem: Host-associated > Mammals > Digestive system > Stomach > Rumen... | reverse complement strand
GTCGTAACTCCGCTGTGGTAAGGGTGGAAAAGTCTACGGCCCTTTTCCACGCTTTCCACAGCCCTGACTCCATTTTTTATGCTCGCCCTCTCACTTTATTTTGTGCGTTTTCTTGACAGAGGACCAATCTTGGAGGTCGCAAAGGGATAACAGGCGAATTCAGGTATGCGACGCTTGGTATCCAGATCCTTGCAGGAATCATTGAGCGAGCAAGCCAAGAGAAATGCATTGATTTTGCGAACAGAAATCTGTTTGAGCCACTCGGGCTGCCGAAACGGATATTGCACGGGGACAGTTCCAAAGAAGACCAGCTTGATTTCCTTATGAATAAGAATCCGAGACAATATGAGTGGCATTCCGATCCTCAGAACACAGTTACTGCCGGCTGGGGATTGTGTATGTCGGCAAGAGAAATGGCTGCTGTTGGAGAACTTGTTCTGAATAACGGTATGTACAACGGCAGCAGGGTTATTTCTGCAGAATACATCAATGACATGCTCAAGCCGCATCTTAAGCTCGGTGAAAGATTCGGATACATGAACTACGGATACTTATGGTATAAGCCTTTTGATGACAGAGAGGTTTATGCAGCGATCGGTGACAGCGGCAATATTATATATGCCAATAAAGATATGAACGTATCCGTGGGTATGACAGGTACATTCAAACCGAGGGTATTTGACAGAGTCGATTTTATCGAACAAAAAGTACTGTCTGTGATTGATGGGTGATATTGGTTGCCCTCACAGTGAACGGTACAGGTGAGTGAGAAAGAGACGTGCAATAAGAATTCAAAAGGTAGGCTTTCAGATATGAAACGATTGCGTCAGTATATAGGGATTCTGGCGGCAGCGGCGACTTACTACCTTGTTCATGAAGGTGCCCACTTGCTCTGCGCTGTCCTGTTAGGGGTATTTAAGCAGATTCGCTTTATGGGAATCGGCATGCAGATTGATGTTCATGCAGAAAGGATGGCCGATGGGCAGATGACACTTTTCTGCGTCGCAGGAGCGGCAGCAACCTTATTTGCCGGAATTGTGCTGGCAACACTGGTGGGAAGAATAAGCCGCCAAAAAAGCAAGCTTCTTCGGGCAGTCATGTACTACATAACCATTGCCCTTTTGTTGCTTGATCCGCTGTATTTAAGCATACTGTGCGGTTTCTTTGGGGGCGGCGATATGAATGGAATCAGCCTTCTTTGTCCCGAATGGATAGCCAGAAGCGTTTTTGCTGGATTGCTCATAGTAAATGGTTGGATCTTCTGGAAACTGGTCTTGCCGGTATACAAGGAATCCTTTTCGAACGAGGCCGAGATTTAGAGAGCATAAAGAGGAGCTTATGAAAGACGCAGTATTATACATTCACGGCAAAGGCGGCTGCGCAGCAGAATGTGAGCATTACAGGCTGCTGTTCCCCGGTTACGAGGTAATTGGTCTGGATTATCACACTTTTTTACCCTGGGAAACCGGCACGGAGATCCGTGATGCGGTGACAAAGCTGAAAGAAAAGTTTGAGAACATTATTCTGATTGCCAACAGTATAGGCGCATTCTTCAGCATGAATGCCGGGATCGACGGGATGATTGAAAAGGCCTGGTTCATCTCCCCCATCGTGGATATGGAGAAGCTGATCACCGATATGATGCGGTGGGCCAATGTCACGGAGGCGGAGCTGGAAGCCAGGGGCGTGATACATACCTCGTTCGGCGAAGACCTGTCATGGAACTATCTCCGCTATGCGAGAAGCCATCCCATCCGCTGGACGGCACCGACGCGGATCCTCTATGGAAGCCGTGACAACCTGACGCCATTTGAAACCATCCGCGATTTTGCAAAGAAGCACCATGCTGCTCTCACCGTCATGGAGGGCGGCGAGCACTGGTTCCACACGGAGGAACAGATGCGGTTTCTGGATGGCTGGATACTTGGAAAATGACATCAAAGAGTCGACGAAAGAGATGGAGATAAATAGCAGGAAGTGCATCTTACCCGCCGTTTTTTGCAAGTCACCGGCTGGGGTATGGACACAAGCGGATTTGTGTGTACAATGATTTCCGGGGATGGAAGCGTTCGATCGACATTTTTATCAAGGTATGGCAAACATCATTACATGCTTCAGAATACTGGTCAGTTTTGCGCTGCTATTCTTCCCTTTGCATTCCGTACCGTTTTACTCATTGTACCTGACCGCGGGGATTTCCGATATGGTTGACGGTATGGTGGCAAGAAGGACGAATACAACCTCCGAGTTCGGCGCGAGGCTGGATACGGCGGCAGATTTCGTGTTTGTGGTCATATGCCTGATCAGGCTGCTTCCAGTCATGGATATTCCAACCTGGCTGTACGTCTGGACCGGCGTGATCGCCCTGATAAAGGGCATAAACATTGTCTCCGGGTATGTGATGCAGAAAAGGTTTGTGGCAGTACACACAGTTATGAACAAGGTCACAGGCGCATTGCTGTTTGTTCTGCCGCTGACTATCCCGCTTATCGAACCAAGCCATGGCGCGATTGTTGTCTGCGCTATAGCGACGTTCGCCGCGATTCAGGAAGGACATTTGATTCGGTCAGGAGATGAGCGCATTGGTCACTGAGTTTATTGGCGCGGCATTGCCGTGGATTGCGATGGGGCTGTTGCTTGCCGTGTTTTTCGCAAGGGGAGCAAGGCGGAAAAAGGGTAAGCGGGAGGAGTATGGCTCCGAGGGAATGGCGCTGGGCATGTGCTTTGGCGTGGCTGTATCCACCGCGCTGCATGTCGATGTTGGCCTCGGAATGATAGCTGGTATGATACTTGGGCTTCTCATCGGCTCCTGCATTGATAAGGAGCATAAAAGATAACGACTGGACATCGACTGGTTGAGTGATGAAGTAGAGACCGAAATGTGAATATAGCGGAGACACAGATGAAGTATAACGGCGTACTGATCGCGGTATCAGATATGGAAAACAGCCGGCGGTTCTATCGCGATGTGCTGGGCTTGAAGGCCGTTGAGGACTTCGGCGCAAACGTGACCCTGGAGGGCGGCATCTTCCTGCAAACGCTCGACACCTGGAAGACGTTTATTCAGAGCGACCAGGTCATACTGCCAAATCATGACGGGGAACTCTATTTTGAAGAAGAGGACATTGAGGGATTTTGCAGCCGCCTCGCATCCCTCGATGTCCGCTATGTACATCCGTTGTTTGAGCATCGCTGGGGACAGCGTGTCGTTCGGTTCTATGATCCGGACGGACATGTCATCGAGGTGGGAGAACGGCTGGATATCGTCGTTCGTCGCTTTTTCGAGGCCGGCCTGTCGGCGGCGGAGACAGCTGAAAGGATGGACATCCCGATTAGCATGGTGCTCTCAGCCCTCGGTGACGGCGCGCTTCGACTGGTGAAGGCGAACGTGGGCGATTTCATCAGGGTCAGGGATGCCTATCTGGATATCATCGATCATAGCCCAAACGTGAAGCAATATGCCAGATGGGAGTACGGCAAACACCCGACGGATGATGCTTTGATAAGGTTCATCTCTGCCGGAAACATGTACATGTTGATGGATGGCGCGGACATCGCGGGCGTGGCGGCCATCACGCCGGGGCAGGGCGAGGACTATCGGCAGGTTCAATGGCGGGTAGACGCGCAGGATCACGAGGTCATGACGCTACATCTGTTGGGCATCCTTCCGCGCTACCAGGGCGCGGGGGTCGGCAGGGCTATGATGCGCAAAGCGCTCGGCATGGCGGCCGAAGGTGGGATGAAGGCGTTTCGGCTGGATACGCTCGCGTCGAACACTCCCGCACAGCGGTTCTATGAGTCGCTGGGATTTGTATTCTGCGGAAAACAGCATTGGTACGCGGAGAATACCGGGTGGACCGATTTTTACCTGTATGAGCAGGAAATCAGAGGAGGCAAAACCAAATGAACGTGACCTATGAGAAGAAGAGTGCCATGACCTTCATCGGCTATCATACCGAAATTCGCCCGGAGGAGGCCTATCGAAAGTGCCCGGAATTCTGGGACAGGGAATACGCCGCGAAATACGCACGGCTGTGGCAGACAATGAAGCCTGAAAACGACGTGGAGAGAGCCATTCTCGAAAACGGTATCGGCATGTATGCGATCTGCGCGGATTCAGAAGGCGTTTTTACATACTGGATCGCGGGACTCTATCAGGGCGGCGAGATTCCGGATGGACTGGAGCTCTACAGCTTCCCCGAGAGCAACTGGGCAGTGTTTACGACCAAAGGGCCGATGCCGGGTTCTCTGCAAGCGCTGAATACGGCGGTATGGCAGGAATGGTTCCCGAATGAGGGGCAAAAGTACCACGCGAACGGTACCGCGACGCTGGAGGTCTATTCCGCCGGAAATCCGCAGTCGCCGGACTATGAGTGCGGCATCTGGGTGCCGGTCCAATGAGCATGGGCAAATATGAGCTTTTATGGAAATGGATAGCGGAAAACGGCACAGATAGCTTCAAACTGACCTTTGATGAGATTGAATCCATTGCCGGGATTCCGATAGATCATTCGCTTCTCCGTTACAAAAAGGAGCTGTTGGCGTATGGCTTTCGCGTTGAAAAAATCGCCATGAAAGAGAAGACCGTTGCCTTTATTCACGACAAAATGAAGAAAGAAGTGAACCCATGAAGATTCTCGTACTGAACGGCAGCCCCAAGCGGGAAAAGAGCGACACCATGCACATCACCCGGGCTTTTCTGGAAGGCATGCAGGAAGCCGCGCCTCAGGAGATCCATATGATCGACGTAATTGACCGCCATATCAAATACTGCACCGGCTGCTTTGTCTGCAAAATGAACGGCGGTACCTGCATCCATGATGACGATATGCGGGCCATCCTGGATGAAATTTTGGAAAGCGATCTGCTTTTGTTCAGCTTCCCGCTGTATTGCTACGGCATGCCCGCGCCGCTGAAGGCGCTGCTGGACCGCACCATGCCGCTGTCCTCCATGGCCATGCGGAAGGTGAACGATCGCTATGAGCACGTCGGGCAGGCGGATTTCTCCCGCCTGCGCTACATGATGATCTGCGGCTGCGGCTTTCCCAACAGCAAACACAATTTCGAGCCCGCTATTGCGCAGTTCAAGCTGTGCTTCCCGGGAAATCACACCATCATCACTGTTCCCGAAAGCCCCATGTTCAACGCGCCCGAGGCGGCCATCGTCACCGAACTGAGGCTGGCGCTTGTGCAACAGGCGGGAAAGCAATACGCCCAAACGGGCAGGATTAATGAAGCGCTGCTTGCTGAAATCGGTTCTCCCATGATCCCTGAGGAGCAGTACGTGGCCATCGTGAACGGAGGCATGGAGAAATGAACGAATACATCGCCTATTGCGGCTTGAACTGCGAAACCTGCGAAGCCCGGATCGCAACGGTTAATCATGACGACGCCCTGCGGCGGCAGGTCGCGAAGGAGTGGTCTGAGCTGAACGGCGTGGAGATCACGCCGGAGATGATCAATTGCACCGGCTGCCGGATCGACGGGCCGAAAACGCCCTATTGTGAATCACTTTGTCCCATCCGGCAATGTGCCATGAAAAAACAGATACAAACCTGCGGCAGCTGCGCGGAGATGGGAACATGCGAAAAGCTGGCGGCCATCACCGGAAACAACCCGGATGCCGTGAAAAATCTGCGGGAATACAGGACTCTCTCCCTTCGGGAGCGTCCTGAGCTTTTGGAAGACGCCGCGACCTGGTTTCATGAGAAATGGGGCGTGCCAAGGGAGGCATACCATGCCTGCATGACAGCCTATCTGAACCGGGAGACAGAATACGGCTGGTATCTCTGTCTGGCTGGAAACCGTATTGTCGGTGGGCTGGGCCTCATAGAGAACGATTTTCACGACCGAAAGGACCTTTCCCCGAACGTCTGCGCCGTGTATACGGAGGAAGAATGCCGTGGGCAAGGCATTGCCGGACAGCTGCTGAATCTGGCTGTGGAGGACATGCGGGCAAAGGGAATTTCGCCGCTGTATCTGGTCACCGATCATATAGGGTTTTATGAACGGTATGGCTGGGAGTTCCTGTGCATGGCACACGAGGATGACAGCGGAAATGAGACACGGGTATACATTCACCGATAAAGAGGAGAATTCACTATGCAGTTTGGCATGCCAACGCTGATCGAGAATCATACGCTGGAAGAAAATGCCGCCCTGTGCGAAGCACTGGGGCTGCGCTTTATCGAGCTGAACATGAACTTTCCAGAGTATCAGGTGGACAGGCTGGAGCAAACGGATGAGCTGGTCCGGATTGCGGAGCAGCACCATCTCTACTATACCGTTCACCTGGATGAGAACCTGAACATCGCGGATTTCAATCCGCTGGTAACGAAGGCGTATCTGGAAACGGTTCGGCGGACCATTCTCGCGGCAAAAGCCCTGCTGCCCCTGCGGGACCGGTACGGAGACCCCGCACAGCCGCTGACGCTTAACATGCATATGCACCACGGCATCTACATCACCCTGCCGGACCGGAAGGTGCAGATGTATGAGCGGAATTTTGAAACCTACATGCAATCCTTTGCCGTGTTCCGCTCCCTGTGTGAAGAATGGATCGGCGACAGCAGCATCATGATGGCCGTTGAAAACACGGACGGCTTCCGGGATTACGAGAAAAAGATGATCGCATATCTTCTGGAAAGCAAGAAATTCGGGCTGACCTGGGATATTGGGCACTCGAAGGCCATCCGTGAAGCAGACGTGTCGTTTCTGATGGAGCATCAGGACAAGCTGATTCATTTTCACATCCACGACGGAACGGAAACACCGCCGAGGAACCACCTGGCCCTGGGCGACGGAGAGATCGACCTGGACGTGCGCCTGAAACTGGCCGCTGAACGGAACGCCAGGTGCGTGCTGGAAACCAAAACCATCAGTGCGCTGAAACAGTCGGTCCGGTGGCTGCGGAACAACTGGGAGGGATCACGATGGGCTTGATGAACTTGAATACTTCCGAAAATGGAATGACGCACAGTTTGAAGCTGAGATCCTATCAAAAAGAAGATGCGGAACTTATCTGCAAATGGCTTCGGACAGAGGAGGAACTATATCGGTGGTCGGCGGACAGGTTTAGCAGGTATCCTCTTACGGGGAATGATATCAATGAGAACTATGCGCCTCAGCTTGCAACTGGGCGATTCTATCCGCTGACAGCGGTGGATGAGCGCGGGCATGTTGCAGGACATTTTATCATACGGTATCCGTATGATGACGATCGTTCCGTGCGGTTCGGGTTTGTCATCGTTGATCCCGTTCTCAGGGGGAAAGGCTATGGAAAAGAGATGCTCCTGCTGGGCATTGCCTATGTCAGGGAGCATCTTCCGGCTACAAAGATCGACCTTGGCGTGTTTGAAAACAATGAAAGCGCAAGGCGCTGCTATGAGGCGGTGGGCTTTACAGCGTATAGCACCAGGGAATGCGTGATGCCGATCGGCACCTGGCGCTGTACGGACATGGAGATTGATCTGGAAAGATAGGAATTGGTTTCTTCGCCCGAAGGTGTTCCACCATCGGGTGAAGAAAGGGACGGTACTCACAAGGAGGCACAAGATGGACGTAAAGCTGTTTTCACAGGCAATCGCGAAATTCCTGGGCGGTCTGCTGATGGTTGGTTTATTGCTGTTCCTGCCAGCAGGCAGCTTCGGCTACTGGCAGGGGTGGCTTCTGATGGGGATTCTCTTCATCCCGATGTTCATCGCCGGATTGATTATGATGAAGAAATCTCCTGATCTACTGCGGAAACGGCTGGATGTCAAAGAACAGCAGGCTGAACAGAAAACAGTTATTGCCCTCAGCGGCGTGACGTTCCTGGCGGCGTTTGTCGTGGCTGGGCTGAATTTCAGGTTCCAATGGATCGTGCTGCCCGCTTGGGTTTCCTGGGCGGCGGCTGTCGTTTTCCTGCTGGCCTATGCACTGTATGCCGAGGTGCTGCGGGAAAATGTCTGGCTTTCTCGGACGATTGAAGTGCAGGAAAACCAGAAGGTCATCGATACCGGGCTGTATGGTATCGTCCGGCACCCGATGTACATGAGCACACTGCTGCTGTTTTTGTCGATGCCGCTGGTGCTGGGCTCCGTCCTGTCCTTCATCATCATGCTGGCCTATATCCCGATCATCGCAAAACGCATCCGCAATGAGGAAAAGGTGCTGGAAGACGGGCTGGCGGGATACGCGGAGTACATGAAGCGGGTCAGATACAAAGTGATCCCGTTTGTGTGGTGATGGATATAAATAACAGAAGGCAGAAGACAAAATGCTTTTCAGAAAAGCTGAAACATGCGAAGCGGAAGCGATCAGGGCTCTCTATCAAGCCGTGATGCTGTGCACCTTTTTCATGTGCCTGCTGTTTAATCCGACATCGGAACTGCCTGTGGTCACCTTTTTCGGCCGCATCATGGTGTTTACGCTGATCGCTCTCCTGTCGCTGGCTGTGTACTATTCCAAAGATGAACTGACGGTGAAAGCCTGGTGGGTGCGTACTGCGCTGCATTTGCTCCTGCTGGAAGCGGTGCTGCTGCCGCTGGCGCATTTCTGGGGCTTCTGGCACGGCGGAACCGATATTCTGGTTTATGCGGGATTTATTCTGCTGGCCAAAGCGCTGTGGCATCTGGTGGATTACGGTCTCAACGCGAAAACCGCAGCGCAGATCAATGAAAGGATCCGAAAGAACCGGTTGGAGAAAAGAAACTGATGCAAATGATGAATGTGAGCAGCCTCAGCAGAGCATTCAAGGTATATCCGCTGCATGATGCCGATGCGGACGAAATCTTGAAACTATGTCAGGAGAACACGTTGTATTATCGTTACTGTGAAGCTGAACCGACAAAGGAGCAGGTTTTGTGCGATCTGCATGTCACGCCTCCGGGTATCGGTGAAAGCAGAAAACACTATGTGGGATTCTATCGGGAGCAGGAACTGATCGCCGTGATGGACCTGATTGACGGGTATCCCAGAGAAGGCACTGCCTTTATCGGATTTTTCATGGTCAGCGCAGCCGTACAGCGTCACGGCATAGGCTCCGGTATCATCGGCGATACGGCAGCGTATCTGAAAAAGATAGGAAAAGCAGCCATTCAATTGGGCATTGATCAGGGCAATCCGCAATCAACGGCGTTCTGGAAAAAGAACGGCTTTCAGGTGCTGAAAGAGGTGAAAAGGGACGGCGGGATCATCCTCTTGGCACAAAGAACGCTGATGCCTGCTTTTCCTTGATCGAACAAAAACGGAAAGGAATGAAGAACATGGAGAAAACCATCATTCGATTGGAGAAAAAAGAAGACTGGCGGGAAACGGAGAACCTGATCCGGGAGGCCTTCTGGAACGTATACCGCCCCGGCTGCAGCGAGCACTATGTGATGCATGTGCTGCGGGACGACCCCGCCTTCATCCCGGAGCTGGACTTCGTAATGGAGCAGGACGGGAAGCTGATCGGACAGAACATGTTCATGAAAACCGTCATCAACGCTGACGACGGCCGGGAAATCCCCGTGTTGACCATGGGCCCCATCGGCATCATCCCGGAACTGAAACGCCAGGGTTTCGGAAAGAAGCTGCTGGACTTCTGCCTGGAAAAGGCTGCGGCCATGGGCTTTGGCGCGGTGCTGTTTGAGGGCAACATCAAATTCTACAGCCACTGCGGATTTGACTATGCCCGGAAATTTGGTATCCGCTATCACGATCTGCCGGAGGGGGCGGACGATTCCTTCTTCCTGTGCCGGGAGCTGGTGCCGGGATATCTGGACGGCGTGACCGGCGTGTACCAGACGCCCAAGGGCTACTATGTGGACGATCAGGACATGGAAGCCTTCGACCGGCAATTCCCGCCCAAGGAAAAGCTGAAACTGCCGGGGCAACTGTTCGACTGATCCACGGAGGACAATATGAATCGCAGAAAACGGAAAGGGTTTATAGCAAGTGGCGTTTTGCTTCTGAGTTTTGTTCTTTGGACATTTCTGATTCAAACGGTGGATGTGCAGCCCGTTGGTGTGAATGGAACAAGCGTAGGTTTTGCCGCTGTCAACACCTGGTTCCACCGCCTGACAGGCGTGCATATGGGCATCTATACTATCACGGACTGGCTGGGGCTGGTGCCCATCGCGGTGTGCATCGGTTTCGGCATGCTGGGCCTTATGCAGTGGATCCGCAGGAAAAGCATTACTAAAGTGGACAGGGATATCCTGCTGCTGGGCGGGTATTACATTCTGGTCATTTTAGGGTATCTGATCTTTGAGATGATCCCCATCAATTACCGCCCCATCCTGATCGAAGGGGCCATGGAGGCCTCCTATCCCTCCTCTACCACCCTGCTGGTGCTCAGCGTGATGCCCACGCTGCTGTTCCAGATAAACCGGCGGGCAAAGAGCCAAACGATCCGGCATATCACAGCGGCGTTTGTCATCCTGTTTTCCACGTTCATGGTGATCGGCAGACTGGTGGCCGGGGTGCACTGGCTAACGGATATCGTTGGTTCTGTGCTGCTGAGCGCAGGGCTGTATTGTCTGTATAGGATCACTGTGACTGCCATGGATCATTCATGAGAAGAGTAATGGATATGCATGAGATACGAACCAAACGGCTGCTGCTGAGACCATTCAGAGAATCGGATTACGATGATCTGTTTGAGTTTCTGTCCCAGTTGGCAGACGATGAGTTTGAAGGCTATCCGGGGATCACCTGGGAAAATGGCAGAGAACACCTGAAATACCGCCTTGGGTCGGAGGAGTTCTACGCCATAGAACTGACAGAATCCGGAAAGGTGATCGGCAATATTTACTGCGGAAACCGGGATTTCGGAGCAAAGGAAATCGGCTATATCGTCAACAAGCGCTATCAGCGGCAGGGCTACGCCGCCGAAGCCCTCTCCGCGGTGATCGCCCAGGCATTCCGGGAAGGTACGCACAGGGTTTACGCCGAATGCGATCTGCGGAACGTTCCCTCCTGGAAGCTGCTGAAGAAGGTGGGCATGAAACGTAAGGCTTATTTCAGACAGAACATCTGGTTCCGCAGGGACGAAAACGACGCGCCTGTCTGGAAGGATACGCTGATCTATGCGATCCTGGAGAACGATAAGGGTCGGTAAAGAAGCATGAAAACAAGCCTGACGGTATTCTTTGAAGACCCCTTCTGGGTTGGCGTCTTTGAGCGTGTGGATGACGGAAAACTTTCCGTCTGCAAAGTGACCTTTGGTGCAGAGCCCAAGGATTATGACGTGTGGGAATTTGTCCTGCGGCATTATGATGAATTGGTTTTCAGTCCGGCTGTAGAAACAGAAATGCGACAAATCGCAGACAATCCCAAACGGCGGCTCAGGAACGTCCGAAAGCAAACGGAGCGCAACGGGATCGGTACGAAATCCCAGCGGGCGCTGCAAATGCAACGGGAGGAAATGAAGAAAGAACGCCGTCAAAACAGCCGTGAGCAGAGGGATGCGGAAGCTCAGCGCCGGTTTGATATGAAGCAGATGAAGAAGAAGGAAAAGAGGCGTGGGCATTGATGCATAGTAGCACAGCGCTACAATCCAAACGGAAAGCAACGGCAGGCATCTGTATGTTTGCCGCAATGATTTTCCTGCTGGCCGGATGCGGGACAGGCAGCGTTTTTGACGGGTCCAGGGTATCTGACACATCCGGATTTCGGATGGAATACAGCATTCTGAATCGGGAGGAATCGGCTGATCTGACCCTGAGAGAGGGCGATTGTCTGCTGGTTTCCCTGTCACATACAGAAGGAACTGTGGATGTGACCGTAGGCATGGAAGGTCAAACGCCGATCTACCGGGGAAACGGGCAGCAGAACGCCGAATTTGTTCTGGAAATTCTGGAAAAAGGAAACTATCATATTTCCGTTTCGGGACATCAGGCAAAAGGAAATATTGCTTTCATCAGGATTCCCGGAGGGCAGGAATGATGCAGGAGAAAAGAATAGAAGAACAGCTGATTGTCTGCGGGAAATCCTATCGTATCCTCCGGCTGCTCGGTCACGGGAAGGGCGGGTATTCTTACCTTGCGGAATCTGAGGGGCAGCCGGCGGTGATCAAGCAGATCCACCACGAACCCTGTGATTACTACGCCTTTGGCAATAAGATTGAGGCGGAGCAGAGGGATTATGAACGCCTGCGGGCGGCGGGCATCCGCATCCCGCGGATGCTGGCCATCGATATGGACGCGGAGCGCATTGTGAAGGAATACATCGAAGGTCCCACCGTTTTTGACCTGGTCAGGGACGGAGCGTCTGCCGAGCCTTATCTTGCCCAGGTGCGGGACATGACGGACAAGGCGAAGGCCGCCGGGCTGAACGTCGACTGGTTCCCCACCAATTTCGTGGTACGGGACGGGCTGATCTGGTACGTGGATTATGAATGCAACGAATATATGGACGAGTGGAGCTTTAACACCTGGGGCATCCGCTACTGGAGCCGGACGCCGGAGTTTGAAGCGTATTTGAAAGAACATATGCCCGAAATTACGATCCGGGAAGAGCGGGTCACAGCGGAGGAATACATCGGTTTTCTCAAGCGTACCAACCTTGGCTCCCAGTACCCCAGGGAACGCTTTGAGGAGCGGATCGCCCGCCTGGTGAATACAGTTTCCATCAGCCTGACCGCGCGGAATGAACAGGGCCTGCTGGTGGGCGTGCTGTTCGGATTGACGGATTACGCCTATTGGCTCTACGTCACCGATCTGGGGGTGGACAGGGATTATACCCGCCGGGGCATCGGCAAACGCCTGATAAAAGCCGCCCATCAGCTGGCCGGCGGTGAAAAGGACATCGCGGTCTATCTGATCGCCAACGAAAGCGCTGTGCCGTTTTACGAGAAATGCGGCATGAAGAGGGCCGACGATGTGATGAAGTACAATCACATCGAATGGACGGAGTTCACAGTGACGTGATTGCGCAAAAAAACTGTCAGTAAATAAACAGATATGTTATGGGAATAAATTGTCTGAAAAGGCTTGACTCTCACACTATGGCAGGCATTACGATGGTCCTGAGCTCAATCATTCAGCTGAAGGAGGTACCGCCATGCTGAAAATCGGTGAATTTTCAAAGCTATCCAGAGTCAGCGTCAGAATGCTCCGTCACTATGATGAGATCGGTCTTTTGAAACCGGCTGAAATCGACCGCTTCACGGATTACCGGTATTACAGAGAGGATCAGCTCCCTGCTGCAGGGCGTATCGCCGCTTTGAAGGATATGGGCTTTTCCCTTGCTGATATCATCAGGATCCTTGAAGTTTATGATGACCGTGAAAAACTGGAGAAGTTTTTCGCTGCCAGGCAGGAAGAACTGGAGGCCTTATCAAAGGATACAGCATATAAGCTGACGCTTCTGGACGCAGCCAGAAAAAGGCTGAGAAAGGAAGAAGACATGAGTTATAACGTTACCCTCAAAATCATCCCTGAGCGCTATGCCGCGACCATCCGAATGACCATTCCCCGCTATGAAGACGAGGGCATGATCTGGGGCAGGCTGGCCGAAGAGACCTGCCGGATGAATCTCGTGGAGGATGATCCCTGCCTTTGCGCGGTAACTTATCTTGACGGAGAGTACAAGGAAGAAAATGTTGAAATGATGGCCTGGAAGACCGTCAAGGGAAGCTATCCGGATACAGAGCATGTGAAGTTCCGCACGCTTCCGGAGGTTACGGTGGCCAGCTGTACCTACCAGGGAAGCTATACCCAAATCACGGACGTATACGCCGCTGTCATTGCATGGATGGAAGCAAATGGCTTTGAACCCGCTGGCCCGATGTTCAATATCTACCACATCAGTCCACACGAAACGCAGAATCCCGATGAGTTTGTGACTGAGATTTGCTACCCGGTGAAAAAGAAATAACGGACCATTCTGCCATGGAGCGTCTCTTCGGAGGCGCTTTTCTTATGCTCAGATATACCTTTTAACGATGAAACCCCCTGAGCGCAAATCACGCCCCAAAAGCCGCGGCTGCACGGACTTTTAGCCGCACCGTCACGGCGAAATAGCCTCACCCTAACGGAGGAATAGCCTCATCTCATGTCTTGACAGCTGGGAGGAAGAGCGGTACT
>Ga0208297_1001995_pt1 | contig 14080 bp, 9 predicted proteins | sample LMS_cellobiose_e_FD_187367 | JGI IMG/M metagenome (GOLD analysis project Ga0208297, IMG submission 187367) | Rumen-fistulated moose microbial communities from Alaska, USA - LMS_cellobiose_enrichment (SPAdes) (version 2) | ecosystem: Host-associated > Mammals > Digestive system > Stomach > Rumen... | reverse complement strand
GACGCGGTCCGGGTCATGCAGAGCGTGCTGCCCGACGCCCGGTTCATCGGCGTGTTCGAGACCGCCTTTCACCGGGATATTCCTTTGGAACGGAAGATCTTCGGCGTGCCCTACGAATGGTACGAAAAATACGGCGTCCAGCGGCTGGGCTACCACGGAGCTTCCCACGGCTATATCGCGGACGTGCTCAATGCCCGGGGAAAGGAATACGCCGCCATCTCCTGTCATCTGGGGGGCAGCTGTTCCGTCTGCGCCATCGAGAACGGAAAGAGCGTGGACACCAGCTTCGGCATGAGCCTGGAATCCGGCCTCATCCATGCCAACCGGGTGGGGGACATCGACACGGAGATCAGCTATTTTCTGCGGGACCAGGGGCTCTCCGACGCGGAGATTCTTTCCGGCCTGCAAAAGAAGGGTGGCCTCTTGGGGATCTCCGGCGTCAGCAACGACCTTCGGTACGTGCTGGAGGCCGCCGAAGCCGGGAACGAGCGGGCCCGGCTGGCCGTGGACGTGTTCGTCACCGGCATTCTCCACTATATCGGAAGCTTCTATATCGACTTGGGGCATCTGGATTATCTGGTGTTCACCGCGGGCATCGGAGAGCATTCCGCGCCCATCCGGCAGCGCATCTGCGAAAAGCTGAAGGCCATCGGCGTCGTCCTGGACGGGGAAAAGAACCTGAATCCCCCGGCGGACGGCTGCATCAGCGCCGCCGATTCCAAGGTGAAGGTGCTGGTCATCCCCACGGACGAGGAGCTGGGGATCGCCCGCCGGACTTACGAATACGAAAACTGATAGGAAATTGAAGACAAAAAGGGCGCTCACTGGTGAAATGCCGCGGGCTCATAAGGAAGTATTTTCACATGTATGGAATGGTGTAGTCTTTCGGGACTGCACCATTCCTGTTTTATGCTGTGATGCGATACAGTTGGGGGCTTTGGCGAATCTCGTCCATCAGCTTTTCCAGTTCCTTTTCCGTGGGTAGCGTAATCATCCCAGCCGCCGTGAAATAGACGTCCACCTTTACGTGACAGTGACCATCGTACTTGTCATTGTTGTGGACCTCAATACGGCGGATCAACGTGTTCACGATGGTAGGCGTCAGTTCCCGTACCTCGGTAAACTCCCGCAGTCCCTTCAGCAGCATACGGAGATCGACCTGCGCCTTGTCCGCCTTCCGCAATTCCTGCTCACAGAGGGAGATGGTTCTCACCAGTTCCTTCTGCTCCGTTTCGTAGTTGGCGGACATCTTGGAAAAACGCTCGTCGCTCAGCTTGCCGACGATGTTGTCCTCATACAGGCGAGATATGATCCGGTCGATCTCATCCACACGTTTTTGGCTTCTCGCAAGCTTGGACTTCGTCTCCTGCAAACTCTTCTGTCGCAGCGAATCATTTTTCTTTGCCAGGAGGAACAGGAAAACGGATTCGTACATAGAGTGCCTCCTTCATACATGTATTTTTTTCTGTGCACGTGCTTGTATGGTAGCGCAGTTTTTCAGAAGAAACAAATGTGCAAAACCCGGATCGACAGATTTGACAGCACAAGGATAGAGAAAGACCTCTCCGAACAAAGTCGGGGAGGGCTTTGATTGCATCTTGACCGTAGCTTGGTTTCATCCCATCTGACTTGTCGAATAAAAATCATCGAAACCGGATGTTGTATCAACTCGTCTGCTTTTGATGAACCGTTTGTTGTTCCAGCTTCCGAAACCGATCGGGCGTTACACCGAACATCTGCTTGAAGCTGCGGATGAATTGCCTCGTATCATGATAGCCGATCTCTTCGCAGATGTGATCGAGCTTCCAGGCCTTCGTTTTCAGCAATTCCGCGGCTTTTCGCAGTTTAAAATCTTTGACAGTCTCTGAAAAGGACCGTCCGGCCTGCTCCTGAAACATGCGGCTCAAATAGGATTCATTATAGTGAAACTCCGCAGCAAGGTCGTGAAGCGTGATGGTGCGATAGTGATTGTACATGTAGTTGACCATGTCGAGAAGCCGCTGATCCCTGAGAGCGATGCTGTATAACGGCTGCATCGTGTCCATATATCGCTGAAGGATATATGTGATCAGACTGGCTGCAGCCGATTCCATCAACTCGTTTTGATAAGGAAGGCCGAGCTTTTGCTGCTCGTACAGAAACAGGAGCATGTTCTCTGCGGCAGGATCTTCACCGCACTGGAAACTGATCGGATAGATCATGGAGGGCAGGTGCGGAATGCTCATCTTCACGAAGTGGCTGAGCCTGATTTTCATGGTGAGGCACAGTGAGTCTCCGACAGCAATGAGCTGGTGACTCGTCGGAACCGGGATGAGGATAAAGCTCCCTTCCTGCTGGATCACTTCGTTTTCCCCAACGCGATGCATACAACTGCCCCGGAGCACATAAGCGCATTCGATAAAATCGTGTGAGTGCGCAGGTATTTCAATATATCGGAGCAGTTTTTCTATGGCAACGTTCATGCCGGACGGCATGAAGTCCTCCTCCGTCAGGCCGGTGTTTCCGTATCTCTCATGAAAAGAGGCAACGATCTGTCCCTGCTCCCGAAGAGCGGGCGGGTCATTGAGGGTCTCCAGGGTATGCCTGTCTGTTCCGTGCATCATCAGATATAAGTACTGCCCATGGCGAAGCATGGTTCCTGTTCGGTGAACGGAATCGAGCCCTGCCTTCTCATACGGATCCAACTTGGACAACTCCCGGATCAGATGATTATAGTTTGCCAAAGTATCCCTCCGTTCAAGCTTCACCATCGTTTTTGTCAACAAATCAATTATACCCCATGGAAAAGTAAAATTCAACCTATGCAAAATGTAAAATGTAGGTATTTTTTTATTCTTTCCAAAAGCTATAATATAGATAAAGGAACACACAGAAAGGACCTTGAACATGGGGAAACGGCTGAATGATCTGAAATGCACTCTGATCCAGAAAGCGGTCTATGCAAAGCTCTACAAGGGACACAGGCCCAACGAGTGGGAGCCCTGGCATGCGCCGGAAGTGAAGAAGCTTCCCAGCGGCCTGATCTGCCGCAGCGATGTAAAATACGGCGAGACCTGGCCCAACAGCTTCGCGGACATCTGGTATCCCGACGACAGCGGGGGAAAACGGCCCGTGGTGGTGTACTTCCACGGTGGAGGCTTCATTTTCGGCAACAAGTCCGCCGGTGACCCGCTGCAGACCGGCGGAGGCGGTGTGGGAAAGCTGGAAGCGATCGTGCGAGAAGGTTATATCCTGGTCAATGCGGATTACGCGCTGGCGCCACAGTACCGGTTTCCGGTGCCGATCCGGCAGACGGACGAGCTGTTCCGCTATCTGATCACACATCAGGAAGAGCTGCACCTGGATATGTCCCGTGTCTGCCTCTCGGGAGGCAGCGCTGGGGCGAATATGACGGCAATCTACGCCGCCTGCGTCTGTAATCCCGATTACGCTGAGCTGCTCGGCCTCGATCCCGTGATGACAAGGGAAAACCTGAAGGTGCTGGCTATCGACGAGGCAGCGCTGGATGCAAGCGTCTTTGACAAAAACATGTACGCCATGCTGGGCTGTTCTACCGGAGCAAAGCGAAATACGCCGGAGGCCGTGGCAATCATCAACGCGAAAACCTACATTCGTGACAGCTTTATTCCCAGCTGGATCAACGCCTCCAACGAGCCGAATGACGAGACGGGCTATTTCATCACGGAGGGACGCGGCCTCAAAAAGAAGCTGGACGAGATCGGCGTCCCCAACGAGCTGGTCTTTTTCCCCGGGGCGAAGCTTCCCCACGGTTATATGGACCGGATGGACACCGAGCCGCATGCAAAAGAAGCCTTTGACCGGATGATGAAGTTTATAAAAAAATACATATAAGGGGTAGAGAACAATGGCAAAGAAAGAAAGCGTGAACAAGCATCCCGACTGGCGGCTCAGCACCCGGGAGCGCTTCAATTACTATCTCTCTGATAGCGGAAGGCTGTTCGGCACTTCCGTATTTCAGACCTTTATGACCGCGTTCCTGGCCCTGCGGGGCGTCAATTTGGCGGTGCTGGCCAGCGTGCTGCTGGTGCTCAAGTTGATTGACGCAGTGGACGATGTGGTGTTCGGTTACCTGATTGATAAGCTCAAGATCACAGAATGGAAGGCCTTTCGCAAGCTGACCGGCGAGGGCAAGTATCTGCCCTGGTTCCGGCTGACCTTCTTCCTGTTTCCCCTGTTCACTGTGGTGTTCTATCTGATGCCCTCAACTCTGTCTGTAGGCGCGAAGATTGCCTGGTTTGTGGTGAGCTATCTGCTCTATGACTTCTCCTGCACCCTCAACGAGGTGCCTATGAATTCCCTGGTGATGACCCTGACGGACAACACCGCGGAGCGGACCCACATCATCACCGTGAAGGGAATCATCACGGTTTTGGCTGCGGTGATTGTGGGCGTTGCACTGAACTTCCTTGTGGATCCGGTGGCCGGCCCGGGCTTCAGCTTCACTTCTGTCTCCATCGGGGCGATGATCCTTTGCACGGCAATCATGATCCCTCTGGTGCGAAGCGGCAGGGAGTACAACACAGAGCTGAAAAACGTGGAAGAAGAAAACCAGCACGAGGGCTATACTCTGCGGGATATGTGGAATTGCGTGAAGACCAACAAATACATGATGGTCTACCTGGTTTCCACCCTGATCGCGGGCGTCACCGCCACGTCCTCCGCTGTTGCCTCTCTGATTTCCTTCTATCTCTTTGACGGAAAGACCATGATTACCTCGCTGCCGGTACTGATCGCCTTTATTCCGGGGCTGGTTATCAATACACAAGCGGACAAAATCTCAAAACGCTTCGGTCGCCGGAATTCTCTGATCCTCCTCGGCCTTGTGTTCGGCGGGATGTACATCTTGCAGTATCTGGTAGGCTATGAGAACATCGGGGCCTTCATTGCCCTGAGCACCATTGCGGGGCTTGCCAATTCCCTGCGTTATGTGTTTATGAACTTCATCGCCCCGGACACCATCGAATACACCCGCTATAAGACCGGAAAAGACTGCGCCGGCATATTCTACTCCCTGAACGCCTTTGTAAACAAGGCCGTCGGCGGCGTTGGCGCCAGCATCGGGCTTCTGGTGATGGGACTCTACGGCTGGCACGAGGTCCAGGCGGAGAGCTATCAGCAGCTACTGGACATGGGCATGGCTGTGGGCCAGGCAGGCTATCAGACTCCCCAGGCCATTCACGGCATGTGGGTGGTTTACGCCCTGATCCCCGGCATCGGCTTCCTGCTGTCCACCCTGGTTCTGCTCTTTTATAAGTTGAGAGATCGGGACGCGGAGCTGATGGCCAAGTGCAACGCCGGGCAGATCACCCGCGAGGAATGTGAAGCGCAGCTTTCGAGGAAGTATTGATGAAGCGTGAAAGCTTTAACAGCGGTTGGATGTTCTGTTATGGCAGCGGGACGGCGCTGGAGCGCACAGTAAGTGGTGCAAAGACGCCTGTCCCGGTCACGCTGCCCCATGACGCCATGATCGGGGAGGCGCGGGATCCCCAAACTCCCACCGGAAATGCAACCGGATACTATCCCGCCGAGACCGTTCACTATACCAAAGAATTCAAATGGGATGACCCTTCCGGCGCCGCGTATCTGGAATTGGAAGGCGTCTATCACAACGCTGCAGTTTATATCAACGGCTGCCTGGCGGCGCAGCATCCAAACGGCTATACCGCTTTTGCCGCTGACATCTCGCCCCTTCTGAAACCGGGAAAGAATACCGTCAAGGTACTGGTGCGAAACGGCGTTCCCTCCAGTCGCTGGTATACGGGTACCGGTATTTACCGGGACGTATGGCTGCTCCGTGGGGGCAGCGTCCATATCGCGCCGAACGGCGTGAAGATTACGGTGGCGGAAGCAGATGAGGAAGCGGCGGCGCTTCTGATCCAAACCACCCTGGTCAACCGGGATGCAAAGCAGCAGACGCTTTGTCTTCGTCACAGAATCGGCGAGGCAGAGATCAGTGCTCCGGTGACGCTCCTGGCGGGCGAAACCAAGACAGTATCGCTTCGCTTTACGCTGGAACATCCGAAACGCTGGAGCATTGACAGTCCTTACCTTTACGACTGCGAGACCGAACTGGAGGGGCTGGACACGGAGCACACGCGCTTCGGCATTCGCACGTTTTCCCTCGACGCTGTGCGCGGACTTCGCGTTAACGGCGAGCCCGTCAAGCTCCGGGGCGGCTGCATCCATCAGGATCATGGCGTCATCGGAGCGGTGGAGCACCGGGCGCTGACTTACCGGCGCATCCGAAAGCTTAAGGAAGCGGGCTATAACGCAATACGCTGCGCGCATTTTCCAACCAGCCGGGCGGTGTTGGAGGCCTGTGACAAGCTGGGGATGCTCGTTATGCTGGAGCTTTGCGACGCCTGGACGATGCCGAAGGTGGACTTTGATTATTCCACCTACTTCCTTTCTCACTGGGAGGAAGATGCCACAGCCATGGTGGATCTGGCCTACAACCATCCCTCGGTGATCTTCTATTCCATCGGCAATGAGATCTGCGAAGTCAGCGATCCGCATGAGGTCCAGTACGGCAGACAGATCTGCGACCATATCCGGGCGTTGGATCCATCGCGCTATCTCACCAACTGCGTGAATCCGGTGCTGTCTCTGATGGATCGCATTCCGGAGCTGGCGGTCAAGGCCGGAGCGGACATCAATTCCATTCTGAACGGGAACGCGGAGGAACTGGCAAAACTCATGGCATCCCGGGAGATCGGCGAGCCATTGGAGGAAGCGTTCAGTTATCTGGATGTGGCAGGCTACAATTACGCCACCTTCCGCTATGAAGCGGATGCTGGAGAGTATCCCCACCGCGTTATGCTGGGGGCGGAGTGCTATCCCGGCGCTCTCTATGAAAACTGGAAGCTCTGCGAGAAGCTCCCGCAGCTGATCGGGGACTTCGGCTGGGCGGCCTGGGACTACCTGGGCGAGGCCGGTGTCGGGCAGCACCGCTACGGCGAAGCGGTCGAGTACGATCTGTACGGCGCCTACCCCTGGCGGAGTGCGGGCTGCGGTGACTTCGATCTGATCGGTGACCGCCGTCCGGTATCGTACTGGCGGCAGATCGTCTGGGGCCTTCGGAAAGAGCCCTATCTTGCCGTGCAGGATCCCGCCCATTACGGAGAAAAGCAGTCTCCCACCCGCTGGGGCTGGTCGGACGCCCTGCGGAGCTGGAACCACCGGGACTATAAAGGTAAGCCCATCGTGGTGGAGGTCTACTCCGATGCCGACGAGGTCGAGCTGCTTGTCAACGGCCGCTCAGTCGGGAAACAAAAAACAGAGCGCTGCAAGGCACTGTTTGAATCCGTTTACGAGCCGGGCGAGCTGACAGCGATCAATATCCGGGACGGAAAGAGGGCCGAACAGGATCGGCTGATGACCGCCTCCGACGAAGTTCACCTGGAACAGACAGAGCTTGGCGGCGGGATCATCGAGCTCTCCGTCATGGACAAAGACGGCATCCTCAACCCGGAAGCGGTGTTGACGATCACGGCGGAAACGAAGGGAGATCGTTTAATCCTTGGCTTCGGCACAGCCGACCCCAAGAGCGAGGAGAACTATTTCGACAAGACCATCCAAACCTGGCACGGGCGGGCGCTCATCGTGACCCGCGGTGACGGAGAATTGAAGATAGAGGAGCAATGACATGACATTTACAGCAATCAAACGGGTGGTGATGAACGCCCGCTTCCATAAGATCAATAAGCATTACAAGACCGATCCCGTTATCGGGGACCGCAGTTACATCCAGCGCGAAGGGAAAGACCCCGTGGAAGTGCTGTTCTACTATCCCAAGCAGCGGGAAAACATGCCGGTGTTCGTCCAGATCCACGGCGGCGCCTGGGTCGGTCTGGACGCGGTGGACGACGACCGCTATTGCCGGCGGCTGAGCGAGGAACTGGGGGCCTTTGTGGTCAATGTGAACTACAAGCGGCTCTATGACAAGAGCTTCCCCTATCCCCAGGAGGAGGTCGTGGATACCGTCAAGTGGCTGAAAGCCCACGCCAAGCAGCTGGGAATCGACCCCGACAGGATCATCCTCTCCGGCGGCAGTGCGGGCGGTCATCTCACAGCGGGCTCCGCCATTCTGCTGGCACAGCAGGGCGTTCAGATTGCGGGGCAGATCATGGAGGTGCCTTTCCTGGACTTCACCCACACGATCCCCATCGACTTTCCGGAGGGGGACAAGCTCTACAAGATGATGTTTGAGCTCTATCCGCCCAAGCTGCCTTTGGACAGCGAGGTGCTGTCCCCGGCGGCGAAAATCACAGAGAAAACGCTGGAAAAGCTCTCTCCGGCGGTGGTCATCGTCTGCGGCCGCGACCCGCTGCATCCCCAGGGAGAGCATTACGCGGAACGCCTGAAACAGCACGGCAAGCTGCTGGATCTGAAGATGTACAAAGATGGTTATCACGGCTTCGGCACCGAAAAGGCCGAGGAAAAGCCGGAGCAGGATAAGCTGCGGGAGGACTGCTTCCGCTATAAGGTGGAAAAGGCGAAAGAACTCTATGCGATGAGCAAGGAGGAAAACCATGGCAAAGCGGAAAACGCATAAGGAGGATCGGCGCGGCTGGCCTCTGTTCAACCGGCTCCTGGCGGATTATATCGAGCTGACCCGCTTCCCGGAACTGCCGGAGCGCCCGAAGCAGGGCAAAAACTACGAATACTGGCCGGAGGGCGCTCTCTGCGCCAACGGCAATCCCTACCACGGCTGCATTCGGCTGGGCAGTGCGAATAAGCTGGTGATCGGTTTTTCAGGCGGCGGTGTTTCGGTGGATGAACATACCGCAGCCAGACCCCAGCGCGTGGGCGGAAAGGGTGAGATGTTCTACTCCGACGACGTGCGCTTCGGGGACGTCGTTCTCCGCATGGGGACCTTTGGGAAGTCAAAAAAGAATCCCTTCCGGGACTGGAACCTGCTGTTTGTGACCTACGCCACCGGGGATTTCCACTGCGGGACCGGGGATTTTCCCTATACGGACCTGGATGGAAAACCCGCCGTGTTGCATCACCACGGGTATACGAATTTCCAGCTGCTGCTGAAAAAGATCAAAGAACTGGTGCCGAACCCGGATCAGATCCTGGTGACCGGGTTTTCGGCAGGAGCCTTCGCCACGTCCCTGCTGACCGACGCGGTCGCCGCCGCGTTCCCGGACTGCCGGGATATCACCGCCTGTGTGGACAGCGCTATGATGCACTTCGACTGGCAGTGGGTAGCCCGGGAGGTCTGGAAGGCGCCGGAGGAGATCGCGGCACGCCTCTCCGGAGACGAGATTGTCTCCGACAGTCTGTTGGCACTTCATAAGAATCATCCCGAGATCAAGATCATGTACTGCTGCTCGGTGCGGGATGCCGCGCTGACACAGATGGAGATGTATCTGGAGGACGGCCGCTGGATCCCGGATAAGGCTGCAGGCATGAGCTTCCAACGGAAACTCAAGGAAATGCTGGATCATCTGCAAAAGGAGATTCCTGACCTGAGTACGTTCATCTTTGATACACCGGACAAAAGCAGCAAGGAAGCCGATCTGACCGTCCACTGCCTTTGCGGCTCCAACGCCGCTTTCACCACCGTCGTGGACGGCGTGAGCTGCGCCGACTGGATGATGCGCGGCGTCAGCGGTGAGGTGTTGAAGCTGGGCCTTGGATTACTTTGAAGGGAGATCGCAACATGAAAGTAGAAAAGATCGTTTTGAACGAAGCAAGAGAAGTATCTCTGACTGCCTATCTCCAGGAAGTTGATGGTGAATTCGGCTTTTCCAAGCGCCCCGCCATGCTGGTGATTCCCGGCGGAGGGTATGCCATGTGCTCTGACCGTGAGGCCGATCCCGTGGCTGCGGCCTATCTCAAGGCGGGGTATCAGGCCTTCGTTCTGCGCTATACCTGCACGCCCAAGGGAAAGTGGCCCCTGCCGCTGGAGGACTACGAAGAGGCCATGGCGCTCATCGAGGAGCGGACGGACGAGTGGCATCTGGACAAGACAAAGATCGCCGTGGCCGGTTTCTCGGCGGGCGGTCATCTGGCAGCCTGCGCCGCAACTGTGGCAGAGCATAAGCCTGCCGCCGCTGTTCTGGTCTATCCGGCGATCTTAAAAGACATCTGTGATATGTGTCAGCCGGGGATGCCCTATCCTCATGAGCATGTCACGGCGGAGACCTGCCCCTGTTTCTTTGCAGCGGCACGGGACGACCGCACCGTGGATATTTCCAACACGCTCCGCATGGAGCTGGCGCTGGCGGAAAAGGGCGTAGCTTTTGAGAGTCATATTTATTCCTACGGCGGGCATGGCTTCTCCACCGGTGAGGATTGGATCAATACCAGCTCCGTCTGTCCGCGTCTACCCCGCTGGGTGCCTGACAGCATTGAGTGGCTGGGCGAGGTCATGGGGAAGTTGAAGCGCGGCGGATTCAGCGAACCGGTAAGCGCGCTTTCCATGAACGGCAATTTCGCGCCGGTGCTCAGCGTAGACTGCACGCTTTCCCATCTTCGCAGACAGCGCGAGGAAGCAAAGGCCGTCCTGGCTCCCATGTTTGCGGCCATCGAGGCCGTTGCCAAAGCACGGCAGTTTTCTGCAGAAGGATTGATGGCGGCAGTAGGAAACAATACTGCACGCGAGATCATGGAAATGGTGCAGATCCCCGCAGAGGCGATCGCGGAGATCGACAAAGCGCTGCATCAGATGATCAATCAATTGGAGGGTTAATCAATATGGTCAGAATCGATTCCCCTGAAGTTCAGGCGTTTGAAAAGGCGCATCTTTCGACCCTTCGCTCTCTTGCACCGGAGTGCATGGTGCTGCTGAAAAAGAATGGAGATTTCCCGCTTTCCTCTCCCTGCGAGATCGCCCTCTACGGCGCAGGCGCACGGGAGACCATCAAGGGCGGCACGGGCAGCGGTGACGTGAACGTGCGCCATTATTTGACCGTGGAAGAGGGTCTTGAAAACACCGGTTTCACCGTCACCACAAAGGCCTGGATGGACAGCTATAAGGCCATCCGGGACGGGTCCATCAAGGGCTTTTATGATGGAATCGCACAGGAGGCGAAGGAGCTTGGCAAATCTGTCTTTCTCGTCGGCATGGGTCGGACGCCCCCGGAGCCCCGCTACGATCTTCCCCTTGACGGCAAGGGCGAGGTCTGCGTTTATGTACTTGCCCGCAACTCCGGCGAGGGCGCGGATCGCCCCGGCAGCGAGGGCGACTATCTGCTCACGGAGGATGAGAAGCGAGACATTCTACGCTGCGCAGAGCAGTATCAGAAATTCCTGCTGGTGCTGAATGTGGGCGGCCCGTTGGATATCTCGCCGGTGCTGGACAAGGTGGAAAACGTTCTGCTTTTAAGCCAGCTGGGCAGTGTTACCGGAGACGCCTTCGCGGACGTGCTGTTGGGGAAGGCCGCTCCCTCCGGCAAGCTCACCACCACCTGGGCCAGGGCCGAAGATCTTCCTTCCATCGGGGACTTCGCCCAGCGGGACGACACCCGTTATCGGGAAGGCGTATTTGTGGGCTACCGCTACTATGACGCGGCGCCCGTCAAGCCGCTCTTCCCCTTCGGCTATGGCCTGAGCTATACGGAATTCGAGACGGATTGCACCTGCTTTGCGGTGGAAAACGGGATCGTGACCGTAGAAGCGACGATCCGCAACACCGGCCGCTTCCCCGGAAAAGAGACCGTGCAGCTGTATGTTTCCGCCCCGGACGGCAAGCTGAAAAAGCCTCTTCGGGAGCTGGGTGCTTATGCCAAGACGAAAGGACTCGCTCCCGGCGAGAGCGAGACGCTTGTGCTGAAGCTTCCGATGGAAAACATGGCCAGCTGGGATACAGAAAACGACTGTTGGCTGCTGGAGCAGGGTGAATACCTGTTCAGTATTGGCGGCACAGCGGTCGGGATCGTGTCTCTGGACGGGGATGCGGCTTCTGCGGCACTCAGCCATTCCGGTGGTGAGGCGAACTTTGAAGATTGGCAGCCGCAGACCGCACGTAAGATTCCCGAAGGACTGCCCTGTGTTCGTGTTTCTGCATCTTCGCTTGGCCGCATCGGACATTATGACCGAGAGAAATCATCTCGTGAACATATCGGCCTGGAAGATCTATCCGACTTTTCCGTCAAGGAACTGGCCACGATCTGTGCCGGCAAACATTCCGATGCAGAAGGAATGGCGGCCATCATCGGCAATTCCGCCTCCCGTCTGGCGGGCGGTGCGGGTGAGACCGCGTCGATCGTGGCTGAAAAGGGCTATGGTACCATCGTCATGGCTGACGGTCCTGCGGGACTGCGCCTTTCCACCAAGTACATTGAAACAGAGGACGGACAGGAAGGTATGGACGCAGATGCGTTCAACAGCATTCTGAATATTCTTCCTCCCGAAATCCGTCAGCTGATCCACTTGAAACTGCAACAGAACGAAGAAAAAGCGAAAAGCAGCACGGTTTTGTATCATTACGCTTCCGCGATCCCCATCGGGACAGCACTGGCACAGGCATGGGACCCGGCTGTTGCGGAAGCCTGCGGAAATCTCGTCGGTGAAGAAATGGAGCTTTTCGGCGCCAACATCTGGCTGGCACCGGCGCTGAACATTCACCGCAGCCCGCTCTGCGGCCGGAACTTTGAATACTATTCGGAGGATCCGCTGATTTCCGGGAAAACTGCGGCGGCGGTGACCCGCGGCGTACAAAAGCACGAAAAGTGTGCTGCCACGATCAAGCATTTCTGCTGCAACAATCAGGAGACCAACCGTTTCGGCTCCAACAGCGTGGTTTCACAGCGTGCTCTGCGGGAAATCTACCTGAAAGGATTTGAGATCTGTGTGAAGGAAGCTGATCCGAAAGCACTGATGACCTCTTACAATCTGCTGAACGGTATCCATACCGCGAACCGCGCTGATCTGATCAGTACGGTCCTGCGCAGCGAGTGGGGCTTTGAGGGCATCGTCATGACCGACTGGGGTACCACGAACGATAAGTTCAACTTGGGCGTCTACGGTGCTTCCAGTCCTTCGCTCTGCATCAAAGCCGGCAACGATCTGATGATGTCCGGCACCAAAGAAGATGTGGACGGTATCTTGACAGGCTTGAAGGACGGGACGATCACCCGCGCCGAGCTGGAAGCGTGCGCGGGAAGGATCTTGGCGCTTTCCAAGGAGTTAAGCGAATGACAAAGTGGATCTGCCATCCGGGCGATAACCGGAACACGTGCCTCGTGCCCGTGTTCCGGCGCAGATTTGAAGTACATAAAGCCGTGAAAAAAGCCCTTTTGCGCCTGACGGCTCATGGAATCTATGAGGCGGAGCTGAATGGCGTGAGCGTGACCGAAAACAAGTTTATACCGGGGCTCACGAGCTACTATACCCGCATCCAGACGCAGGAATATGTCGTTACCGCCCTCTTAAAAGAGGGCGGTAACGAGCTGCTTGTTACCGTCGGCGATGGCTGGTGGCGCTGGAACAACAATTTCGGCTATACGCTCGCTCTCTGGGGTGAGCTGAGGCTTCTTTACGACGATGGCCGTGAAGAGACTGTGCCTACGGATGTAGACTGGGAAGTCGGACTCGGTCCCATCGTGCGGACGGATCTGCAGAAGGGCGAGGTCTATGACGCCCGCGTGGAGCCCCACGGCTGGCAGAAAGCCGCCCTTTGTACCGAGCATACCGAGGGCGAGCGGATCGAAAACCGGAGCGTCCCCGTGCGGGAAAAGGAGCGCTTTCCGGGGAAGCCGATGCGCGACGTCGCCGGGAGACTTGTCATAGACTTCGGGCAGAATATTGCAGGCTATGTCCGGATGATCCTTCGGAATACCGCACCCGGGCAGATCGTACACCTGAAGCACGGCGAAGGATTGGATCAGGAAGGCAAATTCTCCACCGCCAACTGCGACGGCGGAAGGGCGGAGTTTCAGGAGGTCACCTATATCTGTAAAGGCGCCGAGGTCGAGGAATACACGCCGCATTTTGCCGTGTTCGGCTTCCGCTATACCCTCGTGGAGGGCATTGAGGACGCGGACTTTGAGGCCATCGCCGTCTACTCCGACATGGAGGAGACCGGCGACTTCCATTGCTCCAATGA
>Ga0208297_1001993_pt1 | contig 14106 bp, 13 predicted proteins | sample LMS_cellobiose_e_FD_187367 | JGI IMG/M metagenome (GOLD analysis project Ga0208297, IMG submission 187367) | Rumen-fistulated moose microbial communities from Alaska, USA - LMS_cellobiose_enrichment (SPAdes) (version 2) | ecosystem: Host-associated > Mammals > Digestive system > Stomach > Rumen... | reverse complement strand
AAAAATTGTATAATGTCAGCCACTGTGCAAAACAGCGCATACTACTGTTGAAAGATTGGCTGTTTTCTGCCGGTTTTAATGAATACTGAAAACTGAAAAATGAAAAGTGAAAAATTGTATAATGTCAGCCACTGTGCAAAACAGCGCCTATCACTATTCAATTATTCATTATTCATTTTTCAGCCTTCAGTTTTCAGTTACTTTCACTTGTGCTGCGCCGCGCACACGTCGTACCATTCGCATACCTGGCAGATTTCGGGCATGGCCGCGCCGGGCATCATCTTTTCATCGATCAGGGCGCACAGCTCCTGCCAGCTGAGCCACTGGCCGCTGCGCAGGCCGCACACCTCCGCCACAGCCGCGTCCAGATAGCGAACCTTCTCCTCGCTGTCGCAGCGGTAGTCCCTGTCGTGAGGGCAGTGTTCGCACAGGGAATCCCGGTGCAGGATGATCTGCACCATCTCCCGCCCGCCGCCGTTCAGCTGGCGGTGGAGGCGGGTCGTATTTTCCACAAATTCAGGGCTGTAGCCCTTGCCCACAAAATGGCGCAGGCACAGTGCGTGGTGCGGACGCAGGCGGATGATTGTTTTTTCCATGGTGCTGACCGCGGCGACGGCAGGGCCGTGCGCGCATTCTCCTTTTCCTTATGATCAATATGCAGTCTGTTGACGCCGTTTCTGGTATTATTATATGAACATTCCTCCGTTTTGTCAAGCATCGGGGCTTTATTTTTGCCATATGCTGTGATATAATGGCAGGGTCACCTGAGTTATTTTATTTGGGAGGGAAACCGATGAAAAAGATCATAGCGTTACTTTGCGTTGTGGTGCTGGCCGCTACGGCAGTGGTGGGCGTAACCAGCGTGCGCAGCAGCAACAAAATCAAAGACCTGAACAGCGAGATCGCGTCCCTGCAGCAAGCGGTGGACAGCGGCAGCAAAACCATTGAGGGCCTGAACGGCGATGTGACCGCCAAAACGGCGGAGATCGAAGGGCTGACGGCTCAGATCGAAGCCCTGAAGGCGGATGCGGACGCCAAGGCCGCGGAGATCGAAACCCTGACGGCGGATGTGACCGCCAAGACAGCCGAGATCAAAGGGCTGACCGCCGAGAACGCCACCGCGCAGGAAACCGCCGCGGCGCTGGACGCCCAGCGCGCCGCCCTGGAGGAGCAGCTGTCCCAGCTGACCGCCGAAGCCGAGGCGAAGAACGCCGAGATCGAGCGGCTGAACGGCGAGCTGACCGCCGCCCAGGTTACGCTGAAAACCATTGCCGATACCCTGAACCCGGCTCCCAAGGCGTCCGCGGAGCGCGCGCTGCCCGCCGTGGGCCAGGTCATCAACGGCTTTGAGGTGAAGGACGTGCGCAGCTTCGCCCTGCTGAACGCCGACGTGGTGGTGTATGAGCACCAGCAGACCGGCGCGCTGGTGATGCTGCTGGCCAACGATGATAACAACCGCGCCTTCGAGATCACCTTCCGCACCCCCGCGGAAACGGACATGGGCGTGTCCCACGTGTTTGAGCACTCCACGCTGGACGGCTCTGAAAAGTATCCCAGCAAGACGCTGTTCTTCAACCTGAGCTATCAGACCTACAACACCTACATGAACGCCTTCACCATGAACATGCTCACCAGCTATCCGGTGGCGTCGCTCAGCGAGGCGCAGCTGCTGAAATACGCTGATTTCTATACCGACAGCGTGTTCCATCCCATGCTGCTGAAGGATAAGACCATCATCGATGAAGAGGCCTGGCGCTATTCCCTGGCCGACGCGGACGCCGATCTGACCATCGCCGGCACCGTGTACAGCGAAATGCTGGGCTCCTACACCATCAACAGCGCTGCCAATTTCAACGCTATGCAGACGCTGTTCCCCGGCAGCACCGTGGGCAACAGCCACGGCGGCAACCCCGAGCACATTCCGGATATGACCTATGACGATCTGATCACCTATCATCAGAAGTATTATCATCCGTCCAACAGCCTTACCTGCCTGTACGGCAACTTTGAGGATCCCGCCGCCTTCCTGGAGCTGCTGAACGGCTACTTCTCCGCCTATGAGAAGAAGGAATTCGTCATCGAGGACGCGGGCTACACCCCCATCACCGAGGCGCAGAACGCCACCTTCACCTATGCGGTGGAGGCGGGCAGCAACACTGATCACGGCGCGGTGATCTATTACGGCTTCGTCTGCGGCGAAAAGGACGAGGAAACCCTGAACAAGCTGGATCTGCTTACCACCCTGCTGGGCAGCGACGGTTCCGTGCTGATGCAGAATATGAAGACCGCCCTGCCCACCGCGTCGGTATCCTGCTATGTGGATATCGCCTCCCCTGAGCTGGCGGTGATCTTCTCCGCCACCGGTGTCAACGCCGAGGACGCGGAAACCTTCAAGAGCACGGTCAACAGCTCCCTGGCCCAGATCGCCGAGGAGGGCTTCAACCCCGATGACGTGGATGCCATCATCGCCGCTTTCCGGCTGGATCTGCTGCTGACGGGCGAGGGCACCAGCATCGGCACCGATATGATCCCCAACATCGTGTACTACTGGGCCAGCATGGGCAACATGTACGGCTTCATGAATTATGTGGATGCGCTGGATCTGTTCAAGCAGTACGCCGAGGACGGCACCTTCCAGGCCAACATCAAGGATTATCTGCTGAACAACGCCCGTACCGCCCTGGCCGTCACCGCCCCCGAGGCGGGCCTCAAGGAGCAGCAGGACGCCGCCCTGGCCGAGAAGCTGGCCGGCATCAAGGCTGCAATGAGCGAAGAGGAGATCGCCGCCATCGTGGCGGAGACCGCCGCCCTGGCCAACCCCAGCGAGGAGGACGCCAGCCAGTACGTGGCCCAGCTGCAGGCCGTTACCGTGGACACCCTGCCGGAAGAGGCCCGCATCTATGAGATCAGCGACACCGTAAACGCCCAGGGCAACCGGGTGGTGAACGCGCTGGCCAACGCGGACGGCGTGGGCCAGACCCTGCTGCTGCTGGATGCCGCCGGGCTGACGCAGGATCAGCTGTTCAGCTTCAAGCTGTACACCCAGCTGCTGGGCGACCTGGATACCGAGGCCCATACCCGCGGCGAGCTGGCCAGCCTGATCACCCGCTATCTGTACGGCGCCAACATCCGCGTGTCGGTGTTCGACCATGCGGAGGATGACGGCTATTCTCCCTACCTGCGCGTATCCTTCACTGCCATGGATGAGGATATGGACGCCGCCTACGCCCTGGTGCGGGAGCTGCTGTTCGGCAGCAACGTGGAGGACGTGCAGCGCCTGAAGGACACCGTGTCCGCCCTGAAGACCAGCCTGAAAAACAGCATCACCAGCGCGCCCTACAACGTGCCGCTGTACCGGGCCCTGGCCACCCAGAGCGGCTCCACCGCCTACTACGTGTACATCACTTACCTGGATTACTATGAATTCCTGGAGAAGACCGAGGCCCTGCTGGAGAGCGAGCCCGAGACCGTGGTGGCCAATTTGAAGGCTATCCAGGAATACTTCAACAACAGCAACGGCGCGGTGATCGGCTTCTCCGGCAGCGCGGAGAGCGCCGCCAACCACCAGCGCGCGGCCGAGGCCTTCCTAGCGGAGCTGGAAAACCGCGAGATCGAAAAGCAGACCTACGAATTCCCCCAGGCGGGCGCACGGGAAGCCATGATCGTGGACAGCGCGGTAAACTATAACCTGGTGTTCGCCGGCTATAAGGATCTGGGCATGGAGGAATACAGCGGCGCGCTGGACGCCGTCACCAGCCTGGTGGCCGACAGCTTCCTGTATCCTCTGCTGCGCGACCAGTACGGCGCGTACAGCGTGATGCACGGCGCGACCGATACCGGCGTGTACATCCTCACCTACCGCGACCCCAACGTGAAGGAGAGCTTCGATGTGTTCGCCCAGCTGCCCGACCTGGTGGCGACCCTGGGCAATCTGGATCAGGAGACGCTGGACGGCTACATCAATTCCGCTTATTCCTATTACGCTCAGGGCACGGGCGAAATCACAGGCGGTATGAGCGCGGTGCTGAACACCATTTCCGGCGATAAGCAGGAGATCGTGCTGGATTATATGAAGCAACTGAAATCCATCACGGCGGACAGCGTGGCCCAGTACGCCGATATGTACAAGGCCCTGGCCGAAAAGGGCATGATCGCCACCGTAGGCGCGGCCTCCGTGATCAATGCCAACGCCGATCGGTATGACACCGTGCTGGATCCCTTCGGCGTCAGCAGCCAGCCCGAGCAGCAGACCCCCGACATCGTGGAGGGCGAATGGTACTATGACGCGGTGATGTTCGCCTATCAGAACGGCCTGATGGCTCCTGCCGATATCGAGCACTTTGGCGTGAATGATGACGCCACCGTGGGCGACCTGGCCGTGATGATGTATCAGCTGGTGGGCGGCAGCAACGTGGCGGAGGAGGCCATAGCCGACCTGGCCGCTGAGGGCATCTTCTCCGCGGAAGCGAAGCCCGGGGACGTGCTGACCCGCGAAGCCCTGACCCAAGCGGGCAACGCCTTCGTGCAGGCCATGCAGCTGGGCGCCGTCGATTACGAGCTGCCCGAGACCGAGGCCGAAAACGCCACCCGCGCCGAAGCGGCCCAGGTGATTCTGAAGATCTATATGAAGGCCGTTGGGCAATAATCGCAGAAAAACAAAACAGCAACCGCCCCGGAGATCGATCTCCGGGGCGGTTTTTGCAAAGCGATTTTCGTTTACTCCGTCAGCCGTTTGCGGAAGTATCTGCCAATCTGGGCCTGCATGGTCACGGCGGCCTCGGTCAGCTCGTTGGGGTACAGGTTGATGCCGTTGGTGGCTTCAAAATTCAGGTCGCCCCGGTAATGGATTTCTTTCAGCGCGTCCAGGAACAGCTCCCAGTTGGTGGTGCCGGTGAAGGGGGCGCGGTGGTCGTCCAGATGGCCGTTGTTTTCCTGCATGTGCAGGGCCTTGATGCGATGGCCCATGATGTGCACCGCCCGGTGCAGGTTTTGCCGGGCCAGCTGGCAGTGTCCGGTATCCAGGCAGAAGCCGAAAAGCTCCTCCCCGGCGATGTCGTTGAGCTGATCGACCCATTCCGCCGCCTCGTGGAAATCGGTGCAGGCCGCAGCGTAGCGCGTGCCCTCCACATCCCGGTTGAACATATTTTCCAGCAGGCACATCACGTGATGCTCCCGCAGGGCGGGGATCAGGGCGGTGTATATGTTCCGGTTCAACTCCCATTCCTGCTCCGGCATCCAGCGATCCTGATTGCGGGCGCAGAAGGCGGGATGGATGATGATATGCGGGCTCTCCATGTATTCGGTGGCCGCAATGGATTTGAGCAGCACCGCGGGCATGCGCTGGTTCAGGGTATCGTTGCCCAGCATCCAGGTGGGGAAAGGCGCGTGCACCTGGGAGATGGCCACGCCGTGGCGCTTGGCCGCCTCCTTGTAGGGCCGCAGCGCCTCCAGAATGACGTCCAGCGGCTCGTCCATCACGCTGGGGGCGTTGGCGCGCACAACGTCTGCCCGCATCAGGTAATAGCTCATGCCAAACTGCACGCCCTCGATGCCGCACCGCGCCAGCAGGGCAAACCCTTCGTCAATGCCCCCCGCGCGCTCCAGCACGTCGCCTGGATGAATGGAGATTCTGTACATAGCCAAGCACCTTCTTCTTTTTACTTTTGCGGTGTGTTTCCATTCCTATTTTACCTTGTAGAATTTCGCATGTCAATGAACCAAACAGGATTTTGCACTTTCAAAACGCAAAACGACCAACGTGCCGGGGATTATTAAGGAGGCTTGCCCCCATGACTTCAAACCCGCGAAAAGCGATGCAAATTGCTTTTCACGGAAGCATCGGCTTGCCGATGCGCCAAAAGAACCCCGTGAAAATCTGTTTTCACGGGGCGGACCGGGATTGAAACATGGCAAACAAACGGAAAAGTTGCCTGCGATATCCTCCTGTCCGGTCGCTTGGCGCGGGGGCGAAGCAGGGATGCTGTTGCGCCCCCGCGTCGCCTTTTCCGCCTGACAGCCTGCTTGTTCCTGCTGTCAGCTTCATTATACCCGGCAAGGGCGCCTTTTATGCCAGACCAATATTTGGGCCGCGGCCGGGAATTATTCCGGCAAATCCCCAGCCTTTTTTCTCTTTTCGGCGCATACTCTGCTGTATCCGACGGCATGTTAAAATCGGGAGGGAAAAGCATGAATCCATACGAAGCATCCGTACAGCCCATCAGCCGCAGCCTGCGCAGCTGGCAGGCGCTGCTGCCCCCGTCCCTGAACCTGCGCGGCCAGCCCCTGGCCCGGTCCCGGCTGCTGCTGGCGGCCTGCGCCCTGGAAACCGCCCCGCCCATGCTGAATGATGCGGAAAGCCAGCGGCAGGCGGCGCTGATCCGCCGGGTGGAGCGCCAGCTGCGGCTGCGCTTCCTGTCGCTGATGCCCCACGAGGGCGTCTGTGAGCATCTGCTCACCGCCCTGTTTATGCTCTCCGCACTGACCTGTGCCGCCGCGCGGCGGGAACAATCCGCTGAGGTGCGCGGCGTGCTGGATTTTCTGCTGCCGGAAAACTGCGATATGCTGTACCGCACGGCCAACCTGCTGTCGCTGGAATACGGCGTTTCCGCCGGGGAGGTGCTGGGAAACCAGACGGAGCTGATGCCCGGGCGGCCCTGCATCGCCGCACACCGCCATCCCTATGACGATGTGCGCCCGCCGCTGAAGGGGATCGAAAGCAGCGCGTCCAGCTTTGTCAGCCTGTATCTGCTCCACGCCGCGGCCCGAAGCGTATCCCGTATGGCGGCAAACGCCCTGCAGGCGGAAAACCCTCGTGCCCGGGCCCTGTACGCCGAGCTGTCGCTGATCCTTTCGGAGCATGCCGCCCAATACGGCGGGCTGCTGGGCTGCGGCCGCGCGCCCGATCTGGAGCTTTTGCTGCGGGCCTACGCCCACTGCAGCCTGTTCAGCGACCTGGCCGGTCAGGAGGAAAACGCTGATCTGCTGCCGATCTGGCGCGAGGCGTATTCCGCCTGCTGCGCGCATCTGCAAAAGGCGCGGGAGCTGTATCGCCGCAGGCGGCCTGCCCGGCCGGTTCCCTTTGAAGGGGAGGCGCTGCCCCCGCCGCTGCTGCTGCGGGCGGATAAGGGCTACATCCGCGGCGCCATGAACAGCGTGGGCCTCACCGTGCGCCGGGGACGCCGCCTGCCCGTGGGCATGCTGCCTGCGGACGCCGACTTTTTCCGCTATCAGCAGCAGATGAACGATGACCCGCTGCGGGTGCCCAGCCATGCCGTGGTGGCAGCGCACATTCTGAAAACCGGCAGGGACTTTCGTCTGGAGCTGGCGCCCCATCCCATCGAGATGCTGCGGAATCGGGCCGCCGACCCGGTGAGCGTAGGAAGATAAAAATTGGCAGAAGGTGTGACGGCACGCCTTCTGCCAAATGAATTTCCAAAACTGAAAAGTGAAAACGAACAATACAGCATAAAAGCCACCCTATAAAAACCAGCCATCACGCCAGCCTTTCATCACTATACCATTCTTCATTTTTCAGTCTTCAGTTTTCAGTATTCAAGCCCCGCAGAAAAGGGGTTTTTGTTTATACCTGCACCCTCCCCGTCAGAATATCCTGGTAATCCGCATAGTTCTTTTCCAGCAGCTCGGGGATTTTCAGCCCGTAGGGACAGTGCTGCATGCACTGGCCGCAGTGCAGGCAGCCGGGGATGCGGCCCATCATGGCCTGGGCCTTTTCATCCAGCCAGCCCGCGGAGGGGGAACGGCGGATCAGCTGGATCATGCGGGCGGCGTTGTTGATCTGAATGCCCGCCGGGCAGGGCATGCAATAGCCGCAGCCCCGGCAGAAATCGCCGCTGAGCTCCGCGCGATCCTTTTCGATCAGGGCTTTCAATTCCCCGTCCAGCGCGGGGGGCTGATCCATGTAGGAGAGGAATTCCTCCAGCTCCCGGGGGCGCTGCACGCCCCAGATGGGCATCACGTTGTCAAACTGGGCGATGAAGGCGTAGGCCGCCGCGCTGCTGGTGATCAGCCCGCCGGACAGGGCCTTCATGGCGATGAAGCCCACGTCCAGCGCCTTGCACCGGTTCACCAGATCAAGCTCTTTCTCCCCGCTCAGATAGCTGAAGGGGAACTGCAGCGTGTCGTACAGCCCGCTTTCCACCGCCTCCCGGGCCACGCCGATCTTGTGGGCCGTGATGGCGATGTGGCCGATCTTGCCCTGGCGCTTCGCCTCCAGCATGCACTCGTACATGCCGGTGCCGTCGTCGGGCCGGTAGCAGCGGTCGGCGCAGTGAAACTGGTAAATATCAATGTGGTCGGTTTTCAGGTTGGTCAGGGAGGTGTGCAGATCCTGCCAGAAGCCCTCCGGCGTTTTGGACATGGTCTTGCTGGCCAGGGTGAACTGATTCCGCCGGTCGGACACGGCGCGGCCGATCTTTTCCTCGCTGTCGGTATAGACGCGGGCGGTGTCGATGAAATCCATGCCCCCGTCCAGGGCGCGGCGCAGCAGATAGGCCGCCTCGTCAAAGCTGACGCGCTGGATGGGCAGGGCCCCAAAGCCGTTTTGCTCCGCTGTGATGCCGGTGCGTCCCAGTCTGATTTTCGCCATGGCCACATCCCCCTTTTGTAAAGCCGTTTTCTATTTTTATACAGCATTTTTCAGCTTCCGTCAACTCTTTTTGCGATATATCCGGCGGGGCTGGCCGTGCACCCGCAGCAGCCGGCGCTGCGCCTGCGTATCCCCGTCCCAGGGGATGGCGGGCACGGCGCCGGTGCATTCGGTGCTGGACGCCACCGCGTCCGGAAAATCCCGGTTCTGCTCACACATGCGATCACCGCCTTTCTGCGCTTATTGTGGTTCAGAACTATCATGAAAATGCAACACTTTCTTTGTTGTTTTTCCCAGCATGGCGTGATACACTGAGGGCACGAAGGAGGGATTCCATGGATGGCTGCGCCTTGAACGGCTTTTATTCCCCCGCCCAGCTGCAGCGGTATCTGACGGCGCTGCCCCGGCGGTACAGCTGCCGCGCCTATGGCGGCGCGCCGGACGCCGGCCAGCTTTCCGCCCTGCACTACGCGGCGGAGCGGGTCTGCCTGCCCGGCACGCGCATCGTCATTGCCGCTTGCGGGGAGGGCCTGTTTTTGCACGTGCCGTTTGTGGAGCCCATCCGCGGCACGGATCAATATGCCTGCTTCATCGCTGATATGCGCCGGGAGCTGCCCCGCGCCCAAATGGGCATTGGCGGCGAAGCCTTTGTGCTGGAGGCCGCTGCCATGGGGGTGAACACCTGCTGGGTATCGGGCACCTACCGCCGCGGCGCGGTGGATGTGCCGCTGGCGGAGGGGGAGCGCGTGCTGGCCGTAACGCCCCTGGGGATCGCCGCCAGGGGAGAGACGCCCAGCCGCAAGCGCAAGCCCCTGGCCTCAATTTGCCTGACCCCGCCGGATCAGTGGCCCCTGTGGGCCTATCAGGCGGCGGATGCCGTGCGCCGCGCTCCCAGCGCGGTGAACCGCCAGCCCTGGCGCCTGAGCTACGGGCAAAACACCCTGCGCCTGCTGGGCAGAAAGGCGGACAGCCTGGATATGGGCATTGCCATGCTGCACATGGAGGCCGCCGCCGGGGGCCGCCGCCGCCATTGGGAGTGGGGCGAGAATGGATGCGTGGCGCATCTGATCGCTGAGGAAGAAGCATGAGCCTGCTGGATCAATTGGAAGCGAACAATGCCCGCAAAAACGCGCCTCTGGCAGAGCGCATGCGGGCGCGAACGCTGGATGAATTCTTTGGCCAGGAACATTTGCTGGGCAAGGGCCGGCTGCTGCGCCGGGCTGTGGAGGCGGACAGGCTGACCAGCAGCATTTTTTACGGCCCGCCGGGCTGCGGCAAAACCACCCTGGCTCATGTGATCGCAAGCACCACCAAAAGCGCCTTCGCCCGGCTGAACGCCGTGACCAGCGGCGTGGGGGACGTGCGGGAGATACTGGCCCAGGCCCGGGAGCGCCGCACCCTGTACGGGCAGAGCACTTACCTGCTGCTGGACGAATGCCACCGGTGGAACAAGGCCCAGAGCGACAGCATCCTGCCCGCCATCGAGGAGGGGCTGATCCGCTTCATCGGCTCCACCACCGAAAACCCCATGATCAGCATGACCCCCGCCATCGTGAGCCGGTGCCGGGTCTTCGCCTTTGAGCCCCTGCGGGAAAAGGACGTGCGGGCCATACTGCTGGCCGCCATCGCCGACCGGGAGCGGGGGTTGGGGGATATGAACGTGTATATCGACGAGGACGCCCTGAACCACATCGTCCGGGTGGCGGCGGGCGATGTGCGCAGCGCCCTCAACGCCCTCGAGCTGGCGGCGCTGACCACCCCCACGGGGAAGAACGGCATTCACATCACATTGGACGTGGCGGAGGAGAGCATACAAAAGCCCGTCATCCGCTGCGACGACACCCTGTATTACGATATGCTCAGCGCTTTTTGCAAGAGCCTGCGCGGGTCGGACAGCGACGCCGCCCTGTTCTGGTTCGGGCGGCTGCTCACCGCCGGGGCCGATCCCCGGCTGCTGGTGCGCCGGGTGATCGTGCATGCCAGCGAGGACGTGGGCCAGGCCAACCCCGTCGCCATGCTGCAGGCCGCTGCCGCCATGCAGGCGCTGGAGCACCTGGGCATGCCCGAGGCGCGCATCCCCATCGCTCAGGCCATCATTGCCGTGTGCGAAAGCCCCAAGAGCAACAGCGTGGTATGCGCCATCGACGCCGCCCTGGAGGACGCGGCTACGGCCGCCGGCGCTGTGCCCCCCGCCCTGCGGGATACCCACTACGCCGGGCACGAGCGGCTGGGCAGCGGCGCGGGCTACCTGTATCCCCACGATTACCCAGGCCATTGGGTGCGCCAGCAGTATCTGCCAGATGAATTCAAGGACAGGGTGTACTATCAGCCCAGCGACCAGGGCCACGAGGCCAGAATAAAAAAGCGCAAGGATCAGGATTGATCCTTGCGCGGGAAAGCGGTATTACTTTTGCTGCATCATTCTGACGATGCGCGGGCCGATCAGCATGCCCAGCAGCAGGCAGATGACCATTTCCGGCAGCATATAGGATAAGTTATAGGTGATGCTGCCCCACAAGGGCGTGCCCCAGACGATCACGCCGGAGAGCACGCTGCACACCAGACGGCCCACCAGGGCGATGACCATGGCGATGTACAGGCCCCAGGTTTTGGGCCAGTTCTTTGCCAGGCCCGCCAGGCCCAAGGCAGTAAACGCCAGAATGTAATCCAGCAGCAGGCCCATGAAGCCCGCGGCCTCCGCCCCCTGCACGATCTGCAGCAGCGCATAGGCAAAGCCCACCAGCAGCCCGGGCACCAGGCCGTAGGCCGCGCCGAACAGCATCACCGGCAGCATGCTGCCGGGGGTAACGGCGCCGCCGCCCGCCATGCGGAAAAAGCGGATGTAGCTGAGCACGAAGGACAGCGCCAGCGCCATGGCCGCGTGGGCCAGCATTTTGGTCGTCCACTTCACCCTTTTCCGGGAGAGCACAAGCAGCACCACCGCCAGCACCGCCAGCGCGGCAATGGCCGCCCATTCCCATACCCCGGCCTTGGCCAGCTTGCCAAAGGGATTGCTGATCCACTCAAAAAACGGAACCTTCGCTTCCTCCACCGCTTCCTCCACGGCTTGCGCCGCTTCGGCAGCTTCCTCCGCCAGCGCGGAGCCAATCAGCCATTTCATCATACGTACCTCCTTTTTCCCGCAAACAAAACCCGCACGCTTACGCATGCGGGAAACGGGGGCGAAGCAAACGCTTCGCGTGGCCGCTTCCCTACGGTAGGATGATCTACACAGGTTCAAGGGGACCGGCGTTCTCCGCCATCTCAGCCGCTTTGCGACGCCCCCAGCGGGTACGAAAGCATTATAGCACACACGACCGATCTGTCAAGGAGAGAAACACCATGCTGCACCATTTTTTTGCCTACATGAACCGCATGAAGTACATCCGCCGCTGGGGGCTGATGCGCAACACCAAGATCGAAAACGACATGGAGCACTGCTTTGAAACCGCCATGATCGCCCACGCCATCGCCCTGATGGGCAACGCCCGGTATGAAAAGCAGTACGACGCGGAGCACATCGCCGTGCTGGCCATGTATCACGACGCCAGCGAGGTGATCACGGGCGATCTGCCCACCCCCATCAAGCACAACAACCCCGCCATCAAAAAGGAATACCACAAGCTGGAATCCATCGCCCAGAAGCGGCTGCTGACCATGCTGCCCGCCGACGTGATGCTGGATTACGAGCCCCTGCTGGAGCCGGACGAAACCACCGAGGAGTGGAAGATCGTGAAGGCGGCGGACAAGATCAGCGCCTACATCAAGTGCATGGAGGAGCGCAGCGCCGGCAACCGGGAATTCTATCAGGCGGAGGAAACCACCCTGGCCTCCATCCGCAAGATCGATCTGCCCGAGGTGCAGGATTTCATGGACGAGTGCGTGCCGGGCTTCGGCATGTCGCTGGATGAAATCTCCAAGGGGTGACGGATATGGAGCATGCCTATTTTGCCGGCGGGTGCTTCTGGTGCATCACGCCTTTCTTCACCCGGCTGCCGGGGGTGGGGGCCGTGGTCAGCGGCTTTTCCGGCGGGGATGAGCCGGATCCCAGCTATGAGGATGTAAAGCATCAAAAGACCGGCCATCGGGAAACCATCAGCGTCGAATACGACCCCGCCCGGGTGGATTTTGATACTCTTCTGGCCGTATTCCTGGCCAACGTGGATCCGCTGGACGGCGGCGGCCAGTATATCGACCGGGGCCGCAGCTATACCCTGGCTATCTATTATCGGAATGAAAATGAAAAGGCCGCCGCGCTGCGGCAGCTGACGGCCCTTGAAGCCCGGCTGGGCCAGCCGCCGCAGGTGGCGGTGGAGGCCTTCAAATTCTTCTGCCCCGCCGGGGAGGAGCACCAGTATTTCTATCTGCGGCATCCGGAGAAATTTGAAAAGGAAATGAACGAATCCGGCAGGAGGAAAAACGATGGTCAATTATGATCTGCTCGCCCGTCAGCTGCGTGAGCTGGCGGCGGAGGAGAACTTCTATGTGCCGCTTTTGTCCAACGCCAGCGCCCTGCTGTATGACGCGCTGCCCGATCTCAACTGGGCGGGCTTCTACCTGATGCGGGAGGGACGGCTTGTGCTGGGGCCCTTCCAGGGCAAGACCGCCTGCATCCACATCGCCGTGGGCAAGGGCGTATGCGGCACGGCGGCGGCGCAGGGCCGCACCCAGCGGGTGGCGGACGTGCACCAATTCCCCGGCCACATCGCCTGCGACGGCGCCTCGAACAGCGAAATCGTGATCCCGCTCAGGCAGAACGGGGCGGTTGTGGGCGTACTGGATATCGACAGCCCCCGCCTTGACCGCTTCACCGCGGAGGATCAGCAGGGGCTGGAGGCCTTCGCCCGGGCGCTGGAGGAAAGCATGCGGCTGTGAGGCCAAATTGAATATTACGTTATCCTGCGGGTCTGATGAACAGAATTTAATATATTGGATAAGAAAAACCGAAAAGGCAAAATCATCATCCCACGGATCTGGCGGTGGATGAATTTGCCATTCACAAAGGGCACACGTACGCCGCTTGCGTCATGAATCTGGAAACTGGAGAAGTGTTAATACCAATGTCCATGCCGGAGAAGTCCGGCACAAATAGGAATGAAACTGCATTTTCACAGTAAACTGCATTTTCACCGTATTCCCTGATTAAAACAAGACATCGAAAAGCAGAAACTTGACGGGGAAGGGGTACGCTTCTCTTTTGCGTCAAAAGAGAAGCAGAAAACCTGCCTTTGTCGCCGTAAAAGCTGCAAGCGCAGCGAAAAGCAAGGCCGCTGTCCACCGCTTCCGGGCAGCCAGCTTCGCTGGCGCGCTGTGCGCAAAGCGCACAGCGAAAACCGGCGTCAGGCCGGAGAAAATGAGTAAACTCATTTTTCCGGACTGCCGCCGGTTTTTTTATGCCCGGAAGCTCTCTTGGCGACTTTTAAGTTTCGGGCGCAGATTGTTCGTTGTTGTTTTCAAGCCGGTTCGCCCGGATGGGTCCAGGGTATGAAATACCCTGGCGC
>Ga0208297_1001988_pt1 | contig 14155 bp, 14 predicted proteins | sample LMS_cellobiose_e_FD_187367 | JGI IMG/M metagenome (GOLD analysis project Ga0208297, IMG submission 187367) | Rumen-fistulated moose microbial communities from Alaska, USA - LMS_cellobiose_enrichment (SPAdes) (version 2) | ecosystem: Host-associated > Mammals > Digestive system > Stomach > Rumen... | reverse complement strand
CCATTTTTTGTGATAAGTGAAAGGAGGTTTACAGCCCATGCCGAAGCGATACAACACCCCCCACCGCAGCCATGTTGTGAAAACCCGGCTGACCGATGAAGAATACGCCGACTTCACAGAACGGCTTGCGCCCTATGGTATCAGTCAGTCCGAATTTCTCCGGCAGGCCATCCGGCGCACTACCATACGCCCCGTACTCCATGTGTCGTCAGTCAATGACGAGCTGCTCTCCGCTGTCGGGAAGCTCACAGCCGAGTACGGCAGGATTGGCGGCAATCTCAACCAGATTGCCCGCACCCTCAACGAGTGGCATAGCCCCTACCCGGCTATGGCAAAGGAATTGCGGGAAGCGGCCGCCGACCTTGCCGCCCTCAAGTATGAAGTCCTAAAGAAAGTAGGTGACGCCGTTGGCAACACTCAAGCATTTAGGCTCTAAGAACGCCGACTACGGAGCCGCCGAACAATACCTGCTCTTTGAGCATGACGAATTTACTATGAAGCCCGTCCTTGATGAAAACGGCAGGCTTATCCCCCGTGAGGATTATCGCTTGTCCACGCTGAACTGCGGCGGCGAGGATTTTGCCGTTGCGTGTATGCGCTCCAATCTCCGCTATGAGAAAAATCAGCGGCGGGAGGATGTGAAAAGCCACCACTATATCATCAGCTTTGACCCACGGGACGGGCCGGACAACGGCCTGACCGTAGACCGGGCGCAGGCGTTGGGGGAGCAATTCTGTAAAGAGCATTTCCCCGGCCATCAGGCCCTTGTCTGCACCCACCCGGACGGGCATAACCACAGCGGCAACATCCATGTGCATATCGTCATTAACAGCCTGCGGATAGAGGAAGTGCCGTTCCTGCCCTACATGGACAGGCCAGCGGACACGAAAGCCGGGTGCAAGCACCGCTGCACCGACGCAGCCCTACGCTACTTCAAGTCCGAGGTCATGGAGATGTGCCACCGGGAAGGACTTTACCAAATCGACCTCTTGAACGGCAGCAAGAACCGTGTCACAGACCGGGAATATTGGGCGCAGAAAAAGGGACAGGCCGCACTGGACAAGCAGAACGCCCCCATGATTGCAGGCGGTATCACGCCCCGGCAGACCAAGTTTGAAACGAACAAGGAGAAGCTGCGGCAGACCCTACGGAAAGCCCTTGCCACCGCTGCCAGCTTTGACGAGTTTTCCTCTCTGCTGTTGCGGGAGGGTGTGACCGTCAAGGAGAGCCGGGGGCGGCTGTCCTACCTCACGCCAGACAGGACGAAGCCTATCACCGCCCGGAAGCTGGGCGGCGACTTTGACCGCACCGCCGTCCTTGCCGTTTTGGAGCAGAACGCCCAGAGGGGCGTAACGGTTCGCTACACCCCGCAGCACCAAGCCGCCAGAGCCGCCGAACAGACCGCAGCCATACCCGAATACCTACACGCCGGGAAAGGCCGCTTACAGGGCGAAAAGACAGGGAAAATCGACCCCAGACAGGACAGTGTGCAGCGGCTTGTGGACATTGAGCAGAAGATGGCCGAGGGCAAGGGCAAAGGCTATGAACGATGGGCGAAGATACACAATCTGAAACAGGCCGCCAAGACCCTGACCATCTACCAACAGTACGGCTTTTCTTCCCCGGAACAGCTTGAAGCCGCCGTTGCTACCGCCTATCAGGAAATGCGCCAGACCAGCGGCGAACTGAAAGCACTGGAAACGAAGCTGCAAGGGAAAAGGGAGTTGCGGCAACAGGTACTTGCCTATGCCAAGACCAAGCCCATCCGCGAGGGGCTGAAAGCGCAGAAATCCGAGAAAGCCCGCGCCGCATACCGCCAGGCAAACGAGAGCGATTTTATCATAGCCGAAGCCGCCGCCCGGTATTTCAAGGCACAGGGGCTTACCAAGCTGCCCGGCCGAAAAGCGTTGCAGGCCGAGATCGAGCAGCTTATCTCCGAGAAAGACGGCCTGTACAACACCTATCACGAACAGAAGCAGCGGTTCAGGGAGTTGCAGACCGTCAAGCGGAACATCGACCAGATTTTGCGCCGGGAAGAGCCGCACCGCAGAAAGGAGCAGAGCCATGAACGATAAGCCGTCCCGCATGGACTACCGCCAGCACCAGGCAGCCCGCCGCCTTGTGCATGAGTGCTGTAACTACGACGAGGGGAACTGCCTGCTGTTAGACGACGGGGAGCCTTGCGTGTGCGTCCAGAGCATTTCCTATTCCCTCATGTGCCGCTGGTTCCGTGTGGCTGTCCTGCCCCTTGACGGGGAGCTGGCCGCAGCCCTCTTGTACCGGGGGAGCCGGAAACGCTGCGCGGTCTGCGGGGCGGCCTTTGTCCCCAAATCCAACCGGGGGAAATACTGCCCCGGCTGCGCCGGGTGCATGAAGAAACGCAAAGCCGCCGAGAGAAAGCGGAAACAAAGGCAGAAATGTCACGCTTTAGAGCCTTTCAAACCCGCATAAATCAAGGCTTTTTTCGTGGGTGTCAAAGGGTATGCGATACATTTATCCTTTCCCCCCGGAAATGCCGTCCTAATGCGTGACAAAGCCCAAAAACGACACAACACAGAGGGAGGTGATACTATCGCTGATTATATCAGGGCAGACACCACGCTGCCCGCCTATCTTCCATACCCCCGTTTCCTGCTGAAAATGGAGATTTCACAGACCGCCAAGCTGCTGTATGCGCTTTTATTAGACCGCTCCACCCTGTCACAGAAGAACGGCTGGCAGGACGGCGAGGGCAGGATATTCATTGTCTACCCCGTTGCGGAGATAGCGGAAATGCTGGACAAGGGTTGTACCGCCATCAAGGGAGCCTTGAAAGAACTGGACGCAGCCGGGCTTTTAGAACGGGAACGGCGGGGCTTCTCCGCACCCAATCGGCTTTATGTGAAAGTGCCGCCTGTCCCAGTGGTACGGTTTTCCGACCAACTGATGGCCGGAAAAGCGACCCTCATACAGTCGGAAAAGCGACCTTATGACGGTCGGAAAACCGACCCTATGATGGTCGGAAAACCGACCCCTAACAAAACTAATATAAACAACTTAATAGAGAACCAAACAATGAGAGCGAGTGGGGAGCCGCCCACAGCTTATGGCCGATATGAGAATATTTTTCTGTCAAAGGACGAATATGACGAGTTACAGGCAGAATACCCGGACAGGCTGGAACGGCTGATTGAGGAAATGAGCCATTACCTTGCCGCCAGCGGGAAAGCCTACCAGAATTATGCCGCCGCCTTGCACAGATGGGCGGCCAATGACAAAAAGGGAGCCGTAAAACAGGGCATCCCCGACTATACCTGTATGGAGGGAGAAAGCTTATGACAAGTGAAATCAAAGATATTTTGGAGAACATGACAACCGCCGCCCCGGAGATGGAGGACTATATCGGCGAGGACGGACTGCTTTACTGCGGAAAGTGCCATACGCCGAAAGAAGCCTACTTCCCGGAGGGTAAGGAGCTGTTTGGCCGTGACCGCCACCCGGCAGAGTGCGACTGCCAGAGAGCCGCCCGTGAGCAGCGGCAGGCCGCCGAGGAACACCGCCGCCATGTGGAAGCCGTGGAAAATCTGAAACAGAGGGCTTTTGCCGACTCAGCCATGCAGCAATGGACATTCGAGAACGACAACGGCAGAAACCCGCAGACCGGGATTGCCCGGCGGTATGCGGAGCATTGGGAAGAAATGCAGGCCGAAAACATCGGCTGCCTGTTCTGGGGGAACGTCGGCAACGGGAAAAGCTACCTTGCGGGCTGTATCGCAAACGCCCTCATGGAGAAAGAAGTCCCCGTATATATGACGAACTTCGCCGTTATCCTGGGCGACCTCTCTCCCGGCTTTACAGGCCGGAATGAGTATATTTCCCGCCTTTGCCGCTATCCGCTGCTTATCATTGACGACTTCGGCATGGAGCGTGGCACCGACTATGGACTGGAACAGGTATTCCATGTGATTGATACCCGATACCGCAGCAACAAGCCGCTGATCGCCACCACCAACCGCCCGCTGGACGAGTTGAAAAAGCCGACAGACACGGCCCATTCCCGGATTTATGACCGACTGCTGTCCATGTGCGTCCCGATACGCTTTACTGGCGTCAACTTCCGGCAGGAAACCGCAAAGCGGAAAATGGAAACCATGAAGAAACTGCTGGCTGAATGAAAGGAGTATTGCCTATGGAGAATATCAAGCAGCACGACCACCGTACCACCCGCCGCCCCGACTGCGTGACGGAAATCCGCATGGGGAATACCGTTCTTGTCGTGTCCGGCTTTTTCAAGAAAGACACCACCAGCACCGCCGCCGACAAGATGGCGAGGGTACTGGAAGCGGAAGCCGCTGCTACACAAAAAAAGGCGATTTGACAAGCTGTAAAGAAGCAGATTTATCACTTTTACCGCTGTACAGCCGCCCCTGTTCCGTGGTACAATGAAACCACGGAATAGTGGGGCTGGCTGTCGGAAACGGAGGATTTTATGTTAAGACAAGCCACCCAAAACCTCATTACCGCCCTTTATCCGAGATTGTCCCATGAGGACGAATTGCAAGGCGAGAGCAATTCCATTTCCAACCAGAAACGGATTTTGGAAGCCTACGCCAAGCAGAACGGCTTTACCAATCTGCGCTGGTACACCGACGACGGCTACTCAGGTGCGAACTTCCAGCGGCCCGGATTTCAAGCCATGCTTGCAGACATTGAAGCCGGGAAAGTCGGCACCGTCATAGTCAAGGACATGAGCAGGCTGGGGCGTAATTACTTGCAGGTGGGATTTTACACGGAAATGCTGTTCCCTCAAAAGGGCGTGCGTTTTATCGCTGTCAATGACAACGTGGACAGCGCAAACGGCGGCATGGACAATGATTTTACCCCTCTGCGGAACTTATTTAACGAATGGCTGGTGAGAGATACGAGCAAGAAAATCAAGGCAGTAAAGAAAGCAAAAGGCATGAGCGGCAAGCCTGTAACCAGCAAGCCAGTCTATGGCTATCTCATGGACAAGGACGAGAACTATATCGTTGACGAGGAAGCCGCCCCGGTTGTCCGGCAGATTTACCAGCTTTGCCTTGCGGGAAATGGCCCGACCAAGATTGCCCGTATGCTGACGGAGCAGCAAATCCCCACGCCGGGGACGCTGGAATACCGCAGGACGGGCAGCACCCGACGCTACCACCCCGGCTATGAGTGCAAGTGGGCGACAAACACCGTCGTCCATCTGCTGGAAAACCGGGAGTACACTGGCTGTCTGGTAAACTTCAAGACGGAGAAGCCCTCTTACAAGGTCAAGCACAGCGTTGAGAACCCCATCGAGAAGCAGGCTATCTTCCCAAATCACCATGAGCCGATTATCGACACGGAAACATGGGAGCGTGTGCAGGAGTTACGCAAGCAGCGAAAACGCCCGAACCGCTATGATGAAGTGGGGCTGTTCTCTGGTATGCTGTTCTGCGCCGACTGCGGCCATGTGCTGTATCAGCAGCGGTATCAGAACAAGAACCGCAAGCAGGACTGTTATATCTGCGGCAGCTACAAGAAGCGTACCCGTGACTGTACGGCACACTTTATCCGCACCGACCTTTTGACGGCGGGCGTGCTTTCCAATCTCCGGCAAGTGACGGAATACGCCGCCAGGCATGAGAGCCGCTTTGTAAAGCTGCTCATCCAGCAGAACGAAATCGGCGGCAAGAGAAAGACCGCCGCAGCCACGAAGCAGCTTGAACAGGCCCAGACACGCATTGCCGAAGTGAACCGCATTATCAAGCGGCTGTATGAGGACAATGTAAGCGGCAAAATCAGCGACGAGCGTTTCATGGAGCTGTCGGCGGACTATGAGCAGGAGCAGCGGGAACTGAAAGACCGGGCTGCCGCTTTGCAGGAGGAACTTTCCAAGTCGCAGGCCGCCACCGTCAACGCCGAGAAATTCATGGGGATTGTGAGAAAGCACCTTGCTTTTGAAGAATTGACCCCCACCCTCTTGCGGGAAATGATTGAGAAAATCGTCGTGCATGAGTGCAGCTATGACGAGAACGGCACCCGCAGGCAGGACATTGAGATTTATTACAGCTTTGTCGGCAAGATAGACTTGCCGGAAGCCTAACGCCTGACCTATCCGACACAGCCCTAAGTGCCGGATAGGAACGGCAAAATTTTTTACACTTCTATTACTTCTTTATCGCACATTAGCAAAAGCAGCCGGCTTCTTTTCTAGGCATGGAAGATATCGAAATTTGAAGTCGATCGAAATGTTCTTATACGAAAAGCCCTTTGACAAAACGCAGCGAGTCGGCCGCATCTTCAGCGAGCTGTTCGTCGCTTGCCCCGTCGGAAAGGTCATGAAATAGATAGAGTGTATCGCCCACTTCACAGTTGCTCAGGACGAAGGGCTCCATCACAAGATCTCCCTGGTACCCGATCTCTTTGAGCGCGTCCGCGACCTCCCGCCACGGCAGGCGCCCTTTGCCCGGAAGCTTGCGGTTGGCCTCCCCAATGTGCATGTGCCCCAAGTGTTTTCCAGCGGTGCGGATTGCGCCGGCCAATGAATCCTCTTCGATGTTCATGTGGAAGGTGTCCAGCAGGATCTTAACGTTTGGACGGCCCACCTCCTGTACATAACGGACTGCTTCGGCGGCGGTGTTGAGGAGAAAGTGCTCGTAGCGGGTTACGACCTCGAGCATGAGCTCGATGCCGTATTGCGCGGCGGCATCAGCCATCTCGCGCATGCTTTTTACGCTTTGTGCCCATGCCGCAGGCTTGTTCACCGGTTGTGAATAGTCGTACATCCAGTAGCCGAAATAAACACCGCACATCTTTTTGACCCCTGCTTTCTGCATGGCGGGCAGGAAGCTTTTGAGGCGCTGGACGCCATTTTTCCGGATCGATTCGTCCTCTGAAGCGGCGTTATGCGCTTTTCCCATGCCGCCGCCGGCGGTGAGGGCAATCCCGTGTTCTTCGCACAGGCGGCGCAGGGTTTCGAGCTGATCATCCGACATGGCGGCAAGGTCGGTGGTGCCGACCTCGAGCGTCTCGAATCCGAGCCGGGCCACCTTGGGAATTGCGTCGCGATAGGTTTCAAAACCGCCGTCCCAGCTGTGCTGGAAATAAGAATAACAGATGCCGAACTTCATGACAGATACCTCCTCATTTATTATTTTAGGGCTTCATGGGCTTCATTTTGGACACATCTTATCAAAGCGGCGCCCGCTCAGGGCGTCACTTTTCAGTTGATTCTCATAATACCGTTTTAAAGATGGCTATTTGCAGCTTACAAAGGTGACGTGCTGCGCCTCCAGCGCATCCTGAAAATCTTGGTCAACCGGCCGGTCCACGATGACATAGTCGAGCAGGCCGAGTTCCCCCACCACATGGATCATGCTCTTTCCGACTTTGGTGGTGTCAGACATGAAAAAGCGCACGTCGGAGTTTAAAAGCATCTTCCTGCGGATGGCGGCGTTATTCTCGTTATAGTCGGTGAGCCCGCTTGCAGTGCTGATTCCCGAGCAGCTGATAAACGCTTTCTTGGCATGAAATTGATCCAGGAACTTCTGCGTAACGGTGGAAGAAAAGTCCCTGGACGAATGGTTCATCGTGCCGCCCAGCAGGATCAGGTCGATTTGGGAACAGCCGGTCAATTCCTCTATGATGGCAAGGCAGTTGGTGATGACGGTTACACGCCTGTTGGATGACTTGAGCTCGGTTGCGAGATGGAGCACGGAAGTGCTGTTGTCCAGCATCAAAACGTCGTCGTCCTTGATGTAATCCATGCAGCGTTTGGCCACCCGGGTTTTTTCCTCGGTACACATATTTCTGCGGGTATCCACGGGGACGTCTCCGCCGTTGGTGGGGGTACGCAGATAGGCGCCGCCATGAACCCTCCAGATGACCTCCTGCGCTTCCAGCTTATCCAGGTCGCGGCGGATGGTCTCCTCTGTGACATCCAGTTCCCGGCTCAAATCACCTACCGTGACGACGTTCCGCTGATGGAGCGCATCGATGATGCATTGCTGGCGTTCTACAGCAATCACGGCAATCTCCTCCTGATCTTTGTAAGATTATTTTATTTTCTGTTTTATTTTTTGAAAAAACAGTTTCTTGAGACTAAGAATACGTCATAACAACCTATTTGTCAAGCTGTATTTTGTGAATTTCTTTATTTATCTTTATTTTTTAAGTTTTTATATTGACAAACAAATATTTAGGGCCTATATTAAAGAAAAAACAACAAAAAGGAGGAGCACAATGAAGTTCGGTATTTACCACGTCTATTGGGGCAGGCAGTGGAACGATCCGTTTGAAGTGACCTGTGAAAAATGCAGGAAAGCTTCCCGGATGGGGTTTGACGTCCTGGAGGTTAACGCCGTCGACCTGGCTGCGCTCGATGCGGCAAAGCTCGCGGACCTTCGCTCGCTGGCATCCGACTGCGGCATCCGCCTGACCGCGGGCAGCGGCCTCACGCCGCAGCGCAATGTCGCTTCGGAAAATCCGGAGATCCGCCGCGCGGGCATCGAATATTTAAAGCGCACCTTTGAATGTCTCGACCGCGCGGGCGTCCATAAACTGGCAGGGATGATGTACAGCTGCTGGCCGGAGACGGCCGTGCGCAAGGGAACCACCAAAGAAGCTCACCGGGAACGCAGCATCCTGAGCCTGCGGGAGATCGCGGACGCGGCCGCGGATCACGGCGTGCAGCTGATGCTGGAGGTGGCGAACCGGTTCGAATGCTTCCTGCTCAACACCTCAGAAGAGGCTACCGCATATGTGAAGGAGGTCGGCAAGCAAAATGTCTTTGTCATGCTGGACTCCTTCCATATGAATATCGAAGAGGATCACATCGGAGACGCGATCCGCACGGCAGGCAGATATCTGGGCCACCTGCACATCGGTGAATCCAACCGAAAGGTGCCGGGCAAGGGCCACATCCCATGGAAGGAAATCGGCCAGGGGCTGCGGGACATCGATTTTTCGGGCGATGTGGTCATGGAGCCGTTCGTGCTGCACAACTGCCCGGTGGGCGACGACATCGGCGTCTGGCGCGATCTTTCGGACGGCGCGGACGAGGCGCGGCTCGACAGCGACCTGGAAGAGTCACTGCGTTTTCTGAAAAAAGAGTTTGGCGTTTCATCCTTATAATAGGAAGCAATACATAGATTGGAGCGAAAAAACATGGAGCAGAAATATGTCAAACCGACTTTGAGCAGGATTTTAAAGCCCGATGGCAAGGTGGTCATGATCGCGCTGGATCACGCGCGGATGAACGGCCTTGTCAATGGGCTCCACGATCAGAAACGGGTCATTGAAGCGGTGATCGAAGGCGGCGCGGACGCCATCATGACCTCCTATGGAAACATCAAGAATTTTGGATACCTGATGAATGGGAAAGTGAGCAAAATCCTGCGGCTGGACACCGGCGCGAGCCGTTTCACCGAGCCGTGGGAGAGCTACACCGAATGGCACCAGGTATTCACAGTGGAGGATGCGCTGCGGCTTGGCGCGGACGGCGTGATCACCTATTCGTTCCCCGGCCTGCCGGTGGACGGCCCGACCCTGGCGGCCATCGGCCGCGTTGCGGCACAGGCCGATAAATACTGTATTCCCAGCATCGCGGAGATGCACGCCTGCAAGGCGGAGCATGTAGCGGACCCGTATTCAGCGGAGGTGGTCGCGTCCGAATCCCGGATCGCTTCGGAATTTGGCGCGGATATGGTCAAAACCGACTACACCGGGGATAAAGAGAGCTTTAAGCTGGTGACCTCCTGCTGCCCGGTCCCGGTCATCATCGCGGGCGGGGACAAAGCCGCAACGCCGCGCGATACGCTTCAGATCATGCGCGACGCGATGGACGCGGGCGCGGCGGGCCCGGTTTTTGGCCGGCAGATCTGGCAGGATGAACACATCGTTGCAATGACCCGCGCGATCGTGGCCATCGTCCATGGTGACGCCTCGGTCGATGAGGCGATGGAGGTCTACAGGCAGAATCAATAAAGGAGGGGCAGTCAAATGCGGACATTCATTAGCGTCGATGTCGGCACGACCAATACCAAGGCTTCCCTGGTGAATGAAGCAGGGAAAGTCCTGGCGCAGCATGCGGTCATGCATGTGATGAAGACAACGGGTTCAGGCTGGTCCGAGCACGATATGGAACAGAACTGGTGGGGAGACGGGGTGGAATGCATCCGCCGCGTGCTGGCCGAATCCGCCATCGATCCCGCCTCAGTCCAGTCGGTCATGCTGAGCGGCATGTCGCCGTCCATCGGGATCACCGACGAAAATGGAAAACCCCTGCGGATGGGGATTACCCAGTCGGACATCCGCAGACCGAAAGGCAGGCTCGAGGATTTTGGACTGACGCCGTGGGATCACGTGGGGGTCAACACCTATCTGCTGCCGCACCTTCTCTGGGTGAAAGAGAACGAACCGGAGGTGTTTGCAGGCATCCGTAAGGTGTTCTTTGCCCACAGCTATCTCTGCTACCGGCTGACCGGGCATTACTGCATCGACTTCAACACCTCCTGCTGGATGACCCCGCTCTTTGACCGGGAGAAACGCTGCTATGTGCGCGAGGCGTTCGATGCGATGGGACTTGACAAGTGCGAGATGCCGGAGGTGTACTCACCGCTTGAGATCGCGGGCAGCCTCACCGACGAGGCCGCCGCCGCCACCGGCCTTACCAAGGCGACCCGCGTGCTGGTCGGCACCGGCGACTTCTATCTCTCCCAGATGGCTTCCGGACTGCGCAACGCGGGCGACGCGGTGCTCTATTTCGGAACGGTCGGAACGCTGCTGGCCTGCGCGGAACCGGCGGTCAGCTTCCTTACGAAGCCCTCGCAGGTTGGCCGCAAGGGCGACCCGGTGCTCATGGGGCCGATCTTCCCGGTCAGCGGGGTGCTGCTCGAATGGTTCAGCGAAAACTTTGCCAAGCAGGAGTGCGAAGAAGCGAAAACCGCGGGCATGAGCCCGCTGCAGTATCTGGATAAGCAGGCGGAGAAAATCCCCATCGGGTCGAACAAGCTCATCTTCCTGCCGCACCTGAACGGCGAACGCACCCCGGACAACGACCCTTTCGCACGCGGCGTGCTCTACGGGCTCGACCTCAACCACAAGGTGCCCCATGTCTACCGTGCGATCATGGAGTCCTTCTGCCTGTCGGTGCGGCACGCGCTTGAGGGCATGGAGGCGGAGGGGAAAATGATTCCGGTCAAAAAGCTGGCTGTCGGCGGAGGAGGAGCCAAGAGCCCGCTCTGGCGCCAGATGACCAGCGACTGTCTGGGTGTGCCGCAATCCTACGTGTCGGGTGCGGACGAAACATTTGCGGGCGCATATGTGGCCGCTATGGCCGTGGGGATTTTTGAAAATGAGGAAGCCTTCTACCGGGACTGGCTCAGCAATGCGATTGAGACAACTCCGATCCCGGAAAACGTCGCGCAGTATAACCATGTCTACGAGGTATATAAGAACACTTATCACGCGCTCAAAGGCTCCTATTCCAAGCTGCAGTCGTTTTAACAGTACGAAAGAAGAAAGAAAAGAGGAGGGCACTGATCATGACAAAAGGTATGTCCTGGAAAAACTTCCACATTGGCAAGGTTCTGTTTCTGGGCGGCGCTTACTGTGCGCTTTCCGCGGGCTCCGGCTTCGGCAGCGGCCAGGAATTGACGCAGTATTTCGTCGTACACGGACCGTCCAGCCTGATTGGACTATGGATCACCCAGATCATCACACTGCTGTTCGGCGTGATGCTGATTATGGATACCCGCAAATATGGCCTCAAATCACTGGATGACGTTTACCAGCATTATTGCGGCAAGGTGATCGGCAAGATCGTCTGGGTATTCAACATCGCCTATCTGCTCGGTATGGCGGCGGTTATGATCGCCGGCGCCGGCGCGAACTTCGCCCAGTATTTTAATATGGACAGTACCATCCCGGGCCGCATCCTGATGAGCATTGTGGTCTTTATTACCTGTCTGCTCGGCCTTAAAAAGCTGCTCAACGTCAACGGTGTGCTTGGCCCGATCATTATCGCGTTCGTGCTGCTCATCTCGGTCCTGTCGCTGGTGTTCCCGTCGGACGGCATCGCCCTGGGCGCGGAGTTCATCAGCAAAGCCCACGGCCTGGCGGTCAGCGAGAATCCCTTCATCAGCAACCTGCTTTATACCACCATGTGTATCCTGTTCCAGGCGCCCTATTGGCACGGCTGCGCTGCCAATGACCCGAACACCACCGAGGACACAGTCGGCAGCTGCGTCATCGGCAGTCTGGTCTTTATCAGCGTGCAGACCGTTTCCGTGCTCGCCATGATCGCGAACGCCTCCACCCTCAACGGCGTGCAGGTTCCGAACCTTGCGCTCGGCCAGAGGTTCAGCCCGATCATTGCGGCATTGTTTGGCCTCATCCTGATGTTCGCGATCTACACCACAACCATTCCGATGGTCTGGTCGTTTACCAACGCGTTCGCGGAGGAAAAGACCAAGAAGTATAACATCATAATCGCCGGCGTGGTTGTCGTCTCCTTTATCATCAGCGGTTTCGGTGCGTTCGACGCGCTGCTGAACATCGTGCTCGGCGCATGCGGCTACTTTGCGGTGCTGTATGTATTCCCGTTCCTCTATACCCGCTTCATCCGCAAACCGGTTGTGCCGGATGTGGTTCCGGAACTGGTTTCCGCAAAACTGATGAAGGAAAGCGCCAGCAAATAAAGTGCTGGCGATACCAGATAGAATGAATTAGGAGCGTTTATTGTGAAAAAGATTGGATTTATCGGCTGCGGCAACATGGGCGGCGCGATCTTGGGCGGCATTCTGAAGAGCGGCCTCTTCAAACCGGAGGAGGTCGCCGCCTCCGACGCCTTTGAAACTGTGGCAAACGCCGTCCGGGAACAGTTTTCGGTGGATGCCTGCACCGAAAACCGTGCTGTGGCGGAGAATTCGGAAATTGTACTGCTTTCGGTCAAACCGCAGTTTTACGCTGCGGTAATCGCGGAGATCCGCGATCTCATCCGGGAGGATCAGGTCGTTGTGACCATCGCGCCGGGCTGGACGCTGAAACGTTTGGAGGAGGCTTTCGGCAGGCCTGTCAAGCTTGTCCGCTGCATGCCGAATACCCCGGCGCTGGTGGGCGCTGGTGTGACGGCCTACTGCCAAAATACACTGGTGGAAAAAGGGGAGCTAGACCAGGTTGTCAGGGTCCTTGAGAGCTTTGGTCAGGCGGAACCGATTCCGGAGAACCTGTTCGATATGGAAGCCGCGCTGTGCGGCTCCTCCCCGGCGTATGTCTACATGATGATCGAAGCGATGGCCGACGCGGCAGTTCACGGCGGCATCGCCCGCGCGCAGGCCTACCGCATGGCAGCGCAGGCGCTCATCGGCAGTGCCAGGATGGTTCTGGAAACCGGACGGCATCCGGGAGACCTGAAGGATATGGTCTGCTCGCCGGGCGGCTCTACCATCGAAGCGGTGCGCGTGCTGGAGGAGAAAGGACTGCGCAGCAGCCTTTTCGAGGCGATGCTCGCCTGCGCGGACAAATGCAGCAGACTTTGAAACAGGAATTGTGAGACTGTCGTCCGGCAGCCTTGGGAGGAGTCTTTATGAGCAACATCGTAACCGGAAAGAAGAATATCTACGGCTTCAAAATCGGCGTCATCATGCTGGATATGCAGTTTCCGCGCATCCCCGGCGACGTCGGCAATGCCCACACCTGGAATTATCCGGTGCTTTACCGGGTGGTGAAGGACGCGCTGCCCAACAAGATCGCGGAGGACATCACCGATGAAGACTTGGCGCCGTTCCTCAATGCGGCCAGGGAACTGGAAGCGCAGGGTGTTTCCGCCATTGCGCTCGGATGCGGGTTTCTGTCGATCTTCCATGCGCGTATCAAAGCTGCGGTGAAAATTCCGGTGATCCCGTCGGCGCTCGCGCTGCTGCCGCTTATCTACCGAATGCTTCCGCCAGAGAAAATCGTGGGCGTCATGACCGCCGATGCCACAGGGCTGATGCCCGCACATTTCAAAGCGAGCGGCGCGCAGGATGTCCCTGTGGCGATCATCGGGATGGAGGAGGAACGGGAGTTCTATACCTCGGTGATGCAGAATAAACCCCAGATGGATATCGATCTGTGCAGAGAGGAGCATAAGCGGGTCGCGCAAAAACTGTTACGGAAGAATCCACAGGTG
>Ga0208297_1001982_pt1 | contig 14212 bp, 17 predicted proteins | sample LMS_cellobiose_e_FD_187367 | JGI IMG/M metagenome (GOLD analysis project Ga0208297, IMG submission 187367) | Rumen-fistulated moose microbial communities from Alaska, USA - LMS_cellobiose_enrichment (SPAdes) (version 2) | ecosystem: Host-associated > Mammals > Digestive system > Stomach > Rumen... | reverse complement strand
AAGTGCGCGCACCGGCGTCAGTGCCACGCTGACGCGGGAAACCGGCGTTGGCGGTAAAACAACCAGCAAACAAACGCTTGTAGTGTTCCCCGCCCGGCCGAAGGCGGGCGGCTGATCCCGCCAGCGCGTCCCGGCGTCAGCGGCGCGGCGCGGCGGGCTTGGGCAGCGTCATGGCGAAGAGCGTGTTGCAGAGCGCCATCACCGCCGCAAAGGTGAACAGCCACTCCACGCCGAAACTCTTCCACACCCAGCCGCCCAGCGGCGCCGCCGCGATCGAGATCAGATGGTTGATCGACAGCCCCGTCGACAGCGTCGCCGTGATCTCGTCCGCGTTCTTCGAGAGGTCGCGGACGTAGATGCTCGTCGCCATGCTGGTCGTGCTGATGATCGCATCGAGCAGGAAGTTCAGGCACACCACCGCCAGCGCCGCCGCCGGCGCGAAGAGTTTGCCGGCGAAGCCGTACAGCAGGCACACGAAGAAGAGCACCACGGTATCCCAGATCATCACGTTGCGGTAGCCCCACTTGTCGCAGATCCGGCCGATCACCGGCGCGGCGAAGATGTTCGCCCCCGCGCAGATCCCGAACAGCAGCGCCATCGACGCGGTCGAAAAACCGTACTCCCGGATGATGACGTACGGCGCGAAGGTCAGGAAGATCTGCTTCCGCGCCCCGTAGAAGAGTTCCAGCGCGTAGAACTTGCCGAACTTGCCGCGGAAGTAGAGCCGCGGGCGCTTCGACGGCACGTTCGGGGCGTCCTTGGAGAAGGTGCTGAGCAAACTCACCAGCATCAATCCGGCGATCAGCACCCACACCGTGTCGAACAGCGCCGCGGCGCCGATCCCGAAGATCCGGCTGCCGACGAAGAAGATCGTCATCACGATCGCGCTCCCCGCGACCGCGCCGAAGTTGTGGCAGCTCGTCAAGAGTCCCAGCGACTGGCCCGCCCGTTCCGGCTTCGCCACCTGCAGCGCGATGGTCGAACGCACCGGCAGCACCAGGTGTTCGCCGGTGCTCCACAGCATGATCAGCAGCGTCACCGCGAGTTTCGCGTCGGCGAAGCGGCCGACGGGGATCAGCAGCAGCATCGCCCCCGCCATCGAGATCAGCGTGCCGAGGCGCATGATCTTCCAGTCGCTCATCCGGTGCAGCAGCGCCAGCAGAAACACCAGCGCCAGCCCCGGCATTTCGCGGAAAAACTCCAGCCAGCCCCGGTCGAGGCTGTCCATGCGGCAGACCTCCGAGAGGAAGTTGTTCATCGCCGCCGCGAAGCAGCCGACGCCCACGCCCCAGACCAGTATGCTCGTGAAAAACGCCTGCGCCCCGGAGCCGGAACGGAACGTCTCCCGAAAATTCGACACCTTCATCGTTTGCCCCACAGATCTCCGGCGAGGTAGGCGGCGACCGCCGCGTCGGGACCGAGTTCGACCCCGGCGACCATTGCCACGCCCGCCTCCGCCAGCGCCGTTTCGACCGCCGGATGCGCCCGGTGCAGCAGCAGCACGTCCACTTCCAGCCCGACGAGCTGGCGCGCCAGCGCCTCCGCTCCGCCGGGCATCACGATCACCTCCTGGCGTTCCTTGACGCCGCCGCCCTCGATCCGGAACGTGGCGAAGCGGCCGAAATCCGCCCCGCCGATGGCGACTGCGATATTCATTGTCATCCCTCCGTTGCGGGAACCTACCACACGAGCGCGATCAATCCCGGCAGCACGACCGCGAGGGCGATCAGCGCCCAGACGATCCGCCGCCGCAGATAGTAGCGTTCGGGCAGTTCGCTCCCCTCCGCCACCGCGCGGTTGTTGAGCCGGCCGAAACTGCCGGTCTTGGCGTAGCGCTTGACGCCGCCGCGGTTTTTTCTCGCCGCCGCCATACGCCGGGGATCACCGGCCGCCCGGGACGAAGCACTCTTTGCCGGTCAGCGACGCGATCGTTTCGGTGAGGATGCCCACCGCCGCCTCGGCGTCGCGCAGGTCGCACATCTCGACCATCGAGTGCATGTAGCGGTTCGGGATGCTCAAGAGCGCCGTGGCGACCCCCGCCCGGGTCAGCTGGATGCACGCGGTGTCGGTGCCGCCGGTGGCGCGGTGCGCCGCCGCCTCCTGATAGGGCAGTTTGTGCGCCTTGGCGGCGCGGCGCAGGATCTCGCCCAGCACCGGATTGTTGTCGCAGCTGCGGTTGAGTTCGGGACCCTTGCCGAGCGTGATGTCGCCCAGAAGTTTCTTCGGGATGTCGGGGATGTCGGTCGCGAAGCCCACGTCGATCGCGAAGCCCACGTCCGGAGCCACGCCGAAGGCGCTGGTGTGCGCCCCGCGCAGACCGACCTCCTCCTGCACCGTACCGACGCCGTAGACGCCGATCTTCACGCCGCGTTTGGCGAGTGCGCGCATGGTCTCCGCCACGACGAAGGCGCCGATCTTGTCGTCGGTGCCCTTGCTGATGAAGCGGTATTTGTTCAGCATCCGGAAGTTGGCGCGCGCCGCCACATAGTCGCCGATCGAGACCAGTTTTTCCGCCTCGGCGCGGCTGGCGGCGCCGATGTCGATCCACATATCCGAGAGATCGACCGCCTGATCGCGTTCCGCGGGCTTGAGCAAATGGATCGGCTTCTTGCCGATGACTCCGGGCACCCGGCCCTTGGGGGTGATGATGTCCACTTCGCTCGCCGGGATGTTCAGTTTGTCGATGCCGCCGTTCGGGCGGAAGTAGAGCAGGCCCTCCTCGGAGATGTAGACGATCTGGAAGCCGATCTCGTCGTAGTGCCCGGCGAGCATCACCCGGAACTTCGCGTCGGGGTTGAGCACCGCGATGCTGTTGCCCATCACGTCGCCGCGGACCTCGTCGCAGCAGGGCGCGAGGTATTCGCGGAAGCACTTCGCCGCCTCGACCTCGTACCCCGACGGGCTGGCGCAGTTCATGAACTTTTCCAGAAATTTAAGACTCTCTTTGCCGAACATTTCGCTATCTCCTCCACTTTATGGTATTGTTTTGCGTGCGCCGCTCCGGAGCGCGTTACAGGCGCTTCGTCGCTTCGAGCAGTTCACCGACCAGTTCCTCGTCGGTGGTCCGGGGGCGCCAGTAGGCCGCCTTGCCCCCCGCCGCCACCACCTCGGAGGGCATCGCGCGCAGGTTGTAGACCCCGCCCATCGAGTAGCAGTACGCCCCCGCGTTGGCGATGGCGAGCACGTCGTACTCGCGGATCTCGGGGAGCATCCGCTGTTCGGCGAAGCGGTCGCCGGTCTCGCAGATGTTGCCGCAGACGTCGTAGCACTTTTCCTCGCCGTCGGGGTGGCTCAGGTTCAGGATCCGGTGGTACGCCCCGTAGAGCACCGGCCGGATCAGCTGCGGGAAGCCCGAGTCGCAACCCGCGATCACCCGCGTGCGGTTGAACTTCAGCGTGTTGACCGTGGTGAGCAGGTATCCGCACTCGGCGACGAGGTATTTTCCCGGTTCGAAGAGCAGTTTCAGTTCGCGGCCGTAGTTCCGGCAGTGTTCCGCGAAGAGCCGGGCGATCTCGGCGCCCATCGCCACATAGTCGATGCGCGGCTCGTCGGGCTTGTAGGGGACCTTGAAGCCGCCGCCGAAGTCCATGAACTCGAGTTCGGGGAAGTTCTCCCGGGTGGCGATCGCCATCAGATTCCTCATGCTCCGGTAGACCGACTCCGCCTTCTGGAGCCCGCTGCCGGTGTGGCTGTGCAGGCCCACCACGTGCAGACCGCCTTCGCGGACGAGGCGTTTGACCTCGTCCACCTTGTCGAGCAGGATCCCGAACTTGGTCAGGTCGCCGCCGGTCATGGTGTTTTTGTTGTCGCCGTCGACGACGTCGGGGTTGAAGCGCAGGCAGACCCGCGCCCCCGGATGCCGCTTCGCAAGTTTGCCGAGCCGCGACAGCGAGCCCACGTTCATCACCACCCCGCGGCGGAAGACCCGTTCGAACTCCGCGTCGGTCATGTTGTTGGCGGTGTAGATGATGCTCTCCTTTTTGAAGCCGAGCCGCAGCGCGAGTTCCACCTCGGCGGGGCTGACGGCGTCGATGCCGCACCCCTCGTCGCGGAGCGTTTCGAGGATCCCGATCTGGTAGTTCGCCTTGAGCGCGTAGTGGATCTCGAGTTTCGGGTACGGGATGAAGCGGAAGAGGTCGCGGTAGCGGTCGCGCACCAAGTCGGCGTCGTAGACGAAGAGCGGGGTGCCGTAATCCTGGGAAAACTTCAACAGTTGTTCGTTATTCAGCATTTTTCACCTTGTCCGGATCCCGTTCGGGGGATCGGTTTTCTTGGGTTTTCACATTATCAGCGATTCGGATCCGGGCATTGCCGCCGCCGGTTCCGCGCGGCGGCGCACCCCCGGCGCGTCAGCGTCTCTCCGCGGCTCACAAACCCGCCAGAAACCTGTCGATCCGCTTGAGCGCTTCGCCGAGTTCCTCGCGCCCGGTCGCGTAGCAGCAGCGGACGAAGCCCTCGCCGCCGGAACCGAACGCCGTCCCCGGAACCACCGCCACGTGCTCGCGCTCCAAGAGTTTGCGGGCGAACTCCTCGCTCGACAGCCCGGTGCTTTTCACCGACGGGAACGCGTAAAACGCCCCCTGCGGCAGCAGACAATCCAGACCGGCGGCGTTGAGTCCGCCGACGAAGAAGTCCCGGCGTTCGCGGTAACTTTCGCGCATTTCGAGCATCGCGTCGCCGCCGTTCAGCAGCGCGTCGAGCGCCGCCTCCTGCGCCACGGTCGGCGCGCACATGATCGCGTACTGGTGGATCCGCATCATCGCGTCGGTCAGCGCCTCGGGCGCGCACGCGAATCCCACGCGCCAGCCGGTCATCGCGAACGCCTTGGAGAATCCGTGGAGAAAGATGCACCGCTCCTTCATGCCGGGCAGCGACGCTATCGACACATGCCCTTCGCCGAACGAGAGTTCCGAATAGATCTCGTCGGTCAGCACCAGCAGGTCGTGCTTGCGGGCGAGTTCGGCGATCCTTTCGAGTTTGTCGAGCGGCATCTCCGCCCCGGTCGGATTGCAGGGGAAGTTCAATATCAGCGCCTTGGTGCGCAGCGTGATCTTTCTTTCCACCTCGTCGGGGTCGAGCGCGAAGCCGTTTTCGACCCGGGTCGCGACCGGCACCGGTACGCCGTGGGCCATCCGGATCTCCGCCGGGTACGACACATAGCATGGCTCGCTGTAGATCACCTCGTCGCCGGGATTTATCACCGCCCGGAGCGCGAGATCCACCGCTTCGCTCACGCCGACGGTGACGATGCACTCGCTTTTATAGTCGTACTCGGCGCCGTAGTTGGCGCGGACGTACGCGCAGATCTCCTTGCGCAGTTTCGGCATACCGAGGTTGGAGGTGTACGACGTGTGCCCGTGTTCGAGCGAATAGATGCCGCTCTCCCGGATGCTCCACGGCGTGGTGAAATCCGGTTCGCCGACGCCGAGGCTGATCACGTCGTCCATGGTGTTGACGAGGTCGAAAAACGCCCGGATGCCGCTCCGCGGCAGCGTCGAAATATGTCCCGCGACAAAGCGTTCAGAAACAGATCTTGAGTCGTTCATATTCTTCATCATTCCGCATCACGCGCCCCGATTCCTTGTACTTCTTGAGGATGAACCCCGTCGATGTCGACAGCACCCCGTCGATGGTGGCGAGCTTTTCCGAGACGAAGTTCGCGACCTTGGCGAGCGAAGTCCCCTCCACCGTGAGCAGCAGGTCGAAGCCGCCCGAGATCAGCATCACGTCCGTGACCTCCGGGTACTTGGCGATCCGTCGCGCCACCTCGTCGAAGCCGCCTTCGCGTTTCGGCGTCACGCGCACCTCGATCAGCGCCTTGACCCGGGTCTCGCCCAGCGCCCGGTCGTCGAGGATCGCCGTGTAGCCGCGGATGACTCCCGCTTTTTCCAGTTCGGCGATCTCGCGCTTGACTTCCTCTTCCGAACACCCGCAGCGCTCCGCCAGCTCGGCGACGTCGAAGCGGGCGTTTTCACACAACAGTTCGATTATCTTTTTCATGGCAAATATATGGTTGATATGGGTTTATCCGATCCTTTTCAACAGCGCCGCGAAGACCATGCACAGCGGCGCGACGTAGATGAAACTGTCGAGCACGTCCAGCGCTCCGCCCATGCCCGGTATCCAGTTCGCCGAGTCCTTCACGCCGCACTTGCGCTTGAGCGCCGATTCGGTGAGGTCCCCGGCGATGCTCGCCAGCGCCAGCAGCACCCCGAACGCGAGGAACTTCCACAGCCGCAGAGCGCCGATCCAGACTTCGAAGTGCCAATCCGGGAAGAACCTGAAAAAACACCACGCCGTCAGCATCGAGAGCACCACGCCGCCCGCGACGCCCTCCCACGACTTCTTGGGGCTGATCGACGGGCAGAGTTTGTGGTTGCCCCCCGGCAGAAGTTTCGACGACAGCATCCCGAAGATGTAGCCGCCCGTGTCCATCGCCTTCGTCACGAGGATCACGAACAGCAGAAACCGCGGCTCCGGAAAGTACAGCGACGCCACCAGTCCGAACGGGATCACCGTGATCAGCACCGCCCCGACGGTGGTGAATATCCGCTTCACCGCGTCCTCGCGGCCGAAGAGGATCAGCACCCACGGCAGCAGCGACAGCGGGATCACCGCCCGCGCGAGGTCCCAGCCGAAGACCGTCATCACCAGCAGCGCCACCAGCATCACCGCCGACAGCACCGCCGACAGCACCGGATAGTTCTCGATCCCGGCGCAGTCCATCATCCGCGCGCACTCGTAGGTCGCCAGACCGATCATCGCCAGCGCGCAGACGAAGAAGACACCTCCGCCCACCATCGGCGGCGAAAAGAAGATCACCCCCAGCAGTCCCAGCAGCAACGGAAAACTTATCGCCCGCCATTTCAACATTTCGACTCTCCCGCTCCTTCCCCGAACATCCGCCGCTCGACCTCCGCGCAAAAGGCGTGGTACAAGGGCAGATGCAGTTCCTGTATCAGATAGGTCTCGCCCGCATCCGCCGCGAGCACCGTATCCGCGTACTTTTCGCAGATCCCGTGACGGTTCCCCGTCAGCAGAAACGTCCTGACCCCGCGGACGCGCGCCGCCATCAGCGCCGCCCGGATGTTCTTCGCGCCGCCGCCGGTCGAGATCCCCAGAAACACGTCGCCCGGCTTGGCGAGCGCCCACAGCTGCTGCGCGTACACGAGATCCGCGTCCACATCGTTCATGAACGCCGTCGTGAACGCCGGATGCGACAACAGCGAGATCGCCCGCAGCCCGCCCTGAAGTTTGCCCGCGCACTCCGCGCCCTCGGCGCCGAAAAGACGCGCAAACTCCTTCTGCTCGCGTTCCGGCAGTTCCCGCTTCATCAGAAAGCCCTTGAGCATCTCGCCCGTGATATGGTCGCTGTCGGCGCCGCTGCCGCCGTTGCCCGCCACGAAAAAACTTCCCCCCGCCCGCAGACTCGACACCGTCGCCGCGATCATCTCCCGCAGCGCCTCCGCCGCTCCCGCCAGTTCCGGATGGCGGACGACAAGTTTTTCCACTCTGTCCATTTGAAATTACTCCTCTTTCGATATATCTTAATTTAAGATAATCACCGTTCGGCGCTTTTTCAAGAAAACGCCGGAAAATGATACGCGGGGAATACGTCGCCATCCGACGTTTTTTCCCCTGTCAACAACGTTGTCAATAACGTGTGGACGACCTTGTGGACGAGTGTTGACAACCGCCGCCGTCAACACCGGTCAGCAGGTCCCCAACAACGTTCTTAACAACGCTCTGGTAACGTAAGGTTTTGAAAGATAGCATTTTATAAGAACCGTTAACAATTTTCGGCGACTCTTCTACTAATATATCAAATTAATAAATAAAGTAGAAGAAGAGCGGCTCCGGAACCGCCCGGCGGTCCCCGGAAACACCGGACAAACAAACTTTCTCAGGAAATTAGGAGAGGATATCATGAAATTCACCGTCAACCGCGAAAAATTCCAGAAGGCGCTCCAGCGCGTCGGCAGCATCATCGGCGCCCGCTCCATGCTCCCCTTGCTCGGCAACGTCCTCATCGAAGCCAATGAAGGCGGACTCACCCTCTGCACCACCGACCTCGATATCCGCATCACCACCGGCGTCGAAGCCGAAGTCGCCGAACCCGGACGCAGCACCGTACCCGCCCGCCGGCTCACCTCGCTCGTCGGCAGCTTCTCCGCCGATACCGTCGAGTTCGCCGTCGACGACAAGGACCACTTCAAGATCTCCTGCGGGACCGGCCGCTTCACGCTGCTCGGACTCCCCGCCGCCGACTTCCCCGAACCCGCCAAGTTCGACTCCATCCGCGAGATCAAACTCAAGGAAAGCGAGTTCAAACGCATGATCACCGCCATCGGCTACGCCGTCAGCGCCGACGATTCGCGCAAAGTCCTGACCGGCGTCCTCATGAACTGCCACGACTCCATCCTCACCATGGTCGCCACCGACGGCAAACGCATGGCGATGCAGGAACGCGCCCCCGAAGTCTTCTCCGGCGAGGACGGCGACGCCATCGTACCCCTCAAGGCCGTCAACGAAACCAAACGCCTCCTCGAAGGCTCCGAACCCGTCAGCATCACCTTCGGCGAAAAACAGTGCCAGTTCAAAGGCTCCAACTTCGAACTCACCACCAAACTCATCGAAGGCAACTACCCGAACTTCCGCCAGGTCATCCCGACCGTCTGCAAACGCGATATCGAGATCCCCGTCGAGTCCTTCCTCAAGAAGATCGAGACGGTGTCGCTGCTCCTCTCCGAGTCCAGCAGCTACATCATCCTCGACTTCGAGCCCGGCAAAATGAACATCCAAGGCTCCAGCAGCGAGTTCGGCGAAGGCAGCGACTCCATCGACATCGCTTTCGACGGCGAACCCTTCGAGGTCTCCTTCAACCCCGCCTACCTCGCCGACCCCATGCGCGTCACCGGCTGCGAAAATATCAAACTCAAAGTCAACGACCCCCTCACCCCCGTCACCATGGAGGCCGACGAAGGCTTCCTCTATGTCATCATGCCCATCCGCAAGAAAGCCTGATGCCGGCCTTTGATGTCTACCCCGGCTCCGTAAGATTCGGCGCCGGGTTTTTTTTGCCTTCGACCGGATGGGGCAGGCAAAAAACGGGCGGGGTGCGGTTGGGGAGATGTGGGGGCTCCTCGCCCCCACGCCCCTCGGCAAGGTTTTCACCTTGCAACCCGAGAAAAATGCTGCGCATTTTTCCGCTACTTTAAATGGAGTAGGCGGAAAGGGGTTGACGTTCCCGGTCTTTTGCCTCGCGGCAACGCCTGGAAGCGTCCCCCTCCGTCGGCAAAGGTGACCGGAATACCGCCGCGATCGGGTGTCGCCTCGGCCACCGCAAATCCCTCGACCTTGACCCGCCTTTTATGGCGAATCAAGGATCGGGTCTTTGCTATGGGTCACGTTACCCGTATTTTATGGTTCGCCCCCCGTTGGTTATACTGTAAGCAGTGTTTTACGCAGGTTGTAATAATTTGTTTGCGCAGACGGTTTGCTCTGCGCGTATTCCATCTAATACAAAAAAACTCAAAGCGTTTGCGCAAAAATCGACTAAAAAAAGGCTCCCGGAGATTTTCCCCGGGAGCGTGGCGTTACCGCAATTTGAATGCTTTTCGTTCTTTGAACTCTTCCTTTTTACCCTTGTTCCAGTTGGAAACCGGACGGAAATACCCGGTGACCCGGCTGTAGACTTCTGTCTTTTCTCCGCACTTCATTTGGCACCTCCTCCCACGTTATTGGCGGGCTCCGCCGAGGTGGAGTTCACCCCGTCCGGAGTGATCCGCAGATCGTACTTCGTCGCCTTGACCGTTTCCGCGATCCCCTCCCAGCCGGTCTGAGTCGGCAGCGCCGAGATCACGCCTTTGTCGGTCTTCCCCGCAAACATCTTGACGTGCGGCGTCGGATCGTCGTTGGTCGCCGTCGATCCGGAGATATACGCGGCCCAACCCGACTCCCACGCGACCACCGTCTTGCCGGCCGTGCTGGCGGTGATCTCCTTGACGACGCTCTCCTGCGACTCCGTGCGGCTGGTAATCCTCCCCTCCGCGTCGTAGGTGATCGTCGTGCTCTTGGTGGCGGTGCAGCCGGTCATGACGAGCACCATCAGAGCGCCCAGCAGCACCGTCGAAACGAATTTGTCAAACCAGTTTTTCATAACTTTACTCCTGTTGTTTCTCCTCCGGGAGCGCCCCGGATTTATACGCCTGCCAGCCACCGAGCTGGCAGAAAAACGCGCACGCGACGCCGCAGCCGGCGTCCGCCCAGAAAAGTTTGGCGACGACGTGGTGGGCGTGCCACGCCTTGATGATCGAATTGACCGCCCACCGCAGATTGGCGCGGGTAAAGGCGAGATACGTCTTCGGCTGAAATACGAACTCCCAATCGTGGATCAGCGCCTCCGGCTCGTATCGCCCGAGTACCGACGTCACCCATGCGCGGCAACTCGGCGGCCAAGCCTCCGGGCCGATGCCGTTGTAGACGCGGCAAAGCGTATCGAATTGCTCTCTGTCGAAGCCGGACGGTCGCAACAGATCCTGGTTGCGGATCTGCTCCAGCAGTTCTGCAAGGTGGTTGCGAACTTCAAGGTCATCCGACATACCGGCACTCCCGATGCAGCAGCCGCTTTTCCTCGGGCGGCAGGTCGTCGTAGATCGCCTTGAAGAACTCGTCGGCGGTGGAGAGGTACGGCGCCGCCATAAAGAGATCGAGCAGTCCCGCCGCCTCCAGCTCCGCTTTTTTCGCGGGCCAGCCGTCGCCGAGCGCGCGGATCACTTTGTAGCGGTCGAACTTGTAGACCCGTTTCAGTTGTCCGCCGCTCGTTGCGGGAGCGGTCCTCGGCGCGGGGAAGTACCCCGCCGCGGCGAGCATTGCGGGCGTCGGGTTGTAGCACACCGCACCGCCCGGCAGCGCCAGCGGCTCCCGAAAAACTTTTCCGTCCTTGTTCACATAAATCATTTCACTCCTCCTTTGCGAGCGACGCGACCTCGGCGGCCGAGAGCGCTCGGTTGTAGATTCTCGCGTTGGCGCAACGGCAGTCCGTGTAATCACCTGCCCAAAACGTTCCGAAGCTGCCGGTTTCGCCTCCGGTGGTCAAACCGGAAATCGACATGGCACTGTCCAACTGTCCGTCCACATAAAACCGCACCGTTACGCCGTCGTAGGTTCCCGCAAGATGGTGCCAGTCCGTCCCGCCGACGTCGCCGAGACCGAAGCCCCAGTTCCGCAGCCCAAGCCCGGAACTGCTGCACGCCAATCCGGCTACCGTGGGTCCGTATGGGGTGCTGCCCCAACCAAAGGCGAAAAAACCATCGTGCGGGCCGTATGGCAGCCGCAGTTTTGCGGCTACGGTGAACGGCTCGTCGCCCACCGGCAGGTTTTCGGTAGAAAACTTCACAGACCCGTAGCTGAAAAACATCGCGCCCCGGCCGAGTTCGTCGTCGAACGCCCAGTAAGCCTCTCCGTCAACAGTCAGCTCCTGACCGCTCTCGGCCCAAATCCCGGAACGGAAACTCGCGTAAAAGACCAACCCTTCGGTCAGGTCGCCGCCGCCGCCCGCCGCCGCCATCAATAGAGCGCGCCGCCTGCTCACGCCTCCACCTCCGGCGGATAGTAGATGATCCCGAAGTCAGGGGTGTTCCACGAAATATTCGTCAGGTCGCCGCCGGGGGCGGTTCCGGTGCAGAGGTCGCTCTCACCGTTGGTCAGCACCAGACGGAGATCGTCGCCGTCTGGTGCGACAGTGATGTATAATTCCGTGACCTGTTCCCCCGCGTATACGCTCCGGTCGGCATTCCAGCGGAAGTTATCCGCCACGCCGTCGCCGACGTAGAAGTATCCGTGCGGCGCTTCCGGTTCGGCGACGGCGAAGCGTTCCGCCATCACGATGCCGCCGTTGGCGATGTTCATCTCGTACCGGTGCCCGCTGGCGAGTTCGATCTTGGAACTGCCGACAAGGTCGACACCGCTCGGCAGCACGACCGCGCAAGGGGTCGTGCTGCCGTTGGTCACTTCGCATGCGGAGCCGTCGTTGTACTTTTCGAGGGCCCCAAAGTCCTCATTCTGGTAGTAACTCGGGATGAGGATCCCGCCGAAGGTCCACGTCGCGCCGCCGTCGCCGCTGCTGGCGACGAGACCGGTGAGAGTGGACGATCCGGATTCATACACATCAAACTGGTCGTCCATCCAGTTCATGGAGCCGAACACCGATGTGACGGTCACGCCGCGGGCGCTGATGACGATCTCGTCGCCGTTGACCGTTCCGACCACGCTGCCGCCGGAGAGATGGACGGTTCCGCGCTCATCGCCCCGCTCCTCCCAGCACCATTGGTAATCGGAGGGGGCGAAGGTGAAACTGCCGCCCTCGCTGGACAGCGTGATCGCACTGCTGCCGGCCGTGACGCCCCAGTTTTCATTATCCCAATACGCGCTCGCGAACCACACGTCCATGCTGGTGGGCGGAGTCGTCACGGCTCCGGCGGAAAAGATGATGACGTCCTCGGCGGGGGTGTCGGCGATGGCGCCGATCGACAGCATGGTAAGCGGCTGACCGTACTTGTAGCACGTCCCGCCGGAGAGGACGGGGATATACGCGCTGCTTGTCACACTGTCGCTGACGACCGCCGCGGACTTGACAAACCCGCCGGAGGCTACGGTCTCCTGCGCGATCAGCCGCGCTCCGCTGCTGGTCGGGCGCGCGTCGATCTGCGGCAGCAGGTCGTCTCTGACGCTCGCGGCGGCTCCGGAGGCGACGGCGGCGGCGTAAACCTTGGTCGCCACCGTCTCGGGAACATCGCCGGAGATCGTCGGATCCGGATCGAGGACCATCCGCGCCCGGATCTCGAAGCACAGCGACAACACGCGCTCGCCCGCGGCATCAAGCCCGTAGAGTTCGAAGAACGCGGGTTTCATTGCCGTGCCGTTCACGGCCGCGAGGAATTCCGGCGTCGCGGCGTCGATCGCGACTTCCACCGCGCCGGCCTCGATGTCGGCGCGGATATCCTCGGCGAGCGTACGGCACATGGGCACACTCCCGGAGCAGTAGTTGTGGTCGACCGCCGCGCCCCAGGCAGAGACGCCGGAGATGTCCACCGGCAGATCCTTGCGGTCGCGAAGCGCGATCCGCCACACCGCGTTCTCCTGGTAGAACAGCTCGGGAACGACGTTGCACCGGTCGCCGGACGGATAGATGAACTCCCCGTCATCAAGATTGTAATAGTAAGTCTTCATGTTGGTTTAATCCTCCGTGCAATAGAAGTTGCAGTTGCCGCCCCGGCACGCCGCCGCGTGGGTCGTGACGCCCGTCTTGCGGCACTCGATCCGGTTGCCCCGGCAGGGCAGCCCCGAAAACGCGGGTTCGCCCGTATCGACCGCGTGGCGGCAGAGCGTCCCGACGCGGGGGCGGGGGCGGATCGCTTCCGGCGGCGGCAAGTTCGCCCGGCGCGCCGCGAGGAGCGCCGCAAACTCCCCGGCGGTCACGTTCGATATCATCGCCTCGCGTTTCACTGGCACAGCCCCCCGCTGCTCGCCGTGTACGTCGAGGTCACGACCCCGCCCGAGTAGTGCCGGACGGTCGAGAGCACGCAGCTCAAACCGAGATCCGAGGTGCGCTCGACCTCGGTCTCCTGTCCGTTCGGCCGGGTGATGTGCGCCGCCGCCGTCGCGTCGATGATGACGGTCACGCCGGTCGCGGTCGTGCCGCTGCCAAGCCCGACCGCCTCGGCGACCGCGGAGGCGCCGAGGCTGTTGACGCCGGAGGCATACGCCGACGCCGCCACCCGACCGCCGGAAACGATCGCGTCCCCCGCGATCCCGACCGCCGAGGCGACCACCGGCCCGTTGTCGGGCTCGTGGTACGCCCACGCCGAGGCGGTCACGTCGCACCCGGCGAGGTAGGCGCCCGAGGAGACGCGGATGCCCTCGGCATTCGCGTGACCCGCCGTGGCGGATCCGACCGCCGATACGGTCATACTGACCGCGCCGGAGCTCACAAACAGCGCGGTGTTGTAATTGATGTACGTTGATGTGACGACGCGCGAGACCGTCGCCCCGTAAGCGTAAGTCGCACTCGCCCCGTCGACGTACCGCCCCCCGTACAGGATCCGCGCCGAGGTCGCGCCCGATCCCGAGCAGTTGTACGCCACGCTCACGTCGGCGTAATCGTCGGGGAGCGCGCAGTCGATGGCGACCCCGCTCGAACCGGCGCGCAGCA
>Ga0208297_1001978_pt1 | contig 14230 bp, 17 predicted proteins | sample LMS_cellobiose_e_FD_187367 | JGI IMG/M metagenome (GOLD analysis project Ga0208297, IMG submission 187367) | Rumen-fistulated moose microbial communities from Alaska, USA - LMS_cellobiose_enrichment (SPAdes) (version 2) | ecosystem: Host-associated > Mammals > Digestive system > Stomach > Rumen... | reverse complement strand
GGCCATCTTGCTTTTTCCCGGGGATGGCCTACAGAAATTCATCATTTTGAGGTAAATGGCCTACAGGAATGCCGGACCAGAGTCCGGTTTTTGTAGGCCATCTTGCTTTTTCCCGGGGATGGCCTAAATAAAACCACCATTTTGAAGCTAATGGCCTACAAAAATGCCCGGCGCAGAGTCCGGGCATTTATTGATTGAATTATTACGCTTTCCGGCAGGCTCTTTTGCTAGCCTGCCTTTGCTGATCACATCAGAAGCAGAACCAGCCTCCGTTCACGCCGAGGATCTGGCCGTTCACATAGCTGGCTTCGTCGGATACGAGGAATACCGCGGCGTTAGCGATCTCCTCGGGCTGGCCGAGGCGGTGGAGAGTGGCATTATAGACGCTGGTCTTGGCGATGCCGAATTCGTTGCTCGGCGGCATATTGAACATGATGTCCGTGAGGACTCCTCCCGGAGCGATGGCGTTCACGCGGATGCCTTCCTTGGAATACATGAAGGCGGTGTGCTTAGTCGCTGCCTCAATGGCTGCTTTCGCGGAGCAGTAGACCACGCCCGCTGCGGCGTGCTGGGCGCCGACGCTAGTGATATTGAGTATGCTGGCGTAGGGCATATCCGGATCCGGACGCTCCTGAGCCAGGAACTGCTTGACTGCGGCCCTCATAGCGTAGAGAACGCCGAAGGTGTTGAGGTTATAGACTTTGGTCATGAGTTCATCGGTGAACTCGCCGACCGGGGATGTATCGTCCATGATGCCTGCGTTGTTTACGAGGCTGTCCAGCTTGCCGTATTTTCCGACGGCAAAGGCGACCATCTCCTCGCAGACTTCCTCTTTGGAGCAGTCTCCGGCAAAGGCTGCGATCTCTCCGGGGAGGCCCGCGGCTTCTTCAACGAGCTCGTCGAGGACTTCTTTTCTTCTGGCGACGGCCACGACCTTCGCTCCTTCGCGGGCAAAGGCGAGAGCCATGCTTCTTCCCATTCCGGCGGACGCGCCGGTGATGATCACTACTTTGTTCTCAAGACGCATAATTGACCTCCATTCCCAAGCTGATCAAGCACTAAAATGCGGAATATCCTGAATATATTCTAGTTCAGGCTCTGTGAATCATGAATAATCAAAAATCTGTATTATTGTGATAGCATCAGAGCCAGAAGCTCCCTCTGGCTTGAGATCCCAAGCTTCTCATAGATATTGGAGATGTGTTTGTACGTGGTCGCGATCGAAATGTACAGGGTGCTGCTTACGTTGGCCGGCGAGACGCCCTGGCAGAGGAGGTTCGCGATCTCAGCTTCGCGTTTGGTGAGGCCGGAGTTCTCGGGCGAGAAGGCTTTGATCCTGCCCCAGCCGTTTTCCTCCGAATAGAAAAAGTTCTTATATAGGTTGCTCAGATGCGGAAAGGCGTAGTAGATGTCTGCAATCTCTTTTCCGGTCCACGGCTTTTTGTTCAGCTTATCCAGGGCAACGGCGGTACGGATGTTTCCGTAAAGGTCATAGAAGATTAGGACCATGGAGTAGGCGAGATCCTGAGGCCTGATGTACTCGCGTATAAAGACCGTCTCGGGCTCGTCCAGCCAGTTAATGATGCTGATATCGATGGTATCGGGGATCTCGCGGTAGTATCTGTCGATCGAGTATTCGTGATTCCCCGCCTCGGAACCGTGAGCAAAGGAGCTCATGTAGAAATCGCTCGTCTCATTGCTGATGTTGGAAAGATGCTGGTGAATGACTTTTCCGTTCCCGTCGAAGAACAGGACGAAGGCCCTGTCGAACCGCAGAAGATCCGGCGCGCTGTTCAGAATCGCCGCGACGAACCCCTTGGGGTCGTGGGCATCGCCGCAGGCTATGACGAAATCGTTGATCTTCTGCCAATCCGGTTTGATCGATGTGTCGATGAGTTCCTGTATGTTCCGCTTGCTCATTTCGCACCTGCTTTCTGAGAAAAGAAACTCTTACATATATATTATACGACAACTGCACAAGCGAAAACTACATAATTCTGTTTATTTGTTTTGAAATATTCTGAACATATAATAACTGTACAAGGGAAATTAGCAGTTCCCGGCGGGAACTGCAGATAAGAATAAGGAGGACAATTATGGCTATCAGTTCCAAGAGCTCACTGAGAGAAGTGCTCGCTGACGAGAGAGCATGCGCTATTATCGAGAAGTACATACCGGGATTCAGAGACAGATCTGACCAGTTCGGACCCGTCATGGGAATGAAGATCGGCATGCTGCTGAGATTCCCGCAGGTCGGACTCCCGAAGGATCAGGTCGAAGCGTTCATCGCCGAGATCGATGCGCTCGACGCATAGTTCCGGACCGAAGGCTTTGATCATCAAAAACAGGAAAAGGAGATAAAACCATGGCAGACATCAAAATGTCGACTGCTTCCAAGGAAAGGAAGACCCTCTATAAGCTTCAGAAGATGAAAAACGAAGGCGAGAAGATCGTTCAGATGTGCCCGGCGGTCCTGGGACCGATCTTCGCGATCGCTGCCGAAATGGTCGGCTGCGACATCATGCGTATCCCCGGCATGCTCAGCCTGAGAGGCGGCCTTCGTCTTGAGGACGAGCACGTTAACGCGATAGGAACCATCAGGATGTTCCGCGAATTCGTAAGCGTCATCCACATGAACTACTATATGGCCACCGGATTCTACGCTGACAAGGTCACCGCGGTCAAGGAAGGCGCTGAGTATGTAAAATTCGGTGCTGACTCCATCCTCCCGATGGGCGTGACCAACGAAGTCCTGAAATACATGAGCGACAACTATGTACCGACCTACGGCCACATCGGAGCTATCTCCGGCTGGCAGACAAACGCCACCGGCTACAAGAAGGTCGGCAAGACCGCTGAGGACGCGTTCCGCATCTTCAAATGGGGCTATGAGTATCAGGAGAACGGCATGGGCGGCATGACCATCGAGCTCACACCGATGGAAGTTTCCCAGAAGATCGCCGAGACTCTGAGAGTTCCTGTCGTATCCATCGCTGCCGGAGCACCCTGCGACGGTTCCGAGATGGTCGACATGGATACCTTCAGCATGATGCCGAAGCCCGCTTCCCACGCCAAGGCTTATGCCGAGCTGATGCCCTTCCTCTGCGAAGCTTACATGGGCTGGCTCATGGACGTCAAGAGCGGCGCGTATCCTGAGGATAAGCACGGATATCACATGGATCCGGAAGAGCTCGAGAAGTTCAACGAGATGATGGACAAGTTCCAGGCCAAATAAGCATTTGCGCCCCGAGCAAAGGAATCAAAACCATAAAATGCGATGTAAAGAAGCGCCGCGGTTTTCCGCGGCGCTTTTTGATCGTGTTCGTCCGGACGAAGGCACCTCGCCCGGAAGACTTGTCAGTTGTGGCAGCTGTGCTCCCCGCAGCCGGATCCGTGGTGGCCGCAGCTTTCGCCTTCGCCGTGGTGGCCGCATCCCGCGCCTTCGCCATGGTGACCGTGGTGGTCGCAGTGCGCGTCAGGGTCATATACGAGCGCTCCTTCAGCCAGAGCCTTCGCCGCTGCGTCCGCGCTTCCGCTCACTCCGCCGTAGAGCGCGATGCCCGCTTCCGCGAGCGCGTTCTGAGCTCCGGGCCCTATGCCTCCGCAGATCAGCGCGTCGACCTCCGCGGCCTTCAGAAAGCCTGCCAGAGCTCCGTGGCCGTTTTCGAATGTGCTGACGACCTGCTCGGCTACGATCTCTCCGTTCTCCACATCGTAGAGCTTAAAGGCTTTCGTGTGTCCGAAATGCTGAAATATCTCTCCGTTTTCGTAAGTTACAGCGATCCTCATGGTATTCTCTCCCTTCATCTCAACATCTATGCTTTCCGGCGGCGATATCCGATAGCAGCCGCCGGCTATCTCGATCCTGCGTCCCTCCACCAGCATGGAAGCGAGCTTCCGCCTGGCGGACTCATAGATCGCGGTCACCGTGGTGCGCGAGACACGCATCTGCTCCGCGCAGGCTTCCTGTGTAAGTCCGGCATAGTCGATCAGCCGGACCGCTTCGTATTCGTCCAGTGCCAGGACTATCGGCTCACCCCGCCCGGAGTCCTCTGCCGAGAAACACCAGTGGTCAGGGTAGCTTCCGATGAATCTGCATTTGGGTCTTCTGGGCATGGCGGGCTCCTTTCTGACATATGTCAGTTATAATCATATAACTTTTTTGACATATGTCAACAACAAATTGCGTCGCCATGAATGAGGGGCTTCGCAAGGAAGGGCTGCCATCCCGTTTGAACGCGGGGTATTTGAACGCATCGGCCGGCAATGGTATACTGTCTTAAACAGATCGCGATCGGAGGGAGACAGAATGCAATTCAAAAAAGGATCGGGATGGAAAGCCGCATATGATAATGAAAGCGGCAGGTATTTCGGCGAGTACGGCGGCATTCAGGCCTATAATCTCTACGAGCTGACAAAAGAGCAGTATGAAGCGCTTGATGCGGATATGAGCGAAGGCGATGCCTCTTTGATCATGTACGAAGGACGGCATCTGTATATGTCGGTCGACGATCGCTGCGGCCCGCCTTACACTATAGTTTTTGACGATGACTATAAAACGCTCTGCCCGTGGGCGAAAGTTATCGCAAGCGGCAGGGTATGGCCAGACGAGCTGACCGACGCGGCTGTGGAGATTTTTTCCTCAGAGGAAAACAACCGCGAACAGCGGCGCAAAAAGCGCGAGGAACGCGAAAAGAAGGATAAGTGATCCTGGCAGATAGGGGTTTGTGGAGGCGATGATGGCATGAAGCATGAATGCAGAATAACCGTATTGGAAACAAAATGCTTTTCTGATCTTCAGGAAAAATATTTGGCAGATCCCAAGTCCGGGCCATGTCCTTTTTTTAAACCGGGCGACACTTTCCTGCTGAAGCGCACACCGCAGCAGGACGATTTCTATCATTTGATGGAAGGCAGGTTCTGTGGTGAGGCGTGGGATGCTGTCAGTCGGTATGTTTACACTGCACTTCAGGGTGGCTCCATAATGAAGGGCTGGACCAACGATGACCGTATGATGATCGCCTGCTGCAATGATGGGACACGTCCTGTTGTGTTCAAAATAGAGCGAATCGACATACCGGAGAATGACGAGGAGCGTGAGTGGCTCGAAAAACAAGATTTTCATAATACAGCGGATGATGCTTATACCGGATAACAGATCTGATTGGTTGAGATGTCATTAAATTCCGATTTGTGGAGGTGTTATGGAGATGGAAAACAGATTGATTCAAATGCTGCATCTAAAGTCTGAACCTGTTGGAATCTATTTGGGAAATACGGATGTCGTTTGTGATTTTGATGCATCCCAGGAAAAGAGAAACTGTGTAATTCCTTTGCTGATCGCTGCGGCAAAGGGTAAAACAATCTCGATGAATGAAGAAAGCTGCAACTGTCCCGGTGGGGCGACCGGATGCTGTTTTGGAGACGGATTTACCAGAAGAAACCCGCAGATTCATAAGATGCTTTCGCAAGGCTTTGGGGAGCAGGCTCCACCCCAGATGCCGGAGCATATGAAGAGCGGGGAGCGTTTTTTTTGCACAGAAGAACTTGCGCTGAAGTGGCGGAACAGCATGCCGTTTTCTGAGAAAGGGTATCCGAGGGTCGTATTTGCTCCAATGAGTAAATGGAAAGAGATTGGAAACCCTGATGTTGTTTTTACTTTTGCAAATCCGGATCAGATTTCTGCGCTGGTCACCATGCTGGGGTCTCACAACGGGGAGGCATTGAATACGCTTGCTCCCTTTGGAGCAGCCTGTCATTCTATCGTATATGCAGTTGATCAGATAGAGAAAGAAAAACCGATGGCGATCATGGGGCTGTTTGATATATCCCAGCGTCGGGAAACACTGGCAAACAACCTCTCCATTACTATGCCGTATGCCTTGTGGGCAGGTTTGGCAGAGGATCTGGATAAGAGCTGCCTGACGACACATGCATGGAAAGAGATAGAGAAACGACTCTGAGACAGCATATTCCCGTAGAGAATCATTCCTTCTGCTCGGAATACCTTTTCAAAGACTGGGAAGCAGTCCTGGATATTTTGTATGAAGAGGGCGGCCGCGTTTCGTCCATCCTCTGGTGGGATCACTGCAGGAAAGATCTGGCGCATGCATCCATTGGAAGCGGCGGATACACCGATCCTGATGATCCGGAATGGATGTATGCTGAGACCTGGCTTCACGAAGACGGATTTGAAGAAAGATCCCTGGAAGATATAAAGGCTTATATTCAGGAGATTAGACAGGGTGGTCTTATTCTCAGTGACAAATACATCACCTTTGATCTAGTGCCGTCTTTCTATATTGCGGATTAAATCAAGTTTGCAGGGTTGTACTATGCATGAAATAAAAAACGATGGTTTCTATGATTTAGCCAAACAATATGATCCGGATCCCGAATATCATCTTGTCGGCGAAGTTGACTATCATCTATTGGAAGATGATAAACCTTATGAAGGTCTGCAGTCCCATAGGGATGCCTTGATCGTCGTCTTTGACCGCCTGGTGGAAAACAGCATAGAGGATCTGAAAGGTGTCAGAGAAAGATGTGGCGATGACAAGGCGGATCAGCTGTTGCCATTGGTCTATGACATTGATAAAGCGCGGCCGGCACCATTGGATCCGGACGAGTTTTTCTACTGCCCGAATATCGTAAAAACCGATTATTACGGCAACGTCTATTATGATGCCGAGTGGAAACCAAATGATGAGAACTGTGGAACTGCGGTTCCTTACTGGTACGCTTTGATGGAACCGGTCCACGGCGAAAGAAACAAGCCTGAGGATTTCAAAAAAGTGAACGGCGGCCTGTTTCCAAACGGTATGGATGCGCTTGACATATATGAATGGACCACGGATTGGTCGGATCTATTTGATGCAGGGCACGAATGGTATGGTGCATGTTGCTGGAGCATCTATGACAAGAGCATGAACAGATATGTAGTGATGCTCGTATCGGCAACGGACTGAGAAAAAATGGCGTTTGATTATAAAAAGGAATACAAGGAATTCTACTTGCCGAAGAACAAGCCTTCCATATTGACTGTGCCGAGCATGAACTATATCGCCGTTCGCGGTCATGGCGATCCGAATCAGGAAGGCGGCGAATACAATCAGGCGATCGGATCGCTGTACGGCATTGCTTTTACGATCAAGATGAGTAAAAAAGGAGATCATCAGATCGAGGGATATTTCGATTATGTTGTACCGCCGCTGGAGGGGTTCTGGTGGCAGGAGGGTATAGCGGGAGTCGACTATGCTCACAAGGAAGACTTCAACTGGATATCCGTGATCCGGCTGCCGGACTTTGTGACAAGGGCTGACTTTGACTGGGCCATAGAAGAAGCAACAAAGAAAAAGAAACAGGATTTCTCAAAAGTGGAATTTCTGACTTATGATGAAGGCCTATGCGTTCAATGCATGCATATAGGTCCCTATGATGATGAGCCTGCTACTGTTCAGGTGATGCATGAATGCATGGAAGAGCAAGGCTTTGTTCTGGATATCACGGATCAGCGCCTGCACCATGAAATATATCTGAGTGATGCGCGAAAGGTCGCGCCTGAGAAACTCAAAACTGTGATCCGCCATCCGATAAGGAGGGGGTAGGTTGTGACATCAAGTAAAGAATATCCGGAATACACACTGGGTCAGCTGTCCGGGCTGGATGATCTATCTTGTCGAGCGATGATGGGTGAATACATCATCTACTATTGCGGCAAGGCGATCGGCGGCATATATGATGATCGCTTTCTCGTCAAGCCGGTGAAGTCCGCAGCGGCAATGATGCCGGATGCGGAGAAGGAACTCCCGTATGAAGGCGCTAAGGAAATGCTCCTCGTGGACGATGTGGAGAACAGGGAGTTTCTGAGCGAATTGCTGGAAGCGATGTATGATGAGCTGCCTGCGCCGAAGAAGAAAAAGAAGTGAACAAATCTTGCTAATGTTTGTCAAGCAGATTTTTAAAGATTTTGAGCACCTTGAGGCCAGAAATAAGAGTAACCTTAATAAGACCTGCTGTTGCAGGCCGGCAGTTAACGGCTATAATGAAAGCGGACGGATTTACTTGTACAACTCCATTGCACGAGCATAGTAGATCCGCAGGAACTTATTGACGGCAGCCATCTTGGCTACGTTGTAAGGTTTCCCTTCCTGTTCCTTTTTGAGCAGAAAAAGGTAAACAGGATCGTCCTGAGGTTTTGTCAGTTTGAGAGCCTGCATAACCTCAAAACAAGCTTTTCTGAGAGCCGGGTTGCCACGCTTGGAGATGTGACGATTCCGGCTCTCGAATTGCCCGGACTGATACGGCGGGGCATCGTTGCCTGCATAAGCATTGAGTGCTTTACCGCTGTGAAAACGGCGAATGTCACCGATTTCACCGAGGATGATGGGGCCAAGCCGATCACCCACGCCAGCCATAGAGCGAAGCACTTTGTACTCCGGTATGGTCTCTGCAATGATCCTCATTTGAAGATTGATCTCATCAGCAGCGTTCTGAGCCGTGGATACGAGATCAACACACTGATCCTGAGTCATTGCGGATAAGGGATTTTCTCCACGGGTGGTAATACTGTTAAGGACCAGTTCATAGATAGCAAGTCCCTTAGAACCGGCAAAACGATCCTTTGTCTTCTTGACGAGGACCTGATAGCTGTCCAGGAAGCGTGTCTTGCCCATCTTACGGATCACATCGAATGACTTGAAACGCTTAATGAAACGCAGAAGCACGCAGTTGTCGGGATCTCTGCTTTTAAGCGGGAGAATGGTCGTAATGCCGGGCATTGTTTCGTCCAGAAGGCTGAGCAACTGAACTTTGGCAGCAGTTAGGGTTGATATCCTCTGACTGTATTGTCTGGACAGAAAACGAAGATCCTCATACTTCTGATCCTGAGGAGTGTAAGGAATCAGCGAGTACGACTTCTCAAGTGCATACTGAGCGATTCGCAGAGAATCTCGTTTGTCTGTTTTTGCCTTTCGAAGTTCGGTATCGCCATACTTCTTCATCTGGTATGGATTGATCAGACAGACTGGGAGTTCCGCCTCCCGAAAGGCTTTCAGAAGTGGATAATGATAGTGGCTGGTAGGCTCCATAAGAATGGTTGGAGGTTCGGAAGTCCTCTTGATGTAATCCACCAATGCCTGCAGCTCATCAGCGACATGGTGGACATCAAAAGGTTTAGCACGGATGCTGCCATCCCCATTAAGAATAGCAACTGTACTCTTGGCTTTTGAAACATCAATACCAACAGCAATCATAAGAAAGACGCTCCTTTCGTAAGTGGTTTATGATTGGATCCAGCTCTTCAAGGTTCACTCATATTCTTTCGTTAAACGGGAGAAACAATCTTTCCCAACTTGCTGAATCGAATGTAAAACGATGAAGGCGGGCTGACACATTTGTCGCCGGGCGTGATGTCCCAATCGAAGATTACGTCAGGCCAATCCCCTTCATCATAAAGAAAGAGCAGAGACTGTGAAAGACTCTACTCATATATTAAGAATCCCAGTTTGTGGAGATGTAAAGATGTTTGACTACGAAAGATATTTCAATCAATACCGCGATGATAATAAATTGGACTTACTGTTATCCTTCAATATGCCAGCTGGATATGAAACCGCTAACGGCACTTTTGATGTTGAGTCAAAAACGGTATTCATAAATGCAGATTATTTGAAAGAAGCGCCAGATTACGAAAAAGCTTTTTACCTTTTTCATGAATTGAGACATTCTTCACAGTATCTTTGCCCCGATCTATTTAGTAGCGTGATCAATCGCAGCATTCAATACATTGTTATGTACGATGGCACTTGTTATAAGATCGTTAACGGAAAGTACTACGAGTGCAAATTAGAAGGTGGCGAAGAATTTTTTACAAATATCTACCTTGGACAGCCGTATGAAGTTGACGCCAATAAATACGCTTATGAACAGGTAAAAAAGATCTGTGGGGATTCGGATGACCTGCGTAAACTGTATGAATTCTGGATACCTAGTCAGCCTGTGTCAGATGACGTTTATGATTTGGTATATGCTTTGATCGACGAAAAAACACAAATGAAAGATTAAGCGACAAATTCCGGTTTTGGAGGATCCATGAAGAAGACTTTGATTTTTTACAAGCCTGAATATGCTGATCTGGCAATAAAACTGCGTGATAACTATCGCGCGCATGATCATGAGGAAGCGGATATCGTTTCCGAAGAGGATCATGACGATATTGAATACGCTGAAAAAATGCAGTATGACGAAGCTCTTTTCATAGAGGACCGTGATACTGTTACCGTTCATGATATTGAATCGGGATATACAAAAAGACTTCCTGTCTCAGATGTGATTTATAACGATCCAAAGCCGGTTTCCCATGGATCCATCACAAGCAGAGATACGCTCAACATACTGGCGGACGCCATATCGGATGTAGGATCGTGGTGGTGCTGGCATGTGGGTGACGATATGCTCCAGCTGGAGTTCTGCGATGTGCTGCTCTATGATGAAACAAAAGCGGAAAAAGAAACTCATACTACTGATGTTCTGGCTGTGCGATTCTACGGCAATGTATTTGCAGTCTTTCTGGACGATCTGAATGATGAAAACTGGCACGAACGTTTCCGTGATGACGATTCGATCCTATATCCTGTCGACGGCTATGACATGGCATTTGATGATGTTAAAGAGGCTGAGTCGCTGTTAAGTGACTACAGAAACAGGATCCCCGTCAAAGGTTTTAAGGGTACGGAAACTCTGGCGGCCGCAAAACACATTCTCTGTGCAAGATGTGATGAGGTCGGCTTTATCGTCGGCGGCGATGAGATAGAGATCGTGGGGGAAAAAGGAAAGTATACGGAAGAGGAAATAGAGCTGCTGTCAAGAAAGTGGTGGGACTACTGGGAAAACTACTGGCGCTTGAGAGGAACGCGTGACGCCTTACCCAAAGACTATGCCTGCGAAGTTACGATACCGGTGAATACACAGGATCCACAGGGACAGTGGTAGTACGGAAAAACCGGCGCGGCCATCGTGGCCGCGCCGGTTTCATATATTGGGAAGGTTTTTTATTCTCTCGTTATCTGGACAGGCAGACTCCGGAGTCGATGACGACTGAGTTGGAGTTCATGAACTTTGATTCATCGGATGCCAGATAGACCGCCAGAGGGGCGATGTCCTGATCCGGGAATCCGATCATGCCGCCGGTCCACTCGTAGCAGTGAGCGTTGTATCCGGTCGCCTGATGGATCTTGGAGCCCTTCTCGTTGAATACCGGGGCGGAGTCGGTGATATTGGTGAGGATCGGACCTGGGCAGATGGAATTGCAGCGGATGCCGTATCTCATGTATTCGAAAGCTATGGCCTTCATCAGGGCGTTGGCGCCGGCCTTGGAGGCGCAGTAGGCGGGGCCTCCGGTCACGGACTCGAAGGCGGCGTTCGACGTCACCATGACTATCGAAGCGGTGAAGTCGTCATCTTCCTGAGCCTTCGGGACCAGATACTGAAGAGCGGCGCGCGTGACTTTCATGGAACCGGTGAGGTTGACCGCGATAAGTCTGTCCCAGTCCTCGTTCCTGATGTCTTCAACAAGGGTGAAATCGTCTATGATACCCGCGTTGTGCGATACGACGTTCATATAGCCGTATTTCGATACGCAGAGGTCGACAGCGGCTTTGCAGTCGTCATCATTCGTGACGTTGCCTTTGATCGTGGCGATCGAGTCTTCGCCGAATCCCTCGGCAGCGGCTTCCTCGACGAGCTCGGCGAGACGGGCTTCATTCATGTCGGTGGCAAGGATCTTTGCTCCCTCCCTCAGGAACGCGAGAGAGATAGCCTTCCCCATTCCGGACGCGGCGCCGGTCACCAGAGCGACTTTTCCATCCAATCTGTTAGCCATATTATCCTCCTAAATATACAATTTCTGAATTGTACAATAATTTCACAGTATCATTATATTTTCGAGACCTGAGAATTAGAATACATAATTTTATATATCTTCCGGGGGACCGGCGTACCAAATTTTGCTTATTGACCCCCGTCGGGAATGTGATAATATCAAAGTGTAAAATGTCAGAGTAGGACCGGCGCGTCAAGTGCCGCAGGATGGGAAGTTGCCTGCGGACGAAAGGGAGACCCGTTAGAGGGCATCAGGGAACCTGCGTTGCCGGATCCGCATCCGCTGCCATAAAAGAGCAGTTCCAGACTCCTTTTGTGGCAACTGTCACGAGAGGAGTTTTTGTATGGAAAAGAAGAAATTTCGCATCACGACCAAAGATCTCGTGATCATGGCTGTTCTGATAGCCGTGGAGATCGTTCTGTCAAGATTTCTTTCCATCAGCGCCTGGAACACCAAGATCGGCTTCAGCTTTGTTCCGATCGTGGTCGGGGCTATTTTGCTCGGACCCGTATATGCCGGGATCATCGGAGCCGTAGCCGACCTGATCGGAGCGATACTTTTCCCGATAGGGGCGTATTTCCCCGGGTTCACGCTCACGGCTTTTCTCACCGGCCTGGTCTACGGACTGTTCCTGCGTAAGGAGCAGTCGATACCGAGGATCCTCGGCGCGGTCGCGATAAACCAGGGCATTCTGAGCCTTTTCCTCAACACATTTTGGATATCCGTGCTCTACGGATCGCCGTTCAAACCGCTTTTGATCACGAGGCTCCCGCAGACGGGGATACTTACGGTCGTCCAGATCGTCGTGATCATCGTGCTCGCCAAGGTCATGCCGCGCATCAGGAAAGAGATAGACTGAAGAGGTAAAGAGATGACGCCCAATGAAGCCATATCGTATATAGAGAATTACGGCTGGAGCACGACGCGCCTTGGCCTGGACAGGACCAGAGCGCTCCTCGCCGCGCTAGGCGATCCTCAGAAAGAACTCAAGATCGTTCACGTAGCCGGAAGCAACGGCAAGGGGAGCACCTGCGCGATGCTGGCCTCGATAATGCGCGAGGCGGGATACCGCACCGGCCTTTATATCTCACCATACATCCAGGAGTTCGGCGAGCGCATACAGATCGACGGGAAGAACATCCCGGGCGAGCGCCTCGCTGAGATCACTGAGAGAGTCAAGCGGATAGCCGACGCGATGGAGGACCATCCGAGCCAGTTCGAGCTGGTGACCGCGATCGCCCTTCAGTATTACCGCGAGGAGAAATGCGACATCGTCGTTCTGGAGGTCGGGATGGGAGGCGCCCTTGACAGCACCAACGCTATCGATGCCCCCGAAGTCGCGGTCATTACCAATATCGGCCTCGAACATACCGAATACCTCGGGAACACTCTTGAAGAGATCGCCGCGACCAAAGGCGGGATAATCAAATCCGGCTCTAACTGCGTATGCTACGACAGCGCGCCGGAAGTCGTATCCGTTATCCGCGGCATCTGCGCGGAAAAGGATGTGCCTCTCACGGTCATGGATTTCTCCAGACTCGTGCCGCTCGGAGGAGACCTTAAGGGGCAGTCATTCCGCTGGAAGGAAGCGCCGGATGCCGAAGCTCGTGAATATACGCTGCCGCTCCTCGGACCGCACCAGCTGCACAACGCCGCTGTGGTGCTGGAGACTGTTAACAGTCTGAGATCCCGCGGATGGGAGATCCCCGAAGAGAGCGTAAGGCAGGGACTCGCGAAGGTCACGTGGCCTGCTAGATTCGAGGTGCTTTCCTTTGATCCCGTATTCATCCTGGACGGCGGGCATAACCCCCAGTGCGCCGAGGCGCTTACCGCAGCGCTCCGCCAGTACCTGGACGGCAGGAGGATCGTCTTCCTTCTCGGCGTTCTCGCGGACAAGGACTACGGGCAGATACTTGATATGATGCTTCCCTTCGCCGAGGATTTCGTATGCGTGACGCCGCTTAGCGACAGAGCGCTCGCGGGAGATGATCTCGCGGAAGTGATAGCAGGTAAGGGCGGCCGCTCCGAGGCCTGCAAGGACATACCCTCAGGCGTTCTTCGGGCTCTTGAGAAAGCGGAGGAGCTCCGCGCCGCAGATCCGGGATCGGATCCCGCAGTCGTCGCCTTCGGTTCGCTCTATCTCGCAGGAGCTGTCCGCACGGAGTTCCGCGGAGCTTATAGGAAATATCTCAGAAAGCGCTGCATAAGAGCGCGCGAGGCCCTATCGGCTGTCGAGCGCTTTGACAGATCGAGGAGGATCTCGCTTGCGGTCGCGACGTCGCCGGAGTTTTTGATGGCGGATAACGTGATGCTTTACAAGTGGACGGGAGGCGAGGTCCAGCTCGACCT
>Ga0208297_1001976_pt1 | contig 14235 bp, 8 predicted proteins | sample LMS_cellobiose_e_FD_187367 | JGI IMG/M metagenome (GOLD analysis project Ga0208297, IMG submission 187367) | Rumen-fistulated moose microbial communities from Alaska, USA - LMS_cellobiose_enrichment (SPAdes) (version 2) | ecosystem: Host-associated > Mammals > Digestive system > Stomach > Rumen... | reverse complement strand
TCCGCCGGCGCGTATTTTGCCGCCATGCTCGGCACGACAGCCGGCGTCGCCGCGATGGAGGACCTCTCCATGGGCTGCCCGGATTCTGACAGCTCCGTCCAGGCCGTTATCGGCATGTTCGGCGTTTACGATCCGGTGATGCAGTCGGTGTTCACCGAGAGCGCCCCTCCCATGCCCGGCCGTGAGAAGCAGGCGAATTTCATGGACGTTTTCGCCGGCGCCGTCTGCCGGGACTGCCCCGGCCTCGCGGCGCTGCTCTCCCCCGCGTCTTACGTCACGAAAAGCTGCCCGCCGATGCTCATCCAGGCCGGCACGGCGGACGAGATAGTTCCCTATCAGGCGTCCGTGGACCTTGTAAGCAGGGTAAACGCCGTCTGCGGCGAGGGCCGGGCGACGCTCGAGTCGCTCGCGGGCGCGACGCACGGCCACCCGGACTACGCCTCCGAGCGGTACGAGCGCAGCCGCTTTGAGTTCCTCGAGCGCGTGTTCGGGCTTGGCAAATGAGACTGTCTTCTTTTAATGCAAATAAAAAAGTCCCCGCCTGTCGGCGGGGACTTTTTATTGCTTAGTCTATTATTTTTAAAATGTTTTCTGATACCTGTTCTACTTTATAACGAACCATTCCCTTATTGGATCCATCTTTGCCAAATAGTTTTTCAATGCTTCCCTTGTTTCTAATTGTCATGCCTGCTATCTTTTTCCCGTCAATATTTTTTCTTCTTATTATTATGGAATTCTCTGCGTACTCCTCTAAAAACTTTACCGCAACAACTGTCTTGCCGTTTTCTCTCCCTGTAAGTAGCTGTGCATACTTATAGTTCCCTGTATCTCCTACCAATTTACATGCTTCGGCGCTAAAATCCAGTTGGCCTCTCCCAATGCTAACAAACGGTATTGTATTGCCGCTTGTCTGTTCTATTTTTACTACTTGCCATTCCATCGTTCGTCCCCCTATTCGCAATATTTGATTATAGTGTAATATATTACTTATTATATGTCAATGCTAATTTTATTAACATTTTATATTTTTATTCAGATTCTTCGTTTTCTTCTTTGAGCTTTGCATATAAAATCAGGAGCAGATGCTTTCTGCTCCTGCTAACTGCTCTTTATCATCAGTGTCTCCTGTAATAATCCCTTGCGCAGTCGTCGTAGACCTCGCGGATGACTCTCTCGCCCGGCGGAGAGTGATTCGTCCCGGCACGAAGAAAAGCCGCCGCGGAAACATCCGCGGCGGCCTGCTTTTTGCGATTTATCGCCCTGCCCGAAGGCTTATTTTTTGTAGTTGTAGAAGCCGATGCCGGCGTTTACGCCCGTCTCGCCCCTGTCTATCTTCTCCTTGAGGAGCTTGCCGATAAGGTTGGAAACGGAGCCCTCCACCTGCGCCTCGGGCTTCATCTGATTGATGTTGTAGGCGGTCTCGAGGCCGACGATGTCGAGTATCTTGAAGGGGCCTGCCGGCGCGCCGGTGGCGAGCTCCCAGGTCTTGTCTATCGTCTCGTGGTCGGCTACGCCCGTGGCGAGAAGCGCCTGCGCGGACGTGAGGAACGGAACGAGCATGGAGTTGAGTATATAGCCTGGCTGCTCCTTGTGGAGCTGCAGGGGGATCATATTTATCTCGTCGGCGAACTTCACCGTCGCCTCGTAGATCTTGGGATCGGTGCCGGGATGGCCCATGACCTCGGCGGTGTTGTTCTTCCAGATGGTGTTGGCAAAGTGCAACGCCAGGTACTTCTCCGGCCTTCCGGTGTAGGAGGCGAAGGTGCTCGGAAGGAGCGTGGAGGAGTTTGTAAGCAGGACTGTCTTCTCCGGCATGAGGTCCTTCATGTCGGTGTAGATGTCCATCTTTGCCTTGGGCTCCTCGGCCATGGCCTCAATTACAACGTCGGCATCGGCGAGAGCCTTCGCCAGATCGAGCTCTATGTGGATCTTCTCCGCGAAATTCGCCTTTGCCTGCGCAACGAGGGCGTCTACCCCCTCGGGTGTGGCGGAATCCCAGTCGCGGATGAGGCCGCGCGGATACACGAACTTGCCCATCGGGCTGCCTATGAGCGCCTTGGCCGTGAGCAGATCGGTTATCATCAGCTCGGCGTAGCGGTCGAGTTTGGGCTTGGTCCTGCCTACGGAGCCCTCCGAGCGCAGCCAGAAGGTTACGTCCTTGCCTACGTAAGCGCACATGAGGCCTATCTGGGAGCCGAGCACGCCGCCGCCGATGATGGTCACTTTGTTGAGTTTCATTGTGTTTTTATCTCCTTTCATCTTAAGTGATTGCCTTCACGCGGCGGGCATACCGCCGCAGGTCCATATTACCATATATCTCCGTTATTGGCAACTCATTCCAGTGCGCAATTCCGCTGCTTGTCGGGATTTACAGATAACGAAAGCCTCCTTTGTTACGACAAAAGAGGCTTCTTTTTCGGTATCCGGGCGGCAAAAGAGGGCGGCGAACACGGCTCCGCCCTCCCCGTTTTTTCAGTGCCTCTTGTAATAATCCCTCGCGTAGTCGTCGTAGACCTCGCGGATGACTCTCTCGCGCTCGGCCGAGAGCGGGTCGGCGGGGTCGGGCGTGGCCGCGGCGGCGTAAACGAAGCCGCCGCCCGGCGCGAAGGTGTCAACGTACTCTGTGAGCGCCGCGCGAAGCTCCTCCATATCCGTGCAGCCGTCCCAGCGGAGCTTGTCCCAGGCGCCGTTTATGGCGAGAGTGTTGCCGAAGCGGCGCTTTATGCCCACGAGGTCGTTCGTTATCTGCGCGGGGTTCCAGCTCCTTATGCCCATCTCCACCCAGTCGGGGATGAAGTCCTCGCAGCGGCCGCAGTCGTGCCGCTCTATGGGCAGGCCGTTCTCGCGCGCTATGTCGCAGTGCAGCTTGTGGTAGGGCTTAAAGAACTCGCGGTAGGTCTCCAGGCTGAAAAACGGCGCGCGGTAGGCCGCGTCGTCGTCCATGATGGAAATGGCGTCCGGCTTTATGTAATGTATGGCGTTTTTCAGAACGGTTATGTAATACCTGCTCACGTATTCGAGCATTTCCTTTATCTCGTCCGGCTCCTCGTAGAGATTTATAACGAGGTTTTCAAAGCCCATGAAGGACACGAGCGTGAGGAAATAGTCCCCGCCGCCGACGGAGACGAGCTTCTTCGAGCGGTCCACCCCGGCGAGCTTTTTGCGGTAGTAGTCCTCGAAGTCGAAATCCGAGAGGTCCGGCGCCTTTATAACGTCCCTCCAGCCGGAGATATCCTCCCCGAGCAGGTTCATGCCCGGCGCGGGCATCGCGCCGTTGTTGAGGTCCGCGCAGCCCACGTAGGTCACCCCGAGCGGAGTGGTTATCGGCCCGTTCGGGCAGACCTGCGGCGTGAGCAGATCGTCTCCCCAGCGGAAAATGCGGTCGTCATAAACGCTGGGCACGAATTCCGGGATCTCCCCGCGGAGCATGGCGAGATAGTTTTCCTTTGAGTTCATGCGTACCCTCCCTTTCGCGCGGCCCCGCCGCGCCTTCTCCTTCTATATAGCCATCTTTCGCGGTTCCGCCGCCAGGCGGGAGCGAAACGGCGATCAAATAAAATGATTACAGTGTAATCATTTTACTACGAAGCCGCCCCGCTGGCAATATCTGTTTCCGCCCTCCGGCCGTAAACAAAACAGATCCGCCGGCAGCAAAAGCTGCCGGCGGATCTTTATATCCTTTATTCCCGTTATTACTTCTCGGCTATCTCGTAGAACTTCACTCTCGACCAGTCGGGCAGCTGCAGCACGCAGACCTCGTTGCCGGTCACGACATAGGCCTGCTCGCCTATGCGGAAGCCTCTGGCGAACATCGGCCAGGTGCCGAAGTCGAAGCGGGCCGCGAGGCGGAAGCCGTTCGCGTCGTCGTAGGTGTAAACGCGGTACTCCTCCTCCGTCGCGAAGCCTATATAGCCCCTCGCCGGGTCGATGAATACGGCCTTGTGGTCGTAAAGCGCCTCGCTGTAGCTGGCGTCGTCCAGAACGAGGGTGTGCTTGGCGGTGACGTTCGTCTTGTCCGTGGTATCGAACATCACGAGCTTGAGGCCCTCGGCCCAGCCGTTTTCCTCGTTCGCCTCGCGGCCGAGGCCGAAGAGGCGGTTTTCATTCCAGTTGTGCAGGTATTCGGAGAAGCCGCTTATCTTGAGCGCGCTGAGTATCTTCGGGTTGGCCGGGTCGCTCAGGTCCGCCGCGAACAGCGGGTCAACGTTGCGGAAGGTGGTGAAGTAGGCTATCTCGCCGTCGAAGCGGGCGGAGTATACTCTCTCGCCGGGGGCCAGATCGTCCACCTTGCCGACTGTTTTGAGCGCGCCGTCAAGAACGTACAGCCCATTCGACATGCTGTCGCCGTCCCACTGCCAGTTTTCAAAGCCGTATTTTTCGTCTCTGTATATCCTGTAGGTGCTTTCGCTCTTGGTGGTAACGATGCGCAGGCTGCCCTCGTATTCGTCCGCGGAGAACTGGCTGTCTATATAGCCGGGCACCTTGCCGGATGCCGTTACCTTCAGGCTCTCGGGGTCCATGCGGATTATCTCGGTCTCGGAGCCGCTTTCGTGCTGCTCCACGGTGTAAACGCTCTCGGTGTAGGTTTTCGTCACGTTGTCATACCATCTGGAGCCGAGCACGTAAATGCCGTTTTCGCTCATATAGAGCCTGTCGCCGCAGCCGAGCACGGAGTTGCTGGCGGCGCAGTCCGCGTCCGCCATATCGTACGCGCAGGCCACTACGTATTCAGTGGAGCTGCACCCGGGGCAGATGTAGATCTTCTCCACCGGGAGGATGTGCATCTCGCCGTCTCTGTAGAGCGACGGCACGTAGGTGGAAACGTCCTGCTCGTCCCAGTTCCACACCCAGTAGCTGGTTATGAGGTATACCCTGCCGTCCGCCATGCGCGTGCCGAGCACATTGCCGTCCTGCCCGAGGCTCTCAATGAGCTTCGGCGCGGCGGGGTCGGAAACGTCGTAGAAATCGACGCAGGCGTAGTTCACGTTCTCGCCGGCTCTTCCCTTTTCTGCGTAGCTGTAGCTGTAGCGGTAGTACTGGGAAATGAGGGCCAGACGCCCGCCGCTTACGAACATCTCGCGCGGGTATTTGTATTCGCTTTTGTACCAGTAATCCTTGGCGCTCTCGGATTCCTCGTAGCTTTCCATGCCGACCTTCGTGCGGGAGACCTCTTCGGTCTTCGCACCGTCGGCCCTGAGGATTATGAGCTCGTCGTAGCGGATGAGGTAGATATACTCGCCGTCGGTCTTGGCGATATCGCCCTCGTCCACGCCGTCTACCTGCACGTTCGTGCCGGAGTAGTCTCCGCCGGCGCCCGTGGCGCCGTTTTCGGCGGCGCTCTTCTGGCTTGACGAATCGGCGCTCGCCGGCGCTTCGACCGCGGCCTCTGTTGTAACGGCTTCGCCGCCGCCCCTCGCGCCGGAATATCTGCCGCCGCCCGCTGCCTTGATGGCGGCGTAGACCTCGGCGTAGTCGGAAGCGTTGGCTGCGGGCTTTGCGGTAACTATCTCGGCGGTCCTCGCCGCCTCGTTATAGCTCAGGCCGAAGCCGAGAGCCTTCGAGAGCTCGGCGAGCTTGAACCAGTTGTTCCCGCCGATGTTCCATACGGAGAGGTCCGTTCTCTCCACGCCGTCGATTATTACCTTCTGCGCGCTTTCCACCGCGCTGGCGGAAAGGTCCTCCCCGCCGTTTTCCTCCGCTTCGCCCGAGTAGGCTCTGCCGCTCGTCACTATAACGGCGTTGGCCTCTTCGTCGTACTCAACGTCGAAGGGGCTGTCCGTTTTCGCGAAGAGGGCCGCCAGCGTGCGGAGCTTTACGTAGTTGTAGCCGTCGATGTTGTATGCCGGGCAGTCCACGGCCTCGCCGTTTATCGTTATTTTCTGCGAGGTGGGCTGCACCTGCGCGGCAAGGGCCGCCGAGCCGAGGCTCAGCACCAGAACCGCCGCAAGCAGTATTGCAAATACGCGTTTCATGCTCTTTCCTCCTTTGGATTTTTGTGGTCCTGTTATCTCTGACGTAAATTATAGCATAAAGTTCCGCCCTTGAGACAATTTTCCTTAAAAATCTTTCCCACCTCCCCTTGCCTTCCCCCTCCGTGGGGAAATCAGCGAAGCGCCGCCAGTGGCGGATGCAGCAAGCTGATTTCGAGGAAGTGTCCCGGTTTTCGGCCGCGCAGGCGGACGGAAACAGGCTGACACGACGGTGGGTCAGAGGTGGCGCGAGACCGGAGGTCGAGCGACGGATGAGGGGCGTAATTGCTACCTCCGCAGTAATAATGGGCGCCCCGCCGCAACGGGCGTTTTTTCCCGCTTTCCCATCTCTTCGCCCGGCTGTGAAAACAATAAAACACGCCGGCAGCGCGCGCTGCCGGCGTCAGTTTTCCCGGGTATCAAGCAGTTCTTCATATGTTTTGTTCAGCACTTTGCAAAGCGAGATGAGCTCTATGTCCGTAACAAAGCGCTGGCCCGACTCTATCCTCTGCACTGCGTTCTTGTCTATATCAAGCCCCGCAAGCTGCAGCCGCCCTGCCAGCTCTCTCTGCGATATTTTCATTTCCTTTCGAAAGGCGGAAACCTTCCTGCCGCAGATATTGTTTTTCCCGTCCGGGCTCTTATTAATAAACATCTCTCTCATCCTGACATTTAGTGCTTGTCAATATGGAGATTATATGTTATATTGTAACATCATATGACATTCACTGAGTGTCATACATCAATGATACAGGAGAGATATACTATGGCTATTAATCGAAAGTGCCCCAAATGCGGAAGCACGCACGTCCAGTTATCCAACGAAAGAAGCAAACACGGCTGTCTTTGGACTCTGCTTCTCGGTATCTTCTACATAGCTTGGATTCCCATCAAATGGATCATCGGTTTTTTCATATTCATATGTTATGACTGGTGGATGGCCATTATCAAAAAAGCCTCCGGAAAAGGTCATGTCTGGCAGTGCAGGAAATTCTTCTCCGGCAATAAGCGGATCTTTTATTGCCACGACTGCGGGTACAACTTCAAAGCATAGTGCGGATATCGCCGTGCTCCTCCCATTTCCAAATAAGAGAGCGGCTCTTTCGAGCCGCTTTTACTTTTTCCTTTATTCCTCTCCCTGCGGCAGAAGCTCCTGCATCTGCGCCTCTATCTCCTGCAGGGTCTCGCGGCAGCATTTCATAAAGTCCGCTATGTAATCCGGCGCGGCTCCCTTTCTGCACGCCGCGCAGGACCAGGCCCCCTCGTCCAGCCCCGTGGCCGGGAAATAGAGCATCGTCTCGGGGAATCTCCCCTCCCTTATGCGGCTGAAAAGCAGCTGCCGCGTAACGAAGCTGCTGCTCGTGCCCATACTGCAGACGTCGAACATCATCTCGTTCGAGCTCGTTTCCATTATCAGGTTCGGCGTCTCGCCCTGCTGCATGCACGCGAGCTCTATCGCCGTGCGCATAGTCGTCTCCGCCGGGGGCAGGGCTATCGGAAAGCGGCAGGCCTCCGCTATGCTGATCCCGCGGCGCTTTTCCGCCGCGAAGCTCCGCGCCGCCTGCTCGCCGCCGAGCTCTGCGGCAAGCATACGCCGGCTGACGATGAAGTAAAGATCGTCGCGCGTGATGCGCTCTGTCGCGTAATTGGAGGGCAGCCTTATCTGCGGCCCGAAGTATACGTCTATCCGCTCCTCCTCGAGCTGCTCCCGCAGGTGCCCGGGCGTGCCCGTATGTATGGCCGGCACTACGTTCGGGTGCTTCGCCATGTATTTTTCCAGCACGTGAGGCAGCGCGGCAAGGGCGCTGTCGCTCGGGGCGGCTATGCTGAGCTTTATCTTCTCGCCGCTCTGGGCCGAGCGCAGCTTTCCCGCGAGCAGCTGCTCCGCCTGCACCACGCTCCGCGCGTAGGCAAGCATCTGCTCGCCCTGGTACGTGAGCTTGAAGCGCGGCCTGCGCTCGAAGAAAACCGCGCCGTACTGCTTTTCGAGCTTGCGTATCTGCTCGCTCAGCGCCTGCTGCGATATGTAGAGCCGCCGCGCCGTCTGCGATATGTTCAGCTCCTGCGCCACGGCTATGAAGTAATAAAGGCTTTGTACGTTCATTTTTCTCCCTCCCGCTCCATCTTACCATGCCCGCGGGCTTTCAACAAGCGTTTACTTGTGCTTTTTCGCAAATTATATCTGTTTGACTTGTCGTGTGTGCGGTGTTACATTGAGACCGGAGAAAAGAAACGGTCCGGCGCCGCCGGACCATCGGAGGTAGAATATAATGACAAACAAAGAGGCCTTCTGGGCCACAGTGGTAGAGCATAAAAAGACTCCCTTCGTGCCGGATTATTCCTGCATCGCCCACGTCGGCGGGCAGAAGGAATGGTGGGAAAACGGCCCCGCCGGCGGCGGGCTTGACGATTTCGGCGTCGCCTGGGAGGGCACGGTCTCGGCCGGCGGCGCGGGCGTGCCGCTGCCGAACCCCATCGTGCTCACGGACGTAACCGCCTGGGAGGACCAGGTGAAATTCCCGGACGTGGATAAGATCCCCTGGCAGGAGCTTGCCGAAAAGTGGCTCGCCGGGATAGACCGGAAGGAAAAATTCGTCGCCTACTGCGCCTACAACGCGCAGTACGAGCGCGTAACGCATCTCATGGGCTTCATTGAGGGCCTGTGCGCCTTCACCGAGGAGCCGGAGGCCACCGCCGCGCTCCTGCACGCGATAACGGACTATAAGCTCGCCGCTCTCGAGCGCATCGCGAAGTATTTCAAGCCCGATTTTTATATACCGTTTGACGACGTAGCCACCCAGCTGAGCCTTTTCATCAGCCCGGATACCTACCGCGAGCTGGTAAAGCCCGAGCACAAAAGGGTGAACGACGCCTGCCTCGCCTTGGGCATTCACCCCATAATCCACTGCTGCGGCAAGTGCGAGGCGCTCATAGAGGATTTTATCGACGAGGGCTTCGTCGCCTGGGCCTCCGCCCAGCCTATGAACGACATCGCAGCCATCACGAAGCAGTACGGCGATAAGATCGCCGTTATCGGCGGCTACGATTCCAACGGCCGCCCCGGCACGCTCGAGGCCACGGACGAGGAGGTTGAAAAAGAGGTCTTCCGCTGCGTGAACGAATACGGGAAGGACGGCGCCTTCGTCTTCTCCGGCCTGCGCATGGGCGGCAGCGGAGTTTCCCGCGAGCAGCTCGTGGCCCCCATAAACGCCGCGTACGCAAAGTACCGCGCCTCGCTGAACTGACCGCACCCCTCGCCTTCCCCCTCGCGGGGAAATCAGCCAGGCGCCCGGAGGAGCCGCGGCAAAAAAGTAAACGTAAAAGGAGCGGCTCCCGCGGGAGCCGCTCCTTAAATCTTTCATATTTCCGCACTTTGGCAGAGCTTTCTTATTCCCTCTCCAGCTCGCTGAAGCGCATGAGAATCGTCGCCGCCTGCGCGCGGGTCGCCTGCCCGCCGGGGACGAGCGTCGTCTCCGTGACGCCGGTGATGATGCCGTTCATCACGCACCAGTGCATCGCTTCGTCCGCCCAGTCGCTTATATCCGCCGCGTCGTCGTATTCGAGCGGGAAGTACCAAGCGCCGGTAAAGCCGCCGCCCTTATACTGCTCGTAGCGGTAGAGGATCGCCGCGAACTGCTCGCGCGTTATCGGGTCCTTCGGGCCGAAATTGCCGTCGCCGTAGCCGAGGACTATGCCGTTTTCGGCCGCCCACTTGACGGCGTCAGTATACCACTCGCCCTCGGGAACGTCCGCGAAGGGGCTCTCGCCCTCGGCCTTCGGCTCGCCCTCGTATCGCCAGAGGATGGTCACGATCATGCCGCGGGTAGTGTCGCCCAGCGGGTCGAACTTATTATCGCCGACGCCGTTCATAAGGCCCTTTTCGGTCACGTACTCGACCGCGTCATGGAACCAGTCGTCCTCAGTCACGTCGTCGTAGCCGGGGGCCGCCTTCGCGGCGAACACCGCCGTTACGGTGACCTTTTCGTCCGGCATCGCGAAGGAGAAGGTGCCGTCGCCGTTATCGGTGAGGGTTATCTCGCCGCCGGCGCCCGCGGCCTTGAGCTCCTTGAGCTCGTATCCCTCGGCGGGCTCGGGGGTGAGAGTTATCTTTTCGCCCTGCGCGGCTCTGGCGGGCTCGGCCTTGACCGTGCCGCCCTCGCACTCGGCCACTTCGACGTCGTGCTTGATGATTATTCCGCCGGAGGAGGACTTCTGGATGACCGCGTGCGGGGCGATCGTAGTGCCGTCCGGTTCGGTGACTGTATAGAAGGTGATGCTGCCGACCGTCACCTCGTTTATCTCGCCGTCCTTCGGAGTTACGATCTCGTGAGTCGAGGGGATGCTTATGCCGGTCTCGGCGTAAAGCGCGATATCCTCCGCGCTGACGTCCCACTTGCCGGACTTCATCGTCAGCTCTCCGCCGGAAGCGTACATACCGTAGGCGGCAGAGCCCGTCACCTTCACGTCGCCGCCGACAGTGATGGAACCGGCGGCGTAGATCGCGTAGGTGGTGCCGGCTTCGACGTCGACGGTCGCCTTGCCGGTGATATTGACGGAGCCGAACGCGTATATCGGGAAGTTGCCGCCGGCCTTGGTGTGTTTGAGATCGACGTCGCCTTTTACGGTCACGTCTTTATACGCCCAGAGGACGGATTCCTCCGCCGTGCCGGTGACGCTGCCGTTTACCTCGAGGGAATCTTTATTTGCAAACAGACCGTAGCCGAGCGAGCCCGTGAGCAGCACGTCGCCGTCGACGCTGAGGGGTCCGTTGCCCGCATACAGGCCGTAGCCGAGCGAGCCCGTCACCTTCACGTCGCCGCCGACGGTGATGGACTCGGAGGCGTAGATCGCGTTGGCGGAGGAGGCTTCGGAGTCTATCGTCGCCTTGCCGGTGATATTGACGGAGCCGTACGCGTATATCGGGAAGTTGCCGCCGGCCTTGGTGTGTTTGAGGTCGACGTCGCCTTTTACGGTCACGTCGCCTTGCGCCCAGAGGACGGATTCCTCCGCCGTGCCGGTGACGCTGCCGTCGACCGTGAGGGATCCATTGCCCGCATACAGGCCGTAGCCGAGCGAGCCCGTCACCTTCACGTCGCCGCCGATGTAGATGGACTCGGAGGCGTAGATCGCGTTGGAGGAGGAGGCTTCGGCGTCGACGGTCGCCTTGCCGGTGATGGCGACGTCCCCGAGCGCGTATATCGGGAAGTTGCCGCCGGCCTTGGTGTGTTTGAGGTCGACGTCGCCTTTTACGGTCACGTCGCCTTTCGCCCAGAGGACGGAATCGCCCGCCGTGCCGGTGACGCTGCCGCCGACCGTGAGGGCGTCAGAGCTCGCAAACAGGCCGTAGTCGAGCGAGCCGGTGAGCTTCACGCCGCCGCCGACAGTGATGGAATCGGAGGCGTAGATCGCATAGGTGGAGTAGGCTTCGGCGTCTATCGTCGCCTTGCCGGTGATGGCGACGTCCCCTAACGCGTATATCGGGAAGTTGCCGTCGTACCTGGTGTGTTTGAGATCGACGTCGCCTTTTACGGTCACGTCGCCTGTCGCCCAGAGGACGGAATCGCCCGCCGTGCCGGCGACGCTGCCGCCTATCGTGAGCGGGCCGCCGCTTGCGTAAACGCCGTAGTCGGCGCCGGAGACCTCCAGGCTGCCGTCTATGGTGACGGACTTGGAGGCGTATATGCCGTCCTGGGAGCCGAGCTCGGACTTTATCTTCGCGCTGCCGCCTATATACGCGTCGCCGGACGCGTAGATCGGATAACCCTGGTAATTGCCGGTGGAGGTCAGCTCGGCGTCGCCGGTGACGGTGACGTCGCCGACGGCGTAGAGGACGTAGCCCTTCGCCGAGCCGGTGGCCTTGCCGCCTATCGTGATCGGGCCGCCGCTTGCGTAAACGCCGTAATCCGCGCCGGAGACCTCAAGGCTGCCGTCTACGGTGACGGACTTGCTCGCGTAAATGCCTTCGAAGCTGGCGAGCTCGGACTTTATCTTCGCGATGCCGCCTATGTACACGTCGCCGGACGCGTAGATCGGATAACCCTGGTAATTGCCGGTCGAGGTCAGCTCGGCGTCGCCGGTGACGGTGACGTCGCCGATGGCGTAGAGAACGTAACCCTTCGCCGAGCCGGCGGCCTTGCCGCCGATCGTGATCGTTCTGCAGGCATAAAGGCCGTACATGCCGCCGGTGACCTCTGCGTTTCCGCCTACGGAGATGGATTTCAGGGAGTATATGCCGTAGCCGCTGTCGGACGCGACGCTTGTCTTCGCGTCGTCTTTTATATACACGTCGCCGTACGCGTAAATACCGTAACCGTTGAAATCGCCGGTCGCGGTCAGCTCGGCGCCGCCGTTGATTGTAACGTCGCCGTCGGCGCAGAGGACGTAACTCTTCGCCGAGCCGGCGATGCTGCCGTTTACCGTAAGGCTGCCTGATGATATGACTCTTACGCCGTATCCCTCGCTGTCGGGGAGCTTCAGGCCCTCGGACGGGGCCGCTATCGTAAGGTCTATGCCGTCGGCGTAGATGAGCGAATCCTCATGCTGCCCCGTGATCGCGGGCGAGCCCGCGAAGGTCAGGGTCTTCGTCGCCGGGTCGTAGCTGACCTTGCCGTCGCCGAGGATATCGGCGGCGTTTTCTTCGTCCGCCTGCGTCTCGCCGACCCAGACGGGGTACTGCGCCGGCCCGGCCTGGATGAGGACCTTTGCCGCGACGGTCTCGCCGTCGTCTTCCGTGACGGTGACGTACTTGAAGCTGCCGTCCTCAACGGTCGCCGTTTTGCCCTTCACGGGGTCCGCTATGCGAAGCGGGGAGGCGAGGGAGATGCTCTTTCCCTCGTTTACGCGGACGGCGTATTTTCCGCCCGCCGCGTCGATGACCGTATCATCGCCCGAGACGGAGAGGCCGTCGGTTGCGCAGATGCCGTTGTATTTCTCGCCCGAGGCCGTAACCTTGCTGTTCTCTATCGTGAGAGCGCCGTAGACGTGGATGCCGTCGCCCCCGCCCTCGGCCGTTATCTCGGCGTCCTTTATAGTGAGGTTGCCGCCGACGCCGGAGGAGTTTTTCTCGACGTGAACGGCGTTGTATCCTTCATATTCGGGACTTGAGCGGAGCGTGCCCTTTCCGGTGAGAGTAAGGTCCATGCCGGTGGCGAAGATCTGCCCCCAGTGGCCGCTGTTGTAGCCGCTTATCGGCTCGCCCGTGAGAGTGAGCGTGCCCGTCTCGGGATCGTAGCTCCAGCCGGTATCGGAGAGATGCTTGGAGTTTACCTGCTCCGAGCCGACGTAAAGGGGATACCACACGACGGGGGGCTCGCCCCACACGGCGTAGAGGACGGTGTCCGCGGTATAGGGGCCCTCGAGGACGGAGGCGTCCAGAGGGGCCGTGGCTGTGGGAGAATCGCTCCAGCCCTTGAAGACGAAGCCCTCGCGCTCGGGCTCCTCAAGGCCGTTTATATTGCCGGCGTCGAGCCTGCCGGAGGTGTTCGTGGAGAGGGACTGCTTGGCGGGCATGCCGCCGTTGCCGTCGAAGGTGACGGTGTAGACTCCGCTCTTCGGGCCTATCTCGACGTGCTTGGCGGAGGTGCCGTCAGAGTTCTGGACGGTGTATTCGTAGGTCACGTAGCCCTCGGCGTACTGGTACGGGCCGAGCTTGTAGTCCGAAGGGTACTTCACCGCCACGGAAGAGCCGAGGGTGAAGCCCTCCTTGACCTCCAGAGCGGGATAGTTATGGGAAGTATCGGTATCGTAGGCAATAAGCGTGCCGCCGGTCATGGAAAACGTATGGCCTACGGATATGGCGGCATAGCCGCAGCCGGTCACCTCGACCGAGCCGCCCGTGATGATGAGGTTGCCGCATCTGCCTATGCCGTTGCCGTATTCGGAGGTCGATTCGACCTCGATGGCCCCGGCGGAGACCTTAAGGTCCTTTTCCGGGTGTACGTCTATCCCGGACCAGCCCTTGGTCTTCAGCGTCGGCCCCTCGAGAGAAAAGCCGCCCCAGGGCTGGATGGGCGTATTCTGCGCCGTTATCTCCAGCGTGCCGTCGCCGGTAAGCGTCAGAAAGCTCTGGGAGAAAAGTCCGGTAGTTACGGAAGGAACGTCGATCGTATTCGTTCCCTTTACGTCGATGATAAGAGGATCCGACGTCGCGCAGTAGAGGGCGGTATTCTTGTCCTCAACGCCGATGCTCGCGTCCTTGAGCTTGAGCGTGTTCGTATCCGGCTCGTAGACGACGGTGCCGCCGTCCTTCAGGACGTCGTAGGCGTTG
>Ga0208297_1001975_pt1 | contig 14245 bp, 19 predicted proteins | sample LMS_cellobiose_e_FD_187367 | JGI IMG/M metagenome (GOLD analysis project Ga0208297, IMG submission 187367) | Rumen-fistulated moose microbial communities from Alaska, USA - LMS_cellobiose_enrichment (SPAdes) (version 2) | ecosystem: Host-associated > Mammals > Digestive system > Stomach > Rumen... | reverse complement strand
TCCTTGGTATCCGCTACATGGACCATCGTTAGCACCGCCATAAGCATACGCTGATCACGGGAGACAAGGTCATTCAGAAACTCCCTCGCCTCAGCCCTCTGAAGATCCATGTCATAGGGAACTATGGCTGAGAAATTGTTGTTCTGGTTCTGTTTACGCTGCCAGTTGGTAATGTTGGTCTCAACGCCCAGCAGCTTGTTTTCCGCGTCCTTTATGGCCTCATCGGTCGCGACAGGAATGATATCTATGGAGAGCATCATGGTTCTACTGTAATCGGTGAGTTTGGTGACGAAATCATCGTCGATAATGTTAGCGTAGTCCTTAAGGAAGAGCACTCTTGCATACTTCTCCCCTATCATCAGATAGTCGGGATTCTTTTCCACAGCGTCCGGACAGATGTAATCGCGAAGATCATGGCCTTTCTGCATAGCGCCCTTCAAATCGTAGTAATACTGCTCCTCTTCACCGATACGGTAGAAGTTGTGCAACACTTTCAGCCTATCTTCCGTGTTCATAGCGCTGCACTTGGAGCCAAGCACCTTCAGCCTGGCGGCAAACTCCGTCTCAATACGGCTGAAATAACGCCTTGCCTCCTCGATATTCTTCTTAGAGACAGAGACCGTGATATACTTTTCCTGTACGATTCCGTTTCCAGAACTCGCCTTATCAAGCAGCATCATATTGTGCTCCCTGCGGTATACGTCTCGCTGATCGCCCATGAGCGGCATCAGCAGGTTCTTTTCAAAGTCTCTGCGATTAAACTTATGATTGTTGATTGTCAGCTTGGTCGTGGCTGATCCGTCAAGTCCGTTGATAAAAGCCGCGTACTTCTCCAGCATATCTTCCTTGTCGTCTTCACTGGCGACCATGAAGTTGATATCACTGAAAAGAAAGCTCTTGGTAAACTTCTGTCCGCAGCGGAAGATCCCATCTTTGTAGATGCAGTCAATCGGGATGATATCCTGCACCCTGCGTGGAATCTTCAGCACAGGCTTTTCCTGTTTGGTTATCTTTTCATAGCTCCTAATCATGCCTTTTATATTCTCTCCTCTCCCTGGCTTTGCGTTCCTCCTCAGTAAGCTGTGCGTAAAGGCAATCGCTTTTAAACACCAGCTGCTTTGGCGTTGCCATATCCACAAGCCATGTTGCCAGCAGCTTTTCGGCTGTCATGCCGTGATAATTTATGAACCCCATTGCGGCAAAAGGCGCAGCGCCTACGATGCACACCCACGAAACAGTCTCCGCACCAAACAGCGGTTTCAGCCAGAAATACAGGACGATCGCAATCACGACCGCCAACAAAGAAAAAATAAACTGTCTCATAGACAGTCCAAAGAAAACCGATTCGCTGTATCCGCGAATCTCCTTATTCATTTTCACTTGCATTTGTTTTACCTATAAATCCATTGATTGATATTTCATATCCTGTATAATTAGTTTAGCCATGGGTGAAAGACCGGGATCGGTTGACTCATAACCATCAAGGTTGGTTCAACTCCAAATATCCCCATGGTTTTTATATTCCCATCATTTCTTTCACTACCCTGTCTGCCATCTTGACTGTGCCCACGAGTATAAGCATGTTGAAGATCGTATCACCCAGATATGTCCAGACCATCGTGGTTGCGGTGGCTGAAGTATCGACCTCCGGCGGCGTTCCGGCGAAGGCATTGAAAATAATACATGCCAGCACAACGATCGCGCCTTCCAGCAGCACAGCTGCATAGCTTTTAATAAAGCTCTTTCCGATGTACTGCGTAGGCTCTCCCCCGAAAGCAGAGAGCGGCACCGGTGCGATAGCCGTATACATGTAGATCTTAAAGAACCTGCCATATACGCTCAGGATCATCACAAAAGCCAGCACCCAGACCACAAGGCATCCGATTAGCGTGACAGCCCAGAGCGGTATACTGGCAAAGAAGCCGGTATCGTCCACCGCCTGCACGATTTCGTCCGGAATGACGGTCGAAATGGACGAAAGTCCTCCTGCAGATCCCATGATCTTCGTTATGATGCCCTGCACGACAGCAAGCAGCGCCAGCATCAGCTCCATACCATAAGTGATAGCACCTTTTGCAAGAGCGAACCTTACAAACATTTTTACAGCCGTCTCCGGTCTCTTCAAATCCGCCGCGCTGCTGCAGGTCTTGATTGCGCCGTAGGCAAAGAACAGCACCAACAATGCGTATCCAATAGCCTGCAGGGTTCCGTGTATACCGGTCACGATGTTCCATATCGCACCGCCCCTGAAGCTTTCGGGGCTTTCGGCAACGATCTGCCAAAGCTCCGAAAGCTTATCGTTCCAGACGGAAAAGGATCTTTCAAGGTTCTGTATGACCCAGTTATCCGACATAGCCATACGCCTCCTTCCCTATCCCATGATCAGGTTCAGGATCTCCTTAGCGAAGATAATGATGATTCCGCCTGCCAGGGTCAGAAAGCCGTTAGACCGCTGCGAAGGGTCGTGGGACTGCACGGAAATGCCGACCTGCACGATGCCCCAGCCCGCTATGATGATACCCACAGCCCTGATCAATCCAAAGACAAAGTTGCTCAGGTTGTTGATGACGGTCAGTGGATCTCCGTCAGCAAATACAGGAACCGCAGCAGCGGCCATAGCCAGTACGACAGCCGCATAGATGCTGAAGCCCTTTCTGACTGCGCCGGGAACCGGCTTCTTAAGATTGTTGTTCATTGCTTTTTCTCTCCTTTTCGATTTCCTCTTCCAGATCTTCCTCTGAAAGCAGTTCAAAGTGCATATCTTCAGGAAGCTCATATCCGATCTGTCCGGTCATGTCTGCACTGAAAGATATAGTTGCATATTCGGGCCCGATTCCCTCGTTGTAGGTATAGACCGGGGCACCACCGTCAGCCGTAAGCCTGATATTAGGATGCTCCATAAGTTTGTACTTGAGATCCATCACAGGCCTCTCGCCGCGTATGAAGAGAAGTGCGTAGTCGTTATTGAGCATACGCACTTCATCCGGCGTCATCAGTTCCCTTCCGGTCAGCTGCCAGTTCTTCGTATAACTTCCGTTCCTGCCTTTCGATTGTCCGAAGGTATTCGTATCGATCGTTTCCTTGCCGAGCAGCTTGGACACATATTCGTGCGTAGACTGCTCATTGCCGCCCAGGTACAGGAATTCATCGCAGTTGCCCACGATGGACTCCCACTGTTTTTCGAACAGAGCCTTCAGCTGGGCGAGATTCTGTATGATGATAGATACCGATATTTCGCGGCTGCGCATCGTAGAAAGCAGCTTGTCGAATTCATCGGGAAGCGCCACATTAGCGAATTCATCCATGACGAAGTGAACATGCACAGGAAGCCTTCCGCCATGCACACTGTCTGCGCTGTAATAGAGCTGCTGGAAAAGCTGCGTATAGAGTAGCCCGACCAGAAAATTAAAACTGCTGTCGTTATCCGGTATGACCGCAAAGACAGCAGTTTTCTTTTCTCCAAGGTTTCCAAGCTCCATTTCATCGGTCTGGGTTATGGCAGCCAGTGATGGCAGATTGAACTTTTCGAGCCTCGATATGAGCGTGATTTGTATGGACTTAAGAGTCTTGCCTGATCCGGAGTGATAGCTCCTGTAGTACTTTAGGGCTATATGCTCGGGATTTCGCATCTCCAACCGCTCAAAGAGCAGGTCCAAAGGTGAGCGGTAGTCTTCGTTGTCCTCCCGCACCTCCCCTGCCTGTATCATTTCCATGACCATAGGAAAGTTCTGCTCATCAGGCGGAGCCTCATAATGAAGATAGAATACAAGCGCCATCAGAAGCATAGTTGCGGCATTATCCCAGAAGGGATCCTGCGATGCTGCCTGCTTTTCTTTTGGCGCTGTATTCTTAAAGATGTTGGTCACGAGTTTTTGCACATCATTGTCATTATGGATATAGACAAACGGATTGTAGCAATGACTCTTTGCCATATCTATCAGGTTTAAAACCTTTAAGTCGTAACCTTTTTCAGCCAGGAGATTCCCGGTATCACGCAAGATCTCACCCTTCGGATCCAGCACAACAAACGAAGTATTCGCCTGCATCACATTCGGTTTTGCATAAGAACGGGTCTTGCCGGATCCGGAACCGCCTACGACCAGAACATTCAGATTCCGAAGATGCTTTCTGCCGTCAAGCCCTATCGCTGCATGACGGGTAAGGATCTTGTTTCTGAAAATCTCCCTGTCCGCATACTTCCTTCGAAGCCCGGCAGCACTGCCCCAGCGGGCAGAGCCATGCTCTTCTCTTGGTCTGTAGTTCCTTGAAGATGACTCAAATATGGCAATGCCTACAAGGTATACTGCAGCAAAAAGCAACACTGATTTCAGGCTGTGGTCACACCATTCAATGCGGTATGGATGCGACATTGCCTCCGAAAAGCCGTTTATGAAGCCGGAAAGCCCTCTGCCCATGCAAGGCGCAGACAAAAGCGCCAGCCATAGTACAGGGATAAGTCCAGCCATATACAACGCGGCTTTCATCTCTGTGCTTTTACCTTGCCTCATACTCGGCCCTCCAAAGCTTTTTAACAGGGGCATCAATTACCCGAAGTATCAAATCGTTGATGTCTTCCGTAGGCTTATCCTGAGCAATAAGGTTATTTCTGAAATCCATAAGGCCATTGACCATAAGCCCCTGTTCCATATCGCTTAAAACGAGAACCTTCTTTTCTACTCTTTCCATATCAGCGAACCTCCTTTACCTTTTTCGGGACTGGGATCTCGTGCCTGCCGGGGAAGTCGATATCCTCGCGCTTTTTTACGATCTGCCTGAGTTCTTTCAGTTCCTCTCTTACGGACCGCTTACCTGAACGGTCCGGATCTGACCCGTTTTTGGCTTCTGAGGAAGGCCCGGACTGAGGGTCTGTCTTCGCCCGGGCCGCCTTGGGGTTTTCGGCGCTTACCTCTGCAGCTTTTTCCTTCACCTTCAAAAGCTCGCTCTTGATCGATGCCATATCCACAGTCGAAAGATTGAACCTCTCAAAGATGCGGTTGACCTTTGACACGTCTTCAGCCCGGATCATAACATCGGTAATGCCGTCATTGGCATCCCTGTCGCGAAGGACGCAATACAGAACGCCGTACTTCTTTGCCTCAGTGCAGAACCTCGTAAGATCCTTGTCCTTGACAGCAAAGACCTTCAGTTCCTTTCCGGATTTGAGCATATTGGTAAGCCGCATCTTGCCTCTGGTCTTCTTCTGATCCTTCATAATGGCGTAGAGCATTACAGCGACCTGTTTTGCTCCAGCGCCGCTTATCCTTGCCGCAACTTCAGCGGCTTCGAGGCTCATCCTCACGACCTGTTCCGCTGCGTCTCCTGATGTATTCATCGTTCTCGATCTCCTTTCCTGATCTGTATTCCTTTGCGTATTCCAGCCTGAGCTTTATATCTTCAGCCCGGTTTTCGATCTCTTCACAGAGCTTTATTTCTCTTCTGAGCTCCTTGATCTGATCCGTAAGTGATATCGCTATTTCTTTGATTTCTGCCACTTTGCCCTCCTCTCCCTTCCGCCTGACAACTTTCAGACTGTTTCGCAGTATCCTTCGCTCTTCCGAAAGGAAATCCAGAAGGTTCTGTGCGGCAGTCTTATGAGATGAAATATCTGCAAGGCTCTGCAGCTGATGCTGCCCCATAAAACGGGTATGCTCATCGAGCTTTGAAAGCTTAAGTGCATCCTCCCTGAGTTCAAAGTGCAGATTTTTGCACTTTGGATGTTTCACTATTATGTGAAGGTCATAGCAGTAACGGATGTATAGAGCATAAATGCCATGCAGCTTCTTTTTGGGCCTGTGTGAGCGTACCCTGCGAGCAGGGTGCTGCGGTTCATCGAACGGGAGCTTCGGCCTTGTGTTATTCAGAATACGGTCTCCGATATCTTCAAGGCTGTAACCTAGGCCGAGCTTATGAAAGCGGAAGAAACCTTTTGCTCCGGGTGGCTTTATTCCCGGATACTTCAGAAGATCGCCCCTTTCCGTATACAGCTTAAGCTCATATCCCATATCCTTCAGGATCCCCATAAACTGACTGGCAGTAACAGACCTGGAAATAGCTTCGTCGATATCTTTGCGGATGCCGCCTCTGATAGTAGGTCTGCCTTCATTTTCAGCCCGCCATTCTCCATAGCTTCTGCTGCGGCCATGATCCTGTTCCACAACAGAAAGACCGGCCTCTTTGCAAAGCCGGTCTGACACTTCCTGCATCCTTGCGTAGTCCTGTTTAGTTCTGTGGTACTTGATACCGTCTACAAACGAAACCGTGTTGATGACGAAATGGTTGTGCAGATGAGACGCCTTATCAAGATGGGTCGCAACAAGCACCTGATACCTGTCTCCCCAAAGCTCATTCGCAAGAGCCATGCCTATGGCGTGAGCCTGCTGCGGAGTTACCTCACCTTCGGCAAAGGACTGATATCCGTGATAGGCAATCGTGCCTCCGGGCTTGCCGAAATGGTCCTTTACAGCTAGCATCTCAGCCCTGGCTGTTTGAGGATTACAGTTGACCCCGGAGACATACTTCTGCAGCTGGGTCGCCTCTTCCCTGCTGGCATACGCTATGACATCTTCCAGAACGTCCGGATCAAGCTTTGCTTCATCGGTCTTTTCCGGATTTGAAACATATTTCAGCACGGTATTTATATTGCCCTTGATCCTCCATAGAGATGTGGTTGCCATCAGCCGAACACCTCCTTCATGATATCTCCGATCACATTCTGAAGCTGTGCGGCATTTTCTCTGTATTCGGAGATGTCTATAAAGCCAATGCTGTTTGCTTTAGCTGCGATCTGATTCATGTTGTTGTTGATCTGGCGAAGCTCTTTCAGCACATCGTAGAACTCCATCGGAGGCAGCTCCTTGATTTTCTGCCCGGTAAGAAGCTTCCTGAAATACTCGGACTTGGACAGTCCGGCTCTTTCAGCGCTTTCTGTCAGCTGGCGGTTCTCCTTCTCATCAAGGTAGCATTCAAATTTATACTTCCTCAGTCTCACACAGCTGTCACCTCCCTAAGGGTCTCAGGGTCTCCCCTGACAAGCGCCTTTGTCATGACAAAGGCGATGCTTGCGAAAAATTGGCCGCTGCTGCCCCTACCTTGAAACTTCATCATGGACAGGGGTGTACGGGACGGCTTCGATATCTCCTCCGCGCCTGAAAAACTGTTCAGGGCAGCGAAATTTGTCCTTGTATTTTTCGAGCAGTTCGTCTGAAAGACTGTCAAAATCTTCTTCGCCAAGGCCACATACAAAGAAGGGACCGGCGATGATGTCATAGACTTTTCCTTCGCCGTCCCTGAGTGCCCGGTTGAGAGGAAAGCCATTGATCTTCCCCTCGTCATTACAGACAATGGCAACCGGATCGTCATACGGATAGACGGCCTGTATCAGACCGCCTACCGCTCGCTGAAGATCCTCAAGAGAGGTGCCGATCTCTGCAGCTCTTGCCAGCATGCCCGGCTCACAGATAAGGACCCTCATTTTGTTATCGCTCATAGCTGTTCTCCCTTGCTGTCCTCGTCTCGCGTTCCTGCGCTTTCTCAAGATACCTGCTCATCGCGTCGCGGAACGTACGGGCTTCGTCCAAAGTCAAAGTAATGCCTCTTGTCATCCTGAGATGATCTTCACTCCAGTCGCGGATATCGATCTTTGCGGGGCCGTCGTTCCATGAGACGATATTGAGTTCCCTTTTCCAGCCGCTCGTGTTTTCTCTGAGAACCGCCAGATGCTCTTTGATCTCCCAGCTTACGGTCTTTTCGTTTTCTGCCATTTTGTTTACCTTACCTTTCATGTTCTCTGTTTGCTCTTTCGAGCTTTGCCATCAGTTCGTCATTTACATCCTTGCCATCCGCAGGTGGATCTATGATCATAATGTATTTGTCGCGAAGGGCGCTGCTAAGGCCAATCGATGCGCCGCGCCCTATCTCATCGTTGTCAAGATGCAGATGGATCTCTTTCAGCTGCGGATTCTCCTTTATGAACCTCTCAAGACCTTTCGGAAGCGGTGCCCTGCCGTCCCGGTTGACATATACTCCAGCAAGCGACAGCATGGCAGCGTCCTTCCAGTCATAGCCGTTCATCTTGCGAATGGTCGCAAAACTAAGAAGATCTATTGCCGCCTCAAAAAGATGCAGGACTTCGGGATTCTCAGCCTCCGAGATACAAAAAGAGAAGCGCTTGTCGCTTCCCGATGCGTCTCCTTTATACCTGCTGCGCGTCCCCCTAATGGCCGCATACCGCATGTTGCCCTTACCGTCGTAACCTGCGAATATGGCATTGTCATAATTCTTCGATTGAAGGATCAGCTTCCGATCGATGCACCAGTCTATGATCTCCGGATCTATGCCCCGTCCGATCAGATAGTTCCTGACTGCATCGGTGCTATCTGAAAGCTCCGGGAGCTTCAGCCCTCTGCTTTTTTCTTTTTCAGCTGGCCGCGCCTTTGGCGCTTCCCTTACAGGAGCCCTGCCAAGGACAGCTTCCACGGCCATAGGGAATGTATAGTTCCTGACTTTGACCAGATAATCGATTGCAGACCTGCCTCCTATGCCCTGTGAGAACCAGTGCCACTTGCCGTTGCTGATCTTAAGACTGTCATGCTCTCTCGTACACCATGTATTACCGGAAACATGCACCAATTCATAAGGCTCGAAGCTTTGAAGATAGGTCAGAAGATCCATCTCCCGCGCCTTTTCAATGTCTTCTTTTGAAACCATTACCTCGCCTCCCTCTGATGTTTCTTTGCCTGCGCATGACTCTTTCCCAGCTCACCGTGCTCCAGAAAACTGTAACGTGACGCCGGATCTCTGCCTGAGACAACTATGTGGTCAAGGACCGGGATATCCAGCATCTTACCGCACTCCGCAAGCTGTTTTGTAACGTTGTAGTCTGCTGCTGACGGCTGCACTTGCCCGCTCGGGTGATTGTGCATCAGGATGACGGCTGCGGCATTGGAAAGAATGCTGCTTTTAAACACGTCCCTTGGATGCGCGTGAGACGATGTAAGGCTTCCCATGCTTACGATATTCATGTTGATAACGGACTTGTCATTGCGCAGATTGAGCACGCAGAAGACCTCCCGGTCATATTCCGAAAGTTCCTCCGCCATGACCTCCACGGCAGAGGTCGGATTATCTATGATCCGGTCCGGCGCTAAAGGATCCTCTCTGACAAGCCTGATCTTCACGACATCAAGCCCGTATTTCATCTCTTCCATCGCCGTCACCTTCCACAAGAACGATCACGGACGTTCCGTCCGGCATCTGCTCCACGAATTCCCTGAGCTCCTCCCAGGTCATATCCATTACTTCATCTTGCTTCATCCCTGCTCCTTTCCTCCCTTACGGGGACTTCAAACGCCTTGCCGCAAAGACTGTTGTATTCAGCTTCTGTTATCAGCTCGGCTTTCCAATCCATGTAGTTTGCTGCGGACTGAGCGTCCTTTACGGCTTTGACCAGCGCCTCAGGCTTCTCTCTGATAGCATTCACCCAGGTCTGCACATATGCCTTATGGTTATCAACATGCTCCGGCGTCTGCTCGATGCCGGAAGATATGCCCATAAAACAGGATGTGATCTCTGCCACAAGCTCTTCATATGCATAATCCGGGGTGCCGAAGAAACTGCCCTGCTTCCGGTCAAGCCTTGAATGATGGCCGGTGGAATGCGCCAGCTCATGCAGTGCCGTGCTGCAAAAGGCGTAGTCAGACTCAAAGGAATGGATCGACGGAAGATGGATGCTGTCCTTGGAGGGCGAATAGTACGCCTGATCCCCTCCGTCGAAATAGATGGGGACGCCCATATTGAAAGCCAGCTTGTTTACGATATCGTTCGGCTTGATATCTGCGTTTTCAGTTGGCAGTTCCATCTCCGGCATACCTTCGATGTTATCTGCGTTGAAGACTGCCGTATAACGGGTAGAGAGTCTGAAATCCTCCGGGTTTCTTCCGTTTTTGACAGCTTCATGGTACTCATTCCATTTCAGAGCCTTCTTGTTCTTCGTATCGAATGGATACCAATACTCTACGTAGCTGGCCTTGCTCCCGGCCTTCAGATGCCATTTTTCCTTCGGATGGTACTTACCGTCCTTATCCATGATTTGGATCATGGTGACCCAGCGCGGATCCTGATATCCCTTTGCCATTGCAACGAGCGACAGATAAAAGGCATTGGTTCCCCGGTAGCAGGCTTTTGTAATACCGTTCTGGGGAGCATTGCCGCCGCAGCCGCGCCATTCCTTCTTCCAGTCAAGTCCCTTCTCTTCAAGGACATGGATAAAGGCATCTGCCAGCTCTTTTCTGTATTCCTCTTTACTCTGCGGTCTGCCCATAACGGCTCACCTCCTCCAAGTATCTTTCAAATCGTGAAGGGATCTGAGATTCGGCGATCTCCTCAAGTTCCTCCTCTACAAGGGTCTCCTCGTCTATGAAAATGATCTCGATCTTCATCGTACCTGACTCCTTTCCTTCTGACGCTCCGGCTGCGGCAGTTCGAAGCCGTAAACTGCGCTGATGGCATCGCCGAGCCTTTCAGTGCAGCGTTCAATATCACTGCGATAGGCAACTCCCGCACGAATGGCGTTCTTCAGATAATCAACTTCGGACTGCGGAACATCTCTCTTCAGCACCCTGTAGAGATAATGATTCACGCCATCATGATGGACATCATCGCAGCGAAGATCGCCCTTCTCGTCCACAAACCAGCGGATGCTGAGGCTATCTCTGTTCGGCTCGAAGCAGTCTGCCAGCTGGCCGCTGTCGATTTCCTTGTAAGCCATATGCTTTCCGTCCCAAAGGCCGAGTTCAGCCACAACGAAGATCGGCATCCCGAGCTTCATGGACAGTTCCTCCCTCTGGAACTGAAGGCAGTCAAGATTGCCCTGTCTGAAGATAGCAATCCTGTCTGCCTCGCTCATTTCGGGGAAGTCTTCCTCAAGCTCTTTTCGGACTTCTTCATAATCCGGCTCACTGGTCCAAATGGTGATTTCCTTACCCATTGTTTTCTCCTTCCTTTCTCACGTTTATGTTGATCTCAAGCTGCATCTCGCCAAGACCAATTACTGACGCGTACAACATCCCAGTCCTTGCATTTGCGATCCGCATGACCAGCTTGTTCAGCCTTGCGATAGTGTGGTTGATATCGTCCTGCTTTTCGGCGTAGTAATAGCCGGTGCTGTCGCTGCAGATAGGCTTACCTTCCTGCCTGAGCGCACTGATGCAGCGCCTGAGACTTCTACCATCAATAGAAAAGAGCTGCTCCAGCTCCCTGCTGTGAACAGCTCTTTCTGCTCCCGTATGGTGCTTTTTTAGATAGGCACATATCCCGTCTTTCCTGTTCATATCATCGTTCCATCTCCCTTCTTCGGTCAGGATCGGCAGCAACGCTCAGTTCATGTGAATCTGCGGAATACCGCATAACTCTGTTACATAGCCTGTCCTTCGGAATGACCTGCGTTTCATTGATCGATTTGACCATTTGTGCCATTTCATTCGGCGTCATAGTGCCTTTGCCGGGAACGATCAGCACCTCATGAATTGAACTTGGAAGAACAAAATAGTCCCCGCCTACAGCTTCTGAGATCCGTTCCTGTATGCCAGGGTAAAACAATGCGGATGCGCCAAAGACGCCATCCTCAGTTGCAAGCACGAAGATTGCGCCCTCTGCAGTATTGCCACTTTCAAGATAGTTCTCGGCATCAGTTCCGAATATCAACTCTTGTATGTTGCATAGGCTTACGTTTCCGGCATTGACAGAGCCATTGACCGCATCTTCCATGATTTGAGACTCTCCCACCTCGTCCAGCATTGCCATATTCCTTGGAACATTAGCGATACCGCCTTCCGCGATCGATTCCGGAAGTTTCATGTATGCAACAAGTGCCAACCCACATTCTACAGGCCTGTATATAGCGTTTTGCAAGACCTGTGAGTTACTCCGCATATCCATAAGCCTGATACGCAGGTTTGGCCGAACCTGCTCATAACTTGTAATTTCATATGCTTCCATACGCATTTTCCTTTCACAAATAAAAAAATGCAGCCGTATTGACCACATTATCTTCTTTCCCCTTAAAAAGAGGTTTGTCCTAAAATGTAGGACAAACCTCCATGGAAGCTGGTCGTATGTGTCTACGACTGTAATTATGTTTGTTTTTCGGCTATATAAGATTCATGACCTTGACCAGCATATCATCTATGGGTTCAACAGGATGGCCCTCACCGATCAATCGGTTGCGCCAGCCCATCAGTCCTTCGATTATCAGCTGGATATCGTATCTTGAAAGTTCAACAGCCACTCTGTGTTTGATCCTGATCATGTCTGATCCCTCCTCTGATGCAATAGTATGCATATCCGGCCTCCCATTGCAAATGTGCAAATTAGTATCCGGTCTTGGGAAGCGGGATGTTTATGACAGGGATCAGGTTCCTTACGATGGTGACCCAACTTGCGTTTGCGCTCTCCCAGGTCCCGACATAGTATCCACCAGCATCAGCTCTGTTCGTCAGTCTGTAGCCGTTGATGGTCTTCGGACTTACAGATACGGAGATGGACGGCCTTGCTATGTTCCTGAATCCTGCAGGTACGGTACCGAAATCATAGTAGATATCAGTGATGTACTCACCTTTCAGCAGATTCAGGGAATTCATCGCGAAGGAGTAGTTCTGCGTGCTGAGCAGGTTCGCAGCAAGCACCCTGTAATCGCTCACATTGGTCCTGTAGAGGATCCTGTATGTGAGTCTCTGGTTGTAGGTACCGGTCGTAACAGACGCCGCATTGGACACATCATACGGGAGCTTATCATGCAGGTAGAAACGCTCAAGATCTACATTGGATTCATTGGCTACCGTGAAGTAGTAAGTGCTCCTGGTTCCCGCAAGGATCTCCTTTACACCAGTCTTTGTGAGTGTGACCTTCAGCTCTGCTGCCTTATCAAAGGAACTGAGCTTAATGATCTGCCCGGGGTATTCAAGCGTAACATCATAGGATCTGCAATCTACCTGCCAGTAAGCAGGAGCCTTTACTTCCCTTACGATGTATCTGCCAAGAGGCAGAGCTTTTGATGCCGCGACACCTCTGGCATCGGTAGTGATATATCCTACGACCTTGCCGCTGCGCTCACGTACGATCTCATAGACAGCCCCAGCAAGCGGAGTTCCTGCCTTAGTACCGGTAATGCGGTTATCTTCTACAGCATATTTCATGACCTGGATCTGTCCTGTGATCGGAGTATTCTTCCAAGTGATCTCGGAGGTCCTGCCGTCCTTCACATATACTGTTTTCAGCTCAGTGTCAACGTTATACCCTTCGGCTTCAAGTTCACGGATGAAGTAACGGCCACCACCGGGCAAATCATCCACCCAGACATAGCCGTCCTGATCAGAAGTATATTCACCGATGGGATTGCGGTTCTCGTCGTATACAAGGAACCTGACACCATAGATACCTTCCCCTGATACGGAATCGATCTTGTGTATAATGATGCCGGAGACCGGATCATTGTAGAAGGTCAGTACCTGAGTGTCATCAGGATTTACCTGTACGGTCTGAGTCCTGGTCTCCTCATGGATGGTAAATCCCTTGATGCTCTTGATCTCGGTCACGACTACAGTACCGGTAATGTCGGACAGAATGATCTGGCCGTTCTTGTCGGTGTAGTACAGACCCTTTGAAGAGATCTTTCCACCCTGCTTATCGACATAGCTGCCGTCGGCATAGGTAATCTGGAAGGTGACACCTTCAAGCGGCTTCTTATCCGATGAACTGAGCTTGTTGATGATGAGGTTTCCAAGAGGCTTGTTCCGGAACTCCAAGGTGACGGTCTCAGCGGATTTGATGGTCACAGACTGAGGCGTGTCATCAAGAAGATAGCCTTCCTTTGCCCTTACCTCTTTCACGACCAGCACGGTTCCGGGATCAAGCCCATCAACAATGAAGCTGCCGCTGGCATCGGTTACGAACTTGCCGTTCGCGTTTCCAACCAGACTGCCGTCAGCTTTGGTTACAAGGAACTCAACATCGGAAAGAGGTTTGCCATTTGCTGCGTCCACCTTCTTTACGAGCAGTCCGCCCATAGGCTTGTTCCGGAATTCAAGGGTTGCCTGCTTTCCCGCTTCAATGCTTACGCTCTGGACTGTATCATCAAGGATATATCCGTCCTTTGCTCTGGTTTCCCTGATCATGACTACTGTTCCGGGAGCAAGGTTATTCACTACGAAAGTACCTTTGCTGTCAGTCTTGAAGACCCCGGTCTCATTTC
>Ga0208297_1001974_pt1 | contig 14249 bp, 10 predicted proteins | sample LMS_cellobiose_e_FD_187367 | JGI IMG/M metagenome (GOLD analysis project Ga0208297, IMG submission 187367) | Rumen-fistulated moose microbial communities from Alaska, USA - LMS_cellobiose_enrichment (SPAdes) (version 2) | ecosystem: Host-associated > Mammals > Digestive system > Stomach > Rumen... | reverse complement strand
GACGGCACAGAAATCACACAGCATCTTGAAAACAGAAAAATCACCAAGTAATGTGCTCCTGCTTTCTGCAAAACCTTGTGCCGCAAGGCTTTGCAGAAAGTAGGAGTTTTAACCGATTGATACAAAAGACCCCTGTGGACAGGTTTGCCGCAGGGGTCTTGCTTTGTCTTTTTTTATAGAGATTCCGGCAGCCGGTCGTATCTTCGCGGGGGCGGCGGGCATCAAAAATACCTGCCATGCTGTCCAAAAAATGTGCTTGCATTTTCTTCTTTCTTAGTTTATATTCTTCTTCCCTGCCTCTGAGGACCTGCGTTTTGGGCCTTTCCCGAAGGGAAGCGGGCAGGAGTCAGTGTCTTCTTCTTTTGTTTCTTTTAGGAGGTAAATACTTGATCTACGTTATCGAAGCCAAGGTCTGGCTCAGCCGCAGAAAATTTACCGGTATCTCGGACAGCATCGAGGACTGCGCCTCATATTTCAGGGACTGGGCACTGAAAAACGGAATCAAGCCCAGGCAGATACGCTCCGCCAGGCTCTACAACGCCACAGAATCCAAAAGGATCGGGAGATTCAGCCTCCTCCCCGACGGGAACGTGCTGATAGAACCGGAAGGGTAAGACCGCCGTCAAAACTCGAAGACAGGGTTGCCGTGCTCTCTGATCAGGTCCAGGAGGTCTGACGCGGGGAGCCACACCGACGCAGTGTTGTCGTTGGGATGAGCCCCGACGGGGCCGCCCAGCAGCCGCCTGTCGATGCAGAATACGATCCCGGCGCTCTTATCGTTCAAAAGTCCGAAGGGCGAGACCGCGCCGGGGTAAAGTCCCAGCATCGAAGCCAGCTCTTCGTGGGACGCGAAACGCAGGTGATTGTACCCCCAGTGCTTTCCGATGGCCTTGAGATCCGCCCTCTCCCCGCCCGTGATCGTGATCAGGAAGTAGGTCTGCCGTTTGTCGTCACTGGCGAAGACGTTCTTCGCGATGAGCTCCTGATGGGGCAGCCCGTATTTTTTTATGTCGTCCATGGTGTACAGGGGAGGATGCTCCATGTACTCAAATTCGATGCCCCTGGACCTGAGAAGGCTCAGGATCTCGGCCTTTCCGAGGAAAGCTCTGCCGTTCTCCGGGGCGGGACCCGCGGGAGAAGGGACGGTGGACGCTTCGTTATGCATTTCACTCATTATCTGCCACACCATTCAAATGTCCAAGGGGAATACCGGCTTGATCTGCCTGGACCGGCCATCTCTCCGCATACCCTCAGGGGGTATTCCTGTTATTTTTAGCGGCGTCCGTTGGACAATTCTGCCGAAAACAGTTAATTGTCCAACGGAATCGCGTCCGGCAAGCCTATTATAGGCCTTTTCGTTGGACTTTTAGGATTTTTCGGTCGATTTGTCCAATCAATACCTCGAAAAAGCCCTGATATACCCCCTCAATGATCACAGATCGTTGGACATTTTAAAGATTTTTTCTTAATTGTACAACAGCCGGAGATGAGGCACGGCATTGCTACCATATGAGATCACACTACAGGTTCAAATAAAGATTGTTCCTACCCGCCCGCAAGGGCCCACGAAGATGTGGATCAAAAAACTCGCTTTAGCAGCGAGTTTTTGTTTCATATCTATTGGTGATGACTTCCTGCGGCCTCCACGGCCCGTCCTTCCTACTCCCCTCTTTCGATCTGGTCCAGCAGGGTCAGGAGGTCGGAGGCTTTTTCGATGACGTAGTCGGGTTCGTAGTCGGTGCCTTTGGCGGCGGAGGGCGGGCAGGCGAGGCTCCAGCCGACGAGGACGGATCTGACGCCGGCGTTGCGGGCGCAGAGGGTGTCGTGGGCGCTGTCGCCGATCATTATGGCTTCGTCCGGGCCGATGCCCAGGCGCTCAAGGGCGATCTGGCAGGGCTGGGGAGAGGGCTTGGGGATGGTGATGTCTTCGCCGGAGACGATGACCTCGAAGAGGGGCTCCTCTTTGAAGTCGTAACTGTTGTTATGTAACGTCTGCCACAGGCGCGAGGTGACGACGGCGAGCCTGAGACCCCTTGATATCAGGGCCTCGAGCAGTTCGGGCATCCCGTCGAACAGGCGGACCCTGTCCTTGAAGATCTGCTGCTGAAAGCTGCGGTAGATCCTGACGGTCTCCTCCTCCGGGTGGTCCGGAAAGAACTCCTTAAGGCTGGCGCCAAGCTCCCTTCCAAAGGTGGGAGTGATCTTTTCCTTGGGCAGCCGGTCCATGCCATAGGTGTCGAAGACGTGGTACCAGGAATCAAGTATGAGCTGGTTGGTGTCCATGAGGGTCCCGTCGAAGTCGAACAGGACTGCTTTTATCTTGGCCATCGGGCTCCTTTCTCGTAATACGATATAAATGGCTGAATGAACGTTAAAAGGCGCCGGCGGGCCGAAAATGGGCGGCGCCGGTGCCCCTAATGTTAGAGCTCTCCGTTTCTTAAGGCGTTGAGAGACGCGTTTATGAACATGTCGATGTCGCCGTCCATGACCGCCTGGACGTTGGAGGTCTCGGCGCCGGTCCGGTGGTCCTTCACCATGGTGTAGGGCTGAAAGACGTAGGAGCGGATCTGATTGCCCCAGCTGATCTGGCCGAAATTGCCCTTGAGCTCGGAGATCTTGTCCAGATGCTCCTGCTTGGCCAGGGCCAGCAGCTTGGAATAGAGCACTCTCATGGCGAACTCCTTGTTGAGTCCCTGGGACCGCTCGTTCTGGCAGGTGACGACGATGTTGGTCGGTATATGGGTGATCCTGACCGCCGAATCGGTCTTATTGACGTGCTGGCCGCCGGCTCCCGAAGAGCGGTAGGTGTCGATGCGCAGGTCTTCCGGCGCGATCTCGACCTTGATGTCCTCGGGGAGCTCGGGAGTCACGTCGACGGAGGCGAAGGAGGTCTGGCGCTTGGCCATGGTGTTGAAGGGCGATATCCTGACCAGCCTGTGGACGCCTCTTTCGGTCTTGAGATAACCGTAGGCGAACTCGCCGGTGATGAACACGGTGACCGATTTTATGCCGCCTTCGGTGTCACGCTGGTAGTCCATGACCTTGACCGAGAATCCCTTGGAATCGCACCAGCGGGTGTACATGCGAAGGAGCATCTCCGCCCAGTCCTGGGCGTCCAGGCCGCCGGTCCCCGGGTGGATGGAGAGGATCACGTTGGTGTCGTCGTATTCTTCGGTGAGGAGGGTGCGGATGCGGAGCTTCTCCGCCCTGTCGTCGAACTCTTTGAGGGTCTGTTCGGCTTCGTCGGCCAGCTCTTCAGCCTCCTCCGTCAGGCCGCCGCTCTCCGCGTCGGCGCTCATGTCTATCATCAGACGGGCTTCCTCGAGCATGGCGGCAAGGCCGTCGTATTCCGACAGCTCGTTCTCCAGCTGCTTTTTCAGCTTCATCCTGCCCTGGGCCTTGTCGATGTCGTCCCAAAAGCCCGGGACCTCCACTTCAAGATTCAGGTCCGCGATCTTTTCCCTTAAGCCGCCGACGTCAAAGAGAACCTCCCAGCTTTTCGAGAGCTTCTTCCTGCTGGGGCAGCCCGTTTTTCAGAGCTTCTAACTTGAGCATTTCTGACCTTTCCGGACGCATTAGGGGCGTCCTCTAATCTATAAGTTCCTGCCGTGGCAGTTCTTGTACTTCTTGCCGCTGCCGCAGGGGCAGGGATCGTTCCTTCCGGGGGTCTTCTCGACCCTGATGGGCTTGGGTTTCTCTGCGCCCGCGTTGGTGGAGACGTTCTGGGGACGGGCCGCCAGCTGGACCTTTCCGGGGGTCGGACGGGAGGAACCGCTGGTCCTTGCGCCCTTGGCCTTCTCTTCGTCGGCCGCGCTGACCACGTCGTCCTTCTGGGCGACTCCGCCGCCGGCGACCTGCCTTCTCTCGGTCCTGGTCTCGACGGTGATCCTCAAAACGTACTTGACCATGTCCTCGCGGATGGCTTTCACCATCATCTCGAACATATCCGCGCCCTCGTTGGCGTAGGCCTGGGCGGGGTTCTGCTGGCCCAGGGACCTGAGGCCGATGCCGGTCTTCAGCTGGTCCATGGCGTCGATGTGGTCCATCCACTTCTGGTCGACCACGTAGAGCATGATCATGCGCTCCAGGTCTCTCATCTGCTGGGAGCCGACCTGCTTTTCCTTCTCGGCGTAGGCTGCCTTAAAGACTCCGAGGATGTCGTCCGCCAGCTTGTCGCGGGTGAGGCTCATCAGGCTGTCGCCTTCATAATGCAGGGGCTTGAGGCCTTCGCTGAACGCCCTGAGCTTGTCGTTGAGGTCGCTGAAGTCCCACTCCTCCGGGTACTGGCTGTCTATGGTCACAGCGTCCGCCATCTCAGAAGCGATGTCTCTCATCATGGAGATCACGTGCTCCTGGAGGTCCTCGCCCATCAGCACCCGCTTTCTTTCGGCGTAGATGATGGTCCTCTGCCTGTTCATGACGTCGTCGTACTGCAGGACGTACTTTCTTGCAGCGAAGTTGCGGCCCTCCACCTTCTTCTGGGCGGATTCGATGCTCTTGGTGAGGATGCCGGTCTCCAGGGGCTCGTCGTCGGGAAGGCCCATCTTCATCATCATGGACTGGGCTCTGTCGCCTCCGAAAAGCCTCATCAGGTCGTCGTCCAGAGCGACGTAGAACTGGGAGGATCCCGGGTCGCCCTGACGGCCGGCGCGGCCGCGGAGCTGGTTGTCTATGCGGCGGGCCTCATGGCGCTCGGAGCCGATGATATGAAGGCCTCCCAGGCTCTTGACCTTTTCTGCATCGCCCTTTCTGGCCTCGCTGAACTCGGCCAGCAGCTGGTGATACTTCTCCCTTGCCGCGATGAGCTCGGGATCGGTCAGGTCGATGAAGCTTGACGCCGCGGAGATCGCTTCCTCCTCATAGCCCAGCTTTCGCATCTCCCTCTTGGCCTCGAATTCGGGGTTGCCGCCCAGCAGGATGTCGGTGCCTCGGCCCGCCATGTTGGTGGCGATGGTGACCGCCCCCAGGCGTCCCGCCTGAGCGACGATTTCAGCCTCCCTCATGTGCTGCTTGGCGTTGAGGACGTTGTGGGGAACGCCCCTCTTCTTGAGCATCTCGCTGAGGATCTCGGACTTTTCCACCGAGACCGTGCCCACCAGCACCGGCTGGCCGGTCTCGTGGCGCCTTACCACGTCGTCGATGATGGCGCGGAACTTGCCCGCTTCGGTGGTGTAGACCGAGTCCTCCATGTCGTCCCTGATGACCGGCTTGTTGGTCGGGATGACGATGACCTTCATGTTGTATATGTCGGTGAACTCCAGCTCCTCGGTCTTGGCGGTACCGGTCATGCCCGCCAGCTTGTTGTACATCCTGAAGTAGTTCTGCAGGGTGATGGTGGCCAGGGTCCTGGATTCGTTGCGGACGTTGATGCCCTCTTTTGCTTCGATGGCCTGGTGGAGGCCGTCGCTGTAGCGCCTTCCGAACATCAGACGGCCGGTGAACTCGTCGACGATGACGATCTCGCCGTTGTGCTCGATGTAGTCCACGTCCCTCTTCATGATGGCGTGGGCTTTGAGGGCGATGAGGACGTGGTGGTTGATCTCCATGTTGTCCGGGTCGGAGAAGTTCTCGATGCCGAAGTACCTTTCGCACTTGGCGACGCCCTCTTCGGTGAGGGCGACGGTCTTGTCCTTCTCGTCGACGGTGTAGTCTCCGGTGGTGGTTATGGTCCCGCCCAGCCTGGGATCGCCGTCCTTGATGACCTCTCCTCTGGTGAGGGTGCGGACGAACTTGTCGGCCTTGAAGTAGAGTTCGCTGGACTTGTCGCCGGTGCCGGAGATGATCAGCGGGGTCCTGGCCTCGTCGATCAGTATGGAGTCGACCTCGTCCACGATGGCGAAGTTCAGCTCCCTCTGCAGCTGCTGGCTGGCGTAGATGGCCATGTTGTCCCGCAGGTAGTCGAAACCGAACTCGTTGTTGGTGCCGTAGGTGATGTCGGCGTTGTAGGCGGCCTTGCGCTGCTCGCCGGTGAGTCCGTGGACGATGCAGCCGACGGAAAGGCCGAGGAAGGTGTAGATCTTGCCCATCCACTCGCTCTGGGTGCTGGCGAGGTAGTCGTTGACGGTGACCACATGGACGCCCTTGCCTTCCAGGGCGTTGAGGTAGACCGGGAGGGTGGCGACCAGGGTCTTGCCTTCGCCGGTCTTCATCTCGGCGATGTTTCCTTCGTGGAGGACGACGCCGCCGATGAGCTGGACGTGGAAGGGCTTCATGCCGACGGTCCTGACCGCCGCTTCGCGGCAGACCGCGAAGGCTTCGGGAAGGATGTCGTCCAGGGTCTCGCCTTTGGCGAGACGTTCTTTGAGATACGGGGTCTTGGCCCGTAATTCTTCGTTGGAGAGGCTCTGCATCTCGCCGTCCAGGGCTTCGATCCTGGCGACGATCTTTTCGATCCTCTTTATTTCTTTGTCATTGAGATCTCCGAAGAGCTTGCTGAATAATCCCATTTTTCCCCTTAAATTTTGTTCATCAGAATGAGTATGAGGGAGGTGAACACGCCGAGTCCCGCCGGCTTTGCGATCTCGAAGGCGAAGGGGCTCTTGGTGATGACGGTGCACCACAGGAACTCAAGGGCGTTCCAAACGACGACGAAGGTCATCATGCATACGACGATCCTTATGATCCTTGCTTTGTTCATTGATCTTCCCCTTTGAAAAGTGTCTGTTGTATTTATGTGTATTGATCCCGCCCGGAGTCCCGGCGCAGGCGCTGCGGCGGGTCCTGCCTCTAAGGCATCCGTCCCATCCGCCTGCGGGCACTCGGCGGCGGGCCCCACCTTCGAGTCACCCGCCGCGCATTATAGTATGCGCGGTGCCTCCTTGCGCCACCCCTCGCTTCAAACGATCTAAAGCACAGCGGACGTGCCCGTAAAAGAGAGGCAGTCTGTGGGATAGTGCAATGGACGCACGAAAAGAAAGGCGCAGGCCTCATCCCGGGCCTTTGGTTTTCCGGTACCGGCCATTATATCATATGAAAAGTCCATTGACAATCGCGGGCGCTGATGCTATAGTGTCTGCGAAATATGAATATGCTCATCAAGAGCGGCGGAGGGTCCAGGCCCTGTGAAGCCCGGCAACCTGCGAAACTTCGGCATCTCAAGGCCGAAGAGCGGTAAGGTGCCAAATCCTGCAGAGAGATCTGAAAGATGAGGGACCCTGAGTTTTCAAGCTTCTTCCCTTTCGGAAGAAGCTTTTTTTCAACCTGCAGCGCTTCCGGCAGAACTTCTGCACTAAAGAACAAAGGAGGAAGACATGAAAAGACTCTTTACATCCGAATCGGTGACCGAAGGCCATCCCGATAAGATATGCGACCAGATCGCCGACGCGATCCTCGACGAGGCCTTGAGGCAGGACCCCATGAGCAGGGTCGCCTGCGAGGTCACCGTCACCACCGGCCTGTGCCAGATCATGGGCGAGCTGACCACCAAGGGATACATAGAATTCCAGGACGTGGCCCGCGAGGTGATCAAGGACATCGGCTATAACGACAGCGGACTGGGCTTCGACAGCTTTTCCTGCGCGGTGGTGAGCACCATCCACCACCAGAGCCCCGACATCGCCATGGGCGTCGACGTCGAAGGCGCCGGGGACCAGGGCCTGATGTTCGGCTACGCCTGCAGGGAGACCCCGGAGCTTATGCCCCTTCCCATCTCCCTTGCCCACAGGCTCTCCAGGAGGCTCACCGACGTGCGCAAGGACGGGACCATCCCCTATCTCAGGCCCGACGGCAAGACCCAGGTCACCGTGGAATACGATGAAAAGGGCGAGCCTGTCAGAGTGGACGCGGTGCTCATCTCAGCCCAGCACGCCCCCGAGGTGACCCAGGAGCAGATCCGCGAGGATCTCATAACGCATGTTATAAAACCGGTGATACCTTCATCGTTGATAGACGATGAGACCAGATATTTCGTCAATCCTACCGGGCGTTTCGTCATCGGCGGCCCCCACGGGGATTCCGGCCTCACTGGCCGTAAGATCATCGTCGACACCTACGGCGGATATGCCCGCCACGGCGGCGGCGCCTTCTCCGGCAAGGATCCCACCAAGGTGGACCGCTCCGCCTGCTACATGGCCCGCTACGCCGCCAAGAACGTGGTCGCCGCAGGACTTGCCGACCGCTGCGAGATCCAGCTGGCCTACGCCATCGGCGTCGCGGAGCCCGTCTCCGTCATGATCGACACCAAGGGCACCGGCGTCCTGCCCGATGAGAAGCTGGCGGACATCGTCTGCAAAGCCTTCGATTTCAGGCCCGCTTCGATAATCAGGGACCTGGATCTGAGAAAGCCCATCTACAGAAAGACCAGCAACTACGGCCACTTCGGCAGAGAGGGCCAGGGCTTCGCCTGGGAAAAGACCGACAGAGTCTCCATGCTCAGGACCCTGGCAGGGCTGTAGACCGGACCGCCTGACCCAAACGAAATACGACCGAAAACATCAAAAAGAGGGCTTCATGCCCTCTTTTAGTTTGCGTTTGTTTAGGCGCTCCTACCTTGCCCCTACCAGGATCACGGTGTAGATCTCATACGCCGCAAGGCAGATGAACAAGACTAAATACAGCCATGACGCGGGGGTGAGCTCGCTCTTTCTTCCGTCGAGAAGCTTTGACAGGGCATTCCCCACCTGGGGGAGCCAGAAGAAGAGCACCAGGACGAAGACCATGGGGATCCACAGGTGATAATAGAGGTTGACGCCGGCGATGAGCATGCAGCTTCCGGCGGTAAAGCCCGTCAGCAGGGAGACCAGCCTTCTCCGGCCTCCCCTTTCGGCGAGAAAGCCCGAGACAACGCTGAGGATCACAAAGCAGTAGTATAAGATCGAATTCATATCGCACCTCTTCGCAGCACAGAAGCATCCGCTGACGTTACTTTGGATGCGCCTTGATTATACTATATTTCCCATCTGATGGGTATACCCTGCCCGTCATTCCGCGCTCTTGAGGCTCTCGACCATGTCGATGTCCCTGAGGGCGCGCGAGGAGAGCACGTTGACGATCACGGAGAACAGGGCTGTGAGAAGAGCTGCCCAGACGAAGGCCATGGGATCGGTGTCCCGCCCGAACATCATGATGTCGATCTCCACCGACCTGACCAGCCAGGCGTGGAGCGCCCTTCCAAGGCCGATGCCCAGGATTATCCCCAGGATCGTCAGGACCACGTTCTCGCGGTAGATGTAGGCCGAGACCTCGCTGTCGTAAAAGCCCAGGACCTTGATGGTCGCCAGCTCCCTGCGCCGCTCGGTGATATTGATGCTGGAAAGGTTGTGCAGGACCACCATGGCCAGGGCCGCCGCGGATAGTATCACGATGACCACCACAAAATCCACCCGCTCCATGCTGTGCTGGTAGGTGTCCCGGACCCCTTCCATCCGCTGGGCCGAGGCCGCGCCCTTAAGATCGAGATAATCCTCAAAGAACCTGCTGCAGGCGTCGATATCGGACGAGACCAGGTCCACCTGATAGGCGTTGGGCTCGAAGGTCTTGCCGAAGACCTCTTCATAGTATGCCGGGGTGATGTAGACGAAATGGGCGAGGTAGTGCTCCATGACTCCCGAGACCCTTACCCGGACCCGGTCGCCGGAATCTACGGTAATGTAGTCGCCGGGGCCCGCTCCCAGAAGCTCCGAGAGCTTGGTGCCGATGATGACGCCGTCGTCCGTAAGGGCCAGCGGCTCTCCGGTCCCGAAATCGTGGGCGTCGACGAAGCCGGGGAGCTTTTCGCCCTCGCAGACCTCCAGATAGCCTCCGATGCTGTACCGGTCGGTCTCAAAGGTGTCGCTCTCCATGCGGCAGGCCATGAAGTCCTTCACGTCTTTGCTGCCCTCAAGGAACCTCTCGATGGCCCTCCGGTCCTCCGGGGAGGCTTCGCTGTCCACGGTCAGCTGGGCCTCGTATAGGAAGATGTCCTCGTACTGGCGATCCATGGTGACGGTGAGGGAGGTGCGAAGGCCGAAGCCCGCGATTATAAGGGCGGTGCAGCCGCCGATGCCCAGGATGGTCATCCAGAAGCGCTTGCGGTAGCGCAGCAGGTTCCTGGCGGTGAGCTTTCTGAAGAAGCCCATCCGCTTCCAGAGGGGTCTGACGTATTCGAGGAAGATCCGCTTGCCGGCCTTGGGGGCCTTGGGACGCATCAGCTGGGCCGGGACTGCGCCGAGGGTCGAGACGCAGGCCCAGAGGGTGGCTCCCACGGTGCAGAGCAGGGCCGCGCCCACGGAGAACAGGGAGATGCTCACGTATCCCGCAAGATTCAGCCTTGGGACCTCGTACATGATCTGCCAGGCCGTGAATATCATGGTCGGGAACAGGGTGTAGCCTATGAGAAGACCCAGGAGGCTTCCGGTGACCGCCGGGACCGCCCCGTAGAGCAGGTATTTGCGGGAGATGCTGACCGAGGAATATCCCAGGGCCTTGAGGCTCCCGATCTGGACCCGGTCGGCCTCGACCATCCTGGTCATGGTCGTAAGGCACACCAGCATGGCGACCAGGAAGAAAAGCATGGGGAAGACCTTGGCCAGATTGGCCATCCGGTCGGCGTCCTGGCCGAAGGAAAGATAGCCCGGGTTGGAGGACCTGTCCAGGACGTACCACTTGCAGCTGATGATCTTGTCCAGCTCTTCTTGAGCGTCGGCCAGCTCTGCCTCGGCATCGGCGATCTTCTCCTCCGCCTCGGCCTTTCCGTCCAGATACTCCTGCCAGCCGTCGGCGTACTCCTTTTCGCCGTCAGCCAGCTCTTTTTCGGCGTCGGCGATCTTGCGCTCGGCGTCGGCAGTCTCCCTTTTCAGGGTCTTTTTCGCGTCCTCCAGCTCGACGAGGCCGTCCTCATACTCCTTCTTTCCATCTTCGTATTCCTTAAGACCGTCCTCGTACTCCCGGACCCCGTCTTCGTATTCCTTGAGGCCGTCTTCGTACTCGCGGACCCCGTCGTAGTACCCGGCCCAGCCGTCGTCCAGCTCTTTTCTTGCGTCCTCCAGCTCGGCGCGGCCGTCGTCGATCTCCTTTTTCGCGTCCTCCAGCTCTTTGACTGCGTCGGCCAGCTCCTTTTCGGCGTCGGCAAGCTCCTTTTCGCCGTCCTCAAGGGCCCGGACCCCGTCGTGGTATTCGTCGACGCCGTCGTAATAGGCCGCCCAGCCTGCACCCAGCTGGTCCTCCGCGTCCTTTAAGGCCTGGTAGTTCTGGCGCAGCTCCGCCGCGCTCTTGGGCATGGACGCAGCCTGCTCCTCCATGGCGGCGAGAGCGTACCGGGCGGACTCGGGATCAAGGCCCTGCTGAGCCAGGCCCCCTTCGATCATGGCGATGGCGGCCTCCACCTGCATCAACCGGGCGTTGAGCTCGATGGCGGCAGCGGTGGTGCCGGCATGCTGTGCCTGGGCCTGTCCCTGAAGGATCTGGGCCTTCTGGGACTCTAAGGTCTCAAGGCTTGCCAGGGCTTCCGCCAGCTCGTCCGCGCCGGACAGGATGCCCGCGATGACCCCGTCGGTGACCATGTGGAAGGGACCTCCGGCAGCGCCCTCTGCCAGCAGTCCTTCGGATACGTCGGAGGCGCTGCTGACCTGAGGCATGCCGGCCTGAGCAAAGCCGGGGACTATGTACCGGTCGGTGAACTGATCCAGGGCAGCTCTGCCCTGCTCAAGCTCTTCTTCGCCGGCCCTAAGCTGCTCTCTCGCAGAATCAAGCTCGGATCTGCCCTCCTTCAGCTGCTTTCTCGCGTCGCGCAGCTCATTTTTGCCATCCTCGTACTCCTTGAGGCCGTCCTGATATTTCTTTAAGCCGTCCTCGTACTCGCGGACCCCGTCATTGAACTCCGCAAGGCCGTCGGCGTATTCCTTTTCGCCGTCCTCCAGCTCCTTTTTGCCGTCGGCAAGCTCGACAGCGGCGTCATCCAGTTCCTTTTTCCCGTCGATGAGCTCCTGCCCGGCGTCGGCCAGTTCTTTTTCCGCATCGGCAAGCTCGACCGCGGCGTCGGCCAGTTCCTTTTCGCCGTCCGCGATCTTCTTTTCCGCGTCGGCGGTCTCCTTTTTAAGGGTGGCGCGGGCGTCCTCAAGCTCGGCGTAACCGTCGTCCAGCTCTTTTCTCGCGTCGGCAAGCTCGATGCGGGCGTCTTCAAGCTCCTTCTCGGCGTCGGCCTTGGCCTCGTCCAGCTCCTTTCGGGCGTCCGCGATCTTCTCCGAAGCCTCGCCCCTGACCGAAGCGAGCCTTTGCGACGCGCGGCTGTCCTTGACCTCGTCCAGATGGTCCGTCAGAGCGCCGATCAGGTCGTCGTACTCATCGCTGAAGGCGCGAAGCTCCCCGGCGCCGTCCGCCAGAAGATAGGCCGCGGCGTAGTAGTCCATGTCGAAGGCGTCTTCGGGAAGGTACACGAAAGCAGCGACCTCACCGATGCCGATGGAGGCGCTGCCTCTTTCAACGCTGATGTAATACGGGCTCACGGCCTCGCCCACGATGGTGAAGCTGCGCCCCCTGAGAAGGTCCTCGTCCCCTTCGGCAGGCTCAAGGCCCAGGCTGTCTCCGATCTTAAGGCCACGGGCGTCCAGGAGCTTCTTATCGACGAGGCACTCGGAGGCGTTTTCGGGAATGCGGCCCCGCCGGACCTCGATGGCGTTTATCTCCTTGGGAAGGGACCAGAGCTTCACGACGGCCTCGTTGTCGCCGCTCTTGACGAATACGTCCAGCTGGCGGCTCCCTTCGGCGGCGGCGATGCCGGGAAAGGACGCAAGGTACTCGACGTCTTCGTCGGTGAGCCCCAGGGTGGACAGGACCTGGATGTCCATGAACCGGCGGCGGTCCATGTAATCGTCCAGGGTGTTCTTCATGTCGGGGGCGGTGGCGCGAAGGCCGGAAAGGAAGGCGACGGCAAGGGCGATGAGGATGAGGATGGACAGGAAGCGGCTGCGGGAGTTCTTTATCTCTCTTATGAGATCCTTGTCGATAGCTCTCAAAGCTGCCTCCTTTCGCAAAATGTTCGGGATCAGATGTTATATAACAAATGTTAGTGCTTTAAATTTCGGCACTTTCGCATCGTGTGCGGGATCATATGCCGACTGCCTTTCGGCGCAACGTGTCTGCATATTTCGCTCGAAGTCATGCATCCGAACGCTCGGGGTCCTGCTTCTGGGGCATCCGCTGCACTATTGTATGCGGTGTTTTCTTTCTGCCTTTTGACGCTCGGGTGCCCGGTGCAGGCTCTGCGGCGGGTCCTGCCTCTAAGGCATCCGTCCCATCCGCCTGCGGGCCCTCGGCGTCGGGCCCCACCTTCGAGACACCCGCCGCGCGTTATGATACGCGCGGTATTATCTTTCTGCCTTTTGCCGTTCGGGGCCTGGCGTGAGGCTCACGCATCCGTCTGCCTGACGGCAGCCGGCGCGGTACCTCCTTGCGCCAACCCTCGCTTGAGTTCATTGTGACATATTTCATAAGAACAATGGATCATGTCACAACATTACACGGCAAATGCCATGCAGATCTCATTTTTTCTCCAAATATACGCTATTTGTGACACAAACACCGATCAAATCAGATTCTTGTCACAAATTCGGCCCTTAAGCGGAGTGGTACTTAGTAAAAATAGCGGATCTGTGACATCGATCGTATTTTCTATTATCGATGTCACAAGTTACAGCTACTTTTATGACACTTTTCCTTCATTCCGGCCTGCGGTGTCATTCCTGTTTCAAACCAGCAGCTTTTATGAGTTTTGAACGACAGATCAGCCTGCATTCATCATCTCCAGGCGCTGCATTCTTTCGCTCGGGGTCCTGGTGCAGGCGCTGCGGCGGGGCCTGCCTCTAAGGCATCCGTCCCATCCGCCTGCGAGCCCTCGGCGGCGGGCCCCACCTTCGAGTCACCCGCCGCGCGTTATGATACGCGCGGTATTTTTATTCTGCCTTTTGTCGCTCGGGGTCCTGGCGTGAGGCTCACGCATCCGTCTGCCTGGCGGCAGCCGGCGCGGTGCCTCCTTGCGCCACCCCTCGCTTGAGTTCATTGTGACATATTTCATAAGAACAATGGATCATGTCACAACATCACACGGCAAATGCCATGCTGATCTCATTTTTCCCCCAAATATACGTTATTTGTGACACGAACACCGATCAAATCAGGATTATGTCACAAATTCGGCCCTTAAGCGGAATGGTACTTAGTAAAAATAGCGGATCTGTGACATCGATCGTATTTTCTATTATCGATGTCACAAGTTACAGCTACTTTTATGACACTTTTCCTTCATTCCGGCCTGCGGTGTCATTCCTGTTTCAAAC
>Ga0208297_1001970_pt1 | contig 14259 bp, 11 predicted proteins | sample LMS_cellobiose_e_FD_187367 | JGI IMG/M metagenome (GOLD analysis project Ga0208297, IMG submission 187367) | Rumen-fistulated moose microbial communities from Alaska, USA - LMS_cellobiose_enrichment (SPAdes) (version 2) | ecosystem: Host-associated > Mammals > Digestive system > Stomach > Rumen... | reverse complement strand
TTCATAGTGAGTATTCGGGTAAAACCGATTACATAGTTGGTGTTTTTAACGGTGAGGGTCCACCCGTTCCCATTCCGAACACGGCAGTTAAGCTCACTCGTGCCGACAATACTTGGCTGGCGACGGCCCGGAAAGATAGGTAGACGCCAACACAAAAAACGCGCTGCATTGCAGCGCGTTTTTTGTGTATATACTTATTTCTTTTTCACCGGATAGCAAACTTCTGTTACAAATTCCTCCGGATTTTGTGTCTCATGAGGGCTGACATGATAGATATTGAACATCGGGCCTCCGTATTCATATCCGTTTGCTTCAAGCCATGAGACAACGGCCGCATAGACCTCGGTGATCAAGGTGTAGCTTCCTTTGTAGGTGCAGCTTGCAACTGTTATCTCCGGAAGCGTGCGGAATTTTACATGCTCCGTATCGGGATAATAGCCCTTCACGGTCTTCCATGCCAGCACTTCTACGTTTTCTTCCTTGTACTCACCGTCGAGGAAAGTCACCGCGCAAAGGCACGGATCAGCCTCCGCAAGCTTCATACGACAGGTTTCCTCCGTCAGAATGCCCCAGACAATCCCTTCGTCCTCATAGCGGGGAATGGTCATCTGAACGGTAGCGGCATAGCGTTCGGGAATGGTTTTGATGGTGATGTTATAGTTCATGTCTTCTTCCTTTCTCAACCTTTTTCGGGCTGCGTCCAGAAGCGCCAGTTTGTTCGCCGTATCCTGAAAAAGGGTCTCCAGCTCTTTCTGACGTATGGCAAAGAACTGCTCCAGTTGTTCTCGATCATCATACACCGCAAGGATTCTTATTATATCGGCAAGAGAAAAACCCATGTCCTTCAGTGCTGTTATGCGGCCGACAGTGGGGAGCTGATCTTCCCTGTAATATCTGTAGTCCGTGAAGCTATCGATTTCAGCCGGTTTTAAGAGACCGATCTCATCATAGTGGCGGAGCATTCTGACGCTGACTCTGGACAGCTTTGAAAATTCTCCGATTTTCAGCATGGCGGTACCTCCAGTTGATGTTTCTGTTTGAGCTCGGAAATATTGTAATGCCTGCCACAGTGAGAGAGTCAAGGGCTTTTTCCACAAAAAACCGCACGGGTGTTTTCCCGTGCGGTTTCGATCTGTTTTTTTCAGTCTGTCTGCGACGCGAGCGCGGCGGCGTTTGACAGGACGCGGTCGATGAACGTCGCTCTGACGGTGACGATCATGTCCGAGTCGTCCAGGCGGCAGTAACGGGTGACGCCTTCCTCGTCGAGCGCGCCGACGGTCAGTGTGTAGGAGCCCGTCTTGTCGCCGTCGTAGGATACGCGCAGGACGGCGTAGGGCGCGTTCAGACCGTACGCGGCGGCCTGGGTATCCGTGACCTTCCAGTCGGCCGCAGACTCAACGGAGAGTTCGCTCACGTAGCCGAAGAGGTCGTCAAAGCTCTTTGAGAGCGCTTCGTCGTCTTCCAGCTCGCCGGTCGAGGACTGGACAGGCGTTCTGATGAAGCGCTCGTACCCGTCGCCGGCGGCGCTGCGGATAAACAGATGCTGGGGGAGCCCCTCGGACGTGATGTCCAGCTCGGTGATGTCCTTCTTATTGAGCGTCGGCAGCGAGTCCGCGCGCGCGAGGCCTAAAAGCGTCTGGTCGAGCGCGTCGGCAAATTCGGAACTGATGATATAAACGGTCGTGCCGCCCTGTTCCGTCGCGTAATACCGCTCGTCGTCCAGCGCCTTGCCCACGAGAAGGTCGAGCCTCTGCCCGTCGGCGTCCACGGCGGAGACGGCGTAGGTCGGCGGCTCAAAGCCATAGAAAGCGGGGCCCTCCGTCGCCTCAAAGACGCGGGAGGCGGTGAGCGATTTCATCTTGTTGAAGATGGTATTCAGCGGGGAGGAGCGGAGCGGATATTCCTCGTCGGCGTCGAGGAGCCATTTGTCCTGCGCCTTATCGAAGGTGAAGGCGTTCGTCTCGCCGTTGGCGGTGAGCGTCAGCGCGTTGAGGTCGCCGGAGAGCGCGCCGACGCGCGCCCCGGTATCCTCGGCCGCCTTGTGTTTGGCGACCTCCACGGAGATGATGTACGCCGCCGCGGCGAGCACCAGCACGCAGAGCAGGATAAGGAGCGTTTTCTTGCTTTTGGCCATTTATCTCTTCCTCCGGTTCAGCCAGTAGACGAGGCCGCCCACGAACACGCAGAGGGGGATGACGCCGATGTAAAGAAGCGCCCACCAGCCGTAGTTGTTGATTGTGTTTCGCTCCACGTCGAGCGCCTTCGCGGGGATGACGACGCGGTTTGCGCCCTCGAAGCCGGACGTGATGATATTGGTGTAGATGGTGCTGTTCGACATGCTCGGCAGGCCGGAGAGGATCTCCTCGGAGAACATCGACGAGCTCAGCACGACGGTCAGACGCGCCGTGCCGTTCGCCGTCTCCTCGGTTGCCAGCGCGCCGATGGTGCATTTGCCGTTTTCCACGTTCTCATCGTCCACGTAGAGGATACCGTCGTCCGAGGTGGTGAGGAACCACTCGACCGCGATCGTGTCGCGCGCGGGGTCGACGAGGTCCATGGCGCGGGGGTAGAGGATGAAGGCGTTGTTGTTGATGCCGTAGGTGTACTCATGCGAGGCGGACAGGACGGGCGCGATGCACATGTAGCCGTAGAAGTTGGCGTACTGCTGGTAATAGCGCGTCGTGTCGCCGGCGAAGCCGGCCTTGGGCTCCATGCCGTACTCGCGCATGACTTTGCCGAAGTTCGGCGCGTCCTCGATCGCCAGGTTCAGCAGGATGTCGCCGCCGTTTTTCAGGTAGTCCAGCAGGAGATCCGCCTCGTCGGCGGAGATGTCGGCCGAGGGGCCGTTGATGATAAGCAGGCCGCAGTCCTCGGGGATGCCGCCGTCGAGCAGCATGTTGACGGTTTTTTCCGCGACGGTCAGGTTGCTCTTCTCGATGATGCCGGCGGCGGTATCGCCCAACTCGCTTTCTCCGTGGCCCGTCGTCGCGTAGACGACGCCGGAGGAGCTGTGCGAGACGTAGGAAATGGCGCTTGTGATCTGGCCGTCGGCGTCGAAGGCACTCTCGTAGTATTCGTAGGTCTGCCAGTTGAGGTCGCGCAGGATGAGCGCGTTCTCCGTCCCGGAGAAGGGGATCACGCGGAATTTGCCGGTCTCCGCGTTCTTGACGACGAGCGAGTTGAGCACGGCCGTGTAGGTGTCGAGCACGGAGGGCGTGAGCACGGGGTCGATCGTCTCCACTGAAATGTGATCCGACAGGGCCGCGTAGTTATCGACGAATTTGCTGATGCGCTCGTCCGTGGTGCCGAGCTCGGAGAGCAGGAGAAGCTCAATGTCTGTGTCGAGCGTTTTGAGGAACTCCTTCGACGTGTCGGAGACGGCGTACAGTTTTTCGTCCGAAATGTCGAGCTGGAGGATGTTTTTCGGCAGGCGGCCGACGATGAGGTTCAGGATGATGACGATGACGATGACGACGGCGATCGTGACCAGACTCATCGTGCCGTGGCGGGAGGAGCCCCGCGTGAGGGAAAATTCCTTCGTTTTGTTTTCTTCGTTCACGTCGGTCACCTCCTCAATTCCAGCGGCGCTTCTGTATCACCTGGCAGGTGAGGAACAGGAACATCGCCGTGACGGATAAGAACAGGAACAGCCCGCCTATGTCGAAGACGGAATAGGTGGTGAAGTTCGTGAGCACGGAAATGCAGGAGAAGGTGCCGAAGAGCCCCTGTAAGAAACCGAAGAACAGGAAGGGCCGGATAAGGTACGCGATGACGGCCGCGCCGACGAGCACGACGGCGACGATCAGCGTCAGCAGCCTGTTTTTCGACAGGGAATAGACGACCAGCGTGATGAGGATCGCCATGATGATGACGCCGACGAAATTCGCCACGGGCTTCGTCGGGATGTAGTCGACGAGGCTGTCCCACAGGTACAGGATCATGAGCGCGACGAAGGAGATGACGGCGGAGATGATCTGGTTTTCCGTCAGAGACGAGACGAACAGGCCGATCGAGACGTACATGCCGCAAAGGATGTAAAACGCGAGCAGGGAGGCGTAATCCGTCGCGGGGTGGCCGACGCCGCAGAGCGAGATGATGAGCGGGCAGATGCAGCTTATCAGGATCGGGATGAGCACGACGCCCATGACGGCGAAGAACTTCCCCAGGACGATCTGCCCCACGGGCACGGGATAGGTGAGGAGCATCTGGTCGGTCTTGGTGCGCCTCTCCTCGGCGAAGCTCTTCATCGTGAGGATCGGGATGCCGACGGAATAGATGAGCGGGATGGCGTTCACGACCATGGCGAAATACGGATGGCCGTAAACGAGGTTGTAGGCCATGAAATAGATGCCCGTCACGAGCACGATGCACGCGACGTATATATAGCCGGTCATGGAATTGAAATAGGAGCGGAAATCGCGCTTCATGATAGCGGTCATTTTGCGTCAGCCTCCTTTACGAGCTCGAGGAACACCTGCTCGAGCGAGGTCTCTCCGGCGGAGAGCATGAGGAGCGGGAAGCCGTGCTCCACGCACGCCCGGAAGACGTCCTCACGAATATCGGAGCCCTTCTCGATGGCGAGGGAGAGGGCCGTCTCGCCCTCCGGCGAGGGGAGCGTCTCCACGCCCTCGACGCCGGGTATCGCGCCGAGCACGGCGGCGACGGGCGAGGGGTCGGCCGACCGTACCGTGACGCTCACGGAGGCGGAGGTCATCTGCGTCTCCAGCTCGGAGAGCGTGCCGGACGCGACGAATTTGCCGCGGTTTATGATGAGCACATGGTCGCAGACCGCCTGAATCTCAGCCAGAATGTGCGAGCTGATGATGACGGTGTGCTCCTTTGCCAGAGAGCGGATGAGGTCGCGCATCTCCAGTATCTGCGTCGGATCGAGGCCGATGGTCGGCTCGTCGAGGATGATGATGGAGGGCGAGCCGAGGATCGCCTGCGCCACGCCGACGCGCTGCCGGTAGCCCTTGGAGAGGTTGGCCGTGAGCCGGTTCTCCATGGCCTCGATATGCGTCGCCTGAATGACGCGGTCGACCTCGCCCTCGCGCGAGGCCTTCGGGATGCGCTTTAAATCGGCGGCGAACGAGAGATACTCGCGTACCGTCATGTCCGGATAGAGCGGCGGCACCTCGGGCAGGTAGCCGATGCAGGCCTTCGCCGCCTCCGGCTCGTCGGTCACGTCGTGGCCGTTTATGAGGACGGAGCCGGACGTCGGGCTTATATAGCCCGTCATGATGTTCATCGTGGTGGATTTTCCGGCGCCGTTCGGGCCGAGAAATCCGTAGATCTGCCCGTCCTCGACGGTGAAATCGAGGTGGTCCACCGCCGTATGGTCGCCGTATCGTTTGACAAGGTCGCGTACTTCGATCAAGCTGCTTCCTCCTTTACCGCGCGCCGTATGGAACGCGGAATGAAACTTTTTCCAGTATAAGCCGATATATTGAGTAGTTGCTTAACAAATTGTGAACAGATGAAAAAAACATTACTCGTCCAGCTTGAGCACCGCCATGAACGCCTCCGTCGGCATCTGGACGGTCCCGAGGGAGCGCATCTTCTTTTTGCCCTCCTTCTGCTTTTCGAGCAGCTTTTTCTTGCGTGTGATATCGCCGCCGTAGCACTTGGCGAGCACGTCTTTTCGCATGGCCTTGACGGTCTCGCGGGCGATGATCTTGCCGCCGATGGCCGCCTGGATGGGCACCTCGAAGAGCTGCCGCGGGATGTTTTCCTTCAGCTTTTCGCAAATCTTGCGGGCGCGGCCGTAGGCTTTTTCCCGGTGCGCGATAAAGGAGAGCGCGTCCACCTGCTCGCCGTTTAAGAGGAGATCGACCTTCACGAGGTCGCTCTCCCGGTAGTCGTAAAACTCATAGTCGAGCGAGGCGTAGCCGCGGCTTCTCGCCTTGAGCGCGTCGAAAAAGTCGTAGATGATCTCGTTTAACGGCATCTTGTATTGAAGCTCGACGAGCCGCTCGTCCAGATACTGCATGTTCACATATTCCCCGCGCCGCTCCTGACACATCGGCATGATGTTGCCGACATATTCCGGCGGCGTGATGATCGACATGGAGACGAAGGGCTCCTTCGTGTCGAGGATCACGCCCGCGTCGGGGTAATCGTGGGGATTATCCACCATGACGGTCGTGCCGTCCGTCTTCGTCACCTCGTAGATGACGGAGGGGAGGGTCGTGATGAGGTCGAGGTCGAATTCCCGCTCCAGCCGCTCCTGGATGATCTCCATGTGCAGCAGGCCCAGAAAGCCGCAGCGGAACCCGAAGCCGAGCGCGATGGAGGATTCCGGCTCGTAGGAGAGCGAGGCGTCGTTGAGCTTCAGCTTTTCGAGCGCGTCGCGCAAATCGCCGTAGCGCGAGCCGTCCTCGGAGAAAATACCGCAGTAGACCATCGGCCGCACGGGGCGATAACCCGGCAGAGGCTCCTGCGCGGGTCTGTCCGCGCCCGTCACCGTATCGCCGACGCGCGTGTCGGAGACGGTCTTGATGGAGGCGGTGAAGTAGCCGACCTCGCCGGCGTGCAGCTCGTCGCACGGCTCCATGCCGATGGGGCGCATATGGCCGCATTCCAGCACGCTGTATTCCGCGCCGGTGGCCATCATCCTGACGGGAGCGCCCCGGCGGACGCAGCCGTCGACGACGCGCATGAAGACGATGACGCCGCGGTAGGGATCGTACTGGCTGTCGAAGACGAGGGCGCGCAGGGGGGCGGACTCGTCGCCTTTAGGCGCCGGGACGTTTTTGACGATATCCTCCAGAACGGCGCGGATGTTGACGCCCGTCTTGGCCGAGACCTCCGGCGCGTCGGCCGCGTCGAGGCCGACGACGGATTCGATCTCCGCCTTGACGCGGGCCGGGTCGGCCGCGGGCAGGTCTATTTTATTGACGACGGGCAGTATCTCCAGATCGTGCTCCATCGCGAGGTACGTGTTCGCGAGCGTCTGCGCCTCCACGCCCTGCGAGGCGTCGACGACCAGAACGGCCCCCTCGCACGCGGCGAGCGAGCGGGAGACCTCGTAGTTGAAGTCCACATGGCCCGGCGTGTCGATGAGGTTGAGCGTATAGGTCTCGCCGTCGTCCGCCGTGTAGGAAAGCGTGACGGCGCGCGCCTTGATCGTGATGCCGCGCTCGCGCTCGAGCTCCATATTGTCGAGAAGCTGATCCTCCATCTCGCGCTCTTCCACGGCCCCGCACAGCTCGATGAGCCGGTCGGAGAGCGTGGACTTGCCGTGGTCGATGTGCGCAATGATGGAAAAGTTGCGAATGTTCTCCTGTTTTGTCATGATCGTTAAACCTTTACTTTTCGTTTCTTTGCGGACTGGGGAGGGGAGAGAGCATCGAGACCGTCTCGCGCAGCAGCTCCGCCGCGGCCCCCTCTACCGCCAGCGTATTGCCCTGACCGAGCGAGGCGAGCTCCGCCTCCGCCAGCGCCATGAGCGAGGAGCAGAGCGGCAGCGCGGAGGTCTCCGCGAGGGGCCCGGCCACGGCGCCCGCGTTTATAAGCAGCTTGCACAGCGCGCCCGAGAGATAGCGGAAAGCCGCGTCCCCGGCGTCGGGACCGAGGGAGCGGCGAATGAGAGAGAGCGAGCCGGAAAAGGCCATGGCAAGCTGCCGGATGTCTTTGTTGTCCCAGAGCTCCACGTCGACCGCGAGCGGGTTTTCCGGCGCGTTTGTCCGGCCGAAAAGATAGTCGGCCGACACGCCGTAATAGCCGCAGGCCCTGACGATGAATTCAAGACGCGGCTCGCGTATCCCGTTCTCATAGTGGGAAAGCAGCGCCTGGGAGATGCCGAGCTCCTGCGCGGCCGCCCGCTGGCTTATCTTTTTGTCGTGCCTTAATTTGGAGAGCACGGCACCGACGTCGAGGACCATGTCCCGAACCTCCTCCCGGTGTGCGCTGATTACAGACAGTATACCTAATATAATCCAAAGGGGAGGATTTGTAAATAGATTTGAACAAAAAGCCGCGGTTTTCTTGACATTTCGGGCGTGAAGCGGTACATTATCAGAAGAAGCGCAACACAAAAAAAGTGGAGGTAGAAATCATGTCCGAATTGAAAATAGTCATTGAAGGTTCCGGTAAGCACTGCCACGTCACGAAGGAGACGCTTGAGGCGCTCTACGGCCCCGGCTTCGAGATGGAAAAGAAGAAGATGCTCTCCCAGCCCGGCCAGTTTGCGACCCCGCACAAGGTCACGGTCATCGGCCCCAAGGGCGAGACGAAGCTCTCCATCCTCGGCCCGTGCCGCAAGGCCGACCAGGTCGAGCTGTCCTACACCGACTGCCGCCCGCTCGGCATCGACGCCCCCTGCCGCATGAGCGGCGACCTCAAGGGCTCCGCCGGCTGCACGCTCGTCGGCCCCGCCGGCTCCGTTGAGCTGAAGGAAGGCGTCATCGTCGCCATGCGTCACTGCCACATCTCCCCCGAGGACGGCGTGAAGTACGGCATCAAGGACGGCGACGATCTGCTCGTCACCTGCGGCGGCGACGGCAACCGCCCGCTCGTGTTCGACGGCGTCAAGGCCCGCGTCGGCGAGGGCCACGCGACTTTCATGCACATAGACTACGACGAGCTGAACGCGGCCGGCCTCTTCGGCGAGAACCCGCTCGGCGTCGTCACCATTAAAAAATAACAGAAAACCGGGACCGGTGGGTCACGCGGCGCAGCGGCCGCGCGACCCGCCGGTTTTTATGCTTCATAAGGAGGAAATGTTATGAAACGCCGCATATTGGCCGTTCTGCTGGCGGCAATGCTGCTCATGGCCGTCTGCCCCGCGGCGCTGGCCGCGAGTCCCTTCCGGGACGTTCAGGAGACGGACGATTGTTACGACGCGGTCCTCTGGGCGCTCGATAAGGGCGTCACCAACGGCATGTCGGACACGACCTTCGCGCCGGAAACCATCTGCAACAGGGGGCAGGTCGTCACCTTCCTCTGGCGCGCCGCCGGCGAGCCGGAGCCGAGAGACCCCTCGAACCCATTTATCGACGTGGAGGCGGGGAGCTTTTACGAAAAGGCCGTCCTCTGGGCGGTCGAGAACGGCATCACCAACGGCACCTCGGAGACGACCTTCTCCCCGACCCTTACCTGCACCTGCGCGCATATCTTGACGTTCCTCTGGCGCGCGCAGGGAGCGCCCGAATCCGGCGCGCCGAGCCCCGTGAGCTCGCGCTTCCCCGATGACTATTACAGCGGGGCCGTGAGCTGGGCGGAGTATAACGGCCTGCTCTCCGGCATGGAGGCGAGCTTCGATATCGCGGACCCGTGCTCGCGCGGCCTCACGGTTACGTACCTTTACCGCGCCGCCGCCGGCGGCCCGATAGGTCCCTGGGACCCCACCGTCATCCAGCGGCAGGTCATCTTCGACGAGGGCTGTATCGCCGGCGCGCTGCTCGCGGGGCGCGTCGAGGGCGGCGAGTTCCATGATCGCGCCTACTGGCTCGACTACCTGGAGAAAAGCGGCGTCGCGGAGGATTTCCCCTTCGTGCGCGAGCTGCCGCAGGAGAACATCGTCCAGACAGGCGGGCGCGAGGTATATCTCATCATCCCGCTCGACGAAAATGCTTCCGTGGCGGTGAACGAATGGGTCTGCGACGAGACGAACGGCTTTGTCGGCGAGACGGGCGGCGTTCTGTACCGCAGCGACAGGGGAGAGCCGATCCTGCTCTGCTGCAACGTAAGCGACGCGGTGCCGGATACGCAGGTCGTCATCGTGGACGGCGACGGCCGGACGCTCGACTGGAACCCGCGCGTCAGCCTCACGGACGGGAAGATCGTGACCGTCTCGAACGGGGAGTATGTGTGCGACCTCACGATGTACGCCGAGGGATAAGAGGCGCTCCCCGGAAAAAAGCATCGCAGATTTCGCGCCCGCAGGCGCGAATAAAGTGAGAAATTTTTCGCGGGAGCATGTATCACGCGAAAAATACTTTACGCGGAGCGCGCGTGCGACTGAAAGGCGTGCGCAAAGCGAAGCGCTGCCCTTCTCACACGAGGACCCAGCGCAGCGGTGCTCGTGTGAAGGTAAAAAAATCGGGGAAGGCGGAAGCCTTCCCCGAAATGTAAGCGGTATGATCAGCCGATCATGTTGAGCACGAGCGTGAGCACCACGAAAATGATGGCGATCCACTTGGTCATCTTCGCGAGCTTGGCGTCGAGCGTGCGGGCCTTGTTCTTCGTCAGGTAGGTGTCGGCGGCGCCGGCGATCGCGCCGGAGAGGCCGGAGCGCTTGCCCGACTGCATGAGCACGATGCAGGTGAGGCCGACGCAGAAGATGAGCTGGATGATAGTGATGATGAGCTTTACGGTAGTCAAGTGTGATCCATCCTTTCAGTCGTTGGAACGGCATAAAGCCGGAAAATTTCACGTGCAAATTATATTATCACGCACTTTGGCAAAAAGCAAGTGTTTTTTGCGCATTTATCAAATTTCGGAGGAAAAGACGTTGTATTTTGATACGCACGCGCATTATGACGATGAAAAATTCGACGCCGACCGCTTCGAGGTGCTGGCTTCCATGCCGGAAAAGGGCGTGGAGCTCATCCTGAACCCCGGCTGCGACATGGCGTCCTCGCGCATGGCCGTCGGGTTTGCGGAGCGGTTCCCGTTTGTTTACGCCGCCGTCGGCGTCCACCCGCAATCGGCCTACGAGTTCCGCCTGTCCGATCTGGACGAGCTGAAAAAGCTCAGCGAAAACGAAAAGGTCCGCGCCATCGGGGAGATCGGGCTCGATTATTATTACGACGACAACGCGCCGCGCGATGTGCAGCTCGACTGTCTGGAAGCGCAGCTCTGCCTCGCGGAAAGCCTGGGGCTCCCGGTCATTTTCCACGACCGGGACGCGACGGCGGACAGCCTCGACGCCGTCCGGCGGCATAAGGACTTACGCGGCGTCATGCACTGCTTTTCCGGCTCGTGGGAGACGGCGAAGACGGTGCTGGACGCGGGGTGGTATATCTCCTTTACCGGCTCGGTGACGTTCAAAAACGCGAAAAAAGCGCCGGAGGCGGCGGCAAAGATGCCGCTCGACCGGCTGATGCTCGAAACGGACAGCCCCTATATGGCCCCCGTGCCGCACCGGGGCAAGCGATGCGATTCGTCCTATCTGCCGCATATCGCGGCGCGCATCGCCGAGCTGCGCGGGCAGACGCAGGAGGAGGTCGCCGCCGCGACGATGGAGAACGGGAAGCGGTTTTTCGGGATTTGAAACCCCTGCACGGCCCTGCGGCAGGGCTTGCTTTTTGTTCACGTGCGCTGTATAATTTAAGGAAAATATGACCTTCCGGACGCAGAGTGCAGATAACGGGAAAGGAGCTTCAGCCAATGAGAATGAGGAAGTCTTTGGGCATACTGCTGGCAATCCTGCTGCTGGTGTCGCTGCTGCCGGGCGCGGCGCTGGCGGAGGAGGACGTGTACACGGTCACGGTAACAGCGAGAGGGGAAAGCGTCTATGATTCCGAAGCGCACGGAAAGGTGCAGATCAATGACAGAACGCCCACCGCTGAATCGGACAGCATCTGGGCTGAAAAAGGGACGGACGTGACCATCACCGCCATCCCGGACGCCGGCTACAGGTTTGCTTACTGGATCGGGCCCGGCGGCTGGTATATCGGAGAACCCGGGGAGACCTCCCGGACCATTACCGTAAACTACGCCGACAACAACTACACCGCCTGCTTTATCTCTACCGACAAAACCGCCTCTGCCGAGATGGCGGATATCGACCTGGGCTTTGCCAACGAGGGATATACGGCGGCAAGTACTTTCAGTTTTTATACGACTTACTATATCAAGGGCGATCTCACGGTGAAAAATACGGGCGAAGCTCCCCTGATGCCCTACGGCTTTACGCTGGACGAGGAAGGAAGCAACTATTTCAGGCTGGGTCGGACCTACAGCGGCTCAAGTGCAGAGCCTCTCCAGGCTGGGCACAGCAACAGCTGGTATTGGATCGTATATCCAAAAGAGGGGTTGAGCGTGGGGACCTACACCGCCACGGTCACGATGACGGAGCGCTGCCAGCCGGGGCTTACGGCGCCTGTGACAGCCACAGTCACCTTTGAGGTCACCGAGGACCCGATCATCAGCGCGGCGGCCTCGCCCGCCAACGGCGGAACGGCCACCGGCGGCGGCAGATATCACAAGGGCGACACCGTCACCCTCACAGCCACGCCAAACGAGCACTTCAAGTTCCTCGGATGGAGCGACGGCGCCACGGAGAACCCCTATACCTTCACCGCCGATGAGAGCCAGACCGTCAACGCGGTGTTCGAGCAGTACGAGTATCAGGTCGGCGCGTCGGTAAGCGGGTCCGGCGGCAAGGTGCAGATCGACGACAGAACGCCGACGGCCGGATCGGACAGCGTCGATGTTGAAAAGGGGACGGAGGTCACCATCACCGCCATCCCGGATGACGGCTACCGGCTTGCCTACTGGATCGGGCCCGGCGGCTGGTATATCGGAGAACCCGGGGAGACCTCCCGGACCATTACCGTAGGCACCTCCAACGTGAGCTACAACGCCTGCTTCGTCTCCACGTCTCTTACGGCGGCCGCCCAGATGGAGGACATCGATCTCGGCGTCGCCAGCGAGGGATATACGGCGGCAAGTACTTTCGGTTATTATACGACTTATTATATTAAAGGCGCTCTCACGGTGAAAAATACAGGCGAATCGCCCCTGATGCCCTACGGCTTTACGCTGGACGAGGAAGGGAGCAACTATTTCAGGCTGGCACGGACCTACAGCGGCTCGTCTGCGTCTCCTCTCACGACTGGGCAGAGCAACAGCTGGTATTGGATCGTATACCCAAAAGAGGGGTTGAGCGCGGGAACCTACACCGCCACGGTCACCTTTGTGGAACGATGCCAGCCGGGGCTTACGGCACCGCTCACGGCAAACGTCACCTTCACCGTGACGCCGAAGTATGTGATCGAGACGAGCGTTGCCCCGGATGATTCCGGCACCGTGGAGGGGGCGGGCGCGTATGAACCCGGCGCGCCGGTCACGCTGACGGCGACGGCAAGCGATACCTATGCCTTTGACCACTGGGAGCGCGGTTCAGAGACGAGCACGGAGAACCCCTACACCTTCACGGCGGAGAAGACCGAGACCGTTACGGCGGTGTTCGAGCGCACAAGCTACAAGGTGACCATTGCGGCGGACCCGGCGGAGGGCGGCGCCGTCAGCGCGGACGCCTTTGCGGGAACCAGTGCGAACATGGCAAAGAATACCTTGGTCACCGTCACGGCAAACGCGAATCCGGGTTACCGGTTCAAGCACTGGAAGGACAACGGAAAACAGCTCGGCACCGACGCCGCGATCACCGTGAACGCGATTCTCGACCATAATCTGGTCGCGTATTTTGAGAAGCTGGAGGAGGGCGCGGCCCCGGAGAGCGTGAGCCTCGTCTATAACGGCGCTGAGCAGACCGCCTATGCCGATACCGCCACTTACACCGTCAAATCCGGCGGCAGCGGCAAGGCGGCGGGGACTTATACCGCCGTGCTGACGCTGAAGGACGGCGCTGTCTGGAACGATATGACGACGGCGGACAAGACCGTTTCGTGGACGATCACGCAGGCCCCCGTCACCGCCCATGTCGTGGCGGCCGACCGCGCCTATGAGGCCGGCAACAAGGCCGTCGTGCTGACGGCGGATTACGTCGGCGGCGTCTGCGGCACGGACAAGGTGACGCTGGATCTTTCGGCGGCCTCCGGCGCGATGACGGACGACGGCGCGGGCAGCGGCAAGGCGGTGACGGTCGCGGGCGTGAAGCTCGGCGGCGCGGACGCGGCGAATTACAAGCTGACCGGCCAGCCGACGGGCGTTACGGTGAATATCGTGAAAGCAGGCTGGATGCAGACGACCGCCTCCGGCGGCGCGAAATACGGCGAAAGCGGCAGCCTCGACCTCGCGGCGCTCACGGCCCCGGGCGGCGTCCTCGGCGCGCCCGCGGTCACGGCGGGCAGCGAATGTCTGGTGGGAGAGCCCTCCCTTGCGGGCAGCATCCTCGGCTTTACGATGAAAAACACGGCCGGTAACGTCGGCAGGACCGCGACGGTATCCATCCCAGTGACCGGCTCGGCCAACTATGAAGATTATACGATCGCGGTCACGCTGACCGTCGGCAGCAAGGAGGCCCAGAGCAGCTTCGGCTTCGCCTCGGCGACGGCGGAAAAGGCCTTGGGCGACGCGGACTTCACGCAGGCCGCCACCGGCGCGGTGAGCGGCAGCACCGTCACCTATAAG
>Ga0208297_1001965_pt1 | contig 14333 bp, 7 predicted proteins | sample LMS_cellobiose_e_FD_187367 | JGI IMG/M metagenome (GOLD analysis project Ga0208297, IMG submission 187367) | Rumen-fistulated moose microbial communities from Alaska, USA - LMS_cellobiose_enrichment (SPAdes) (version 2) | ecosystem: Host-associated > Mammals > Digestive system > Stomach > Rumen... | reverse complement strand
GGCCAGGGTGGCGTCGCGCTTGGGCTTGCGGGCCTCGAAGAGCTCCTCCACCCGGGGAAGACCCTGGGTGATGTCGTCGGCGGAGGCCACGCCGCCGGAGTGGAAGGTGCGCATGGTGAGCTGGGTGCCGGGCTCGCCGATGGACTGGGCGGCGATGATGCCCACCGCTTCGCCGATGTCCACGTTGCCGCCGTGGGCCAGGTTCATGCCGTAGCACCGGGCGCATACGCCGTGCTGGCTGTGGCAGGTGAGGACGGAGCGCACGTTCATCTTGGTGACGCCGGCCTTCTTGACCTGCTGGGCCTTGTCGTAATCGATCATTTCATTGACGTGCACCAGCAATTCGCCCGTGATGGGGTGGTACACGTCCTCCGCGGCGTAGCGGCCGCGGATGCGGTCGTCAATGCCCTCGATTTCGCCGATGGGCTGCACCGTGATGCCGCGCACCTTTTCGCCCCGGGCCTCGAAGCAGTCCACCTCCCGGACGATGACCTCCTGGGCCACATCCACCAGGCGGCGGGTAAGATATCCCGAGTCGGCGGTGCGCAGGGCGGTATCAGCCAGGGATTTGCGGCTGCCGTGGGAGGACATAAAGAACTCCAGCACGTTCAGGCCTTCCCGGAAGTTGGCGCGGATAGGCACTTCGATGGCGCGGCCGGAGGGGGAGGCCATCAAGCCGCGCATGCCGGCCAGCTGGGCCACCTGGCCCGCGCTGCCGCGGGCGCCGGAGCCGGTCATCATGCTGATGGGGTTGTAGGGGGGCAGCACTTCCATCACGCGGTTTTTAAGCCGGTTGGTGGTATCCGTCCACGCTTCGATGACCATGCGGTATCTCTCGTCCTCGTTCATTTCGCCGCGGCGGTATTTCCGGTTGATCCGGGCCACCAGGTCGTCGGTTTCCTTGAGCCAGGTCTGCTTTTCCTCGGGCACGATGATATCGCTGACGGACACGGTGATGGCGCCGCGGGTGGAATACTTATAGCCCAGGTTCTTGATAGCGTCCAGCACCTTGGCGGTCTGGCTTTCGCCGTGGGCGCGGAAGCACCGCTCCACGATGGCGCCCAGGTCCTTCTTGATGACCTTGTGGTCCACTTCCAGCACGAACTGATCGTCCATGGTGTTGCGGGGCTTGAAGCCCAGGTCCTGGGGCACCACTTCGTTAAAGATGAGCAGGCCCAAGGTGGTGTCAATGATGCGGCGCTCGGTAACGCCCTCCCAGGTGCGCTCGATGCGCACTTTGATGGGGGCCTGCAGGGCGATCTGGCGGCACTGATAGGCCATCATGGCTTCGTCCGGCGAGGCGAACACGCGGCCGGCGCCCAGGGCATCCTCCCGGGTGATGGTCAGGTAATGGCAGCCGATGACCATGTCCTGGGTGGGGGAGATGACGGGCATGCCGTCCTGGGGCTTCATAATGTTGTTGGCGCACAGCATCAGGAACCGGGCCTCGGCCTGGGCTTCCATGGAAAGCGGCACATGCACGGCCATCTGGTCGCCGTCAAAGTCGGCGTTATAGGCGGTGCAGGCCAGGGGATGCAGCCGGATGGCCTTGCCCTCCACCAGGATGGGCTCGAAGGCCTGGATGCCCAGGCGGTGCAGCGTGGGGGCGCGGTTGAGAAGCACCGGATGCTCCTTGATGACGCCCTCCAGAATATCCCACACCTCGGGCTTCACTTTTTCCACCATGCGCTTGGCGGATTTCACGTTATGGGCGATCTTGAGGGTCACGAGCCGCTCCATCACGAAGGGCTTGAACAATTCCAGCGCCATATCCTTGGGCAGGCCGCACTGATACAGCTTCAGTTCGGGCCCGACCACGATCACCGAGCGGCCGGAATAGTCCACGCGCTTGCCCAGCAGGTTCTGGCGGAAGCGGCCCTGCTTGCCGCGGAGCAGATCGGACAGGGATTTTAAGGGCCGGTTGCCCGGGCCCGTCACGGGGCGGCCGCGGCGGCCGTTGTCGATCAGGGCGTCCACGGCCTCCTGCAGCATGCGCTTTTCATTGCGCACGATGATGTCCGGGGTGCCCAATTCCAGCATCCTTTTCAGGCGGTTATTGCGGTTGATGACCCGGCGGTAAAGGTCGTTCAGGTCGGAGGTGGCAAAGCGCCCGCCATCCAGCTGCACCATGGGGCGCAGGTCTGGGGGAATGACGGGGATCACGTCCATGATCATCCACTCGGGCTTGTTATGGGAGAGGCGGAAGGCCTCCACCACTTCCAGGCGCTTGATGGCGTGGGTGCGCTTCTGGCCCTCGCCTTCCCGGTCCCGTTCCTTTTCGATGAGCTCGGCGATTTCCTTTTTGAGGGACGCGCTCAGCGCCTCCAAATCCAGCGCCAGCAGCATTTCCTTCACCGCTTCCGCGCCGATGCCCGCCTTGAAGGAGCCCCGCTCCTCTTCCGGCAGGGCCATGATGGCGCGGTACTTGGAATCGGTGATCAGCTCATTGCGGCTCACCTTGGTGGCCGCTTCATTGCCGGGATCCAGGACGATATAAGAGGCGAAATAGAGCACCTTTTCCAGTGCCCTGGGGCTCACGTCCAGCAGCATGCCCATCCGGGAGGGGATGCCCTTGAAATACCAGATGTGGCTGACGGGAGCGGCCAATTGGATATGGCCCATGCGCTCGCGGCGCACCTTGGCACGGGTGATCTGCACGCCGCACTTGTTGCAGATTTTTTCCTTGTCCTTGAATTTCACGCGCTTATACTGGCCGCAGGCACATTCCCAGTCCTTCTGGGGCCCAAAGATGCGCTCGCAGTAGAGGCCGTCCCGTTCGGGCTTCAAGGTACGGTAGTTGATGGTTTCCGGTTTGCTTACCTCGCCGTAGCTCCATGCCAGAATCTGTTCGGACGAGGCCATGCCGATTTGAATGGAATCAATGTTGGTTTGTTCAAACATGGATCGAAACTCCCTCCGCTTTGGCCGTTTCGCTCTGCCCCGGCCGGAAGACCCGGCCGGGGGAAGCCCAATTACTCAATATCGTCGTCGTCATCCAGCTTCAGATCGTCCAGCACGTCGTCCACCTCAAAATCGGCGAAATCGTCGTCCAGGTTCAGATCGTCGTCCAGATTGATGTCCTCGCCCTCCGCGGCGATGCCGGGCTCGTCCATAAAGTCGTCGTCAGGCAGCGGCTCGCGGCCGGCGGGCAGGGCCGTATCCATATCGTCCTCGTCGTTCTCCAGCTCCTTGAGCTCGATCTCCTGCTTGTTTTCATCCAGCACCCGGATATCCAGGGCCAGGGCCTGCAGCTCTTTGATGAGCACCTTGAAGGACTCGGGCACGCCGGGGGTGGGGATGTTCTGGCCCTTGACGATGGATTCGTAGGTCTTGACGCGGCCCACCACGTCGTCGGACTTTACGGTAAGGATTTCCTGCAGGGTATTGGCGGCGCCGTAGGCCTCCAGGGCCCACACTTCCATTTCGCCGAAACGCTGGCCGCCGAACTGGGCCTTGCCGCCCAGGGGCTGCTGCGTCACCAGAGAATAGGGGCCGGTGGAGCGGGCGTGCATTTTGTCGTCCACCAGATGGTGCAGCTTGAGGAAGTACATGATGCCCACGGTGACGGGGTTTTCAAAGGGGTCGCCGGTGCGGCCGTCGTAGAGGATGGTCTTGCCGTCGGGGCGCAGGCCCGCCTTTTTTAAGCATTCCTCGATATCTTCCTTGGTGGCGCCGTCAAACACGGGGGTGGCGATGTGCCAGCCCAGGGCCTTGGCAGCGATGCCCAGATGCACTTCCAGCACCTGGCCGATATTCATGCGGGAGGGCACGCCCAGGGGGTTCAGAACGATATCCAGGGGGGTGCCGTCGGGCAGGAAGGGCATATCCTCCTCCCGCAGGATGCGGGATACGACGCCCTTGTTGCCGTGGCGGCCGGACATCTTGTCGCCCACGGAAATCTTGCGCTTCTGGGCAATGTAGACGCGCACCATTTCATTGACGCCGGGAGACAGTTCATCCTTGTTTTCCCGGGTGAAGGTCTTGACGTCCACGATGATGCCGCCCTCGCCGTGGGGCACCTTCAGGGAGGTATCGCGCACTTCCCGGGCCTTTTCGCCGAAGATGGCGCGCAGCAGGCGTTCCTCAGCGGTGAGCTCGGTTTCGCCCTTGGGGGTCACCTTGCCCACCAGGATATCGCCGGACCGCACCTCCGCGCCGATGCGGATGATGCCGTTTTCGTCCAGGTCCTTGATGGCGTCCTCGCCCACGTTGGGGATATCGCGGGTGATCTCCTCCGGGCCCAGCTTGGTTTCCCGGGCCTCGGATTCGTATTCTTCAATATGAATGGAGGTGTATTTGTCCTCCTTCACCAGCCGCTCGCTGATGAGCACGGCATCCTCGTAGTTATAGCCTTCCCAGGTCATAAACCCGATGAGCATGTTTTTGCCCAGGCCGATTTCGCCGTTTTCGGTAGAGGGGCCGTCCGCCAGCAGATCGCCCACATCGATTTTCTGCCCCTGGCTGACCCGGGGCCGCTGATTGATGCAGGTGCCCTGGTTGCTGCGGGCGAACTTGGTGAGGCGGTAGGAATGCTTTTCGCCCAATTCATCCTCGATGATGATTTCATCGGCGGCTACGGAATACACCGTGCCGGCATGCTTGGACAGGAGCACCACGCCGCTGTCGTGGGCGGCCTTGTATTCCATGCCGGTGCCCACGATGGGGGCCTCCGGCACCAGCAGCGGCACGGCCTGGCGCTGCATGTTGGAGCCCATCAGGGCGCGGTTGGCGTCGTCGTTCTCCAGGAAGGGGATCATGGCCGTGGCCACGGAAACCACCTGCTTGGGGGATACGTCGATATAATCCACTTCCGCGGCGGGGGCTTCGATGGTTTCATCCCGCCACCGGACCACCACACGCTGATTGATGAACCGGCCCTCGGCGTCCAGGGGCTCTTTGGCCTGGCCGACCTTGTAATTGTCTTCCTCGTCGGCGGTCATGTATACGATTTCATCGGTGACCTTGCCGGTGGCCTTGTCCACCTTGCGGTAGGGCGCCTCGATGAAGCCGTATTCGTTGATGCGGGCGTAGGTGGCCAGGGAGCCGATGAGGCCGATGTTGGGGCCTTCAGGGGTCTCGATGGGGCAGATGCGGGCGTAGTGGGAATAGTGCACGTCGCGCACTTCCATGCCGGCCCGGTCGCGGTTCAGGCCGCCGGGGCCCAGGGCGGAAAGGCGCCGCTTGTGGGTCAATTCCGCCAGGGGGTTGGGCTGGTCCATGAACTGGGAAAGCTGGGAGGAGCCGAAAAACTCCTTGATGGCGGCCGATACGGGGCGGATATTGATGAGCTCGCCGGGCTTGACGTCGTTGGCGTCCTGAATGGCCATGCGCTCGCGCACCACGCGCTCCAGGCGCGACAGACCGATGCGCACCTGATTCTGCAGCAGCTCGCCCACGCTCCGCAGCCGGCGGTTGCCCAGATGGTCGATGTCGTCGGTGACGCCCACGCCGTAGGGCAGCCCCAGCAGATAGCTGACGGAGGCCACGATATCGTCGATGATGATGTGCTTGGGCACCAGATCATACACATGCTCGGAAATAACGCGCTTCAAATCCTCTTCCGGCACGCCTTCCATGATTTTCAGCAGCGTGGGCAGGTGCACCATTTCCAGGATGCCCGCTTCCCGGGGATTAAAGGGCAGGAAGCCGGCGGCGTCCACAAAGTTGTTGCCCAGCACCTTGTGCACCACGTTTTCGCACTGGAGGGACACCGCGTTGATGCCGCTGTTCTGGATCTCCAGCGCCTTTTCCCGGGTGATGTACGCGCCCTTTTCGGCAAGCACCTCGCCGGTTAAGGGGCTGACGATATCCTCGGCCGCGGTCTGGCCGGCGATACGGGCGGCCACGCCCAGCTTTTTGTTGAACTTATAACGCCCCACGCGCATCAGATCGTAACGCTTGGGATCGAAGAACAAACTGCGCAGCAGCGCCTTGGCGCCGTCCTCGGTGGGCGGCTCGCCGGGCTTCTGGCGCTTATAGATTTCCAGCAGGCCCTGGGTCTGGGTCTTGGTGGAGTCGCTGCGGGCGATGGTGGTCATCAGCCGCTCGTCCTCGCCCAGGAGGCTTGTGATTTCCTCATCCGTGCCATAGCCCAGCGCGCGCAGCAGCACCGTGATGGGCAGCTTGCGGGCCCGGTCGATGCGCACCCACAGAACGTCGTTGCTGTCCGTTTCGTATTCCAGCCACGCGCCCCGGTTGGGGATGATCTGGGAGGAGAACAGATGCTTGCCGGCCTTGTCGATCTGCACGTCAAAATAGGCGCCGGGAGAGCGCACCAACTGGCTGACGATGACGCGCTCCGCGCCGTTGATGATGAAAGTGCCGTGCTCGGTCATCAATGGGAAATCGCCCATGAAGACTTCCGATTCTTTGATTTCGCCGGTTTCCCGGTTCTTCAAACGGACAAATACCTTCAGCGGGGCTGCGTAGGTCAAATCGCGTTCCTTGCACCGCTCCACGGAATTCTTGGGCGTGCCGTCCAGCGAGTAATCAACGAACTCCAGCACCAGATTTTCGCTGTAATCGGTGATGGGGGACACGTCGGCCAGAACCTCTTTGAGATCTTCGGTGAGAAAACGCTTATAGCTGTTTTTCTGAACCTCGATCAGGTTGGGCATGTCCAGGACCTCGTCGATGCGCGAGAAGCTCATGCGCTTGCGCAGCTTCCCCATTTGGACCTCGTGCACCATAAAAGCTATCACCCCTTTTTTGCTGCCAGCCGCGGAAAATGCGCATATCTCCCCTTACCCGTTTCCCTGCCGATTTTTTTTGCATTTCGGCAGCCCCGGGATGGGCAGATAAACGCACCTTAACGCTACTGGTGCAATCATAGAGTATAGCATAACGGTATGCTGTTGTCAACTTTTTTCCTGCTTGTTTTTTGTGAATCTGAAATTTTTTTCCGGCCTTTTTTCGCGCTGCCCGGCAAAAAAACGCCCCGCCGTGACGGCGGGGCGCTGTGATTTGGTTTTGGCCTTGAGGATTACAGCTCCGCGAAGTACTTGATGGTGCGGACCATCTGGCTGGTGTAGCTGTTCTCGTTGTCGTACCAGCTTACGACCTGCACCTGATAGGTGTCGTCGTCGATCTTGGAAACCATGGTCTGGTTAGCGTCGAACAGGGAGCCGTAGGTCATGCCGATGATGTCGGAGGAGACCAGCTTTTCGGTGGTGTAGCCGAAGCTCTCGCTGCTCTGGGCCTTCATGGCGGCGTTGACGGCTTCCTTGGTCACGTCCTTGCCCTTGACGACGGCCACCAGGATGGTGGTGGAGCCGGTGGGCACGGGCACGCGCTGGGCAGAGCCGATCAGCTTGCCGTTAAGCTCGGGAATGACCAGGCCGATGGCCTTGGCGGCGCCGGTGGAGTTGGGCACGATGTTGGCCGCGCCCGCCCGGGCACGCTGCAGGTCGCCCTTGCGATGGGGGCCGTCCAGGATCATCTGGTCGCCGGTGTAGGCGTGCACCGTGGTCATAATGCCGCTGACGATGGGGAAGGTATCATTCAGGGCCTTGGTCATGGGGGCCAGGCAGTTGGTGGTGCAGCTGGCGGCGGAGATGATGGTGTCTTCCTTGGTCAGCACGTTCTGGTTCACGTTGTAGACGATGGTGGGCAGATCGTTGCCCGCGGGCGCGGAAATGACGACCTTCTTGGCGCCGGCGTCGATATGCGCCTGGGACTTGGCCTTGCTGGTGTAGAAGCCGGTGCACTCCAGCACCACGTCCACATCCAGGGCCTTCCAGGGCAGGTTCTGGGCCTTGGGCTCGGCGTAGATGGTGATTTCCTTGCCGTCCACGGTGATGGAGCCGGGAACCTTCACGGTCTTGCCGTCTTCTTCAAACACGGGCTCCTTGGAGGAGACAGTGTGCTTGTTTTCGCCGATGACACCGCAGTAACCCTTCTGGGCGGTATCGTACTTGAGCAGGTGCGCCAGCATGGCGGGGCTGGTCAGATCGTTGATGGCCACCACGTCATAGCCGGGGGCGCCGAACATCTGCCGGAAGGCCAGACGGCCAATGCGGCCAAAACCGTTGATAGCAACTTTCACCATGGGAAAAACCTCCTTACATAATCAAGCAATTGGTAAAGCCATTTACCGCTCTATATTATAACCAATGACGCACGGTTTGTCCAGCGTTTATCCGGGGCAAATTCTGCCCGCTGACAAAAGGCGGCCCGGAGAGGAAAACAGGGGAAACGGCGGGCGATTCCGGAAATTTAGCAAAATCGGAAAAGCGCGGCAGGAATCTGCCTATGCACGTCGAACAATATCCATAGACAAGAGAAGAAAAAGAAAAAAAGAAAGCCGGCCGGCGCCGGCAGCATAACAAGAGAGGAGTTGTTCCCATGAAAACCACCATCACCGCGAAGAATATGGTCGTGACCCCGGGGATTACGAACCGGATCACGAAAAAGACCGCTACCATGGAGCGGTATTTGAGGCCGGACACGGAAATGTTCGTGCGCCTGCGCCGGGAGAGGGATGAACGCATCTGCGAAATCACCGTTCCCATCAACGGCGTCACCCTCCGTGCCGAGTCCAGCAGCAAGGACAACCTGTTTATGTCCATCGACAGCGCCCTGGCCAAGCTGGAACGCCAGATCCTGCGCCACCGCACCAAGCTGGAAAAGCGGCTGCGGGAAGGCGCATATCAGGAGGAAACGGCGGAATACATCGAGGATATCGGCGCATACGGCACGGGCGAACGCGAAATCGTCCGCACCAAGACGTTCCCGGTGCGTCCCATGGCCGTGGAGGACGCCATACTGCAGATGGAGCTGCTGGGCCACAGCTTCTTCGTTTTTGTGAACATCGAAACCGAGCGCACCAACGTGCTGTACCTGCGCAAGGACGGCAATCTGGGCCTGATGGTGCCGGAGGATTAACCTATATATAAGGGAGCGCGGCGCTTTGCCGCCTCCTGGCTGTCGGCAAAGTACCCCGGGGAAGCATGAAGGGGCCGCCCGGCAAAGCTGCCCTGGGCCTTCCGGCCTTAGCGTCTGCCAAAGGCAGACTGAGGGCGGGCGATTCTGATTGCCGATCGAAACCCACGCTTCCGCACAGCGGAGCAGCGCGGGGCGTTTGATAATATGAGCCATTCCGGGCAGCACTGCCCGGAATGGCGATTTTACAAGAAATTGATGTTCCCCCTGGAAAGACTGTTTGCTGTCTTTCCATGGCAGCGCATCGGCTTTTGTCGATGCGCTGAAGCCCACAGATTGTGCTGCGGCTTTTTTCGTGTGTCCGGCAGCGTCAGATAAGGCCCATGCCCTTCATGGCGAATACGAACAGGAACGTGGTCACGATGGAAAACGTGCTGCTGACGGCCACCAGTTCGGCGGCCAATTCCCCGTCGCCGTTCATCTGCTGGGCCATGGGATAGCTGCTGACCGCGGTGGGGGAGCCGAAGGCCACGAACGCGCAGGCCAGCGCCACTTCCCGGAGGCCCAGCAGCACAGAGCAGCCCACGAACACCAGCGGCGAAAGCACCAGCTTCCAGGGCACGGCAATCAGCAATTGCCTGAGATGCGCCCTGGCGCTGGAAAAGCGGATGGCGCCGCCCAGGGTGAAGAGCGCCAGGGGCGTGGCCACCTTGCTCAAATCCCCCATGGGGGTTCGGATAAAGGCGGGCGGCTGAATATGCGCAAGCCACAGGGCATACCCCAGCAGGGAACCGATAATCAGCGGATTTTTCAGAATATTCAGCGCCACCCGGCCCGGCTTCACGCCGCCCTCGCCATACACGCTCAGGGCGATTACGGACATGACGTTGTATATCGGCACCGTGGCCATCACCAGCAGCGCCGCCAGGGATGTGTCGCGTCCCGGAAACAGCATGGCTACCAAAGGGATGCCGAAAAAGGCGTAGTTGGCCCGGCCCATGGCCTGGATCATCACGCCGATCTTCCGCCGGTCCTTTTCCAGCCGGGGCACCAGCAGGAACAGCAGCGCAAACTGCAGCACCAGCCCGCCCATGATGATGAGAAACGCGTCCCCCAGCAATACCGTGTCATAAGGCGTGTTCATCACGCTGTAACACAGATTGATGGGCAGAAATACCCGGAAGATCAGCTGATTGACGCCCTTTACCAGCCCGTCCGTCAGGATGCCGATCTTCCGGCAGAACGCCCCCGCCGCCATCAGCACCAGCAGCGGCAGCACCGTATTGACCGCAAATAAAAAATCATCCATGAGGCGCCACTCCTTCATCAGCAATAGCCCGCCCGGCAAAGGACAGAAAAAAATGAATCATCGCTGCGTCACCGGGCTGTTTGCCAGGGCGCTGTGTATCCGGGACAGGGCCCGGTCCATGACCCCTTTCTGGCTGGCGCTCATCCCCTCGGGCGCCGGGTCCGCGCTGCACACCAGGCGATAGCGCACCTGGCCGTCCACGGTCTGCCGCCAGATATACGTGGGGGTGTATTCCACCGCGGTAAAGCGCACCCGGCCGGTGCTGTCCACGGTGATGTTCAGGTGCAGCAATATTCCGGCGATGGCCTCCGCTTCCCGGGATTCGGACAAAAGCGTGCCCAGGGAATAGGCCACCAGCGCCTGGCGGCGCGCGCCATCCTCCCGGGTGACGGAGATCATTTCCATGGGCAGCACCCGGCTGGGCCGGAAGCCCAATATGACGTCGGCCCCCATTTCTGCCAGGGCTTTGGCGGCGCTGCGCTGGGCCGCCGTGACGCTGCTCTGGCCCTCTTTGCCCCAGTACATGCACACGATCACGCAGTGCACGCCCTGGGCCCGGGCGGCGGCAATGTCCTGCCGCACGGTATCGGGGTCATATAACCGCATCAGCTCCGGCTGGGCGGTCAGGGCGTTTTTGCTCTTGGCGGTAAGCGCCTCCGTATAGGAAAGCAGGGCGATGCGCGCGCCGTTCAGCTGCACGATGCGGTTTTGCCGTGCGGCGCCCGCCGTCACCCCGCCGCAGGTGATGCCCCGGGCCGTCAGAGCCTCCACGGTGTCCAGCGCCCCCTGGCCGCCCTGGTCCAGGATATGCTCGCTGCCCAGCAGCGCGTCGTCAAACCCCGAAGCGCGCACCGCGTCTGCCGCTGCCGCGGGGGCCAGGGCGTCGTCGTATTTTAGGTCGTTCACGTTAAGGAGCTGCGGCAGGGCCACCAGGTTCATGTCGGCGCAGATTTTTCCCGCCAGGGCGGACATAATTGGGCGGTAGTCGAAGGACTTTTCCGTTTTATTGTATACGGAGGCGGATATATCGCTTTCAAAGGCCATCAGCCCCCCGAAGGTGAGACTGAAGGAATAGTGCTGAACCGCCGTGCCGGGGGCCTGGGTGGGCAGCGGCGCCAGGGTGGTTTCCGCTGCGGGCGGCAGCGTCACGGTCACGGTGCGCACCGTGCTGGCCGGGCCGGGCAGGGGCGTGGTGCCCTGGAGGGCATCGCCCACCAGGCCCATCACCCGCTGGGCGTCCATGGCGGCGTCCGGGCGGCCGGCGCGGATTTTGCCGAACACCACAACACACCCCACCGCCACGGCAGCCGTGAGGCACAGTGTCAAAATGGAGCCCAGGGAGAGCCCGGCGCGCTTTTTTTTCATGGCATTCGTTCCTTTTCAGGAGAGAAAGAGAGAAGGGCGATGCGCCTGCACGAACCAGGCATAACCCCCGCATTCCGCCCTCCAGGCTTTGCCCTTGCTTCCGCATGGCTGATGATCCTCAGCCGATTCTTTATTTGCCCTCCACGCGGACCATGCTTTCCACCCGCACGTCCGGGGAATCTATGGCGGCCAGGGCTTTCCTCAGGCTGCATTCCCCGGCGTCGTGGGTGATGAGCACGATCTGGGCCCGGCCGTCCACGGCGTCCCGCTGCATGAGGTTGCGGATGGAAATGCCTTCGTTGCCCAGGCAGGCGGTGATATGCGCCATCACGCCGGGCCGGTCGCTGGCGGACAGGCGCAGGTAGAAGGAGCAATGCCAGTCGTCCGTGACCTTGAGGCCCGGGGCCAGGGCGTTTTCATTGTGGAAGGTGGGGTGCCGGGGCGTTTCCCGGGAGGCGGCGTAGAGCATATCGCTGACCACCGCGCTGGCGGTGGGCGCGCTGCCGGCCCCCCGGCCGAAAAGCATCATATCGTCGCAGGCGTGGCCGTGGAGGAAAATGGCGTTGAAGGAGCCGTTCACCGAGGCCAGGGGATGGTCGTTGGGGATGAAGGTGGGGTGCACCCGGGCGTCAATGACGCTGTCCTGCCGCTTGGCGATGGCCAGCAGCTTCATGGTATAGCCCAGTTCTTTTCCGTAGGAAATGTCCTGGGCCTTCACCTGGGAAATGCCCTGGCGGTAAATCACGTCAAAGGGCACCCGGGCATGGAAGGCCAGGGAGGAAAGGATGCTGAGCTTGTACGCCGCGTCAAAGCCCTCCACGTCGCTGGTGGGGTCCGGCTCCGCCAGGCCCAGGCGCTGGGCCTCCCGCAGCACATCCTCATAGGCGCTGCCTTCCTGGCTCATACGGGTCAGGATATAGTTGGTGGTGCCGTTGACGATGCCCATCATGGCTTCAATGCGGTTGGACTGCAAAGAATCAATGGTGGTGCGGATCACGGGGATGGCCCCGCACACCGCCGCCTCGTAATACAGGCCGGAATGGTGTTTTTCCGCCGCTGCCTGCAGAAGATGCCAGTTCAGCGCCAGGGCCATTTTATTGGCCGTCACCACGGTCTTGCCCATTTCCAGGGCACGGAGCATGTACCGGGTGGCCGGCTCCTCGCCGCCCATAAATTCCAGCACCATTTCGATGCCGGGGTCGTCGGTGATAGCGGCAGGGTCCGTGGTCAGGAGGGCCTCGGGCACCACTTCATCCCGCTTTTTATGAATGTCCCGCACCAGGATGCGCTGAATATCGAATTTCACGCCCGCCCGGTGCCGGATCTCTTCTTCAAATTCGTTGAGCAGCTTCCATACGCCGCAGCCGATGTTTCCGCAGCCCAAAAAACCCACCGTTATCGTCCGCATGCTTCTTCCTCCCGCGTCAGGCCTTGGCCTGGTTTTTTTCATAAATCAGGCGCAGGCCTTTCAAGGTCAGCAGCCCGTCGATATGGTCGATCACGCCGGATTTGGGGGCGATGAGCCGGGCCATGCCGCCGGTGGCGATGACCTGGGCGTCCGGACAGCCCATTTCCTGCCTGATTTCATTGACCAGATAGATCACCTGGCCCACATACCCGTTGATGACGCCGCTTTGCAGGTTGTTCACCGTGGTTTTGCCGATCACCCGGTCCGGCATCAGCAATTCAAAATGCGGCAGCTTGGCGGTGCCGGAGACCAGGGCCTCGCTGGTCAGCTTGATGCCGGGGCAGATGCAGCCGCCCAGGAAGCTGCCTTTTTCGTCCAGGGCCCCAAAGGTGGTGGCGGTGCCGAAATCAATGTATACGCAGGGCCCGCCGTAAAGGGTGTAAGCCGCCACGGCGTTGCAGATGCGGTCGCTGCCCAATTCCCGGGGGTTTTCGTATTTGATGTCGATGCCCGTCTTCACGCCCGGGCCCACGGCCATGGGCTCCAGGCCGAAGTAATCCCGGCACATGTGCTCCACGGTGAAATTTACCGTGGGCACCACGCTGCTCATCACGATGCCCGTGACCATGCGCTTGTCCAGACCCTCCCGCTCAAAGAGCTGGGTCATCATCACGCCCATTTCGTCGCTGGTATATTTTCTCGTGGTGGACAAACGCCAGTAATGCACCATTTCCGCCCCGTCGAACAGGGCCGTTTTGATGTTGGTATTGCCGATATCCAGGGTAAAAAGCATTTCTTTCCTCTCCATTCGTCCGCAGCGTCATTCCCTGTGCAGCACCTTTTGCAGCGTTTTGCTCACCGCTGTGGCGATCACACCGCAGGCCGCCGCTTCGATCAGGGCCTGGGTGCCCACCATGACGCCAATGAGCAGGATGGGGCTGCTGACCCCCGTTTTTTCAACGATGCCCTGAATGTATGGGGAATGATAAAACAGCAGCATCAGCAGCCCCATGAAAAAGGCAGTGTTCAGCAGCGGCGCTGCCAAACTGCCCACGATGTTGTCAATGATGCTGTTTTTCTTCTTGATCGCTTTGCGCACCGCCGCCACCAGGATCCCCGTGCATAAGCCCATCAGCACGCGGCCGACCACGGCCACGATAAAGCTGCCGGGAATGCTGATCGCATACATGGCGACCGTCATAGGCGCCGCGCTGGAAAAGCCCTTGATAAAGCTGATGATGCCGAACGTGAAGCCCAGCAGCGTGCTGGCCGCCGTGCCCAGCAGGATCGCGCCCACGGCTACCGGGATCGTCAGCAAGGAGGCGGATAAAAAGCCCAAGTCCAGAAAGCCCAGCGGCGTCAGGCTCATTA
>Ga0208297_1001959_pt1 | contig 14413 bp, 16 predicted proteins | sample LMS_cellobiose_e_FD_187367 | JGI IMG/M metagenome (GOLD analysis project Ga0208297, IMG submission 187367) | Rumen-fistulated moose microbial communities from Alaska, USA - LMS_cellobiose_enrichment (SPAdes) (version 2) | ecosystem: Host-associated > Mammals > Digestive system > Stomach > Rumen... | reverse complement strand
GGTTGCGCTTTAAGAAAATTCGCTTTCCGACTGCCATTTAAAATTCTCCTTTTTTTGATTTTGAAATTTTATTTTGTTTTCAGCGGGCGGACGCTTGTCTTTTTTCAATTCCCATCATATAATTGGGGAAGAAAGTTTTCAAACAATAAAATATAGCGCTTTCACAATGAAAACGTTGTGAAAAGCATATTTTTATAAAAATTTTTCGAAGATATTTTGCAGATTGCATAAATAAAATTTAGTTGTATCGATTTTATATTTCTATTTTCTGTGCGCTTCGTGCAAGAACAGGGAGGAAAGTTTATGGCTTTTCGCAGATTTCGTTATTTCTTAGTCGCAGCCGAAGAACTTAACCTGCAAAAGGCCGCTCAGCGCCTGTTCATCAGCCAGCAGGCGCTGAGCATCCACATCCAGAAGCTGGAGGAGGAATACGGCGTGCAGCTTTTTGAGCGGCGCCCCCGCCTGCGGCTGACATTGGCGGGCGAGCACATGGTGGAGCACTGCCGCCGCCTTCTGGAGGACGACCGGCTAATGACCGATGATCTGACAGGCATCGGCAAAAGCTCTGCCGGAAAAATCACGATTGGGATCGGGCTGACGCGCGGACATATTTTTATCCCACCGATTTGGAGTGAATTCCACCGTGTGTTTCCCAATATCAGCATCGCCGCCAAGACGGTGACAAACCTGAAGATGGAGGAGGGGCTGATGCGCGGCGAAATCGATCTCTACATCGGCGCAAATACGCTGAAGATCGCGCCGTTCCGCTATGTCCCGCTGGCTTCCGAAATGCTCTGCTGCATCGTTCACCGCTCTGTCCTGCGGGAATACGGCGTCAATGACGTCGATCGCCTTTTGAGCGACGCTGCCCGCCGGTTTGACCTGCGGGAGTTTCTCAGGCTTGCCAAATTCCCGTATGTGCTGATGCCCCAGACACACCGCACCCGCATCCAGCTGGACCGCTTTTTTTACGAGGCGGGAATTGTTCCGGATATCGTCTGCGAATGCAACAGCATCACCATGCTGTGGGAGATGTGCTGCCGCGGCTGCGGCGTCGGCTTTCTGCCGCCGTTCATGCTTTACGATCCGCATGTTACCGCCGCGCTTGATCCGGATCTGTGCATTTTTCCGATTTACGAGCCGGAGCTGATCTTTGATGTCGATATCGTCCGGCTTGCCGCGCGGGAGCCGAGCCGCGCGATCAGCGAGTTTATCCGCGTTACTCAAAATGTGTACCGCCGGTATTCGCAGATCATTCTGCATCTGTAGCGGCAGACGAGTCCAGACAAAAAAGCCGGTGCTTCCGCAACATTTTGTTGTGAAAACACCGGTTTTTTTCTGTTAGACATCTCTTCCCTTGGGTGGTATGCTGAAATCGAAGAGGCACAGCAGGATGTTCGATTGATTCTATCGAAAGGAGACGCACGCATGCATCATGTAACGCTTGCGGGGCAGTTCCCCGCGCATACGCTGGAAAAGCTCCGGGCCGCCCTCCCTGCCGATCGGTATACCGTGCGTCTGATCGACGATCAGGCGCAATACGATCGGATGACCGACGCCGAGATCATCGTGCTGCGCATTTTCAAGGCCCAGGCCGATGTGATCGAGCGCAATCCGAACCTGCGGATCATCCTGCGTGCCGGAGCCGGCTTTGACAAGGTCGATATTGCCGCGGCAGGCGCACGGGGGATTTATGTTACCAACACGCCGGGCGCCAACGCCTATTCCGTCGCGGAGCTGGCCGTGATGCTGATGCTCGCAGTCGGCCGCCGCCTCTATTGCCACGTTCGGTGCATGGATCGCGGAGAATGGTCCAAGGACACCTTCCTGGAGGAATCCTCCTGCTTGAAGGGCAAGCGGGTCGGGATCCTCGGCGTCGGCCACATCGGCCGCTATGTAGCCCGCCTGGTGCGCGCCTTCGGTGCGACGGTGCAGTATTACGACGCCTTTCGCCTGCCGCACGAGCAGGAAGAGGAGTACGGTCTTCCCTATGTGCCGCTTGATGAATTGTTCCGGACGAGCCAGATCGTCTCGGTACATGTTCCGATGCTGGAAGAGACCCGCAACCTGGTCAACCGTGAAAGAATCGCCAGGATGCCCGACGGCGCCATGATCATCAACACGGCCCGCGGCGGCGTGGTCGATGAAGCTGCGGTGCTCGAGGCCATCCGCAGCGGCAAGCTGAGCGGAGCCGGCTTCGACGCTACCGTTGAAGAGCCCCTGCCTGCCGACAGCCCTTTGCTCGCCGAGCCGCGCGTTGTTGTGACGCCTCACATCGGCGCCGCCGTCGGCGACATCGCGGACGCCTTCATTCCGATGCTGGCCGAAAGCCTTTTTGATTATGCCGCGGGCAAAACGCCCCGCTATCTGGTCAACGGGCAGTATTTAAAGTGAGCGCCGCCGGATTTTTTGCTTTCCTTCTTTTCTGATAGGTCCGGCCGCCGTTTCCTACGGAAACGGCGGCCGGACCCCATTCAAAAAGCAATCCCGTTTCGATTGTGGAAAGGAAGCCGCGCACCAAAAAGGATAGTCTTTTGCCGTGGAGCAGGAGCCCCGCCATTCGTCACAGGAAGGTGGATCACCTTGAGCATCTTGGCGATCGGCTTTATTTTGGACTTGGGAACGACGCTGAATACATTCCGGTAAGTAGCACGACAGTCCTATAACCGTGCAGATACCGACCTGAGTGCAATGTTCTATGCCGATATGTATCTGTTCATCCTTTGTTCGTTATTTGATTCCCGAATCAGCCGTGCACAAATCATACACATCACCACCTTTCATATATGACAACAGCCACGGTCGCCCGTGGCTGTGTGCGCAAACCTTGTTGTTTTTTGTTTTTATGCTTTATTGAACTTTTCTTTGCCCTGCTTGCAGCGTGGACATTTCCAGTCATCCGGGAGGTCCTCAAATGCTACACCGTCATGTTCGGCAGGATCATATACATAACCGCAGACGGAGCATACGTATTTACCGCTGGCCTTCTGCGCAGAAAAATCCACATCGGCAAAAACTGTCGGGACAGGATTGTCCAAAGCTGATTGCACAGCCGGATAGAAAGGAACATCATCCTCGCGCATCAATTTCAAGTGGACAGGCGGCATGTAATCCCGCTCGGCACAGAATTTGAAGAAGACACGCAGGCCGCGAATGCGCGTGTTCAGCGATGACGTTTTCTTCCCTGTTTCCAGTTCTTTGAGGATGAAGTTCTCGAATACCTCCTGCGTCACCTCATCGATGTATCGGACAGGCGTTTTGGCGTGAAAATAGTTCAAATCCTCCGAACCGTATTCCAGTGTCTTTGGACGCAGGTTTTTGAGCTTGCAATGCCGTTGGAACGCCGTTACCGCCTCTTGGAAGGTCGTTCGCTTCACTTGTGTCGCATTCAGGATTTCCGTATAACGCAGGAAGAAAGACCCCTTTCCGAAGTCGGAAGAATCCAGTCGGAAAAGGGCCGAAAAAATCCAGTGGGTACACAAAAAGAAAAAGCACGGAATTTCGCTTCGTTCCGTGCTTTTTGGTGCGGATAAGAGGACTTGAACCTCCACCGAGTTGCCCCGACTAGAACCTGAATCTAGCGCGTCTGCCGATTCCGCCATATCCGCATAGGTGTCATTTTGTTGCTTGATTATCATAGCAAACGATCCCGCGTTTGTCAAGAGCTTTCTCTCCTTTGCGCGGGAATCTTTTTTCGTTGCGCGCATACAATAGTAGAAGTTTTTTAAAAAGGAGGCGCAGAAATGGAAAACAAGGGCGTATGCCTGGATGACCCGCTGCGCGATTGGCTCAATGTAGGCGGGGATCTCGACGACTTTCTCTTTTACGGCTGCAGCGGGCCGGTCAGCGAGAAGTAGAGGCCGGCCGCAGTCGGAGCGCTCCCGCCGCAAAACGGGAGCGCTTTTTGATCGGCTTCTTCAGGGAAGCGGTGCACCGCAGCCGTCTGAGAGAAGCACCTGCAGCAAGGAAAACCGCTCCCGCAGCTCCGCCTCGAGCGCCTGCTGCGAGGCGTGCAGCGCCGCTTCGGCATCGGGCGGCGCCAACGGCAGACGAAGCACCGCCGTTGTACCCTGCCCCCGCGTTGAGGTGATCGCAAGCGTGCCGCCTGCCGCCTGCACCAGCCATGTGGCGATTGAGAGGCCGAGTCCGGCGCCGGTGTCGGGCGCGCCGTCGGCGTCGCAGGAAAAAAACGGCTCGCTCACGTGCGGCAGCGCGTCGGGCTCGATGCCGGCCCCTTCATCGGAAACGGTCAGGACGGCGCTGTCCGCCCCTTTGTCCAGCAGCAGCGCGATGCGGTTGCCGGGGCGGGTAAACCGACAGGCGTTGCTGATCAACTGCAGGATCGCGAACGTAAGCTGCTCCTCATCCGCAACCACAAGGACAGGCTCTGCAGGGGCTTTGACATCGAGCGGGATCTCGGCACGCAGCGCCGCAAACACAGCCGTTGCGCCGATTGCGCCGACGGTGCGGGCAAAATCGAAGCATATGCTCTGCGGCGGCAGCAGGCCGTATTGCAGGCGCAGGTAAAGCGTCAGCATTTGCGTGAAGCGCAGCAGGCGATAGGCGCTGTCATTGATGCGGCGGGCCGTTTGGCGCAGCAGCTCATCGTCCGCAAGATCCGCGGCGCGCGCAACGGCTGAGGCGCCGGATAAAATCTCGGAAATCGGCCTGCGCTGGCTGGCGTTAAAAGCGCCGATCACACGCTGCGTTCCCTCGGGACGAAGCGGGTCGCCGCTCTGCGCTTCGCGCAGCACCGCCTGCATGATCCAGAAATCGGGCGCCGGTAAAAACAAAAGCGCCGCGTCGCCCAACCCGAGCGGCATCGAAAAAGCGTCAGAGCCCGCGAGGCACGCCTGCAGCGCCTCCCTCTGTTCCGGCGCCAACATCTGCGAAAGGCCCTGCGGCAGCGCCAATACGGGATAAAATGTCCGTGCCGCATCGTTGCGCCAAAGCACCTTGCCGGAGCGCGACACAAAAGCGGTCGCCAGCGGAGAATCCGCGTAAATCTCTTTCAAAATGCATCGATCCCCTTTTGTGCCGAACATTTTTCGCGATTCGACAAAATCACTCTTTATCTGATTATAATACCATGGCAAACGGCGAAACGCAACCGTTTTCCCCCCGCGGCGAGGGCCATCGGAAAAAGGAGAATTTTGCGCAAAAAATGGTTTTACCGGTGGCTTCGGCTCTTGTTATTCCCGTTTTTTTGTGGTATAAAGGAATAGAGCTCTATTATTTTAAATTGGAAAGGATGAGATTCCCATGGCAATCAAAATCGGCATCAATGGCTTTGGCCGTATCGGACGTCTCGTTTTCCGCGCGGCGATGGAGCAGCCCGACGTCTTTCAGGTTGTCGGCGTCAACGATCCGTTTATCGATCTCGAGTATATGGTCTATATGACCAGGTACGACTCGATCCACGGCCGTTTCAACGGCACGGTCGAGATCAAGAACGGTAAGTTTGTTGTCAACGGCAAAAAGATCGCCGTTTATGACATCAGCGACCCCGCCACCATCCCGTGGAAGGATTGCGGCGCTGAGTATGTTGTTGAGTCCACCGGCGTCTTCACCACCACCGAAAAGGCTTCCGCCCATCTCGCCGCCGGCGCCAGGAAAGTCGTCATCTCGGCTCCGTCCGCGGATGCGCCGATGTTTGTCATGGGCGTCAACCAGGATAAGTACACCCCTGATATGAACGTTGTCTCCAACGCCTCCTGCACGACAAACTGCCTGGCTCCGCTGGTCAAGGTCGTCAATGACAAGTTCGGCGTTGTCGAGGGTCTGATGACTACCGTCCACTCCACCACCGCCACACAGAAGACCGTTGACGGCACCTCCAAGAAGGACTGGCGCGGCGGCCGCGCCGCTGCGGGCAACATCATCCCCTCCTCCACCGGCGCCGCCAAGGCGGTCGGCAAGGTTATCCCCGAGCTCAACGGCAAACTGACCGGCATGTCCTTCCGCGTGCCGACGCTCGACGTTTCCGTCGTCGATCTGACCGTCACGCTGAAGAAGGCCACCGACTATGAGTCGATCTGCAAGGCGATGAAGAAGGCCTCCGAGGGCGAGCTCAAGGGCATCCTGGGCTATACCGACGAGGACGTCGTTTCCACCGATTTCCTGCACGATGCCCGCACCTCCATCTTTGATGCAAAGGCCGGCATCATGCTCAATGATCACTTCGTCAAGCTCGTTTCCTGGTACGACAACGAGTGGGGTTATTCCAACAAGCTGCTGATGCTCATCGCGCATATGTACAGCGTTGACCACAAGAAGAGAGCCCCCCGCGCCAAGAAGGCCGAGGCCGCGAAGTAAGCCGAAAACCGCTCTTTTCGCGTTTGGCTCGTGTCCCGCAGATGAGACAGGTTCCGATGCCGCTCTGATGCGGCGCTGTTGGAATCACTGTCAACTGGTGGGATCACGATCCTAAAACCCAAAATGGTTTTCATACCTCCTTCTGTTTTGTGTTCGACAGAAGGAGGTATGTTTTTTATGCTTTTTGGGGACTTGGTACACGAATTTCTGATCGACTGCAAGATACGAAAACTATCCGAAAGAACAGTGTTCCTGTACGATAGACAGTTAGGTTATTTCACCAGTTATCTGGAAAACGAGCATAATGTCACGACGCTGGAGGACTTCAAAACGGCACACGTAAGGGCTTATATGATGATGCAGCAGGAGAAGGGGACAAAACCTTCGTATATCAATGACCTGATAAAGCCGATCAAATGTTTATGCTCCTACGCTTATCAGGAGGGCTATACGGATACCGTTATCACAAGGCGCATCAAGAACGTAAAGGAACCGAAGGTGCTGATCCACACATTTTCTTCCGACGAAATCACGCGAATGATCAAATTCTTCAACGGCAAGGATTATCTGAGTATTCGCAACCGTCTGATGCTGATGATTCTGTTCGATACAGGCGTTCGCATTACAGAACTGCTTTCGATGAGAGAAAGCCAAATCAGAGACGGATATTTCCTGATTCACGGAAAGGGTAACAAAGAGAGAGTTGTACCGCTCAGCCCCATTGTCAGCAAATTTATGATCAAGTACAATTCTGAGCGGACGCTCTACTTTTCGTTTCGAGACGCAGAGGATTACTACTTTCTCAGCAAGAACGGAAAGCGGCTGACAAATGAAGCCGTCGCCAAATTTATGAAAGAAGCGGCAAAAGCCGTTGGCGTCAATCCACTGGTTCGCGTGTCACCCCATACCTGTCGCCATACCTTTGCACAGCAGTCCTTAAAGAACGGATTGGATTTGTACAGTCTGAGCCGCCTTCTGGGACACGAAAGCGTCACCATCACACAACGATATTTGGAGGGCATTCGGGACGAACAGATTCTGCACGCAGTCAAGGGCACAGGCGTATTGTCTCATCTTTGAAGCATCTTTCTAACATCTTTTGATCATCTCGAAAGCAACTCTGAATCATCTCTTTAACATCTTTGAATCATCTTTTCATAAAGAAAGAAGCAAGAAACGCTGATGTTCCTTGCTTCTTTTTGAATGTTCACTTTCAATTCAATACAGGCCGAGAATCTTTTCCAGATGCTTTTGATAACTGTCTCGTATCGCTTTCGGCTCCGTAACCTTGACCTTGTTGCCGAAGCCGCAGAGCCATCCATAGAACTGCGGACTGGTTTCAACCTCGACGGTGACGGTGAAATGTCCGTCCTTTGTGTCGCGATAGGCAATATCGCCGGATTTGCCGAAGCGGTCGTAAACGGCATTGATGAGGTCGTTTGTAAAGCGCAGCGTCACGCGGTGCCGCTCGCCGCCGTACATATTGAAGACGCGCTGCGTGTACTGCGCCATATCGATTTTGGAATACACCTCGAAACCGTCGCGCGGAGCATCCAGCAACTTGACTTCTTTCATACGGTCGATGCGGTAGGTGCGCATATCCTGCGCCTTGTCGTCAAAGGCAAGAAGATAATAATAGCCCTCATTGAGAATGAGACGGTAGGGACTGACAATGCGCGTCGTTCCTTTTCTGGTATCGACAGAGGCATTGATATCGTCAATCGTATAGCGCAGATACTTGAAAGAGACTTTCTGCGGTTCGTGCGCTTTCCCGTCAACGGTTCGCGCCATTGCCAGATTGATGGCGCTGAGGATGTTCAGCGTGCCCTTCTGCGTCGTTTTGACGCGGTTGACGTGAAAGATATCGGCATTGAGGGAATCGGCTTGATACACGCTGCAGAGGCTTTCCAGAGACGCAATGATTTCCTTCGATTTGGCGTCGGAGATGAACTTCGCCGCTCTCACGCATTCCGCAAGGATTTTCAGGTCGTCAAACTCGAAATCACGCGACAGGAGGCGGTAGCGGCTGCCCTGCCCGCCCTCGATATCCATACCGAACACATCCCGCAGAGCGGCGATATCGCGGTAGATGCTGCGGCGGTCTGCGGTGATGCCGCATTCTTCCTGCAGAAAGTCGATGATATCGCTCGCGGAAACGGAATGGTTCTCATCGGAGTTTTCCAGAAAGAACTTGGCCACATAGAGGGTTTTCAGTTTTTGATTCTCGGATTTGGGCATGGGAGACACCTCCTTCGATATGCTATACCTCATTGTAGCACATAAGCCGATTGCTGCAAATACCGCTTGAACGGTTTGGAAATCCGCATCCTGTGTAGTATAATATAGATACAAACCGTTCGCAATCGAAACGCGGGTTAAGACGTAACTGCAGGAGGTTTCTTGTGTCTGATAAGCAAGTACAGCATACCGTGGATGAGCACTATGTTCCAGAATTCATATTGAAGAATTTTTGCCTTCATAAATGCAAGGCCCCATATAAAAATGACAGGATGGTTATTTACGATCCCCAACATGATCGCATTTCGCAAAAAAGCCCTGGACAAGTATTCTATAGAAAGCACCTTTACGAGACAGAATGGCACTATAAGAAGGACGCCTCTTCTTACATATCTCAGAATGATATTGAAAATCATTTTTCAACGCTTGAAAAAGCATTTGCTGAAACCGTTGAGAAGGTTCTGCTGGTTTGTTCAGAATCATCTAATCAGAATTGTTTGGTGTGTACTTCTTCCGAAATCGGCACCTTAAGAAGAATGGCTGCAAATCTATACCTTCGGCACCCCAAAATACTTGAATGGAAGTATAGGGAACACCTCGAATCTCTTGATACTTCGGATGAAAACCATATTGCTGTAAACAAAATATTCAAGTACATGGAATTTGAGGACGCGGAAGCAATCGATAGGGTTTCTATAAAATATGCCTGGCTTGATGACCGTATTGCGGGAAGCATGCCGCATACAGTAGTTTCCGATCTGCAAAAAATGCGCCCAACTTTTTTAGTTGCATCTGACCGAAAATTCATTTCTGGTGGGCTCCCTGTCTCTTTTACCTTTCGTGGGGAAGGGATATCAGAGATGCGAGTTCCCTTATCACCGACCTGCATGTTAGTGTTTGGCGACAGTGACCTTGTGAAAAAGCATCGAAACCGAAAATGGGAAATCGGTAATGATGCCGTTGATATAATCAACTCGCTTACGATCGCCTTTCAGCGTCAAGTGTCTGAGAAGTGGTTTGCTGCACAGAAAGAGGACATTCTTCTTGCAAAAGATGCTTATGAGCTATTGCGGCGCGTTCACAAAAGCGAATTGGATGCGTTTGAATTGAAAGCCGATCAATTCTTAGCCCCACAATCCGATGCTCTCTCAAAAAATATAGATTAACGCCTCTGATTCAGGGGCACTTTTTCGATATTCTGTTGCCGAGTTCGTTTATTTTGAGTATAATAGGTGCTAGTATTCTGTCAATCTGCCTTTAAAAAATGGTACATTTGTTTTTAATTGGGAAATCCTCTTTTCTTCTGGGGCAGCATCATTAGCTGAAGTAACGCTTAAATGTAATAGGTACTGTACTTTTTGGGCTGTTATTCTTCACTATTGATCTTGATGAACGTATTTTTTGATAAGGAGTGAGATAGATGTTTTGCCCACAATGTGGATTAGAAATTCCGAATGATAGTAAGTTTTGCCATTATTGCGGCAATCGCATTACTGGCCCTGACAAACAGATAAATGAACAGATACCGCGAAATAATGCACCTGATACTCATAATAACAATGCTCGTAAAAGCAAACGCAGCAATTCCGTGCTTGCGATAATTGTGGTATCAGTAATAGTAGTCGCTTTTGTTGGAATTGGAATCTATCTGATTACGTCTGGATTTGCATCAGAAGAAGCCCAAATTGATTTCTCTGATCTATCTAAAAGAGTTCTTTATGTTGAAGTCTTTGATAAAGAAAACCAGCTTTTAGGAAATGCTAGCGGGTTTGTTGTAAATGACGGAAGTGCATTTGTCACGAATTATCATGTTATTGCAGGAGCAAATCGTATAGTCGCACATTCATTTGATGATGCTATCTCTGCTTCGTTCTATGAAGCTTTTGTTGCTAATGAAGACGCTGATATTGCCATTCTTCCATGCCCTCGTACTCTGTCAGAGTTCTCATTATGCCTTGGCGATTCCAGCACAATGAAACAGGGAGACAAGGTATTCGCTGCAGGATATCCTTTAGGTATTACTAACACATTATCCGATGGTCTTGTTAGTTCGATTTATAGAGATGAAAACCAGATTCCTCTTCTTCAAATTACTGCCCCAATTTCTGCAGGGAGCAGCGGTGGTGCATTGTTCAATGAAAAAGGAGAAGTTGTCGGCGTTACAAGTGCTTCCTACATTGGCGGAGAAAATATGAATCTCGCTATTGCGTCAAGCATTTTGGAAGAGCTATTGAACGCTAATAATAGTAAGTCCCTCCCATTTTCTAGTGTCGCACCTCCTGCTTCTTCTCAAACTTCAACTCCTGACTCAATGGAAATTGACCCTGATGAACCTACTCCTGTAAACCTTGAGGATCTTTATAACAATCCAACAAAATATGATGGGTGCCTAATTATTTGTAGAGCTTGGAACGCTTATTATGCTTATCAGGAACCAATAGACAGCGATTCGTTTATCGAAATAGATTTGGTCAATGACACTTCGTGCTTCCGTTTTAGCGAGGACGAAGAGGTAAAATATCTTGAAGATATTGATTGTTCAACGCTTGCGAAAATTGTGTATGATGGTTATCTTGATGAAGCATCTATTCCCTACGTGACCGCTGTAATACATAGCAAGTTTATAGTTCATCCAATAGACCGAAGGGAAGCCAAAATGATTGTTGTTGGACGCTTCTCATATAATCCCTCGTATTTGAATGGTAATAATTATATCGATGACCCATATCTCTATCAGATTGATGTTGAAGCATATGGGTACGACGACTAATGATTTCCTTTCAAATCAACGTTGCATGCCCCTCAATCACCCTCTCAATCCTCTGCGGCTCAATGCCACAGCATTTGCCTGTTGCAACGATTAGGCGAATCGTGTATAATGAACCCAGAGAACGAATGGAGTGAGCCGCTTGCTGTACGAATGGGGAACCCTTTTTGAATGGGATTCGGAAAAGGAAAGTTTGAATTTCTCCAAACACGGTATCCATTTTTCGACGGCAACTGCGGTGTTTGATGACGAAAACCGCCTTGAATGGTATGATGAGGCGCATAGTGCAGAGGAAGATCGGTATAATACCATTGGGATGGTAAACGATGTGTTGTTTGTTGTGTACACGGAAAGAAAAGAGAGAATCAGACTGATTTCAGCGCGGCTTGCAACCGCGGCAGAAAGGAGACTGTACGATGCTTGTAACATATAGCAGAAAGCGCGGCACGCCCTTGACCCCTGAGCAGATCGCGGAGATCGAGCAGGCAAAGAATCTGCCTCCTGTCTATGATGAGGATTGCCCGCCTATGACAGAAGAGCAGCTTCGGCAGTTTAAGCGCGTCAAACCTCGGAAGGAGAATCGCACTGCATCTGGTCAATGATGAATCTCCCCTTCGGGGGAGATTTTTCTATAAACAGTTCTGTAGGGAGCAGGCTGACGCCTGCTCCCTACAATGCCTCTACAGTAGCTCCGCGTGTCCTTCTATCGCTTTCTCTATCCTCTGCGGCTCGATGCCGATATACCGCTGTGTCACGGCGGCGCTGCTATGCTGCAGCAGCCTTTGCACCAGGGCGATATCATAGCCGTTGTTCCTGTAAATCTCCGTCGCATACCATTTGCGAAAGCTGTGCGTGCTGATGCCGGTATAGCCCAGGTAGTCACACACAAGCGCAAGCTGCTTCTGCACAGCTCTTGTCGTTATGGGAAAAATCAGCTCTTCGCGGCCGATGCCGTTGCGCAGACAGTAATTTTCGATATATTGCTGAATCACCAGCGGCACAGTGAAAACGCGCTGCTTTCCTGTCTTCTGCTCGACGATGGACAAGTGAAAGCGCCCGCCGTCGTTCACGATATCGCAGGGCCGCAGCCGCACAATATCACTGATGCGCAAGCCGAGGTTGCCTTCGAGCACAAGAGCCGTCGCGATTCGCTCATTCGGTCGGCAGCCGCAAAAACCTTCTTTCATTGTCGTGATGATTTCCCTGTATTGCTCCGTTGTCAAAGCCGTTGTTTTCTTGTTCATTGCGCCCTCCCAAAAACCGAAAAGTTCGTAAAAGGAAGCGGAAAAGTTCGCGTTGCTTGTGCGGTTTGGGCTTTTCCGCTTCTCTATGCCTTTTCCCTGTTCGTATTCCTGATATTATAGGAACTTGCGGGAATCATCCCGCAAGCTCCATTCGCTTGCCGCAATCGGGGCATGCAATATTGACGGCTCTTGTGGCCCGCACGCTTGTTCCGCAGCAGGGGCAGATATACTTGCGGCTGCTTGACGGCTTCGGCCCTGTCGGCGCTGTGCCGCCGCTGTGCGTCCCTGTTCCTGTGATGGGAACGCCGCTGTACTCGTTGCGGTTGATGAGGATAGGAGGCGGTGACGATGATGCCGTCGTCGCTCTCGACCTTGCCGATGAGGGTGTGGAACTTGCTCAGGAGGTCGCTGTTGTGGGCAGCGATGTACTTCTCCATCGCCTCATAGGTCAGGCCCTTGATGGTGGTGCCGCTCTTCTTGGGCGCGGCCTTGGTCACGAGCTTGTAGGTGGGGAAGGCGTTGCAGGCCTCGAGCATCTGCTTGTACTCGTCGCTGCCGTACTGGCGGGCCTTGTTGGCGAAGGTCTTGGTCATCTCGATGGTCTTGTTCTCGAAGTTGATGTTGATGGTCTTCATGGTAGTTCCTTTCTGCGCTTTGCGCTCGGCGGCAGGTCGCAACCCTTGTTTTTGTTTGAGGTTTTGTTCCCTCTCTGTGACTATAGTATAGCATAGGGGAGGGTATAACCTGTTCCATAAAAAGCACAAGCAATCAAAACGCATCTCTGGAAAAATGCGAGAATAAGCCATCTGAATTTTTCTGTAAACGTCCAAACAAAAGAGCCGCCACAGCACAGGGCTGTGACGGCATGTTTCCGTTATTTGGTACGGCGCTGCATTAAGCTGTCAAGGAGTTTTCCAAGGCTTTCAGCACATACTGATTGAGCGTGATTCCCTCCTGCGCGGCCTGCAGGGAAATCTCCCGATGCAGTTCCGGCGAAATACGGACATTGAAGGATCCTTTGAATTCCTTATCGGGGCTTTTTCCGGTCTCTTTGCACATGGCAAGGTAATTGTCGATGCTTTGATGAAACATCGCTTCCAGTTCGGAAACGGAACTGCCGTGAAAGTTCAGCGAATCCGCAATGCCGTACACTTTCCCCACAAAGATTTCATCATCGGCATCATATTCGATCTGCGCATGATAGCCCTGGTATTCCATCATTTTGCTCATTGCAAACCCTCCTTAAATCTCTCCGATCGACTTCAGAAACACGATCACAGCCTTGATCTGATATGTATAGAGCTCTTTCCCAGGATGCGGCATATCAAACTGCAAGGCGCGGTTTGTCGATAAATGGCGATAGCCGATTCCCGATCCTCTTCCGCCCTGATACTTCTCACAGTTGCAGCGGGACATCAGTGCATCGAGATCGCGCACCGTGAAATTGCGCGGAATCGGTTTGGCGGTCAGTTTTCGGATCAATTCCTCTTTATTCGGCATAAGCGTCCCTCAATTTGCAACTGTTCTTTAGTTGCATTATATGGTCTTTTCTTCTTTTTGTCAAGATATTCTGTTCCCTGCACAGTATGCGGCAGTATGTTCATGTTGATTCGGAGTTGATCAAAAGATGTTGGAAAGTTGATTGGAAGATGCTCTAAAGAGGATGTGAAGTTGATACAAAGTTCTTTGAAAGTTGAGATTCAAATACAACAACGATATTGATGAAACACTCAAATCATAGTGTTTGTTGCAAATACTGAATCGTTATCGTAACAGTTTGCATTTTTCATTGTCCTATGCTATGATCATTTCACAGGGAAGAAGGCGAAGGTGGAAATCCGTTTCGTGG
>Ga0208297_1001956_pt1 | contig 14453 bp, 10 predicted proteins | sample LMS_cellobiose_e_FD_187367 | JGI IMG/M metagenome (GOLD analysis project Ga0208297, IMG submission 187367) | Rumen-fistulated moose microbial communities from Alaska, USA - LMS_cellobiose_enrichment (SPAdes) (version 2) | ecosystem: Host-associated > Mammals > Digestive system > Stomach > Rumen... | reverse complement strand
GACAACTCAATGATGGAGAACTTTTTTGGACTAATGAAGTCTGAGTTGTTATATTTGCAGGACTGGGAATCGGTCGATGAGTTTAAGAAAGAACTCAAAGCTTATATCAGATACTACAACAACGACCGAATAAAACTGAGATTAAAAGGAAAGAGCCCGGTACAATACCGAACTCTTTACCAGGTAAATGATTAATAAATCGTCTAACTTTTGGGGTTCACTTCACAATTGTATCATTTAGGGTGGTTAGCAGCCCAGAAGTCCGCTGCAGCCTGCATGCAATCGCAGAGCGCCTTGTCCACCTCCTCCCAGTTGTCATCATTGATCTCGATGGTAGGATGCTCAGGCGTTCCGCCACCGGCCTGGATGACGCAGAAATCCGTGCGGCCATCGGCAAAAACCACATACTCCTGCCGCTTGTTGAGCTCCGCCATAATCTCATCCTTCCGATCCGGAGGGGTGGGGATAACCTGGCAGTTCATCCAAGGATACTCATTGGCCGTTAGCAGCGGGTATTTGTTGCCGTATTGACCTGTGATTTGGGTTATGGTGAAGGTGTATTTGGACATGATTATGCGAATTTAAGCAGGTTGGTGCTTAAGGAATGCTCAACTTGACGCATGGTGTCATCAAGAACAGCTTTCTTAAGCTGACATTCCCATATCACAACAACCTGCCAGCCTGCATCATGCAGAGCCTTGTATTCCTGCTGGTCGCGCGCTTGGTTACGCTGCACTTTTGCTATCCAGAAATCAGTGTTGCTTTTAGGAACAGAATATAGGCTGCAACCCTCATGCCCGTGCCAGAAGCATCCGTTCACGAATATGGCAGTACGGTATTTGCGTAGCACAATGTCCGGCTTTCCCGGCACGCTCTTCACATTAAGCCGATACCTATACCCGTGACTCCATAGCCAATGCCTGACCAACAGTTCCGGCTTAGTGGCCTTACCGCGGATTCTTGACATGCAGTAGTGCCGTTGCTGTGGGGTTAGCTTGTCGGGCATAAATCGTCAGTAATCATTTGCTCTTTGCAATGTCGGAAGAATTCATCATGGGTTTTGCAGTAACCGCGATAGGCAGCTTTTGCCATACCAAACTTTGCTGGTTGTTTAAGCTCTTGCCAATCGGTCACATCAAATTTTATGCGGATGGGATATTTCTCATTGTCCACATGGGCAAGGTTAGCTTTGACTACCTTATAGTAGCCCTTGATGTGACCACCTGGAATTATGGGTGCAATGTATCGGACAGCCTGAATATCCTTTGTTTCTTCCATGCCCTTACGTCCCATTATGATTGTTGATGCTCGTCCTTCCAATATGGCATCTACATCTTTGTTCACTTCTTCATCCAAGGTGAGAATCATATAAACGGCATTCTTTGGCTCATCATGTGTATAATACAATCCTTTCTGTGGAATGCTATCGTCAAGGATCTCAGTTGAAGCCTTTCCAATCAGTGATTCGATGAACTGTACAAGCAGCTTTCTGTTCTCTATATCTTTTGGGCGCAATGGGAATGCGCCTATATTCACTTCTTCGATTGTTTTGTAGAACTTTGACACTTCTACATCTGTTTTCTGCCCATCACCAGGAAAGAGGATGTAACCACCAATAACTTCCTTCTTAAGTTCTTTCGAGGAATGTTCCTTATAATAGATAGCATCTCTATAGCGGTGCATTTGATTGATAGCATCTTCTGGTGGTGTGTCAACACCGTTCACTCTTCCCTCTATTCGATATTTGGCATCAAACAGATAAGTCATCTTTATGTTTTTCTGTTGGTCACGCTTAGTCAGCTGTAAGACTATATCAGGCTTTTGAGCAACGGTAGGAACAACAATGTTCTCCATGCTGATAGAATCATTTTCCTTATCAGTATGTTTGGGATTATAGACAAGTTCTGCCAATTCCACATCATCCTTCTTGAAAAGAATTCTAGAATGTCCACCTTTGCCAAGTTCCCATGTAAAGATTCCATTCATTTCCATTCGGTTACGATGGTCAACGTCCACGTCTATGCCCAGCAATTCTTTAACTATATGACTCACTTCTATGAAGCACCAAATTTCATAAAGAGTGGCAATATCCTTTGATTGTAAGCGATAGATGCCGTCATTCAATGAATAAGCTTTACGCAGAAGATTCCAAATCCTATAAATCTGACTATAGCCCGTTGCCCGTTGCAGCACAAGGCTCTCTTGATTCAGTCCCTTGAATCTTCCCACTGTCCTGAAAAAAGGATTCCTTTGCAGATGCTTCAGTGTAACCTGTATCTCAGCCAACTCCTTTTTCTTTTCAATAGCAAGCCCATTTATAGACTCTATCCGTTCCTTCAGTAATTCATATTTTTCCGTAATCTGCCCGAGTGCATATTTCAGAAAGCGGTTCTCTTGCGTATCATTCGACTGTACCTGCTCTTCCACCCGATAAAGGTGTGCTTGCTCACGTCTATGCTCCGCCAGTTCATTTTCAATGTTGGCAGGTACGCGCTTCAACTTATCAGCTCTCAAATACACTTCATAGCCCTGCAGCCTGTGGCGGGGACGCTCAATGATACTCTTGCAAGCATCGATAAACCTCTTCTGTTCTCCAGCAAACACACTCCACCAGATTAGTTCAGGCGTTTCTCCTGTCGTATCTGGTGTAAAACCATGAAAGGTGCGTTTCATATAGTCGAGCGAAAGCATCCTATACTCCTGCTCAATATCTTCAATGATTGTCCGCCAATGCTCATGGTAGTTGAGTTTCGTGCTCAGCACTTCATAGCTTAACGTAAACCGCTTTGTATCCTTACCTATTTTATAGATAAGGTTCAGTTCACTCTTGCCAATATCATTGCCGTAGTTGATGAAGCCAGCTAATGTCTTCTTCCTGAACGTAAACCGCTCATTATCACTTTGCAGCATGGAACCAAACTGAGCATGACTCACTTCCTTGTTGAAGTCCACCCATATCGGATACTCAGCATTGTCGAAAAACACCGCAGGCGCCTTCTCGCCTTTCACGATAGGCTGGCCATTCCTTTCTACAGCCTCAACACCATCCGACCAAGTGTAAGTAGAAAGAAGATTCTCTTCCCCCATATTACCCTTCGCCTTATTCCAGATGCCCTCGAACTTTGTACATTCGATGTACATCGTGAAATCCTTGTGTAGTACTGTCAGTAGTTCCATTTAACTCCAAAAACTAGTATAGCCACTTTTCAGGCGATTCTCCATTTCCGCGAGCTTGGCCAACGATACAGAATACTCTTTCTCGCTTTCGCTCTTTTTATCAGAATACTCTTTTTTTGATATCTCTTTCAATTGCTCTTTGATTACATTCTGAAGGTTCTCTGGCAAATTGCCGATTTTATCAGAATCTCCCTCAATACGAGACAGAATCTTCATGCTTGTAATCTCATCAAGCGCACGGGCAATGACGTAGTCCTGATCCAACTCGTTACCATCCTTATCCTTGTTGTATGGCAGATTATTAACCACATAAAGCAGAAACTCATTTCTGGTACGATAGGCCACCTTGAATGGTGTGCCTTCCAGCTCCGTATTCACTGCCTCAAGATATTTCAAGACAGTATTGCAAACATCCTTGTTCGCATCATAGACATCCACGCCCTCAACGGCTGTACCAATCAGATTGCCTGCCTCCAGCTTCCCAATCTTCTCGTATTGCGAATCCAAACCACCATAAAGATTCACCTCATTCATCTCGATGGTCATAGCTCGGTCAAGAACCTTGCGGCTGAACGAGAACGTTGTTTCGTCCATATTAACAGTACCTACTACAATAAGGTTCTGAGGAATGCAGATGCCATCATTTAGGAATCTCGATCTGACATCTTCGTCACCTGTCAATTCTGCTGTCAGCACACGATACCAGTCCTCCGGGCTCTTTTCAAGAATCGGGTCTGTAGTGACAATTCCATTCTCCTTACATTTTCGAGACTCCACTACACTTAGATACTCAGCAAAATACTGCTCCACAGGTGCCAAGTTCATTTCATCCAGACAAAGGAAATAAGGCACTTCAGGGTTCTCCCAAGCTTTAGCCACAAACTTCAGGAAATCCCCAGCAACAAAGGCTGGTCTCGGATTTCCATCCTTGTCAACGCCTATACGACTCACATATCCAATCAACTCGCTCGAATCGTGCCAGTTCGGCTTCACCTGCACCATCTCAAAGTTCTTAGGCTTCTGTGCTTTATACTCATCAGAACCTTCATCCCAGCATGCTCTCGCTAACTCACGTACAATCCTGCTTTTGCCTGTGCCCGATATTCCTGCAAGCAGTAAAAATGGCTTGGTTTTAATAGCAGTTATATAAGGACGAAACGAGTTGTTTTTTATATCGGTTATTGATGCCACATAAGGGAATAATCTGTCTTTTGAGAAATAATTACGAGCACGAAGGAACAATATATACAGATTTAATGCGCCTGGTCTCCATCCTTGATTATGCTCTTTATCTCGTTGTATAAAAGCAGGATCAACTAATAGCTCACTAAAAATCTTTTCTACTTCTTTAGGATTAACAATTTGATACATGTCCTGTATGTGAGACCACTTTAAAGGGTTGTAGTCAAACAATTCAATAGAACCATCATCTCTTCTATCTAACATTGAAAGATATGATTGGACGGCATTATCTTCTAAGGTTCCAAATATGTTATTTTTGTTTCTAGAACTCTTCACACACTCAGAAAGGAAGAATTTAAATTCTTTTCTTACTGAAGCAGAAGATAGTACTGTGTCGTTTCCGGAATTTGGAATATCAGAAAGCGGTATTTCAGCAATAACACCAATCTGTTTCTTTTTAGTGGGTATCCATACAAGATTCTTATTTCTGCCTACCATACATTTGTAAAACTCAGATGTGTTTGCAATTATAGCTTCCCATACCGATCTTGTATTTCCTCCATTGTTGAATATTTTATCGATTGAAAATGGCTTATTTTCGATAACGGAATCAATAATGGTCTGAAGATTATCATCATTTAAAAATGAAAGTGTCTTCTTTCGTGTCTCTAATACAACGCGCGCCATCTCAACACGCATCATTTTTTTGTTGACTGAAACAAGAATGGCTTTGTTTTTTCCTGGTTTAACGTATTCGAATTCCTTTTCTTTCGGTAATTCATCTATTAGGTCCAAGAGATGTTCTTTTGTCAATTCCATAGTCACTTTCTATTTAAATAATCATAAATACTATTCGCAATACCCTTGGCAGCCAAATAGGGTACACCATTCCCAATTGTTTTGAATGCATCAGTCAATGTGATATTTTGTGGTATCACGAATTCACTAGGTAGCGATTGTAAGGCTAATGCTTCGGAGACAGAAATTCTTCTAGGTTCATAAGGATGAATGTGAACTTCATTGTTTCCGTAAGCGACAGTAGGAGAGTAGCGCCAACGATGTAAGCGCTTAAAGCTTTTCTTCTTATCATCCCCTTCATCTGTGGATTGGAAACGTGCGAGTCCAGCTTTAGGCTTAAAAAACATATTGGCATCTGGATGGTGAGTCACATCATTTTTGTCCCACCAATATTGAACGGTTAAATCCTCTATTATCTCATTCGGAATAGGCAAATGTCCCCTTTCTTTATATGGATCATTTGCCGGCCAGTGAACATCTTTGATATCTTTTATGTTGTAAGTTTTATGTCCATTCCATGGAAAATCGGCTAGATGATTCCCATCTATTTTGAGGTTCAGTTTTTTGGCAATGTCTTTTCTAATTCCTATTAGTATTATCCTCTCTCTGTCTTGTGGAACACCGTATTCCAGAGCATTTATTAATTGCTCCGTTAAATAAAAACCATTCTCAATGAATTGTTTTTTCAATTGTTCGAAAAAAGCACGATGCTTGGCTGTTCGATATAATCCTTTAACATTTTCGAATAGGAAGAAATCTGGCTGAGTGCGACATATGATTTTCGCATATATTCCAGATAGTTTTCCGTTGTCACCATCTTTTCCTCGGTTTTTTCCTGCTACAGAAAAATCGGGACAAGGTGGTCCTCCAATAATACCTGTTAATGCTTGCTCTTTTGATTCCTCAATTTGCGTGATCAATCCTTCAAGGTTATTATTATCTAGCAATACAGAAATGTCTTCTACATGATGTCCATATTTTGGCGGATTAATGCCCATCTTTTCGCGAGAATACTTGTATATGTCATCAAATGATTTATGGAATTCGTTGACATATACAATATTAAAGTTACCTGTTGTTTCAAACCCTAGATCAAGGAATCCTGCTCCGGCAAAGAAAGAAAAAATATTCATATTCTTCATTCGTTTGTTATTTTAACAATCTTAGCCATTCAGATTCATCGAGTCCAACCCTTGATAGCTTGGAACAATATGCATCAACAATACGCTGAGCATGTAATTCTTTTAATTCTAACACCCATTCAAGTTTTTCTCCGTATTTTGATTCAAAACTATAAACTATATCACCGTTCTCATTCTCCGTTTTTTTTGCGAAAATACAATCTTCACCATCTTGAGGGTTAAATATAATTGTTTTTAAAGCAAAAGAATTAATAGAGACGTTTAGATGTAGAGTTTTATTAATCTGGATATGAATATCATTTTCCATTTCTGTTAATGGCAGAAATAGGAATCTTCTTTCGCTTTTAAGACGCACTGAATCGCATCTTTGTTGAATACAAACAAAGTAATTATTTTTATATAATACTACGGTGCCCAGTGTTAAGATAGGATGTTCTGCTTTTCTTCCAAATATGTATTTGTGATGAGTTAAAATTGCGAATTGCACGTTAGAGCGATTGGCAATTGCTTCGTCAGGAGAAAAAAGGCAAGTTGAACCGCTGATCGCTTCTTTTGCAGATAATGATCCGCCGAATAAACGTTTTATCTTGTCTTTGTATGTTTCATCTGTGCTATTAAATAACAGATCTTTAACTATTTCTTTGCTAACTATAATTTTTTTATCTCCTATTTGCACGGTTCTAGGTTTTTCAAATCGACTTTCTACCCACGATGAAATCCAATTCTCCATATCTGTTTTTGAGTCGGTCAAATCAGAAATTGATTCTCCAAAAATCTTTTGTAACAAATGTTGAGCATCGTTTTGGTTGGGTAATAATATTCTGTGTCCCAAAAATGCGTAATCCGTTTCGTGGGAATATACACCTAATATTCTTGATGTTTGTTCTCGAATACTTGAAATGGCGGATAATACATAAAGTGGTAGTAACCCATCTACCTGATTTGAGAATTCTTTTATGATTAAATCTGGTAGATCATTATAATCAATGATTTTGGAACGTAAATGTTCATTGTATTTTAATTGGTCGATACCTTTGCCATTTGATTTTGCACGTACAAGAATTGTAATATTAGAAGAGTGTATTGAACAATTCTCTTCTTCTTTAATAAAACATCCAACGGAGGATATACTATCGTATACCTCATTTGTGATATCAAACAATTTGGCGCCATCACCTGTATAGATAATAATTAATTTCATTCTTTTGTCTGAGGCGTCATCAATAATGTCTTTAATTAGTTTTTTTGTATGGATTCCTCTGGGCTCTTCATCGTCAGCATCTGCTTCCTCATCCTGTACATTCTCTTCGTTTTCCAGATTAAGGTACCAATCTAAAACAACGACGTCCGTTTTTGCAAATAAAGAAGAGCAGTTTTTTAAATCTTGAGTGGAAGAAGGTGCTATTATTGTGCATAATTTGCCTTTTTTCGCAAAAATAGATGATATTTCTTTTGCGTCAAATGCATTCACTCTTTGTTCGACTTGGAATGCATTATCATCAATGAAAAGTATATTTTGAAGAAAACGATTAACCACTTTTTGGGCGATTTTTTCAAATGTTTGTTCCATTTTTATTTCTTGAAAATTTTGAATGTTACGGTTGAGTTTTCACGTGGTTCATCTATGATTAAAGAATATCCTTCGGATTCCAGTACTTCCCGACTTATGCTCAATCCCATTCCTCGACCATTGATTTTCCTAGTGAAGTGCATCTCAAAAATTCGTTCTTTATCCTGAGGCTTAATTGCTATACCATTGTTGGATATATATATTCCAGAATCATCCGCATGAAGACGAATGATTCTCTCTGGAACATCGCTTTGCTTTAACCAATATATAGCATTGTCTATGATATTTACAAATACGGGATAGAACGTTGATCTGAAACCATTTATCTTTTTGCTTGCAAATCCATTCGTGTGTTTGAAGACTATCTGATGCCTTTCCATTCTGGCTTTAAACAAGTCTATTAAAAAGACTTTTATATCTAATAAAGAAATGTCTTCTCTTTTGCGATTCAGTCTTCTGTTTAGAGGTGTGAACAGATTCAGGTAACCGTCTAAATGCTCAAAGTTTATTTTAATGTTCTTATATATCTTCTCTAAGTTCTCATTGACATCAGACCACGCCTTCAAATCATTGATGCTATGTCTTATTGAATTAATGGTCCCATTGAATTCGTGGTGTACTATTCCAACAGCCAATCCTAGTTGACTTAGTTCTACATCTGTTTGTAACCGTTCTCGTAAAACTTCCAATTCTTCGGAAGTAGCCTCCGCTATCTGATCGTTTGTGATAATTTGACCATCATCATCCTTCTCCACATAAAAGCTCTCAAACTGTCTGATTATTCGATCCATAACATCTGTGTTGCGCTGGCTTATCGTGTCAATTTGCTGCTCCATATTCATTCTTTCTGAAACAAGGTCGAAATCATCATTAGTCGAGAGCATTTTAAATTGATCCTTTACTTCGCGTATTTGATTATCAAGATCTAAAATCAAATCGTTGGTTAGTTCTTTGATTTTTTTGGATACACTAAGAACAACATCATTTGTTTCATCTTTTTTCTGCTTGTTTGTGGAAAGAGCTTCCTTAGAGATCAAATCCACAGCTTGTTCCAGACGTTTTCTTTTATTAACCTCTAATTCCAGCCTCTCGGTAAATTCATTCACCAAACTGTCAATTTGTTCAAAATGAGACTTAAATACACTTCCGTCCAATAGTTTGAACTCGTTCAAATATGACTCGTAATCCACTCTCATTGCTTTTGTCATCGCAAAACCTTTGGGAGGATTAACCGAGACTTTTTTTCGATACTCTGTAAGCAATTGTCTCGTCTTCATCTCAGAATCAATAAGTATCTGACTTGCGTTATCAGGATCTTTCATATAAATCAAAGATGAAAGTTCATTCCTGAATTGATTGATAATGCCATCACAATCCTGTTCAAACTTATGTTCTGTAAGATTAGAGAAAAAGCGGTCTAAATCTTTTGCGAATTTGTCTTTTTTCCCTTTTGCAAGTTTGTCTCTTCGCTCTAATGCCTTATAATAAGAATTGATTTCGTCCTTGCGGGCAACCCAGAATTCGGATTGAGGTGTAGTTCCCTTTTCATTAAAGAAATCTGCTGCCAACTGCACGAAGAAATTTTTCAATATAGACTGCAACTGACGGTATGCTTTGTTTTCAATGAAACCTTCTCGTCCCGCTTTTTCTATTAGGCTACTGTTTTGTCCATCAGCGATTTCAATTGCCCCAAACATTCTTCGGTAGGAGAAAAAGTAGGTTGATGCTCTCTTTGATCTGTTTTTCTCTATGTCAAGGAAGTCGTAATCCGAGTCACCATAAGGAAGTATCCTAATGTTATTTCGATAAATATATAATCCACCATATTTGTCGCCCTTACTTCGTATTATTCCATAATTTTGGACATCAACTCTTGAACTTTTGAGTTCTCCCTGTAAATAAGCAAGATTGATAGAAAATGGACCACATTCGGTTTCTCTGTAATGGTTGTCTCGCCAATTTATTACATGATTATATGTTTTCTCCCCATAGATTCTGATAGTACCTTTAAACTGACCATATTCATCAAATTGGCCAATAAAATGATGATCAGCGATTTCAAATTCTTCTGGTGTGAAAAATTGTTTTTCTTCTAATATACTCACAAAAGTACCGTCATCGTGTCTATAATCTCTAAAAGCAATATTTATTGTGGGCGCAGGGTGGTTTGGAGTCATTGTGTTATGAAAACCCATTAGCATCTTTTCCATCTTTGTCGCTTCGCTTGAATCCCCGTCTCCTTCAATGTCGGGAATCAAGGAATCACTAACAGGGGAAACAAAAAAGTGAGTACCACCATTTTGTATAAAAGTCACTCCGCCTATTGCTGAATAAACATAGTCTAGATTAGGGTTAAATCCATTTATCAAACCTGTTATTCTTTGACAATCCTCTTGGCTTATTTTGCCTTTTTCTTGGAGTTCCATTAACGAACTTGCACATTCATTCTTTAATGAGCAGATTTCTTCTTTTGTGGGGATGCTATCAAACTCATTAACGGGAATAACCACATCGTCAATATTTAAACCCGTTAGTTCAAAAATATCCCAACTAATAAATGCAGCAACAATTTTGCTGGATGGCTCATATTTTGCCTTAGTTAAGATTAAGACCTGGCTGCTTAATGAGGCAATAGCTAATCTCCCGATTCCTTTTTCGCCCATTATTGGTCTCTGAGGCTTGGTGGGATCCGCAGGAGGCAGTGTGTTGTTGTTGCTTGCAACTTTACTGTCAGTTCCCAGTGTCAGCCATCGATCCAAGAAGTCTTTTTTCGACATACCTATTCCATCGTCTCTTAGAATAAGCATGTTGTCTTTTCGTAAGAAATCAATGTCAAAATGATCAGCATAGGCATCATGAGCATTTTTAATCAACTCATTAATGGCAGTGGGAATACCCGCTATCTGTTGTCTTCCAAGTAAATCAAGCGCTCTCGCCTTTGTCTTAAATTGTGCCATTATTAATCATTTTGTAGTATTGTTTCACCTAATCTTTTAGCATATTCACATGGAACTGCATTGCCGATTATTCGTGCGGCTCCAGCAATGCTGTTAGTCTTGAAAACATAATCCTTAGGGAAGGATTGTAATGTGGCACCTTCACGTATGGAAATGGCTCTGTCTTCTTCTGGATGTGCAAATCGTCCATTGGAGACACTGAAAAACTTGGTAGTAATTGTTGGGGAAGGTTTGCTCCACCACATCCTACCGTAGTTGTCCTTGAATATATCGTCTTTTCCGATATAACAATCAAGTTGTAATTCTGGTAGAGACGCCCAACTAAGGCGGTTGCCCCCGTTGTGCGGGGTTAAGGCCATACGACGAAGACTAATTTCGTCAAGACCGGCTGCTGTGTGTTGGAAATTTGTGGTATCTCTATGACCAGCGCTTATTTTGGAGAATCCATGTTCAACACCTAAAACGTCACCAACGGTTAACACTTTTTCGCTTTTTTGTGGCAAGGAGACTTTCACGCCTTCCAATCTGGTGGCAATAAGTGAAAAACGCCGACGGCTTTGTGGAACCCCATACTGACTCATATCAACGATTTCTTTAACTAGGTTCTTGTAACCAAGGTCATTAAGCTTGTCCAAAAAACGGAATAAGACAGTATTTTTGTTAGTTACAATGCCAGGGACATTCTCAACTAGCACATATCCAGGTTTGTAGAATTCTATAAATCTGGCAAAATTAATCAGTAGTCCTTTTGACATTTCAGCACTACTATGGTTGGTGTTGATTATGCTGTAATATTGGCATGGACTGCAACCAACTAAAATTAGGTTGTCGTCGTATTTCTTTATTCCAAAATTTCTTTCAAAATAATCACTCCAAAGATTTTTGATATCCTTGTAAATAAAAGTGCTTCCAGGATTATTAAACTCATATGTTTCTTGGGCGTTTTTATCAAAATCAACCCCTGCAATAACGTCTATCCCAGCTTGCCTTAAGCCACATGTCATTCCTCCTCCGCCACAAAAGAAGTCTATTGCCTTGAATTTGGTTTCTTTATTGTCGCTATTCATGTTTGAAACAAGTCTTTTTTCCGTTTTTAGGAAGACATATCTTCCCTACGATAATAAAATCGCTATAAAATTAGGTGAAATCTGCGTTTTTTGCAAATTTTGAAGATAAATGTAGAGCGGTTTTCGGGTCCTTTCCCAATAAACTATATTATCATGCTCTTTCCTTTCTTAATTTGAATTTCAGGTCTCCAATTGAACTGGGGAATGTATATGAAGTAATTAAGAATTGGAGTGTTCAGAAACAAAATAGAATACTGAATAAAACTAAAGCAAAATACAGCAAAAAACTAAAATGAAATACTGTATAAAACCAAAATAAATCTTTGCCATTACGCAAAAAGACTTTATATTTGTCGAAAAGAATAAGTATGGAGTACAGGAAAAGAATGGCTGACCAACAGCTTATTGACAATCTTGATGCATTCGGCGCTGTGGTAATAGAGGGTCCTAAGGGGTGTGGTAAGACTACAACAGCACAGCAGGTAGCTGCAAGTGTTATTAAACTGCAGGATCCTGATAATTATGAGGCTTATAAAGCTACTGCAGAATCTAGGCCGTCTATGCTTCTTAAGGGTGATAATCCACGGCTTGTTGATGAGTGGCAGGATTTTCCGGTTGTTTGGGACGCAGTGCGAAATGCCGTCGATAACAGTGACGATGTGGGGCTGTATGTGCTCACTAGTTCCAAGGCGTTTGATCCAGCTTTGGTTAAACACTCTGGCGCAAATCGTATAGAGGTTATGAAAATGTCTCCCATGAGTCTTTATGAGACGGGCGAATCAAATGGAAAGATTTCATTGGCAGAGTTGTTTGCCAATCCAAATCTGGATATAGAGGGTGTCCAATCTGAGACTACAGTAGAGGGGCTTATATATGCTGTTTGTCGTGGAGGGTGGCCTGCCACTTTTAAATGCAAGACAGACAGGGCGCGCCTAAAGATAGCATATAACTCGCTGAACAGTATTTGTGACCGTGATATCTCTCAATTTGATGGCGTTAAACGTAAATCAGAGTTGGCTTACGCAATACTCCGCACTTACGCAAGGAATATTTCTACTTTTGCTAAGAAGACATCAATGATAGATGATGTGAAAGGTATGACTGGTGGAATTACAGAACCTACATTTGATGATTACACAGAAGTACTTCGCAAATTATATGTAATTGATGATATAAACGGTTGGTGCCCGTCTATTCGTTCTGCATCTGCCATGCGGAATGGTCCTAAACGAGAATTCGTTGATCCTTCTATTGCAATTGCTGCTCTTGGACTTTCTCCTGACAGTTTCCAGTATGACTTAAAGACATTTGGGTCCTTTTTTGAAAACCTTTGTGTGAGGGACCTTAGGGCGTATACACAGAATGAAGATGCAAGCGTTTCATATTATCATGACCGTAACGGGCTGGAGGCTGACATTGTCTTGCATTTGAAAGATGGCAGATACGCTCTGATAGAATGTAAATTAGGTAGTAAGGAAATAGAAGATGGCGCAAGTCATCTTGTGGAATTGCGTAATCTTATAAGGGCGAACAATGAAAAAGAACGTCAGGTGCCGTTAAGGGAGCCTGATTTGCTTATGGTTCTAACAGGCGGTAATATTGCATATACCAGGGAAGATGGGGTTAAGGTCGTTCCACTGGCTTGTCTGAAATGGTAAGGAATTCCACGATGACTTGATGGCTCGTTAACTTACAATTGAGGTCAATACCTCCTCAAAGTTATCCGTAATCAAATCAAACATCTTATACATCAGCTCCAAACGACCCCTTTGCGTCATTATTAGCAATCTCATCAACGGTATGATTCAGATTGTCCGCAAGCAGATACAGGACTCTGATCATCCTATTAACCATAACCTGGTCCATAGTAATTAGGTTTCAACAAACAGTGAAAAAGGATTATTGGATTATCTAAACAGGTCTGCCCTATAAAGCAATCGGCCGCAAAACTACAACACAAAACCGCCATCTGCAACAGCATTTATTTTATGAATGCAATTTGGAACATATCCTAATCTAAATGCAAAAGATAACCGCATAAACATACATTCCCTAAACATCGCCAAATCTTTCCCGTACAATTCCACAAAAATTGATGTAACGTAAATCCCCCGGCAATCCGCCACACCCCGTTCAATTTCGTTCAAAAACCGCTTTTTTTCCGATGGAGCCGATGAGTCCGATGTCAAGCACCGCGGCAGCATCAATTTTTATTCATATTATGCCATAGACGATTTCTTTTATGTATGTTTGTACACAATATAATAACCCAGGTCTTGTTGTTGAGAACTCATTATGATTGAATTATTAAAACACCGATTCCTTGAAAACATGGTCCGCCACCCAAATCTTGATTGGGCGGTGGTGGAACAGTTTCTTCGTAATAATCCCAAAGCCATTCAAACGCTGCGGCTTATGGAGGAGAGCGGGGGTGAACCGGATTTGTTACAATTGGACAGCGGAGAACTGATATTTTGTGACTGCTCGCAAGAGTCTCCTGCTCTCCGTAGAAGTCTATGTTATGATAATGAGGCTCTCAGCCTCAGGAAAAAGAACCCAC
>Ga0208297_1001952_pt1 | contig 14500 bp, 14 predicted proteins | sample LMS_cellobiose_e_FD_187367 | JGI IMG/M metagenome (GOLD analysis project Ga0208297, IMG submission 187367) | Rumen-fistulated moose microbial communities from Alaska, USA - LMS_cellobiose_enrichment (SPAdes) (version 2) | ecosystem: Host-associated > Mammals > Digestive system > Stomach > Rumen... | reverse complement strand
ATAGGCCGAAGGTGTAAGCACGGTAACGTGTTCAGCTGATCGGTACTAATTACCCGAGGGCTTGACCTACATTATGTGGCGGCCTTACTCACCATCTTTCCCCCATTGTTCGGTTTTCAGGGTGCAGTCTGCGACATACGCACCTTTAGCTCAGCTGGTAGAGCACCTGACTCTTAATCAGGGTGTCCAGGGTTCGAGTCCCTGAAGGTGTACCATATGGCCCGTTGGTCAAGCGGTTAAGACGGAGGCCTCTCACGCCTCAAACATGGGTTCGATTCCCGTACGGGTCACCACAGTTGGTGTTTTTAGCGGTGAGGGTCCACCTGTTCCCATTCCGAACACAGAAGTTAAGCTCACCTGTGCCGACGATACTTGCCTGGCGACGGGCTGGAAAAATAGGTCAACGCCAACACAAAACCCCCGAGATCATGTGATCCCGGGGGTTTTTGCTGTGTTTGGCCGCTTTCCGCAGCGTTCCTGCTCCGGGGCGTCGGCTCCGGTGCGGGCCGCCACGCGGCCGGAGGTCAGGGACCCACGGCCGAGAGCGTTCAACTGGGTAAGATACACGGATCGAGTGGAAATATCATTCGAGCTTTTTGTCCCGTGCTTTCCCCAAAAAGAACTCTGCAGATTCGGCGAAGTTTTCCGCAAGGGTCAGCACGAAGAAAAACGACATCCCCGTCACAATAAATTCCGTATGTCTTCCTGTGATAAAGAGTACACCGAATACAAGGAGGGGCAGCAGTGTGCCAAGGGCATGAAACCGGTCCCAACGGGCCAAAAACGACTTTTCCCCTCCCCGGCCGATGATTTTTGACCGGATAAAAAGCATCAGATCAATTCCGCTGACCGCCAGCAGCCCATAAACGGAAAACCAGAAGGTCAATTTGGCAAAGGAGTTCCATTGATGGACTCCGGGATAGAGGGTCAAGAGGGTCAGAAACAATAAGGACAGCTCAGCAGAGCGCAGACGGCTTCTGTCATATTTCTCAGATTTTTGAACGACGTCCATAACACGAGCTCCTTTCTGTGACATCAGATCCGGGGATCCACGCAATTCATAACATGTGATGCCAACTTTTCCTCTGATATAATTTTAAGAAAATCGTATGTTTTGTCAAGGATCGGACGCGCCACTCCTGATTGCGGCCCAGTAAACGGATCCCAACCGAGAACAAGGGGGCTGCCGCGGTTTTCCGCGGCAGCCCCCTTGTTCCTTATGGACGGGCGTCCTTACTCAAAGTACGCTCTCACTTTTTTCAGCAGCTCGGGGACGTCCAGGTGCTGGGGACAGGCCTCCACGCACTGGCCGCACTCCACGCAGTCGGCCAGGTTGGCGCAGCTGCGGTTGTAGTCCCGCATCTGGGCGGCCTTGTTGCCGAACTTCACCGCCGTGTTGTAGTTGGAGAAGGCCCGGGGGATCATGATCTGCTGGGGGCAGCCCGCGGTGCAGTAACGGCAGGCGGTGCAGGGGATGGTGTCCACCGTCTCCAGGAAGGCCCGGATATCCTCGATGCAGGCATTTTCCGCCTCGGTCAGGCAGCCCACGCCGCAGCGCTCGGTGATGGCGATGTTCTCCTTCACCTGCTCCAGCTCGTTCATGCCCGAGAGGACCACGTGGAGGTTCTCCTTGTCAAAGACGTAGCGCAGACCCAGCTCGGCGTTGGACTCGGTGATGCCGTGGCGGGCGCGGATGGCGTCGATGGCGGGGTAGTCCGGGAAGATCAGGTTGCCGCCCTTCAGCGGCTCCATGATGTTCAGGGGGATGCCCTTGGACTGGGCGTAGCGCAGCCCCCGGTCCCCGGCCTGGATCTCGTGGTCCAGATAGTTGTACTGGATCTGGGCGAACTCCCAGTCGTAATCGTCGATGAGCTTGACGAAGGCCTCGTAGGAGTCATGGAAGGAGAAGCCCATGTGCCGGATCACGCCCTGGCGGCGCTTCTCGTTGAGGAACTCAATGATGTTGTACTCGTTTTTCAGCCGCTCCCACTGGTCCCCGTGGAGGCCGTGGATCAGATAAAAGTCGATGTGGTCGGTCTGCAGCCGTTCCAGCTGGGTGGCGAGCATCTTCGCCGGGTCAAAGCCGGGGCGGCCGATCTCCAGGGTAAAGAGCTTGGTGGCGATGTTCACCTTGTCCCGGAGGCCGTGCCTGGCCAGGATCTCCCCCAGGGCGATCTCCGAGTGGCCGTTGTGGTAGGGATAGGCTGTGTCGAAATAGTTCACGCCGTGGTCCACGGCGTAGAGGAACATCTCCTCCGCCTTGGGCATGTTGATCTGGGACTGGTCGTTGTTCAGCACCGGCAGACGCATGCACCCAAAGCCCAGCGCCGAGATCTTCTCACCGTGAAAATCGTTGTAACGCATGTCTCTTCCTCCGTTTATTGTTTTCTCATGGTCATGGGAGGATTATATGCCTTTTTCTCCCGGCTGTCCAGCCACTTTACAAGGGGCGGTTTACAGAGTAATATATCGGCGTGACCGGCGCCGCGGGCCGCCGGCGGGATTCAACACGGAAAGGATACGCCATGGGAACGTTTTCAAAGCATCATCGCTATCGGGAGGCGGGGGAATCCGCCAACGTCAACAACGTGGAGCGCTTCGGACCGCCGGCGCGGTCTCTGTTCACCAGCACCAAGGTGATGACCCTCCACCACCGGATCGAGATCACCGACGCCGGGGAGCAGGTGGTGTACCGCTCGACGACCCGGTTCCCGTCCCTCCACGACAAGACGGACGTGACGGACGCCTGGGACCGGCCTGTGGCCCACATCGAGCGGAAGTTCTTCACCCTCCACCAGCGCCACTTCGTCACCATGGCGGACGGGAGGTCCTTTGAGCTCTCCAACGAGCTGTTCCACCTGATCCGGGACGTCACCAACGTGGAGGGCCTGGGCTGGCAGCTGCGGGGGAATATCCTGGGACTCAACTTTGAGCTGTACGGTCCGAACGGCGAGATCATCGCCGTCATCGCCCAGAAGATGCTCTCCCTCCACGACAAGTACTGCATCGACATCTACCGGCCGGAGTACGAAAAAGAGGTGGTGGCCATCCTCGTCACCCTGCAGCATATGATCCGGGACCGTGAGGCGGCGTCCTCCTCCGGCTCCTCCGGCTCGTCCTCCTCCGGGAACTGAGTCGGCCCTCCGGGGCTTTACATCCCGGCCCGGAGACGATATAATCCCCATTATGAGGTGATGGAATTGAAGGAAGTGCTGATCGTCTGCCGGATGATGGAGGCGGAGACCCGCGCGGCCCTGGAGCAGACGGGCAGCGCCGCGGAAGTGATCTGGATGGACAAGGGGCTGCACAACAAGCCCGAGCACCTGCGGGAGGAACTCCAGGCCGCCATGGACGCGGCGGAGGCGGAGCGTCATCCGGACCGGGTGCTGCTGGGCTACGGCTTTTGCGGCAACGCCATGGACGGGCTCCGGGCGGGGAACTACGAGCTGATCCTGCCCCGGATCGACGACTGCATCACCATGTTCATCGGCTCCCGTCAGCGGAAGGCCGAGCTGGAGGGGGGCGTGGGCACCATGTTCCAGACCTCTGACTGGACCGAGAGCACGGACAAGTCCCTGCTGGGCGCCCGAGACCGGCTGATCGAGAAGTACGGGGAGGACGACGGGCAGTACCTCTATGACATGATGTACGGCAACTACAGGCGCATCGCCGTGCTGGACACCCACTGCTACCCCCTGGAGCCGGTGGTGGAGCAGGCCGAGGCGGTGGCCGCGGCCCTGGGCTTTGAGTGCCGGGTGTTCGACGCCTCCAACGATTTCCTCCGGCGGCTGCTGGCCGGGCCGTGGGACGATGGGTCCTTCATCGTAAAGAGCCCGGGTGAGGTCATCACCGGGCGGGATCTGCGCATTGAATAAAACCGAACGCGATTCATTGGGAGTCGGGACGATTTGTCCCGACTCTTTTGCATATAATTGGTGAATATACAAAATTTTATTCAGATATTGACAGCGAAGGTTGGTTATAATATAGTTGATATAAGCGGAAAAACCTGCGATAAGCCTTTCCGCACAGACGGTTGTAGGCTAAATAATTATGCACGAAAGGAGCGGACAAAATGGGAAAGCTTGACGGAAAAACAGCCATCATCACCGGATCCACGTCCGGCATGGGGCGCGCTACGGCGTTTCTCTTCGCCAAAGAGGGCGCCAAAGTCGTGGTAACGGGCCGCAACGAGGCCAGAGCCAAAGCGGTGGTGGACCAGATCACCGCCGAGGGCGGGGAAGCCATGTACGTGATCGCGGACACCTCGGACCCCGCCGCGGCGGACAAGATCTTCAGCGAGACCATGGCGGCCTACGGGCGAGTCGACATCCTGATGAACAACGCCGGCATGCTCAGCCTCTCACCCCTGATGGAGATCTCTCTTGACGAGTGGCAGCAGGCCTTCAACGTAAACGTGACGTCGGCCCTGCTCCTGACACAGAAGGTGGCGCCGGTAATGAAAGCAAACGGCGGCGGCCATATCATCAACGTGGCGTCCATCGCCGGATGGGCGGCGCACTGGGGATTCGTGGGCTACGTGACCAGCAAACACGCCATGGTCGGCCTGACTCGGGCCATGGCCAACGAGCTGGGCCCGGATATCCACGTCAACGGCATCTGCCCCGGCGCCATCCGCACCGCTATGCTGGATTCCGTGGGCGGCGAGTCGGCCTTTGACTTCATGGTGCAGCGCTCCGCCCTCAAGCGTGTGGGCGAGGGCCAGGACATCGCCACGGTGGCGCTGTTCCTGGCCACGGAGGACTCGGCCTTCGTGGACGGCCAGCTGATCCACGTGGACGGCGGCGTCGACGTCTGACCCGCACCCTGACCCGTATCATTCCCCGAGAGGCGCCGCGGCATATGCGGCGCCTCTTTTGCCGTTTTTGCCCCGGCGGCGCGGAAGGCTTTGCATTCTTCCCGGGGATGTGATACCATAAACAGGTAATCAACGGATCCGAAGAATCGAGGGAACGATCGTGAAGAGAGCTTTCATACTGGCGATACTGGTGGCGGCGCTGACGCTGACCGGCTGCGGCGGCGCCCCAAAGGCTTCGGCGGAGGCGACGGTCCCGCCTGAGGACGTCCCCGCGGACACCCCCTCCGCCGCTCCCACGGCCGAGCCCACGCCGGAGCCCACTCCCACGCCCACGCCGGAGCCTACGCCTACGCCCACGCCCCGGCCCCTCTCCCCGGAGGAGGAGCTCTTCCGGGAGGCGGAACGGATGTATTTTGTGGAGCTGAAATACGGCGAGGTGTTTTACAAGCTCCGCGCAGCCCAGTACGACGGCTACGGCCCCACTCTGACGCTGCTGGGCCGGTGCCGCTACTTCGGCACCGGGACGAAGGTGAACTACCGGGAGGCCTATCAGTACTTCTCCCAGGCGGCGGATCTGGGAGACCCTCTGGGGCTGTACTGGAAGGCCATGTGCCATTACCACGCCACCGGGGTCTGGATGCCCAGCAGCGAGGCCGCCAAGGCCGCCGGGGAGGAGCTTTTCCCCGCCGCGCTGGAGGCCATGACCGCGGCGGCGGAGGAGTGCGACGACCCCCTTTTGCTGGGTGAGCTGCTCTTCCGGATCGGGATGTGCCATTACGACGGCCTGGGCACGGAAAAGGATCCGGAGACCGCCGGGGAGTATCTGGACCGGGCCATCGAGCTGGGGAACACCGACGCGTGCTATCAGCGCAGCCTTTACGGCTTCAACACCAACAGCCCCAAGACCATCGACCAGCCGGAAAAGGTGGTGGACCTGCTGGAGCAGGCCGCGGCGGGGGGCAACGACAAGGCGCTGATGCGTCTGGGTCTGGCCTACGCGGGGCGGATGGGCGCCCTGTCCCAGTACGTGGGGGAGGATATGGAGCGGGCCCGGGCCCTGCTGCAGCAGATCGTGGACCACGACACCTATATGGCGCCGGAGGCCCGGATCCAGCTGGAGAACCTGAACTGACCGACGATTTGTGAAATTTTTGAAAATATTGGCAAAAACCGCGCCGGAGGTATTCCCATACTCCGGCGCGGTGCTATAATTTTGTCCGTAGGACTGGAGGAACCGACGTTTTTGAAGGAGGAGACGACCCATGATCGAAAAAGTGTACGAATATCTCAAGGGCAAGGCCTACTGGCTGGCCACGGAGGAGGGCGACCAGGCCCGGGTACGACCCTTCGGCTCGCTGGCAATGTACGAGGGCAAGCTGTATATCTCCACCGTCAAGGGCAAGAAGGTCTATGACCAGATGCTGGCCAACCCCAAGATCGAGCTGGGGGCCATGGGCCAGGGCGGCTGGATCCGGGTGGAGGCCCAGGCCGTGGAGGAGACCGACCCCGCCGCCCGCAAGGCGCTGTGGGCCGCCAACGCCGCCCGCCGGAAGCTGGACCCCGAGAAGGTGGACGAAAACTCCGCGCCCTTTTATCTGAAAAACGGCACCGTGACCATCAACAAGACCGGCGGCGAGCCGGAGATCTTCACGTTCTGAACCAAACGCCAACGGGCGGCTGTCAAAGACAGCCGCCCGTTTTGTATGGCGAAAGGCCCGTCCGGCGGGCCGCTTTTTCTCATCCCAGCAGCGCCATGAGCCGGCGCAGCACGTCCTCGTCCCGGCTCTCCGGGCCCTGCTGCCGCTCCTGCCCGGGCAGACGCAGCATCAGCACCGTCAGCAGCGTCTCCACCCGGTCGTCCAATTCCCCGGGATACCGCTCCGGGGCGATCCGGCCCGCCCCGGCCAGCCGAGCCAGCCCGTCGCGGAACAGCACCCGCAGCTCCGCCATGCGGCCGCACTGGACCCGGTAAAAGTAATCCGAGGTCTGGGACAGTTGGATGTAGCTGTCAAAATAAAAAGCGGTGCGGCGCTGTACCCCCAGCAGATGCCGGAAATACGCTTCAAACTCCTCCGGCGTTTCCAGCCGCTCCGGGGTCAGCATCCGCCGGCTGTGGGAGGCAAAAATGGCCTCCACCAGCTGCTCCTTCCGGGGATAGTAGTAGGTGAGATTCCCCACCCGGATCCCGGCGCTGTCGGCGATGTCCCGCATGGAAACGCCGTTGTACCCCCGCTCGCGAAACAGCGCCTCCGCGCAGGCAAGGATGTTCTCCCGTGTGGTCAATGCCTCCGCCCTCCTTGAAAAATCTGTTGACATTATACCACACCGGTGCTACCATTTCAATTAGGACATCGTACTAATTTTTGAGGAGGAATCACCCATGAAGGAGAACCGTTCCGGCCCGCCCGGGGGCAATCCCCTGGGAACGGCCAGCGTGGGCCGACTGCTGCTGCAGTTTGCCATCCCGTCCATCATCAGCACGCTGGTCGCCGCGCTGTACAACATGGTGGATCAGATCTTCATCGGTCAGCGGATCGGGTATCTGGGCAACGCCGCCACCACCGTGGCCTTTCCCCTGACCTACGTCAGCGGCGCGCTGACGCTGCTGTTCAGCAACGGCTCCACGGTGAATTTCAACCTCTGCTCCGGCCGTGGGGAGAAGGAGGAGGCGCTGACCTTCGCGGGCAACGGACTGACGCTGCTCATTGCGGAGGGGCTGTGCCTGGCCCTGGCGGTGGGACTGTTCACCGCTCCCCTGGTCCGGCTCTTCGGCTCCACGGCGGAGGTGTTTCCTTACGCGCTGACGTATATGCGCATCATCGCCGTCGGACTGCCGTTTCTGGCCATCACCTCCGGGGCCACGCTGCTGATCCGCTCCGACGGCAGCCCCCGGTACGCCCTGTGGTGTTCCCTGTCGGGGGTGGTGCTGAACTTCGTACTGGACTGGCTGTTCCTGTTCCCCCTGGATCTGGGCATTGCCGGCGCGGCCTGGGCCACGGTGCTGGGGCAGATCCTCTCCGGGGCGATGGTGACGGCGTATCTCTTCCGTTTCCGCACCGGACGGCTGGAACGGCGGCATTTCCGGGTGAGCGGGCCGCGGCTGGGGCGCATCGCCGCCATCGGCGCGGCGGCCAGCTTCAACCAGGCGGCCATGATGGTGATGAACACCGTGCGCAACAACACCCTGCGCAAGTACGGCGCGCTGTCGGTCTACGGCGCCAGCGAGGCCCTGGCCGCCGCCGGGGTGGTGCACAAGGTGAACCATCTTTTTTACTCCACAATCATCGGCTGCGGGGTAGGCGCCTCCCCCATCATGAGCTTCAATTACGGGGCCAAAAAGTATCGCCGGGTCATGGAGACCTACCGGCTGATCCTGCGCTACGCCCTGATCGTGGGCGCGGTGGAGACGGCCTGCTTCTGGCTGTTCCCGGACGCGATCCTGCGGCTGTTCGGCAGCGGCGCCCTGGGCTACCGGGACTTCGCCCTTCGGTTCATGCACGAGTTCATGCTGCTGGTGGTCCTGGCGGGGGTGCCCACGGTGTCCATGCACGTGATGACCGCGGTGGGCAAGGCCAAGCGGGGCGTGCTGATCTCCATGTCCAAGCAGCTGGCGCTGATCGCGCTGCTGCTGATCCTGCCCCGGTTCCTGGGGATCGACGGGGTGCTCTGGGCCGGGCCGGTGGCGGACGTGCTGGCGGCAGCGGCGGCCATGCTGGTGCTGCGGCCGGAGTTTCGCCGGATGCGGGAGGCCGCCCGGCAGCTGGAGGATCCGGCCTGACGACAGGAGGAGCCGGAGCGGGCGCTTTCTGTCAAATGTACACCTGCCGCCGGATTCCGGCGGCGGGATTCTGTACACAATGACGATTTCCACTTGATATTGTCGAGGGTTTACGCTATGATATGGGCGGAGCATTATCAAGTTGTTATCAAGAGGAGGAGTTCACCATATGAGCGAATATAAAGTATTCTTTGAGCGCGAGGGTAAGACCGTCACCGTGCCGGAGGGCACCACGATCCTGCAGGCCGCCATTGACGCCGGGCTGGAGCCCAACGCCCCCTGCGGCGGCGCGGGCAAGTGCAAAAAGTGCCAGATGAAGATCGGCGACGAGGTCCTCCTGGCCTGCCAGACCAAGGTGGAAGCGGACGTCTCCGTGGATACGCTGCCTGAGAAGAAGGAAAACGCCCAGATCCTGATGGAAGGGCTTTTCCGGCCTGTGGAGCTGATATCCGGGCTGCTGCCCCGGGCCGATCAGCCCCTTCTGGCCGCCATTGACCTGGGCTCCACCTCTATCGTGCTTTATCTTCACGACGCCTTCACCGGCGAGCAGCTGGGCGTGCAGAGCGCGCTGAACCCCCAGCGGCAGTACGGCGGCGACGTTGTGCAGCGGGCCCAGTACGCCCGGGAACAGGGAGCCGAGGTGCTCTCCAGCTGCGTGCGCACCACCATCGACGGGCTGATCACCACCCTGTCCAAGAAGATCGGCCGCAAGCCTGAGGACGTGGTGAAGATCGTGATGGTGGGCAACAGCTGCATGCACCACCTGTTCAACGAGTTCCCCACCGACACCCTGGTGCTGGCCCCCTATGAGCCCTACATAAAGACGCCCGTGGTCCGCCCGGCCGGCGAGGTGGGCTTCCACGTGCATCCCGAGGCCATGGTCCACTGGCTCAGCTGCATCGGCGGGTTCGTGGGCGCGGACACCGTGGGCTGCATCCTGGCCGCGGACATGGACAAGCTGGAGGATCTGACGCTGATGGTGGACATCGGCACCAACGGCGAGATCGTGCTGGGCAACAAAAACGGCATGACCGCCACCTCCACCGCCGCCGGACCCGCCTTTGAGGGCGCCAAGATCACCTGCGGCATGCGCGGCGGCGACGGCGCCATCGACCACACCTGGATCGAGAACGGCAAGCTGGGCTTCCACGTCATCGGCGGAGGCGAGCCCATCGGCATCTGCGGCTCCGGTCTGCTGGACGCCGCGGCCAACCTGCTGGAGCTGGGCGAGATCGACGAGATGGGCCGCCTGGAGGAGACCTATTACTTTACCGACAAGGTGTTCGTCAACCAGAAGGACATCCGGGAGCTGCAGCTGGCCAAAGCCGCCATCTCCGCGGGCATCAAGATCCTGTGCCGGAACGAGGGCTACGAGGTCAGCGACGTGAAGCAGCTGCTGCTGGCCGGCGCCTTCGGCAACTACCTGGATCCCCACAGCGCCTGCGCCATCGGGCTGCTGCCCAAGGAGATCGAGGACCGGATCCTCCCGGTGGGCAACGCCGCCGGCGCCGGCGCCGAGATCGCGGTGCTCAACGTCAACGAGGAGAAGCGGGCCGCGCAGATGGCCTCCACCGTCCGGTTCGTGGAGCTGGCCAACGACCCCAGCTTCCAGGACGTGTACGTGGACGAGATGCTCTTCGGGGAAGAGGAGGACTGACCGGCCTCCCCCGGGGATCACGAACCGGGAAGGACTGGCACCGACGGCACAAACTCTGCAAGGCTGTTTATCGGCAGCTGCGCCGGTGAAGAGGCGGCCCGCCGCCTCTTCACCGACGTTATAAAAGGAAGATCAACGCATATATGGATTCTCTCAACGCACTGACCGGCATGGTGCGCCGCTGCGTGGACGATTACGGCATGATCGCCTCCGGGGACCGGATCGCCGTGGGCATCTCCGGGGGAAAGGACTCCCTGGTGCTGCTCGCCGCCCTGGCCCACCTGCGCCGGTACTATCCCGCCCCCTTTTCCCTGGAGGCCATCACCATCGACGCCGGGTTCCCCGGCATGGATTATTCCGGCGTGGCGGCGCTGTGCCGACAGCTGGACGTGCCCTACACCCTGGTGCCCACGGATATCCGGGAGATCGTTTTTGACGCCCGGCAGGAGGATAACCCCTGCTCCCTGTGCGCCAAGATGCGCCGGGGGGCGCTGAACACCACGCTGAAGGAGCGCGGCTGCGGCAAGCTGGCTCTGGGCCATCATTTTGACGACGCGGTGGAGACGTTTATGATGTCTCTGCTGTTTGAGGGGCGGCTCAACTGCTTCGCCCCGGTGACGTATATGGACCGCATGGACGTGACCATGATCCGACCGCTGCTGTATATCGGCGAGCAGCGCTCGGCCAGGCTGGCGGATGCCCTGGCCCTGCCGGTGGTGAAGAGCACCTGTCCCATGGACCGCACCTCCAAACGGCAGGAGATCAAGTCTCTGCTGGATTCCCTCAGCGGGCGCTACCCCGATCTGAGGAGCAAGGTCTTCGGAGCCATGCAGCGTCTCCCGCTCCCCGGCTGGGAACCGCAGACCCGGGAACGGGGACGCCGTGAATAAAAAAGCAACCATCACCAAAACGGAGGGATAGCAAATGAACACACAGGAACTGGTGGATCTGGCGCTGGAATACGGCTTTGACTACGCCGGACCCCTGAACGTGGAGGGCCTGCAGGTGCTGCAGGACGTGCGGGACGCCTGCGCGAAGAATACCTGCGGCCATTACAACAAGAGCTGGGCCTGCCCCCCGGCCTTCGGGGATCTGGAGGAGAGCCGGAAGATCCTGCAGAAATACAAGACCGGCATCATCGTGCAGTCGGTGCAGCAGCTGGAGGACAGCTTCGACTTTGAAGGGCTGGCCGAGCTGGGCAAACGCCACGGCAAGAACTTTCAGGCGCTCAGCGCCAGACTGCGGCAGGATTACAAGGACATGATGCCTCTGGGCACCGGCGGGTGCAGCACCTGCAAGGAGTGCACCTACCCCGACGCCCCCTGCCGGTTCCCGGACAAGCTGTCCTACTCCATGGAGGGCTTCGGCCTGTTCGTGTCCCAGGTGTGCAAGGACAACGGCCTGGAATACAACCACGGTCCCAACACCATGACCTACAGCGCCTGCTTCTTCCTGGAATAATGCGAAACGCCCCCGGAAACCGTGGGTTTCCGGGGGCGCGGTCTGTCTTCGGGTCAGCTGTCCTTCTCCTGGTCCAGGATCCGGAAGGAGAGCATCAGGTAGAGCAGCTCCTCCGGGTTGTTGTAGTCGCAGTGGATGGCGTTATGGATCTTCTCCAGCCGGTAGAGCAGGGTGGAGCGGTGGATGAACAGATCCTCCGAGGTCTTGGTCAGATTCAGATGGTTTTCCAGATACACCCGCAAAGTGTGGTACAGCGGGGAGTTGCCCGAATCGGCCATGTTTTTCAGCGTCAGCAGCTTTTCGTGGGCCAGCATGTAGGCGGGCAGCCGCTTGGTGGTCTGCTCCAGGATATAGGTAAGGGCGATGTCGTTGAAGTGGTGGATCCAGCGGGAGGGGTTCTGCCGCCGCCCCACCGACAGCGACAGGGAAGCCTGGACGTACTGTCGCTGGAAATTGAAGTGGCCCAGCAACGTGCGGCTGTAGCCGGCGTTGAGCATGCTGTCCCGGATGAAGCCCGCCAGCCGCTGGGAGATCTCGTTTTCCGTGAGCGTGCACAGCGTCACGTTGATGAAGACCACCGCGTTGCCCCGGTGCTCGATGGCGCAGGAGGCGGGGATGGCGTTTTCGATGTAGCTGCAGATGGAGCGCAGCGTCAGGTTCTTGGCGTCCAGCACGCCGGCCTCCACCAGGATGCACCGGTAGGAGTGGGCCGACAGCCAGCCCAGAGCGGACAGCTGCTGGCTGACCTGCACGTAGTCCGCGCTGGGGTCGGACAGTATGTTGTGGAAGATCTGGTGCATGGAGTGGGAGGAATCCCGGTTCACCGCCGTGTTGGTGGACAGGGCGTGGGCCACGAAGGAGACCAGATGCTCCAGCACAAACCCGAAGGTGGCGTCCAGCGGCACCTCCCCGGGGGTGATGAACAGCCGGAAGGCGGTCTTCTGGCTGCGCTTGATGTTCACGCACAGCATGGGCGGGGCGTTGTGGTTGCCGGGAAAGGTGAAATAGCCGTCCACCGTCGCGGCGGACTCGTAGTTGGGGTCGTTTTTCAGGGCGTTGACCAGGTCAAAGGTGACCTCGTTGGTGCCCAACACGGAGTTGCGCAGCTCCCCGTAGGAGGTGCCCCGGGAGGCGATCACCGTAAAGTCCATGCCCATGAGGGTCATGGGGTTGGAGATGATGTGCTGCTCAGTGATCTCCAGCAGATTCTGGATGGGCCGGTTGTCCAGCCGGGAACGGACCAGCTCTTCGTCCCAGGAGGCGTAGAGATCGAACAGGCCCTGGAGATACAAAAAGACCTCCCCCGCCGACACGTCCCGGGACAGAACGCACACGTTGGGCTTGTTTCTGATGCTGTCCGAGGGCTGCACCCCCACGAAGATCAGCATGGAGCGCTTGAGAATGTGCTCCGGCAGGGTGAACATGGGCACGTCCACCACGTAGATGATGTTGTACAGCTCGTGGCTGGAGTCCCGGCAGATCATGGGGTAGTGCAGACACGGCTCCGGGGAGAGGTCCTCAGAGGCGGTGATGTGGTACTTTTTTCGCAGGTAGTAGGTTATCAGTCTGGCACTGAGCTTCATTTCTATCTCTCCTGTTCACGCTTATGGCATCAGTATAAACGATTCCGCAAAAGATTACAACGCCTTTTCATATAATTTATAGGAATTATTCGGGACAATTCAGAGGATTTAAATATAGAGAATGGGGTCCAACTGTGATAAAGTATACTGTAGCAAAAAATCTAAGCACCAAACCAAACAAATTGCACAAGGAGGCTAATCGCACATGTTCGAAGTTATCGGCGAGAAAATCAACGGCTCCATCCCCTCTGTGGCCGACGCCATTGCCAGAAGAGACGCCGAATTCATCAAGGAGCGCGCCCGTATGCAGGACGCTGCCGGCGCCACCTACATTGACTGCTGCGCGTCTGTTGACGAATCCGTAGAGGTCGAGACCCTCAAGTGGATGATCGAGTGCATCCAGGAAGTTTCCGATCTGCCCATCGCTGTGGACAGCCCCAGCGCTGACGTGCTGACCGAAGCCTATAAGTTCTGCAACAAGCCCGGTCTGTTCAACTCCGTCTCCGGCGAAGGCGACAAGATGGACAAGATCTTCCCCCTGGTGGCTGCCAACCCCGGCTGGGGCGTTGTTGCCCTGCTGAGCGACGATACCGGTATCCCCAAGACCGCCGGCGACCGTCTGCGCGTGTTCGACAAGATCATGGCCAAGGCCAAGGAGTACGGCATCGCCCCCAACCGCATCTACGTTGACCCCCTGGTAGAGATGCTGTGCACTTCCGAGGACGGCATTGCCAACAACGAGGAAGTCATGAGCACCATCCGCGAGAAGTATCCCACCATCCACCTGACCGCGGCCATCAGCAACATCTCCTTCAACCTGCCCGTGCGTAAGCTGGTCAACCAGGGCTACGTGGTCCTGGCCATGAAGGCCGGCCTGGACAGCGGCATTCTGGACCCCACCAACCGCGACCTGATGGGCATGATCTTCGCCACCTCCGCTCTGCTGGGCGAGGACGACTACTGCATGGAGTATATCGAAGCTTACCGCGACGGTATCTTCGGGCCCAAGAAGGACTGATCTCGTGCACCCGCCGGCGGGTGCCGGCATGAAAAAGGCATAAATCGAACAGGAAAAAATGAGGAGGAATTAATCAATGGCGAACGAAGTATTTGAACTGGTAGTAAAGGGCAAGGCCAAGCTGGTTGCGGCTGCTGTGCAGGAAGCTCTGGACGGCGGCGCCGATGCCAACGAGCTGCTGAAC
>Ga0208297_1001951_pt1 | contig 14505 bp, 12 predicted proteins | sample LMS_cellobiose_e_FD_187367 | JGI IMG/M metagenome (GOLD analysis project Ga0208297, IMG submission 187367) | Rumen-fistulated moose microbial communities from Alaska, USA - LMS_cellobiose_enrichment (SPAdes) (version 2) | ecosystem: Host-associated > Mammals > Digestive system > Stomach > Rumen... | reverse complement strand
CGCCGATAATGCTCTTGATCGTGTTGATGGCGGCAAGTCCATCCGCGCCGCCGCGCCTGGCCGCCTCGGCCGCGGGGCTCATCACGGCCACATTCGGCGTGAGCTTTGCCAGGATCGGGAGCTTCGTCCCGCGCCGTGCCGCTGCGGTAAAACGTTCGACCAGCTCCGGCACCTGCCCGATGTCCGAACCCAAACCCTCGTCCATCATATTCGGGCAGGAGAAATTCAGCTCGACCGCATCCGCGCCGTTTTCCTCGCAAAGCCGCGCGAGTTCTTCCCATTCCGCATCGTTCTGTCCCATGATCGAGGCAAGGATGAACTTCTGCGGATAGTTCTTTTTGAGCCGTCGGAAAATTTCCATATTCTCGGCAACGCTGTGGTCGGAAAGCTGCTCGATGTTCTTGAATCCGATGATGCTGCCGTTATCGCCGGTGATCGCAGAAAAGCGCGGCGACGCCTCGTGAATGTCGAAAGAGCAGATCGTTTTGAAGCAAGCGCCCGCCCAGCCGGCTTCAAACGCGCGGGCGCACATATCGTAGGTGCTTGCCACGACCGATGAGGACAGCAGAAACGGGTTTTCGAGTGGAATGCCGCAAAGCTCTGTTTTGAGAAGCGCATCGTCTTTCGGCGGTGCAACGTCCAACTGCGGGCGTACCTCGTCATGTAGGCGCGTCAGAAGCAAACGGATCGGAACCTCGCCGCTGCGCACGCACGCGGTTTCACAGAGTGCGTCACATCCGATGCAGGGATTGGACGGCGGAAACCGCAGCGCCGCGACCTTTTCATTGTCAAACCAAATGCTGCGTAAAAGCGTTGCGGGATCGCACGCTTTGCAGACAGCGGAGCACGGTGCGTCGTGACACAGCGCGCAGCGGATCATATCGGATCGCATGATGTTTCTTTCGTAAAGCATTGTCCTGCCCCCCTTCGATCAAAGCCGTAATCTCATTTTCGATGTGTATCCAACCTTTTCAGGCGCGGTCAAAGCAATAATGATGCGGCGTCCGCTCATTGTCGGAAGACGATCCAGTTGTGCGACCACGGCACCGGAAGCCCGAACAGCGTCACGACACGGTCCGCCGCGTTCCGATACCAAGAATAGTTCCATCCCGCGCCCATGTCCATATACAGCGCGTTGGTCACGCCGAGGCGCTGCAGCTCCTCTAAAAACGCCTCGAAATGCAGCATGTTGACGGAATCGATGATGCAAAGATGCCCGTTCAGCTCCGCAAGCGTCCGGTAGCAGCGCGCCCGCGGCCGGTCAAAGCGCATGACGATCTCTCCGTCCCTGATCAGCCCGTACTGCATAAACCCGCTCCCGCCGGCGTCCGCCGCGTCCCTGATCGCTTTCCTCGGGTCGTCAAACTCGAAGGAAAAGCGGCCGTCGGCGAACGTAAACGCCGCAAAGCTGTCCTTGTTGTACGGGCTTTCATAGAGCACGCCGTTTACGGCATGATCGCCCTCCACGTTTTCCTGCGTAAAGCTTAAGCTCACCGTATGCTGAAACGCCGCGCCGCTGCACCACGTGACGGATCCGTCCGATTTGGACGGGCGCGTCCCGCACGCAAGGCCGACCTCGGAATACCTGGGGAAGATGACGTACACCGTGCCGGTATTGTAGACGACGGTCTCCTCCGCCGGAAGGATTTCCTCCGCCTGCATGTCCGAGGCGTCGATGCTGTCCGGGATCTTCACGTGATACTGGGATACGAGTCCCATGAAGATGAAGATAAACGCGGGGATCACGAAAAACGAGGATGCGTACAGGATGCGGTACAGCACGCGAAGCGGTTTGCGTTTCAGCTTCTCCGGTCCCCACAGATACACGATCAGCGTGACGATCTCGAGAATCGCCAGGGTCAGGTATGCGGCGTGCAGAACGTTCAGCCACATCTGCGCCACGAAGAAGACGGTATACGCGCAAAGGGACAGCAGGGTCATGGCGATCAGCCAGATTCCGGACAGGCGTTCTTTGATGCTCATCTTGCTTTCCTCGCTTCCCGTTTCTCTTTCAGCAGCTCCCGACGCAGCGCGTTGAAGGAATCGAACTGCGATTCCGTGCTGACGAGCAGCAGGAGCAGCGCAATATCCGTCACGTACTGCAGCGCGTTTCTCCAAAGCTCCGCCGCGGGAAACCCGAGCCTGCCGATGACCGCGAACAGCAAAAGATAGACCGCAAGCTTAAAGACGATGGCGATGCGGTTCAGGATCACGTTTTTCGGATTGCCGTGCGACGCATAGCTGATAAAGAAGTGATTGACCGTGATGATGACCGTCATGAGAAACGTCATGCCGGCAGCGGCGAGGTACAGGCTCCCCTGCACGCCTGCCGTAAGATAGGCGTCGAAATCCTGCTCTCCCCACAGTTCTCCGAGCGCCAGATGCGCCTCCTGATACAGCATGCAGAACAGGATCCCGCCCATCAGTCCCTTTGCGACGTCCCATTTATAGAACCGAAACGCGAGGTACATGGCGACCGCCGTGACAAGCTTTGTCAGGATGCCGAATATCGCGAAGGAGTTCCCGTCCTTAAAGCCGAAGATCAGAGAGCCGAGGCTTGCGGCAACGGCAAGGAAGCACGCCGCCGCCATAAAATATTCGTGCAAAAAGATGGAACCTTTCTTCTTTGCTGCGCTGCTGTCTGTCATGGGATGCGCCTTTCTTTACCCGTATGGTTTATGCCGCTTCGTCCAGCGCGTATGCGTCGAGGATGCGGTCGTATTCGTTGATGCTGCCGCGGAGCAGGTTCATAAAATCCCGTTCCGTGTACAGCCCGTCGGCGTTCGGGGTGATGCCGGAAAAGCGTATCGGCACGATTGCGGGATGCGATTCGAGATCGAGAAGGGTTGCGCTTTTCAGCTGTTCCGTCGTTTCATAGACGAGATCGACGGTACAGTACCGACTGCCGTCCGGTCCGACCCAGCGGCAGAATACGAGCTTGCAGCCGATCGGCGTCTTTTCGATTGCGCCGGGCAGCTCGTACGGTTCGGCGCCGAGAGCCGCAAGAACGCTTCCGACGTTGGAGTCGTGTCCGCAAAGGAAGGTGAATTCTCTGCCGGAGGTCAAAAGCTCCGATTCGATCTCCTGCAGCAGCGGATGCGCCACGTTGGCGGCGATCAGCGGCGCGGTAAACAGTACGTCGCCGTAGACGTCCTTGACCTCGGAGATCTGCTTCCATTGTTCAAACGTCAGCGTGTGTCCGAACGCAGCTTTGCCGTCGTCCGGCTGCTCGAAGTATTGCAGCACAAGCGCGTCGGCCACCGAGCACGCCGTCTTCAGCGACCCCTTCACGGACGGCTCCTTAAAAAGCTCCAGCGAGAGTTTGGAATCGTCCGTAGTAAACGCCGCCTGCGTTCCGTTCCTGTACGCCTCGGACTGCTCCATGTCGATCACGTCGGCGATCAGTGCATAGTTGTCCGAAAGTCCCTTGATCGTGTCGCCGTACAGCTCGAAGATCTGCGCTTCGGCGTCCGCGTTGTATCGGGGCGAAACAAATGTCAGCTGCGGCGTAAAGACCGGATCCATCGTGTCGTACTCCGCATGCGTCTCGATCTCCGTGTTCGCGGTCGGCAGCAGTCCCGATACGAAATACTGCGCGGTCGCGATCGTGCGCTGCTTCGCGTTTGCATAGATGCGGACCGCCCCGTCCTCCGGATGATAATTTTCGGGGAACAAGCCCTCGGCTTCGAGCCATTTGCGGAAATACTGCCCCATCTCGGTTTCCAGAACACCGCCGCGCAGCGAGAGTTCACTCGGATTCGACGACCATGCAAACCATTCGTGCGGCGTGATCGTGCCGAGCGCCGAGCCGCTGCCGCTTAAGGGCGAACGGATGTTGTGACGGCTTAAAATCACGACCTGCTCCAGTTGATACCCTTCGTGCGAAAGATTGCCCACAGCTTCGACGGACGCCGGGGCTTGCGCTTGCTGTGTCTTCGGCGCAAAAACGCCCGTCCAGAACAGGCACTGTACAGCAAGGATACATATGAGCAGCAGCGATACGGCGATCAATAGCCAACGGATTGTTTTTTGAGATACCGATTTCATATCTGTTTCCTTTCTTATAGACTGTTTGCTTTCCTGCGCTTCTGCTGCCGCGTCCACAGGACGATATAAACGATCAGCAGTACCGCGGCAAAGCCGATCCCAACCGGCACGGCGACACTCTGTGAAATGCGGAAGCCCTCGCTTGCGGTCAGAATGTATGTCATTGAAACCGCGGACATAAATGCCGCCGGAATTACGGTGAGCAGCGAGCCGAAGCGATACTTTCCTTTTTTGACCAGATACGATGTCGCCACCCAGAGCGAGATCATAGCGAGCGTTTGGTTGCTCCATGAGAAGTAGCGCCAGATGATGCCGAAGCCCTTTTCGTCCGACACGGCAAACCACGTCAGAAGTCCGCCCACAATCAGCAGCGGGATCGTGATGAACAGGCGGTTTCCGATCTTCTTTTGCTCTAAACGGAACGTCTCGGCAAGGATCAGCCGTGCGCTCCGAAACGCCGTATCACCCGAGGTGATCGGACAGATGACGACGCCCGCAACGGCAAGCACGCCGCCGAACGCGCCGAGCACGCCGGTGGAGATTTCGTAGACGACATTGGACGCGCCGTCCTTTAACGCTTCATTCAACATCTGTGTCGTGCCGTAGAACGCCACGCCTGCCGCCGCCCACACGAGCGCGATCACCGCCTCGCTGATCATCGCTCCGTAGAAGACCTTTCTTCCGACCCGCTCGCTTGTGATGCACTTTGCGACCATCGGCGACTGCGTGGCGTGGAAGCCGGAGACCGCGCCGCATGCGACCGTGATGAACATATACGGCCACACCGGAGTTCCTTCGGGGTGCAGATTGGATAGCGTCAGCTCCGGAATTTTGTAGGTACCGCCGGAAAACAGAATGCCGAAAAGAACCGCGCCCGCCATGACGATCAACAGCACGCCGAATACCGGATAGAGCTTGCCGATCAGCTTGTCGATCGGCAGCAGCGTCGCAAGCAGATAGTAGGCAAGGATCACGATCGCCCAAAAGGTGCCGTTCATCCAGCCCGGCGTAAGCCGCGCGAGCAGCTCCGCGGGACTCGTCACAAACACCGTTCCGCACAGCACCAGCAGCACCACCGAAAACACGCGCATAATCCACTTGACGACATTGCCAAGATATAGCCCGGAAAGCTCTGCAATCGACGCGCCGCCGTGCCGTTCACTGATCATACCGGACATATAGTCGTGCACCGCGCCGCCTAGGATCGAGCCGAATACGATCCAAAGAAACACGACCGGTCCGAACACCGCGCCCATCAGCGCGCCGAAGATCGGTCCTGTGCCTGCTATGTTGAGTAGCTGCACGAGAAACGCCTTCCACGTCTTCATCGGTACGCAGTCCACGCCGTCATTGATCGCAACCGCCGGCGTCTGCCGGTCGTCCGTTGCAAAGACTTTGTCCGTCACGCGACCGTACACCAAGTACCCTGCGATCAGTACCGCAAACGCAATTAAAAACGAAATCATGCCTGTTCTCCTGTGTGTCTTATTCGAGCGTCGGCTCCGGAAAGCGCGGAATGTCCGAATCGGTCGGTCCTTTGATCTCAAAGGGGATGTCGTTGTCCGAAAGCTCCTTCAAGAAGCTTCGGATCACGCAATCCTCCTGGAACATCTGATGGATCGAAAGGAATATCTTTCCGTTGATCGCAGCGATCTCGGCAAGCAGCGGATTTGCGGTGGGAACATGCGTCCAGAACTCCGAAATATAGGGGCTGAGCGATTTCAGTTTCCATTGTCCGACATAGCTGACGATGAAGGTACTTGTGATCCGCCCGCCGCCGATCATCTGTCCGAACGCCTGCTTCTTCGCTTCCAAAGAGGGGAGCCCGGATAAGATCATCCGGCTTCGGCTTGCCATGCCGGTCATCATGCCGCGGATGCGATCCGCGTCGCTTTGGATAAAGGTCGTACCGCGGTGCACCGTACATTGTCGGTCGAACGGCATTGCTTTCACCCGATCCGTATAGGGAAACTCTATGGAGCCGACACAGTTATGGTGGGATTTTTCGCCGTAAAGCATCGGCCGCGCATTGACGACATAGCGGTTGACGATCGTCTTTTCGCGTTCAGGGAACACTGCATCGACGGCTCTTGCAAGCAGGATCGACACCATGGTGCCGGGGCTTGCGTCGTTTGCCGAGCTGAATTGGACAAACGCAGCTTCCGGGATTTCCACGTCAAAAATCCGATCCGCGCCCGGCGTCAGCCTGCCGTCCGTGAGAAGGTTAAACACCGGCTTCCGTTCGGGTGCGCGCATTTTGGAAAGATCGATCTGCGGCAAACGGTCATACGGATCGACCGTTTCCTCCGGAAGAATCGGATCGTCCGACGTGCGGATACCCGTATGATCCGTGACCCCGTAGCGCTCGGCACAGTAATAGTACAGCAGCGTTGCGAGCACCATGTACATGCCTGTCCCATCCGCAATGCCGTGATAGATGTCAAGATACAGACGGTCGTCAGAATAGCAGACCGCCCATACATGGTAATCGGTCTCTTGGGTATTCAGGCTGACGCGCTCATCGGTATGCAAAACCTTGATCGGCGCGAGGTTCTCCTCATAATAAAAGCGGTCTTCGCTTTTCTTGAGGTGCACGCAAAGATACGGATAACGCTTTTGCGTCTTCTCAACGGCGCTGCGAAGGATCACGGCGTCGATCGGATCAACAAGTTTCAGCTTCAGCCGGACGGTATAGTCCATGCCGACGGCGAAGCTTCCCATCACGTGCATGACGTCGCCGGTGGTTACGGGATATTGCATGCGATTGTCTCCTTTCGTATTGCGGTGAGGTTATGCGATTGTCAGAATGTCCGAAAATCCTGTGACCTCGAAGATCTCCATGATCATCTCGTTGACATGCAGCACCTTCATTTCGCCCTGTTTGTTCATGGTCTTCTGCGCCGCAAGCAGCACGCGAAGTCCCGCGGATGAAATGTAATCGAGTTGTTCCATGTCGATGCAAAGCGTTTCCACGCCGTCCAAAGACGTGTTCAGCACTTTTTCAAGCTCCGGCGCGGTGTTCGTGTCCAGCCGCCCGGCAAGCGCGACGCTGAGTTCCGCTGCATTCTTTTTGCTCTCGATGTTCAACATAACGGTTCCTCCTGAAAATTTAGTTACCAGTTTTATCACGAATTGCCTTTTTGAGACCGCACGTAGTTGGTATGTGCGTCTCTTTTCCAATGTTACCTGTATGCGAGATATCCCACCCGCTTTTCAAATTCCGGATACGTTTTTCGGATCTCGTCAAGGTTGACCAAACGAAACCCCTTATAATCGAATTTCGGGGCTGTCGCGCAGGACACAAAGCTGTATCCGTCCGCGCTCCTGTTCTCCGCTGCAAAGACAGCGCCTTTCGGTATGACCGCCATGGGAGATTCGCCTTTTTCCGCATCGTTCCCGAGAAGGAGCTTCTGCATTCCCTGTTCGGAAAGAACCGTGATCGTCATCCCGCAGCCCTCATGAAAATACCAGATCTCGTCGCAGTCGATCTGATGGAAATGCGAGATTTCTCCGGCATCCAGCAGAAAATAAATGCTGCCGGCAATCGGTCGTTCGTTCTGCATAAACGGCGCCGTATACGCCTCCGAAAACCATCCGCCTTCCGGATGCTTCTGCAGTTCATACTGCTTTTTCAGCAAATCCGATCGTGTCGTCAAGGCTTGTTCCTCCTATTGTCCTTCCCGGATCCGCACGCGAACGGTGTTGGCGTCCTCTTGATTTGGATCGTAAGTATAGGTCAGCTCCTCAACGCTGCGCGAGAGGATGCGATACGACAGTTCGTTTTCGCCCTCTTGGGGATCGAAGCGTTCGCCGCCGTACGCGACGGTGACCGTCGCGGTCTGCTCTGCTTCGGCATACTCTACCGTCACCCGGATCGGCGCGGTATCAAGCACCGGCAGAAGCATCTGCTGTACCAGTTCCTCGATCGCAAGGCGAATGCGGTACTTCGTGCGCGAGGGAATGTCGTTCTGCATGCAGTAGCGGTCGATCTCGGCACCCGCGCCGATAAAGTCGAAGTCGCGGCTGTCGACGGTAAGCTCCAGCACCTTGAGTTTTTTGATAAAGCGTCGCGTCAACTCCTTCTCGGGATGATCGAAGATCTGCTCCGGCGTGCCGTCCTCGTAGATACCGCCCTGATCCATGTAGAACACGCGGTTACTGATCGCTCTTGCAAAGTTCATCTCATGCGTGACGATCAGCATGGTCTTGCCGGTCTTTGCAAGGTCGCGGATGACCGCCTGCACCTCGCCGACCATGGTGGGGTCGAGCGCGCTTGTCGGCTCGTCCAAGAGAATTACATCCGGGTCCATCGCAAGCGTTCTTGCGATCGCCACGCGCTGCTTCTGCCCGCCGGAAAGCTGATCGGGATATTGAAACTCACGTCCTGCAAGCCCGACGCGCTTTAGGAGCGCGACGCCGGTGTCGAACGCCTCCTGCTTGGATTTTTTCAGAAGGTCCATCGGCGCAAGCATCAGGTTTTCGATGACCGTCAGATGCCCGAACAGATTGAACGATTGGAACACCATGCCCATCCTGCGCCGCGCCTGCGTGAGATCATATTTTGGGGCGGTGATGTCCACGCCGTCAAGGAGGATCTTGCCGCCGGTCGGACGTTCGAGCATATTGATGCAGCGAATCAGGGTCGACTTGCCCGTGCCGGAGGGGCCGATGACCGAGATCACGTCGCCGTCATTGATCACTGTGTTGACGTCTTGCAAAGGGGTAGCCGCTTCGAATTTCTTTTCAAGATGCTGTAGTTCAATCATCGGTCTTCACCCCTTTCAGAATTTGCTGTTTCGATCTGCGCCTTGGGTCGATGCGGATCTCGATCCGGTTCACAAGGAAGGTCAGAATCGCCGCAAGGATGAAGTAGATGATCGCAACGGCGATCAGCGGGAAGAACGCCTCATACGTACGGCTTCGCACGATATCGCCCATCTTGGTAAGGTCCTGCACGGCGACGTAACCGACCACGGCAGTCGCCTTGATGAGCGCGGTGATCTCGCCCTTATATGCAGGCATGAAATGCGGAAGCGCCTGCGGCAGGATAATGCGGAAGAACGCTTTGCGGTTCGTATAGCCCAAGGCATACGCCGCTTCGAGCTGTCCTTTATCGATCGCGCCGACGCCTGCGCGCAGCATCCCGTAGACCGCGGAGCCAAACACGAGCGTAAAGCCCACCACCGACACCGCCGCGCCGGAGATGTTGACCCTGCCGAAAATGATATAGTAGAGAATCATTAAGAGCACGACCACCGGCATCCCCTGCACGAGCCACACGAAAAACCGTGTAATGAAATTTGCAGCCGGGTTGCCGTTTCGACAGAGCATGAACACGGCAAACCCAAGGATCGTTCCGAACAGGATCGACAGCACGGTGATCAGCATCGTGGTCCCGATCCCCTGCAAAAAGAGCTGCCAGCGGTTTTCGCGGATGAACGTTTTCTCAAAGCTCTCGCCGATCGAGGCAAAAAAGTCCTGTTCGGCTTCCGCAGGTTTGACGTTCGGCACCACGAACACCACGCTTTCCGCAAAATGCGGCTCTGCGAAATCCACGCTCTCCTTGCGTTCCTCCGTAACAGCAAGGCAAGCGCAGGCAAAATCGCACTTCCCCGACTGCACCGACGCCAAAACGCCGTCGAAATTCATTTGTTCCACTTTTAGAGCGTACCCGTTCTCCTCACAGAAGCGAGCAGCAAGCTCAATCTCAAAGCCAACGATCGTATTGTCCCGGACATAATTGAACGGTACTTGCGACCCTGTGGTCGCCAAACGCAGCGTCCCGTTCGTCGCAGGAAACGCAGAAAGGTCGATCATGGTTTTGACGGATTCATCCTCGCCGAACCATTTCTCTCGCAGCGTATCCAGTTCACCGTTCGCACGCAGTTTCCGGATATAATCGCTGAAGCGTTCATTCAGTGCCTTTCCTTCCTCCGTTTTGGGGAACGCAAAGCTGACGTCCGCGTCCGTCAGATGTTCGTCCAGCCATGTGATGTTTTCATCCTCATACCGTATGAAAACAGCGCCCGATAACGGTCTGACAAGCGCGTCGATCTTTCCCGCTTTCAAGGCGTCCAGCATATCCGCAATCGTGTTGAAGTAGACGATCTGTGCCGTGGGAAGCCGTTTTTCCACCAGGCTGTCGTGGATCGTGCCCGTTACAACGCCGATGCGCTTTTTTTGAAGCTCGTCCACGCTTTGGTATGCACGGGTTTCCGCATCAGATGACGGTGCTGCAAGCTCGGACGCTCTCACCGCAAGCACGATCCCTCCGTGACTGGTCGGATCGGAAAAAAGCACCTGCTCCATGCGCTCCGGCGTCACATTCATGTCGGTGGTAAAATCGTATTTGCCGGATTGGATCGCAGGGATTCTGCCCGCAAAGTCCACGTCCCCGATCTCCAACGCATACCCTCTGTCGCGGCAGAAGCGCACCACAAGATCGATGTCGTAGCCGACGTGCTTGCCGTCCTTAATATACGACCACGGCATATCGGTGGATGTCGTGACGACCCGGACGGTGCCGTTTTCCCCGGTCAAATCCGACATATCGACAACCTTTTTCGCTTCATCGACGCCGAACCAAAGGTCGAGCTCTTCCATTGCGCCGTCTGCCCAGCATTTTTTCAAAAACGCGTTGAACTCGTTGCAAAGCGCGGCGCTCTCGGGATCGTCCTTTCGGAACGCAAAGCTGTAGTTGTTTTCCGTGAGGCTTTCGTGGATGTAATCGACCTCCGGCTGCTCCGCATGGATTGATTTCATCCCGGGCTCGTCGCCCAAAAAACCGTCGATCTTTCCGGTCAACAGTGCCGTGACGCAGTCCGGATAGCTGTCGAAAAGCAAATATTCGCTGTCCGGAAAAAACTGCTTTGCCGCGTCCTCCATCAACGGTCCCACGAGCACGCCGAGCTTTTTGCCGTTATAGTCCTGCCAATGCACCGTTCCGCTTGCGGATTCTTGCGTCGTGCCGTCGTCGCGCACCATGACGGCGATCTCCTCCACATAGGTCGGCTGCGAATAACGGAGCGCCTCCTGTCGTTCGGGCGTGACGAACAGCGCCGCAAAGATGCAGTCCACGTCGCCGCTCTGCGCTGCCGGAACGATCCCGTCGTAGTCATAGACCTTGAATTCAATCGTCGCACCGAGCCATGCCGCAAAGCGATATGCAAGCTCGATATCGTAGCCCGCAAGCTCCGTGCCGGCGTAGAACGTAAACGGCTCGTAAACGCCGCTTGTGCCGACGATCAGATGCGTGTCGGAGGTTTCGGGGATTTCGATCTCGGGCATCTGCATTTCCTTCCGAACCAGCCAGCGGTCGGCGATCTCGTCGAGTGTACCGTTTGCTTTGATCTCGTCTAAGAAAGCGTTGATCTTGTTTTCCAAATCCGAAATCTTCGTCCTTGGAGACAGCCCCACGCCCATGACGTAGCTTTCGCCGAGCGTTTCATCTAACAGCCGAACCCCTTTCAGCCCGTTTTGAATGGCAGTTTCCATGGAAAGCTTTCCGTACACGAATGCATCCAGCTTTCCCTGACCGACCGCGAGATACCCGGTCATGCCCTCCTTATAGAATTCGATCTTCGCCTGCGGAAGCTTTTCTGCGACCAGCTTCTCGTCTCCGGTATTGTCCGCCATGCCGATTTTGCGATCCGGCGAATTGAGCTGTGCAAGCGAGGTGATCGGCTCGCTGCCTGATTTTGAGCAGCCAAGCAGCAGGCACATGATCAATGCCAGTATGCCGAGAACCGCAAGACCTTTCCATTTGTTTTTTTGTTTCATCAAATCTGCTTTCCTCCGACCTCAAGATTCTGTTTTCGGTCTTCCCGATTGTTTCATTTCATATTTCCTGCTTGTCCTTTTCTCTCTGCCGCGCAGATACAGTCGCCAGAGAAACCACATCCCATGGAATATGACGACGATCAACACCGCATAGATGCCCGCTCGCAGATACTGGTTGTCCGGAAGCAGCGGCAGTTTCAGCTTCAAAAACAAATAGTCGGAGCCGGGGAATGCTTCATTCAGCATCAAGCTCGGAACGAGCATTGCCGAAAGAACCCCGACGCTGATCCAAAGATCCCGGTAGCGCGGCCGCATCCGATGAACGATCATCATATAGACCGTGCCGAAGATCGGCAGCAGGTGCTCGCCAAAATACTGATAGTATCGGAAGTACGTAGGGTCTGCACCGTCCAGCACCGTTTGAGGAATCACACACGCGAGCGTTGCGCCGAAGAGGGTTACAAAAAAGTTAAATCCGAACAGCGTTCGGTTCCTGCTGGTTACCATGAACATGCAGGAGCAAAGTCCGACGTCGCACAGATGCAGAGGCAGCTTGGACATCATAAGAAATCTTCCGCTGCTGTCCCCCACATAGAGCAACCACAGAAAGTAGCTGAACTCCATAAGGAACATCAGAAAGGCCAAAACGTAGCGGAAGTGGATTTCTCCCTTCCGGTTTCGCAGCCGTTCCCGCTTCACCCATACAAGAAGCAGCAGTCCGACACACAGAAGGATCGGAACAATATGCATCCATCCGTAAGGATGAAACGTCCCCGGCGGACCGAAGCCGAAAAAACCGTCGCTGTAATAGGTATATTCACCGCTCATAGACGTCGTTCCCCGCTTCCTTGCGGTAATATGCGCTGACATACAATCGGCACAGTTCCCCGGCGGAAAGACCGCTCTTGTATTTTCTCTCCATCATATTCAGAATCCGGCGCGGCACGATCCATTCACCGTCCGTATCATGAAGGCGATCCGTATCTGCCAATGCTTTGATTGCAGAGCGAATATCCGGACAGTCGAAGGCGTCTGCCGTCTGATAGTACCGTTCAAGGTCTGCTTTCCTGCGACCGTGTATGCCGTTATGAGCCAATCTCAAGAGGTTCGCGAGTCCGAAGCTGATGCCGCACATAAGAAGAAGGATGACCGGAAGCGGCAGATAATCCGCAATGGTCTGAATCTGATAGTGATCTCTCCATCCGCCTGCGTCTTCTCCGATCACAAACACCATGACAAGATAAACCAACGCATAAGCCGTGACCGGAACCACGGCGATAAACGTGCTCCTGAACTTGATCTTATGGTCGGAATTGACAAAGAGAAACAGCAGAATGGACAGAATCGGGCAAATCGTATGCAGGAGCAGGTTGTTTGAGAAGATCATGACTCGGTAAAACCCTGCTGCCGGCGCAAGAACCGCAATCGCCACCAAAAACGTCACGGCAACACCGGTGGTTCCCGTAAACATCAGGTCAACATACCACCGCGGCAGGTGATAATTATGATTGCGCAGGCCATCCACCGCATACGGAATACACATCGCTGCGGATGCGGCCATCAGCATGTTCGACAGGATCGTAAAAAGGTGATAGCTTTTCCATCCAACCTCCTGAATCTCGGGGTTCGGTTCATCCAGCAATTGGATACAGACCCCCAAAAAGACCAGAACGCAGAGCAATGTGCAAGCGATGATTGCAAGGATGCATCGAATCCGGTTGATGCACAAAGCATCGGGGTTCTTTTTCTGCTTCATTTGCTGTCTCCCGTCAATCTCGTATTCGTGTGTCGACCGTCTGTTTTGCGCATGGACGCAGGACTTACTGCCCCATGGCGTCGAGCATCCGCATGACGATCCGGCTTGAATTGTCCGCGGCGAGATCGCCCATGTTTTCCACACTGTCGTGCGCATTGCCGTCCGCCTTGTCCGACATGCAGCGGATCACCACAAACGGCACCTGATACTGCGTGCAGACCACCGCGATCGAAGCGCCTTCCATTTCGCAGGCGATCGCATCGAAGTTCTCCTGCAGCGTCTTCACATATGCTTCGGACGCGACAAACTGATCGCCGGTCGCAATCGTTCCCTTGAACACATGCTCCTTGCCGATCACCTCGACGGCACAGTTGTACGCAAGCTCCACAAGCTCGGAATCGCAGAAATAATAATCCTTTTCGCCCGCTTCCTCGCCGGTCACGCCGTTTGCCCACACAAAGCCGTCATTCGTCATTGTGCCGTAATCGTGCTGCACCAAACGCGTCGCGATCACCTGATCAAGCACCTTCGTTTCGTCGCCGACGCCGCCCGCAATGCCGGTGAAGATCACCTTGGAGATCGGGTAATTGTTCAGCATGGCCGTCGCAGCGGAGGCAGCCATGACCTTCCCAATCCCGGACCGCATGATTACTACCGGTTGCCCGTGCAGCGTACCCACATGAAAGTCAACGCCGCCGATGGTATCCACGCGGTCGATTTCCGCCTCTTTGAGCAGCAGCGCTACCTCGTTATCCATAGCCGAGATGATCCCAATCCGCTCCTCCGCTTCGGTCTGCGCCTGATTTCCGCAGGCCACAAGGGAAGCGATCATACACACAGCAAGAAAAAGGAAAAGCAGCTTTTTCATTCGATTCTCTCCTGACTCATTTGTTTTCTCTTTCAATGTAATACTTCCGGCTCGG
>Ga0208297_1001947_pt1 | contig 14602 bp, 14 predicted proteins | sample LMS_cellobiose_e_FD_187367 | JGI IMG/M metagenome (GOLD analysis project Ga0208297, IMG submission 187367) | Rumen-fistulated moose microbial communities from Alaska, USA - LMS_cellobiose_enrichment (SPAdes) (version 2) | ecosystem: Host-associated > Mammals > Digestive system > Stomach > Rumen... | reverse complement strand
TTGCATACTCTATTATACCATATAATAGAGGGCTTAAAGGCTCTGATCTCAACGGATTTGAGCCTTTTTGCTTGCATTAAAAAAAGGGTGACCCTCTGGGTCTGAGTCAGACCTTTTGGGACACCCTCTTTTGTTTACAGTACAAATTCGTATATCGCCTTTGCCACGCCGTCGTGGTCGCAGTCGTCTGTGACCGCGCCGGCGGCTTTTTTTACGTCCGGGTGGGCGTTCCCCATTGCCACGCCCAGGCCGGCCATCCTTATCATGCTCATGTCGTTGAGCCCGTCGCCGAAGGCCATGGTCTGTTCCCTCGAAAAGCCCAGGTCTGCCGCGAGCCTCAGCAGGGCCTTGCCTTTGTCGGTCTCTATGTCGTTGATCTCGATGTTGTGCGGCAGCGAAGACGTAACCGCGAAGCCCGGGAAGCGCTCCGGCAGCTCTTCGAGCAATCTCGCGCGCAGCGCTTTGTCCTTCGTGAACAGCTGCAGCTTCTGGGGCTTAAGGCCGCCTTCTTCGATAAAAGCCTTGAGCTCGGGCACGGTTGTGCGGGTGTCGAGCACCAGCTGCAGGGCGTGGCGGTCTTCGATGAACTCAGGCGTGAGGTCGTACATGGCTTTCGTCATGAATCCTTTGCCGCCCGCGTAGCAGTCGTAGAGCACCGGCATGCCGTCCAGAAATCTGAAGAAGTCCAGGGCGTCGGCTGTCGGTATCTCTGCCTTGTAGATGCACTCGCGCGTGCGGGCGTCTATTATCGTCGCCCCGTTTATCGTGATCGCGTAGTTCATGAAGGGCAGGGTCCGCACCGCCTCGGGCATGGCGTCGAAAAAGCGCCCCGTGCAGGGCACTATCTCGATACCCGCTGCGGCCGCTTCTTCGAGCGCCCTGTAGTTCGCGGGGCTTATGCGTTTTTCTGTATCTAAGAGAGTGTAATCGAGGTCAAGGGCGATCACCCTGATGTCTTTTTTCATTCTTCTTTTGATTCGTCCTTGTCTTTTTCTTTTTCCATGCTGTTCTTGTATTCCTCGGCCAGCTTCTTTCCTTCGGCCAGGTCGGCGAGCACCTCTTCGACCGCTTCGTCAGCGGCCTGCTTGGACTGCTCGCGGTCGCTCAGAGGCCCGAAGCCTCCGGGGAATATCAGGTTGACTATTATCGCCATCACGACTCCGATAAAGGTGTCGAGCATGCGGTTGAGCGCGTAGCTGACGTAGGTGTCGGCGGTCATGTTGAAGAGCAGTATGCACAGCACGACTCCGCCCGGCTGTATTCCTCCGACCCAGAACCTCTGGCAGCAGAGTATCAGCAGTATCACCCCCACGAAGCAGAGAGGGGCGAGAAGCATGTGGTAGCCCCCTTCGGGATGGAATACCAGATAAATGCTGTACATCAGTATCCCAATGAAGCCGCCTATCGTGGTGCCTATGGCGCGGTTCCCGCCGTCCCGTATCGAGTTCTCGAAATTGCTTCCCATACCGAATATCGCGCCTATGCAGGCGAAGGCAGGGTTGCGGTCGAGAAAAAAGTAGATGAAGGCGCAGAGAGCGGCGGCCAGGGCGGTCTTTATCGTCCTGAGGCCGATCTTCGGTTTCACGCGGTATTTTTCCAGGTCAAGCATGGCGGGACTCCGTGTTCTTCGAAAGAAACGCATATTTCCAATAATAGTATAACACCGCAAAGCGCTTCAGTCCATAAGCCGCGGTCTATTCCTTTTTTCGGAAACAAAGAGGGCGATTTATGGTATTATTAGAGTGTATGGAAATCAGACGTTTTTAACGAAAGGATAGAATCATGAGTATTTTGGAAGACGTGAAAAAGCTTGGCCTCGCGGAGAGGTTCATGGGATACTGCAGGGTCGACACGCAGTCGGCGGACGAGGCTCCCCAGGTGCCGTCGACCGCGAAGCAGCACGACCTCGCGAAGCTGCTTTACGAAGAGATGCGGCGCATAGGCCTTGCGGACGTGAAGTATGACGAAAAGAACTGCTACGTTTACGGCTACGTGCCCGCGAGCGAAGGCGTGGAAGCCGAAACTGTGGGCTTCGTTGGCCATATGGACACCGCTCCCCAGTTCAGCGGCACCTGCGTAAAGCCGAAGATGTTCAAATACGAAGGCGGAGACATAGTCCTTGAGAACGGGCTCGTGACCGCGGTGAAGGAATTCCCCTTCCTCAGCGAACACGTCGGCAAGCAGCTCATCGTGACCGACGGTACCACGCTGCTGGGAGCCGACGACAAGGCCGGCGTCGCGGAGATCATGACCATGGCCGAATACCTGGTGAAGCACCCCGAAGTAAAGCACGGCCGTGTGGCGCTCTGCTTCACCCCGGACGAAGAGGTTGGCCACCTGGCCGCAGCCCTCGACCTTGAGGCTTTCGGCGCGGCATATGCATACACCCTTGACGGAGCAGGCCTCGGAGGCATCGATTACGAGTGCTTCAACGCGGCCGGCGCCAAGGTCATCATAACCGGCCAGAGCATCCACCCGGGCTCAGCCAAGAACAAGATGAAGAACGCTCTGCTCTACGCCGCAGAGTTCATCAACATGCTGCCCGGCGCCGAGGCTCCCACCCACACAGAGGGCTACGAGGGCTATTATCACCCGACCGACATGGAGGGCACCGATTCGGGCGCCGTCATCAACTTCATACTGCGCGACTTCACCCGCGATGGGCTCGAAAAGCGCAAGGCCCTGGTAAAGGCTATCGCCGCCTTCCTCAACGCCAAGTACGGCGAGGGGACGGTAGACGTCGTTATCACCGACCAGTACAACAACATGGCCGAGCTGCTCGAGTCTAAGATGTACATCGTCGACAAGGCCAAGGACGCCATGAAGGCCTGCGGCGTGGAGCCCGAGACTGTGCCCATCCGCGGAGGCACCGACGGATGCGCCCTCACCTTCAGGGGTCTTCCCTGCCCGAACCTCTGCACCGGAAGCTACAACCACCACGGACCCAGAGAGCTCGCGGTAGTCGAAGACATGGAAAAGATAGTCGAGATACTCGTGACCCTCGTGAGCGTAAAGTGATGTCAGCGGAACGTTTTTCGAGAACAGAGATGCTGCTCGGCGCGGAAGCGCTCGAAAAGCTCGCCTCAAGCCGCGTCGCAGTGTTCGGAGTAGGCGGTGTGGGCGGCTACGTGGTCGAAGCCCTCGCCCGCAGCGGAGTTGGCGCCCTCGACCTGATCGACAGCGACACCGTCGCCGAGTCCAACATCAACAGGCAGATAATAGCGCTGGGTTCCACGGTGGGGCAGTACAAGGTCGACGCCGCGGCCGCAAGGGTGCATGACATAAACCCGGACTGCGAAGTCACCGTCCACCGCTGCTTCTTCCTTCCCGAGACAGCCGGCCTCTTCGACTTTTCGCTCTACGACTACGTCGCTGACGCGATAGACACAGTGGCCGGAAAGCTGCAGATCATAGAGCAGGCAAAGGCTGCGGGGACTCCGGTCATAAGCAGCATGGGCGCGGGAAACAAGCTCGACCCGTCCCGCTTTGAAGTCGCGGATATCTACGCTACCTCGGTCTGCCCGCTGGCAAAGGTGATGCGCAAAGAATGCAAGGCGCGCGGCATAGACAGCCTCAAGGTGGTCTATTCGCGCGAGCCCGCGATAACGCCTCTGGGAGCCCCGACCGACGCGCATCAGGGCGGACGCCGCAGCACGCCGGGCTCCGCGGCTTTCGTTCCCTCCGTCGCCGGCCTCATAATGGCCGGAGAAATAATAAAAGACCTCGTTAACTGGAAAGAGGAAAACTAATGGATAAAGAAGATCTTAAGAAGATAGTGATGCTCATCGACGCCGACAATACCCAGCTCTCGAAGCTCGAGTCGGTGATACGCGAGGTCTCGGCCTACGGGCGCATCGTGGTCAAGAGGGCTTACGGCAACTGGAAGAAGCAGTCCCTGGGCAACTGGGAGGATGAGCTCAAGCGCCTCGCGATAAGGGCCCAGCAGCAGTTCGACTACGTGACCGGCAAGAACACCACGGACATGGCTCTGACCATAGACGCCATGACCCTGCTGCACGCCGACGACTACGACGCCTTCGTGCTCGTCTCGAGCGACAGCGATTTCACGCCGCTCGCGATAACACTGCACGAGTCGGGAGCCTACGTCATGGGCGTGGGAGCCAAGCAGACCCCCGAGGCCTTCAGAAACAGCTGCGACGAGTTCATCTTCCTCGAGAACCTGAGCGCCGACGCCCCCGACGAGAACGCCACGCAGCCGGACGACATCAAGGTCATCCACAACCTGCTCAAGCGCGCCTCGAACAAGCTGCAGGACGACGACGGCTGGGTGCTCGTGGGCGACATAGGCAATTACATCAAGCGCGCAAAGCCCGACTTCGACGTGCGCACCTACGGCTTCCCCAAGCTCAGCAAGCTCATCGCGGCTTTCCCCGACAAATACGAGCTCAAGCGCGTGGACGAGGGCAACAATTCGGTGACGCTCTCTTACAGATGCAAATACGGACGCTGACAGCATGAAATACCTCGAATACAAAGTCTTTGCCGGCCCCGAGGGGCTCGACGCCCTTGTTGAGCGCTTCAACGAAGCCGGCTTTTACGGCATCATCATAAACGACCCGCGCGACGCCGAGGCCTTCGACGGACCAGGGACAGGCTACGAGTGGAACTACGTCGGAGCGGACGTGCTCGACGGCCTGCGCGAAGCGGCCTACGTGCGCTTTTACGTAAAGGTGGGCGAGACCCTTCCGGCTGAGATAGCGGAGATCGTCAGGGACCACGAGGTCACGAGGATACTGACCGACGATCAGGACTGGCTCCACAAGTGGGAGGAGCACTACGTGCCCATAAGGCTGAGCGAGCACCTGGTGGCCAAGCCCGCCTGGAAGAGCTTCGACCCAAAGCCCGGAGACGTGGTGATAGAGATAGAGCCCGGCCTGGCCTTCGGCACAGGAGTGAGCCCGACCACCTACCTGACCGCCCGCCTGCTCGAAAAATACATGCGGCCCGGCGACAGCGTGCTCGACGTTGGCTGCGGCACAGGCATACTTTCGATAATAGCGCACAAGCTCGGAGCCTCGGAGGTCACCGCAATAGACCTCGATCCCGAGGCGATAGCGAGCTCTAAGAACAACTTCAGGCTCAACGGGTGCGGCAGCGAGATACGCCTGCTCGAGGGCGACCTGCTCAGCGTGACGGACATGAAGGCCGACGTAGTCGCGGCCAACCTTACGGCAGACCTTCAGCTCAGGCTCCTGCCCGACCTTGCGGCCCACATGGGCGGACGCCGCGTGTTCTGCGCCGGCGGCATAATAGACGACAAAGAGACGCTGGTCGTTAAGGCCTTCGAGGACGCGGGCTTCCGAATACTCGAACTCATCGCGGACGACTGCTGGAGGTCTTTCGCGGCGGTATTGGAATAGATCAAAAGGGGAAAAACATGAAAACAGGAATAAAAAAGATACTCATATTTGTTCTCACGGCGGCCGTGATTCTGGCTCTCGCGGCCTGTTCGTCAAAGCAGGAACCTGCCCAGGCCCAGCCTTCGGGAAGCGAATCCCAGGCTCCCGCAGGTACCGGACCGGCCAAACCCGAAGGCAGCAGCGCCGCTGAGCCTCAGGGCAGCGACGAGCCCGAGCCCTGGGTCCCGTCTGAGAACGATCCCCCGCGCTACACCAGCGATGAGGGCAACCCGTTCATCGATCTTGAGGGCATGTATCAGGACGAGGCAGGCCAGCGCGCGAGCATGGTCATCTCGGCGTATGAGGACAGCGCGGCCATAGTCAGCGTAAGCTGGGCGGACAGCGCCTCCGAGACCAACGACTGGATCATGTACGCGGAGATGGACGAGGACGGCGGCGGCTTCAGCTACGAAGTCTGCATCAAGACCCACATCGTCTTCGACGAGGACGGCGAAGCGACAGAAGAGACCATTTACGAGGACGGCACCGGCCGCTTCGTGATCTATAACAACCATATCGACTGGATAGACGACAAGGAGGACGCGGGCAGGGGCTGCAGGTTCGTTCCTGTGGACCCGAACGCGACCGGAGGCATCTAAGGAGGGCTCTGAGGCATGCAGACCAAGCTCGGCAAACGTTTCTGGACGGCCATGCTCATCTTCGGCCTGATGGGCCAGGTGGCCTGGGTCGTTGAGAACATGTATTTCAACGTGTTCATCTACAAGATGTTCCACGCCTCGGCTTCGGACATCTCTGCCATGGTCATGGCGAGCGCCGTGGTCGCGGCTCTCACGACCATAATAATGGGCGCGGTCTCCGACAAGGTCGGAAAGCGCAAGGCCTTCATGAGCGCGGGCTATATCATCTGGGGCATCTCGATAATCACTTTCGCTTACATCAAAAGCATCATGCTGACCATAGTTATGGACTGCGTCATGACCTTCTTCGGCTCCACCGCCAACGACGCCGCCTACAACGCGTGGCTCACAGACCGCGGCGATTCCACCAACCGCGGCAAGATAGAGGGCTTCAACTCCATGATGCCTCTCGTGTCGATACTCATAGTCTTCGGCGGCTTCATGAGCTTCAACCTCGACGAGCACAGCAGCTGGGTCACAATCTATTACATCATCGGCATCGCGACTACGCTGATAGGCGTCCTGGGCTGCTTCATCATCGAAGACGCTCCGGGCCTCAAAAAAGAGGAGGCTTCGCTGGCGGATACCCTGCTGTACAGCTTCCGCCCCTCGACCTTCAGACAGAACAAGATGCTCTACGCGACGCTCCTGGCGTTCGCGGTCTTCGGCATTTCGATACAGATCTTCATGCCTTACCTGATCATATACTACGAGCAGTCTCTGGGCATGAGCAATTACGTGCTGATAATGGCGCCGGCCATCATCGCCGCCGCCGTCGTGACCGCTCTCTACGGAAAGGTCATCGACCGCAGAGGCTTTGACTTCAGCATAATCCCGAGCATAGCCATGCTTGCGGCGGGCTACGTTTTCCTGTATTTCTTCCGCTCTGCGGCGCCGGTCTTCATCGGTTCGCTGCTCATGATGAGCGGCTATCTGACCGGCATGTCGGTGTTCGGCGCCAGCATCAGGGACCAGATACCGGAGAACCGTTCCGGGCAGTTCCAGGGCGTGCGCATCATAGGCCAGGTGTTCATCCCCGGCCTGATCGGACCCGCTATAGGAGCCGCGGTGCTCAAGGACGCGGAGGTCATAGTAAACAGCGACGGCACGGAGAGCTTCCTGCCCGACGAGGGCATATTCCTGGCAGCTCTTGCGGTAGCCGTGGCGCTGCTCCTGGTGCTGCAGGGGATAAAGCGCGCGAGGAGCGCGGGAGCTTCAAAGAATGCTTAAGAACGACTTCTACCCGCGTCCTCAGCTGAGGCGCGAAGGCTGGCAGAGCCTCGACGGCGAGTGGCCGGTGAACGGAAAGCCCGCGAAGGTCCCCGCCTGCAGGCAGGAGGAAGAGCTGCTGTACGTTCGCGAGTTCGAGCTGCACCGCGAAAAGCCTGTCGTTCTGCTTCACTTCGGAGCGGTCGACCAGGAGTGCGAGGTGAGCCTGAACGGAGCTGCCATCGGTTCCCACAGGGGAGGCTATCTGCCCTTCAGCTTCGATATAAGCGGGGCGGTGAAGGAGGGCGTCAACACCCTGAAGGTGCGCGTCAGCGACCCTCTCTCGCACGATCTTCCCTACGGAAAGCAGACAAAGACCCCGGGCGGCATGTGGTACACCCCGGTCAGCGGCATCTGGCAGAGCGTCTGGATAGAGCAGCTGCCCGAGCGCTATATCAGCGGCATAAAGATCGCTCCCGACCTGAAAGGCGCTGATATCACAGTCTTCGGCGCGTCGGCTGACGGCAGCCCGTACGTGCCCGAGGGAGAGATCGAATGCTGCGGAAAGGTCTGGCCGTTGGCAGGCGGCAGGGCGCGGATAGAGCCTGACGAGCCGCGTCTGTGGAGCCCGGAAGACCCGTATCTTTATGAGTTTACGCTGAGCTGCGGAGAGGACCGCGCGGAAAGTTATTTCGCCCTGCGCACCGTGAGCGTTGAAGAGCGTCGCGGCGTGCGGAGGGTCTGCCTCAACGGCAAACCTGTCTTCCTGCACGGGGTCCTCGACCAGGGCTATTTCAGCCCGGGTCTCTTCACTCCCGAAGACCCCGCCGAATATGAGCGCGACGTGCTGCGCATGAAGGAGCTCGGCTTCAACATGCTTCGCAAGCACATAAAGGTGGAGCCCGAAGCCTTCTACTATGCCTGCGACAGGCTCGGCATGCTGGTCATGCAGGACATGGTGCAGACGGGCGAATACTCGTTTTTTAAGCACGGGATACTCGGCAACCTCAATATTCCCTTTGACGACAGAAAAAACGCCGCGGCGGGGCGGAAAACGGCCTTTACGGAGCACGCGAAGCAGACGGTGGAGCATCTCTTCAGCCATCCCTGCATAATCGCCTGGACCATATTCAACGAGGGCTGGGGGCAGTTTGAGGCCGACAGGCATTACGGCCTGTTCAAGAAGTGGGATCCCACCAGGCTCGCCGATTCCACATCGGGCTGGTTCCGCCAGAAGAAGAGCGACTTCGACAGCCGCCACATATATTTCAGGCTCGCCGACCTCAGAAAGGGCGGCCGCGGAGGCCTTCCGTTGCTGGTCAGCGAATGCGGGGGCTACACCCTCGACCTGGCCGGTAGCAGAAAGACCTACGGCTACGGCAAGTGCAAATACTCAAAGGAGCTGAGCGAGAGGATAGCGAAGCTCTACGATAAGATGATAATACCGGCTATTGCAAACGGCTGCTGCGGCTGCGTATATACCCAGCTCTCCGACATCGAGGAGGAGATAAACGGGCTGTACAGCTACGGCCGCGAAGTATGCAAAGCCGACAGTGCCGTTATGCGCGGCATTGCGGAAAGGATAAAAACGGAGGTGGAAAAATGCTGAAGGACCTTATAATCAAGAACCGCAGCTGCAGGGGATATGACGGCAGCTACGTGATGAGCCGCGAAGATCTGCTCGAGCTCGTCGACGCCGCGAGGCTCAGCGGCTCGACGACCAACCGCCAGCAGCTTCGCTTTTACATCGCTGACGATAAAGAACTGGTTGAAAAGATACTCCCTCTGACCCGCTGGGGCGGCCTGTTCAAGGACAGGCATCTGCCTTACGAGGGCAAAGGACCGTCGGCCTTTATCATAATCTGCGTCGACAGGACCGTCTGCCCGCCGGCCTACGCCGAAAAGTGGGCTCCCTACGACATAGGCATAGCCTGCCAGAGCATGCTGCTCACCGCGACCGAGAAGGGCTGCGCCGGCCTGATGATAGGCAACGTGAAGTTCGACGAGCTCAAGGCTCTGCTGCAGCTTCCCGAAGAGCTCGAGCCCAAACTCGCCGTCGCCTTCGGCAAGCCCGACGAAGAGATAAAAATAGTTGACGTCCCCGCGGACGGAAACGTCAACTACTACCGCGATGAAAACGACGTGCATTACGTCCCCAAGCGCGCGCTCAAGGACCTGATCATTAATCCCTGATCATCCTGTATATATTACTAATTACCCATAACTGACTTATACTGCGCCTCTGTGAAGACTCCGTCAGCCGCGAGCTTTTCCCAGAGGCGTCCGCCTGTCTTGAGGCTGTTGCGCAGGGCTGCCTCCATGATGCGCACGCAGGTGCCGCGGGTGAAGTTCTGAAGGTCTCCCTCGCCGGCTATTATACCGAGGTTTTTAGCCAATGAATCTGAGGTCCTCCAGTTGAAGTCGGGATCGTCGCTGTCGGTGCTGTAGCCCATGGCGCGCAGCACGAAGGTGAGGAACTGCTGGGGAGTCGCCTGCCCTATCCCGAACTTTCCTCCGCCCATGCCGTTGGCAAGGCCTGTCTCATACGCGTACGCGAGTTCTTCCCTTGCCCAGTTCGGAGCGTCGCTGAAGGGGCACTTCGCGGGGTCGAAGGCGTTAGCCTCTTCTTCCTTGCCGAGCAGGCGGATCAGAAGCACTACCGCCTCGACTCTGGTCGGAGCCCTGTCGAGGGCGAAGTTCGTGGAACCGTCAGCATTCCTGCCCGCGCCCTTCATGAGGCCGAGCTGCTCGAGCTGCTTAGCTATGGCGAGATCTCTGTCCGCCGCGTCGGCCGCGCCTGAGCCGCTTCCGCCGTCCGCAGGCTGAGGGGTCTCAAACGGGTCTGATGCGTAGTTTGCCGCAAGCACGTAGTGCCCGGTCGAGCTGTCGAAGTTGAATGTCGGGCGGTAGTCCGCGCTCGGCTCGGTCTTTACGAGCTCCGCGAGAGTCACCGGGAGCAGCTTTTCCTTGCCCGCTGCCTTGTAATAAAGGTCCAGACCTGTACAGGTCGCTCCGCGCTCGAAGATGATGGTCCCGGCTCCTGTGATCTTTCCTCCCTGTTCGACGGTGAGGCTCTTTACTATCTCAAGGCCCTGCGGGTCGGGCTTGAATTCCTTCATCGTGAGAGTTACGCCCGCTTTGACGGTAGCGTTGTCGTAACGGTTGATAAAATTGGTCAGGGTCGTGTCTTTCGACCAAGTGACGTCTCCGGCAGCGAAAGCCGGTACTGCAGAAAGCAGCGCGAGCATGAGTGCCAGCGCCAACGATATCGTTTTTTTCATTGGGTCCCTCCGTTTAAGCAGAAAACTGTGTCTAAATCAATTATATCAGTTATCCGGCCCCACGGCATGTTTTTCTGCCGCGCATTTTCTTTTCCGAATTGCTCTCGCCACTCCGATTTCACTTGAAATCAGGGCGGTTTTAGCGTTAAATAGTAGTATTACAGATCAAAACGGAGGGTAAGGAAATGAGTTACTCAAAGGATACAGTATGCGTGCAGGGCGGTTATACTCCCAAGAACGGGGAACCCCGCCAGATGCCTATAATCCAGAGCACTACCTTCAAATACGATACAAGTGCCGACATGGGCAAGCTCTTTGACCTCGAGGCGAATGGATACTTCTACAGCAGGCTCCAGAACCCGACCAACGATATGGTCGCGGCAAAGATCTGCGAGCTCGAGGGAGGCACGGCCGCCATGCTCACGTCTTCGGGCCAGGCCGCCAATTTCTACGCGGTCTTCAACATCGCCAACTGCGGGGACCACGTGGTCGCGAGCTCCACGATCTACGGCGGCACCTATAATCTTTTCGCTGTCACCATGAAAAAGATGGGCATTGATTTCACGTTCGTGAGCCCCGACTGCACTCCGGAGGAGCTCGACGCTGCCTTCAGGCCCAACACCAAGGCCCTCTTCGGCGAGACCATCGCCAACCCCGCGCTCACCGTCCTCGACATCGAGAAGTTCGCGAACGCGGCGCATAAGCACGGGGTCCCCCTCATCGTCGACAACACCTTCGCGACCCCGGTCAACTGCAGGCCCTTCGAGTGGGGCGCCGACATCGTTACCCATTCCACCACCAAATACATGGACGGGCACGGCGGCGCAGTAGGCGGAGCCATAGTCGACAGCGGAAAGTTCGACTGGTTCGCACACGCCGACAAATACCCCGGGCTCACCACTCCGGACGAGAGCTACCACGGCATAGTCTACGCCGAGCGTTTCGGCCTGGGCGGAGCCTTCATCACCAAGTGCACTGCCCAGCTCATGAGAGACTTCGGTTCCATACAGGCCCCCCAGAACGCTTATTACCTCAACCTCGGCCTCGAGAGCCTTCACGTGCGCATGCAGCGCCACTGCGAGAACGGCCTCGCCGTCGCCGAGTTCCTCAGCAAAGACCCGCGCGTCAGCTTCGTGAACTTCTGCAAGCTGCCGGGCGACAAGTACTATGAGCTCGCGGAAAAGTATCTGCCCAACGGAGGCTGCGGAGTAGTCAGCTTCGGCGTTAAGGGCGGAAGAAAAGCCGCCGAGGAGTTCATGGGCAACCTCAGGCTCGCCGCGATAGAGACCCACGTCGCCGACGCGCGAACCTGCTGCCTGCACCCCGCCAGCAGCACCCACAGACAGATGAACGACGCCGAGCTGGCAGCGGCAGGCGTTTCACCGGACCTTGTTCGAATGTCTTGCGGCCTTGAGGCCGCGAGCGACCTCATCGCCGATATAAAGCAGGCTTTAGACAAGATGAGTGAATAGAACAAGGAGGCTGCCATGCCTATTACGATTTCAAAAGACCTTCCCGCTTACAAGACACTTACCGACGAGAATATATTCGTCATGGACCGCCTCAGGGCGGACACCCAGGACATCAGACCTCTGCAGATCGCTATACTGAACCTGATGCCTACCAAGATCGAGACCGAGACCCAGCTCGTGAGGCTCATCTCCAATACCCCGCTCCAGGTCGAGCTTGAGCTGATCCAGACGAGCACCCACAAGGCCGCGCATACGGCCGAGGAGCACATGATCAAGTTCTACAAGAGCTTCGAGGACGTCAAGGACCGCAACTTCGACGGCATGATCATCACCGGGGCTCCCGTTGAGAACATGCCCTTCGAGGAGGTCGACTACTGGCCCGAGCTCTGCCGCATAATGGAGTGGAGCCGTACCCACGTGTACAGCACCTTCCACATCTGCTGGGGCGCCCAGGCCGCGCTGTATTATCACTACGGCATTCCCAAGCGCCCGCTGCCCGAAAAGCTCTTCGGGGTTTTCGAGCACCACATCGAGGATGGCGAGCTGCCCATACTCTTCCGCGGCTGCGACGACGTGTTCTACGCCCCGCATTCGCGCCATACCACAGTGCTGCGCGAGGATATCGAAAAGTGCGCCAAGCTCAAGATAATCGCCTCGTCCGACGAGGCCGGGGTCTATGCCATCAAGACCGACGGAGGCCGCCAGATCTTCATCATGGGCCACAGCGAGTACGACCGCGGCACGCTTGAGAAGGAATACCTGCGCGACAAGAATGCCGGGCTGCCGATCAGGCCGCCGAAGAATTATTACCCCGGCGACGACGACACCAAGGCTCCCGTCATGAGCTGGCGCGCCCACGCGAACATACTCTACACCAACTGGCTCAACTACTTCGTGTACCAGACGACGCCGTACGACATCTGGAGCATAAGATAAATATCATTCTTGACAGACCGCGGGCTGCGGCGTATATTTATGCGTGTTAGGACAAGGGCGTCTTAATTGTTTTTACTGCGCCTTTGTCCTGTTTTTATAAGTCAATCAAGCCCCGGAGGCACCGGGACCACAATAGGGAAGGAGACAGATCCATGCTCACCAACGAATACGCAAAGAAAGTTTATGCAATCGCAGAGAAGAGGAACCCCAACGAGCCGGAATTCCTGCAGGCAGTATACGAAGTGCTGCTCTCGCTGGAACCCGTCCTTGAGGCAAACCCCGTCTACGAAAAGTACGGCGTGCTCGAGCGCATCATAGAGCCCGAACGCCAGGTCATCTTCAGAGTTCCCTGGGTCGACGACAAGGGACAGGTTCAGGTCAACCGCGGCTACAGAGTCCAGTTCAACTCGGCTATCGGACCCTACAAGGGAGGCATCAGGCTCCACCCGTCCGTCAACCTTTCGATAATCAAGTTCCTCGGCTTTGAGCAGATCTTCAAGAACAGCCTCACCAGCCTGCCCATGGGCGGCGGCAAGGGCGGCAGCGACTTCGACCCGAAGGGCAAGTCCGACATGGAGATCATGCGCTTCTGCCAGAGCTTCATGACCGAGCTCTGCAAGCACATCGGAGCCGACACCGACGTCCCCGCGGGCGACATCGGCACCGGAGCCCGCGAGATAGGCTTCATGTTCGGCCAGTACAAGAGGCTTCGCAACGAGTTCACCGGCGTCCTCACCGGCAAGGGCCTCACCTTCGGCGGTTCCTTCGCGCGCACCGAGGCCACCGGCTACGGCCTCTGCTACCTCACGAGCGAGATGCTCAAGTGCATGAAGAACGACAGCTTCGAGGGCAAGACCGTCGTCATCAGCGGAGCCGGCAACGTTGCTCTCTACGCCTGCCAGAAGGCTCAGCAGCTTGGAGCGAAGGTCGTCGCGATGTGCGATTCCAACGGCTACGTATACGACCCGAACGGCATCGATTTCGCCGTTATGAAGCAGGTCAAGGAGGTCGAGAGAGCCCGCATCAAGGTCTACGCGGAGCGCGTTTCCGGAGCCGAATATCATGAAGGCCGCAAGGGCATCTGGGGCATCAAGTGCGACATCGCTTTGCCCTGCGCCACCCAGAACGAAGTGGACGCCGAGGACGCCGCGAAGCTGCTCGCTAACGGCGTGATGGCAGTCGCCGAAGGAGCCAACATGCCCTGCACCCCGGAAGCCGTCGAAGCCTTCCAGAGCGCCGGCATACTGTTCGCCCCTGCCAAGGCCGCGAACGCGGGCGGCGTAGCCACCTCCGGCCTTGAGATGAGCCAGAACTCCATGAGGTACAACTGGACCTTCGACGAAGTCGACGCCAAGCTGCACGACATCATGGTCAACATCTTCCACAACATCTACAACGCTGCCGAGAAGTACGGCAAGGCGGGCGACCTCGTAGCGGGCGCCAACATCGCCGGCTTCGAAAAGGTCGCGACCGCCATGGTCGCCCAGGGCATAGCGTACTAAACTATATAAAGCAAAAGGAGGGTGTCCCAAAAGGTCTAAACTTAGACCTTGAGGAGGCATCCTCTATTTTTATTCAATCGAATTGCCAGAAAGAAAAAAGAGCTCTGCCGCTCCTATCTGTTCATCGCTACCGCTATCTTCGTT
>Ga0208297_1001939_pt1 | contig 14649 bp, 10 predicted proteins | sample LMS_cellobiose_e_FD_187367 | JGI IMG/M metagenome (GOLD analysis project Ga0208297, IMG submission 187367) | Rumen-fistulated moose microbial communities from Alaska, USA - LMS_cellobiose_enrichment (SPAdes) (version 2) | ecosystem: Host-associated > Mammals > Digestive system > Stomach > Rumen... | reverse complement strand
GCCAAGGCGGAGGGCAAAGTGGTGATCTACACCATTTCCAGCCGCACCCAGAAGGTGGCCAACGCCTTCATGGAAGCCTATCCCGGCATCGAGGTGGAGGTGTACGACATCTCCAGCGGCACCCTGAAGGACAAATTCATCACCGAGTATGAAAGCGGCATCCACACCGTGGACATCCTGCACAGCAAGGAGCAGGTGGGAGAATACACCTTCGAGATCTTCGGCGAGGGCTGGCTGCATAACTATCAGCCCGCCTCCATCTTCGGCAACGTGCCCGAGAGCTACATGACGCTGACCCCCCTGATGGTGGAGCTGAACCTGTGGTTCTACAACACCGAGGTGTACGACGCCTGCCCCATCACCAGCTGGTGGGATCTGACCAAAGAAGAATGGCGCGGCAAGGTGGTGTATCAGGATGCCCAGGGCAACGACGCCTACTGCGCGCCCCTGACCGCCATGGTGCAGCACGCCGACGAGATGGCCGCCGACTATGAAAAGGTGTTCGGCACCCCCATCGTGCTGGACGCCGACGAGCCCAATGCAGGCTACGCCTTCATCAAGCGCTTCCTGGCCAACGACCCCATCATGGCCAAGGGCTCTGATGAGGTCATCGAGCTGGTGGGCGCCACCGGCCAGGCCAATCCCCCCGTGGGCTACTCCTCTTCCGTGAAGCTGCGCAAGACCAGCGACGGCTACGCCATCAACTATGGCCCCGAAACCATGAGCGTTTCCAACGGCATCCCCGCCCTGAACTTCGTGGGCATCGCCAATGAGTGCGAGCATCCCAACGCGGCCAAGCTGTTCATCAAGTACTGGCTGGGCGGCGAGGACGGCCTGGGCGACGGCTATAAGCCCCTGGTCTCCCTGGGCAGCTGGAGCGTACGCCCCGAGAACCCCACCGCCGAGGGCAACATCGCCCTGGAGGACATCCCGCTGTGGGATATCGACTTTGACTTCATCTACAACAACATCGAGGACGTGCGCGACTACTGGATCGCTCACCGCAACTGATCCCCGCGCATAACAAGGCCCCGGGGAGCAAAAAGCTCTCCGGGGCTTTTGCGTGGGGAGGGGACGAGCGGGGGCCTTCTTTCTCGAAGCCCGAGAAAGAAGCAAAGAGGGCTGTGCTTACGCCATCTACCGCTTCTGGGCAGCGCGGCTTCGCCGCGCATCCTATGGGAAAACAAGAAGACAGGTGGGAAAATGAGCTTGTTCATTTTCCCGCCTGCCTTTCTGTTTTCTGAATGCCCAGGAGCTTGCTTGCGAATCCGGACAAACAGACGCTGATTGTTCGTCCGCGCCGTATGCCCCATCGTCCGCCGGGATGCAAGGGATGAAATCCCTTGCCGCAGATTTGGGCCGCGCAGGCCCAACGTATCCTCCCCCGTCACGCCGTCCGGGTCACGCCCTTCACCGCGTAATCCTCTGCCTCGACGGCGGTGCGCAGGGCGTCCTCCGACACGGGCGCTTCCGCCTCCACCTGCACGGTGCCGGCGGTGTGGCTGGCCTCGGCGCTGATCACGCCGGGCAGGGCCTCCAGGGCCTTGCGCACGGTGGCCTCGCAGTGCTCGCACATCATGCCCTCCACCCGCAGGGTGTAGCTGGCGCCAGCGGATCGGAGCGTGCCCGACGCCTTGCGGGGCCGGTCGTGGCTGGCGTCCCGCAGCTTAAACAGGTTCAGCCGCAGGGCGTTGGACACCACGCAGAAGCTGGACAGGCTCATGGCCGCCGCGCCGAACATGGGGTTCAGCGTCCAGCCGAACAGATGGATGAACGCGCCCGCTGCCAGGGGGATGCCGATGGTGTTATAGATAAAGGCCCAGAACAGGTTCTCGTGAATATTGCGCAGGGTGGCGCGGCTGAGGCGGATGGCGGCGGGCACGTCGCTCAGGCGGCTTTTCATCAGCACCACATCGGCGGCGTCGATGGCCACGTCCGCCCCCGCGCCGATGGCGATGCCCATGTCCGCCCGGGTCAGGGCGGGGGCGTCGTTGATGCCGTCGCCCACCATGGCTACCTTGCCCTGGCGCTTCAGGCGGCGGATCACCGCCTCCTTGCCGTCGGGCAGCACCCCCGCGATCACCTCGTCCACGCCCGCCTGGCGGCCAATGGCCTCCGCCGTGCGCTGGTTATCGCCGGTGAGCATCACCACGCGGATGCCCATGCCCTGCAGCTCCCGAATGGCCTGGGGGCTATCCTCCTTGATCACGTCCGCCACGGCGATCATGCCCGCCAGGCGGCCCTCCCGCAGGAACAGCAGGGGCGTTTTGCCCTGGTCGGACAGCGTCTGCGCCTGATCCAGCACAGCCTGTGGCACATCCGCCTGGGTTTGGATGAAGGCCAGGCTGCCGCCGGTGAGCCGCTCCCCGTTCAGGGTGGCGCGGATGCCGTTTCCGGGCAGGGTGCTGAAATCCTCCACCGCCGCCGCGGCGACGCCCCGGCCCTCCGCTGCACGCATCACCGCCTTTGCCAGGGGATGCTCGCTGCGCTCTTCCAGCGCCGCCGCCAGCCGCAGCAGGTCAGCTTCCCCCAGGCCCGCCGCTGGCAGGATGTCCGTCACCTGGGGCTCTCCCCGGGTGATAGTGCCCGTCTTGTCCAGGGCCACGATATCGATCTTGCCCGTCTCCTCCAGGGAAACGGCGGTTTTGAACAGGATGCCGTTCTTCGCGCCCACGCCGTTGCCCACCATGATGGCCACCGGCGTGGCCAGGCCCAGGGCGCAGGGGCAGCTGATCACCAGCACGGAAATGCCCCGGGCCAGGGCGTAGCCCGCCTCCCGGCCCACCAGCAGCCAGATCAGGATGGTGAGCAGCGCGATGCCGATGACCACCGGCACGAACACGCCGCTGACCTTGTCCGCGATCTTGGCAATGGGCGCTTTGGTGGCCGCCGCGTCGCTGACCATGCGGATGATCTGGCTCAGGGTGGTATCCTCGCCCACCCGGGTAGCCTGGCAGCGCAGGTAGCCGCTCTGATTGGTGGTGGCGGCGGAAACACCGTCTCCCGCCGTTTTATCAACCGGGATGCTTTCGCCGGTGAGCGCCGCCTCGTTCACGGCGCTGCTGCCCTCCAGCACCACGCCATCTACAGGAATGTTCTCCCCCGGGCGCACCACAAATTCATCCCCCGGGCGCACCTGGGCGATGGGCACCTCCGCCTCGCGGCCCGCCCGCAGTACCACGGCGGTCTTGGGAGCCAGCTTCATCAATCCCTTCAGGGCGTCGGTGGTTCTGCCCTTGGCCCGGGCCTCCAGCATCTTGCCCACGGTGATCAGCGTCAGAATCATGGCGGCGGACTCAAAATAGAAGTCCATCATGTATGCCATCACCGCTGCCTCGTCGCCATCCACCACAGCCCGGGTCATGGCCAGCAGCACGTAGGCGCTCCATGCGAAGGAGGCGGTGGAGCCCAGGGCCACCAGCGTATCCATATTGGGCGCGCGATGCAGCAGGGCCTTGAAGCCGCTGATGAAAAAGCGCTGATTGATGACCATGACCAGGGCCGCCAGCATCATCTGCACCAGCCCCATGGCCACGTGGTTGTTATCAAAGAAGCGCGGCAGCGGCCAGCCCCACATCATATGCCCCATCGAAACGTACATCAGCGGGATCAGCAGGCACAGGGAAGCGATCAGCCGCTTTTTGAGCACCGGCGTTTCCCTGTCCCGCAGGGCGTCCTCGCCGCTCTCCGCGGCCGCCGCCCGCTGCGCCCCCTTGAGGGACGCGCCGTAGCCCGCGTTCTCCACCGCCCTGATGATGGCGGCGGGGGCCGCCGTGCCCTCCACGCCCATGGAATTGGTCAGCAGGCTCACGGCGCAGCTTTTTACCCCGGGCACCTGAGACACCGCTTTTTCCACCCGCGCCTGGCAGGCGGCGCAGCTCATGCCGGTCACGTTATATTGCTCCATCGTTTTACCTCATCAGCCTTTCCAGAGTGGAAATCAGCTCGTCCGCCGCCTCGTCCTTGCCCTCCCGGATGTCGCGCACCACGCAGGAATGGATGTGGGCACGCAGCACCTCCCGGTTAAAGGCGTTCACCGCCGCGGCGATGGCCGCGGACTGGATCAGCACATCATTGCAATAGGCGTCGTTTTCGATCATCCTGCGCACGCCCCGCACCTGCCCTTCGATGCGGCTCAGCCGGTTCAGCAGCTTTTTCTTCAGCTCCTCCGGCCGTTCCGTCCTGCGGCAGCAGGGCGGACAGCTATTCTGCCCGTTTTCACTCATACTCATCCCTCCAAATACCCCATCAGGGTATATTCATATTATACCCCAGCGGGGTATTTGTCAAGCGTCTTTCATTTTTTCCCACACACAAAAAGATCCCGGCAGACGGGATCTTTCCGTTTGGCAGGAAAGAAGGACACGCTTTAAGGAATGCAAAAGCAACGCAGCCATCATGAATTGTAATCCACCCATGCGCCGCAGCGCATTTCACCCCCGAAGGGGTTTTCACCGCGAAGCGATTTCACCCACCCGCAGGGTGGATTTCACTGCAAAAGGCACTTGCTCTCGCAAGTGCCTTTTGATTTGGCAGGGGCAGAAGGACTCGAACCCTCAACAAAGGTTTTGGAGACCCACGTGTTACCATTACACCATGCCCCTACGCAACGTGTCCATTATAACCGCTGGCCGGGGTTTTGTCAATCTGTTTTTGGGGCGGAACGCATATTCTTTTTTGCTTTTAAGGAATCGCCCGGAGCGTCACTCGGCGGGCACCTGATCGGATGTGCCGAAGGTGATCATGCTGGTGACGCTGCGCTTGCCCTTGCCGGTGTTATTCAGCAGATTGCCCATGAACACCAGGGCGGTGGTGCCGCCGCCATCCAGGTTGATGGCCTCGGTGGCCCCGCGCGCCAGCATGCGTTCCCCCAGCCAGGTGAGATATGCGCCGCGGGTACCGGTTTTGCTCACATTGCCATCCGTGACCAGCAGCAGATAATGATAGGGTTCGATCATGCCCAGGGCGCAGCGCGCTTCCCGGTAATGGTAATAGGTGTCATCGCCCATGTGAGGGCCGGGCTGGCCTTCCGAAACCAGGATGGGGCCGAATGCGAAGGTATCCGTCACCCCCATCTCCAGGTATTCCCGGGCAGTGTGGGCGTTGCTCAGAAAGGTTTTCATGCTGCCGTCGGCAAACAGCGCAAGCACCTCCAGGTTGGGATAGCGGGGCATATCCGCCCGGTAGGTCTTATCGGCCAATATCTCCCCGCCGCGGATCACAACGCCCACGGTGGTTTTCTGGCTGACGCGGTAACCGTAAAAATCATCCGTCACCGCCAGCACGCTGCCGCTGGCGCGGGCCAGCTTGGCAGGCAGCATGAAGCGGCGGCCGGGAGAGATCACGCTGGTGAGCGGAACGGCTTCCGACGCCCAAATCTCCGCCTCGTACCACACCATTTTATTCAGCGTTTCCCGCCAGCGGCGAATCTCGATGGTCAGCCCTTCGGCGCGGTAGATCCACAGGCCATCCTTTTCATCCTGATAGACATATTCCTCGCCGGGAGCCAGCTCCAGGGGCGCCTCCGGCGTGCCCGCGGGGCCAAATGGCGTGGGCTCCGGGGTGGGCTGGGGCGTGGGCGCTGGCGCGCCCTCCGTGGGGATGGCCAGGCCGGAGAACACCAGCTCCTGCAGGGCGGGGTCGGCGATGCCGGTTTCCTCCAGCCCGTTGGCCCGCTGCAGGGCGCGCACCCGCTCCGCCATCACGGCATTATAGCTGCCGGACAAATTCAGCGAGGTAAAATACCCCAGGTAATACATGGCCTGCTTCAGCGCAAGCACGGCTTTGCCGCTGTCCCCTTCCCGCAGGGTGGTATATTCCGCCCGGGCCGGGCCCACGCCGCACAGCAGCGCCAGCGCCGCCAGCAGGCAGACCCAGCGTTTGATTCCGCTCATACTGCTCCTTATCATTTGTGCAAGAATTCATCGATCGTTTCCCGGCACCGATCCAGCCGGGGCACGATATAATAGGTATCGTTCATCAGACGGCTGCTGTACGCCCCGTCCACCGGCACCCGCAGGGTGGAGGTGGTGATGTTCTGCAGCGTCAGCACCCCGGCCACCAGGGAGGCCGCCTGGGCAAAGGTGATGTTGGTGGTCACCTGGCCGATATAGGCGGTGATCACCTGAGTCAGATCGATCAAGCTCAGGGTACGCAGCTGGCGGTAGATGGCCAATATCACCTGCTGCTGGCGCTGGACACGCACAAAATCGCTATCCAGCTTGCGGATGCGGGCATAGCTCATGGTCTGCAGGCCCGTAAGCCGCTGCAGGCCGGCGCTCTCCAGCCGGCCCTCCGCCTGGGGCACGCCGCGCAGGTAATTGTAATACTCCAGGATGCCGTTTAGCTTTTTCAGCTCGTCCTCGCTCACATCCAGCTCCACGCCGCCGATGGCGTCCACCAAGTCGGTCATCAGGGCGTAATTCACCGCCACGTAACCGTCCGCCTTCACGCCGAAGCACTTCTCCAGCGTTTCCATCAGCAGCTCCGGCCCGCCATAGGTATAGGCGGCGTTCAGCCGGTTGTGGCCGTGGCGGGGTATGGCCACGTAAGTATCGCGCAGAAAGGAGATCAGCTTGAGATCGCCGGTGCGCATGTTCAGGGAGGCCAGCAGCATGGTATCGCTGCGGCCTGTCACCTGATCACCGGGATTGTCCACGCCGATCAGCAGCAGGTTGTAAATGCCGGTTTTGCCCGCCGCGGGCGGCTCGTAGGACTCGGGCAGCACCAGATAATCCCCGTCGCCGTTCTCCGTCTGGTACATCTCCCACAGGATGTCGGTGATTTCCTCGTCGCTGAGCTGCGTTTCCTCCGCCGCCGCGCTCCCCGCCAGCAGCAGCGCAGCCAGCAGGCACAGAATTCTTTTCCACATCACGGTTTCCCTGTCATTCAGTGCAAAACTTGTCAGTTTCCGGCCTTCATTATAGCATATCGCGCAAAGCCGCGCAACGCTTGAACTGTAAACCTTCCCGTCCGCGCCGCCTCTTGCGGAGGCGGGCAGGATATGTTATGATGATGTGGTGAGGTGAGAAGCCAGTGAAAAAGCTATTCTTTATGCTGCTTTTGCTCCTTTTGACAGCGGGCGTCGCCCGGGCGGAAAATCTGACCATCGTGCAGGCCAGCGACCTGCATTATCTCTCCCCCGAGCTGGTGCAGGACGAGGCCTTTTTCCTGCGGGTGATGGAAAACGCGGACGGCAAGCTGACCCACTATTCCCCCCAGATCGCCCGGGCCTTTGTGGATGAGATGATCGCCCTGCGGCCTGACGCGGTGATTCTGAGCGGCGACCTGACCCTGAACGGCGCGTTTGCCAGCCACGAAGGGCTGATCGCGGAGCTGCGCCGCCTGCAGCAGGCGGGCGTGCCGGTGCTGGCGCTGCCCGGCAATCATGACTGCACGGGCGAGGCTTATCTGTTCACATCGGAGGGCGCGCAGCTGATCGAAGGCATGCAGGATGAGGAATTCATCGCGGCCTACGGGGAATTCGGCTATCAGGACGCCCGCTCCCGGGATGAGGTGTCCTTCAGCTATGTATACGAGCTCTCCCCCACTCTGTGGGCGGTGCTGCTGGATACCAATGCCAATTACACCTATAATACGGTGCGCAGTGAAACCCTGGCCTGGCTGGAGGAACAGCTGCGGGAGGCGCAGCAGGCAGGGGCGCAGGTGATCAGCGTGACCCATCAAAACCTGCTGATTCACCACCGGCACTTTACCTTCGGCTACCAGATCAACAACGCCTCCGCGGTGCTCAGGCTGTATGCCCAGTATGGCGTGCGTCTGAACCTGGGCGGACATCTGCACCTGCAGCACATTGCCGAAAAGGATGGCTTTACTGATATCGCCACCTCCGCGCTGTCGGTGCATCCCAATCAATACGCCGTGCTCACCTGGGACGGCGCTTCCCTGCGCTATGCCACCCGGCCCCTGGACGTGGCCGCCTGGGCCATCGCCAACGGGATTGAGGATCCCCATCTGCTGGATTTTGCCGCCTATTCCCAAGCGTTTTTCGATAACAACACCCGTATTAAGCAGCTGATGAACGTGACCACAGCCCCTGTGGGAGCGGAAATCCGTCAGCAGATGCTGGACTACGCCATCGAGCTGAACCGCCGCATTTTTGCCGGCACCGTGGCGGAGTGTGAAAACAATGAAGCCTTGGCCCTGTGGCAGCAATACCTGCCCAACGCCTTCTTCACCCCGTATATGCAGACGGTGGTGGAGGAAAACACCCGGGATATGAACCGTTTTGAGCTCCGGCTGGCGGAATGAGGCCACCGCCCCGCAAGAAAGGAATTGATATGACCGACCGCCGTTCCGCCGCCCGCCGCGCCAGCGCGCGCATGGCCTGCTGCGGCATGGCCGCCGCCCTGTCGGTGGTGATCATGCTGCTGGGCGGGATCATCCCCGCCGCCACCTACGCGGTGCCCATGCTGTGCGGGCTGCTGCTGCTCCCCATATTGCTGGAGTTTGAGGCGCGCTCCGCCTGGGTCACCTATCTGGCGGTGGCGCTGATCGCCCTGATGCTGGATTTTGACAAGGAGGCCGCCTTCTTCTACATCTTCATGGGCTATTATCCCATTGTGAAATGGCGCATTGACCGGCTGCCTTCCCGTCCCCGCCGCCTCATGGTGAAGCTGGCGCTGTTCACCGTTTCCATGGCCGTGATGTACGGCCTGCTGGCCCTGTTCTTTCCCCTGGCCGCCTTCTGGCAGGATTTCAAGGAAATGGGCGTGGCCATGTCCATTCTCTTCTTAATTCTGTACATATTCAGCATGCTGCTGTATGACCGGCTGCTGCTGCCCTTTGCCCTGCTGTACACCAACCGCATCCGCCCCCGGCTGCGGTTCCTGCGGTGACGGGGAACGGGGGTACGAGGGAACGGGGAGACGGTTCTTTCTCTGCGTGACGAATTATCATATCAAGTGCAACACCCGTAAAAAAGAATGGACTCATGTGAGAGAATCCTGTATATTAGTAATTGCCGAAACCAAACACAGGAGGTAACTCACATGAGCTATCATCATCTTACCATAGAACAGCGGGAATGTATATTAGAAAATTTAGCAGCAGGAAAAAACAAACGGGAAATTGCAAGAATCATAGGGTGCTCGCCATCAACAATAACTCGGGAGCTGAAAAGAAACAGCAAGCGTAACCATTATTCTCCTTCAAAAGCGCAAGGGAGATACAAATGGAGACGGAGAAGGTGCCACCGACCTCTTATTCTGGGCAATAAAGAGAATCGGGAAATCATTTTCAATTTAATCTGCGCATTCCAATGGTCTCCTGAGCAAATTGCAAACCGGCTCAAAAAAGACGGTCATCCTCTGAACGTGAGTACGGCTACGATTTATCGGGCAATCAATCGGCAACTGTTCGATTCACGCCGTTTGTGGCCCAAAGAACGAGGCTTCAAGAAGAATCTGCGGCACAAAGGCCATAAACGACGGGATAAAAATAAGCAAGATGGCCGAGGAAAAATGAAGATTCCACACGCAATCGAGGAACGTCCGGCTGCGGCCAGAGACAGGAGTGAAAAAGGGCATCTGGAAGCCGATACTGTTATCGGGAAAACAGGCGGCCATGTCTCGTTACTCTGGTAGATCGGAAAACACGATTTCTGTATTGTCGACTTGCTCCAAAATGCACACATCCATATGTGGAAGCGGCAATGCGAGATATTCTATCCACTCTGGCGCCAGAACAGTACAAGACAATAACGCCTGATCGGGGAACAGAATTCCGTTGCCATGAGCGAATCACGCAAGATTTCGGAGTGCCATTCTATTTCCCATTGCCGCATCAGCCATGGCAACGCGGCACAAATGAGAACACCAACGGTTTGCTGCGAGAATACTTTCCCAAGGGATTTGATTTTTGCGAATTAGATGAGAAAATGCTCCAAGCCGTTGTTTCCCAACTCAACAATCGTCCGCGCAAATGCCTGAATTGGCTTTCTCCCGCTGAAGTCCATTCAAACTTTGTGTTGCACTTGGATTGACAAATCGTCCGTCAGAGAAAGAACCAAAGAGACCAACTATAACATATATTGAAACTCAAAACGATATATGAAAGACGAGCATGATCTGATCGAATGGAAGCGTCAGAAATGCTCGTCTTTAATTGAATATAAGGTATTGAGTTGGAATTGCCCTCTTTGCTTCTTTCTCGGGCCCCGAGAAAGAAGGCTCCGTCCGTTCCCTTCTCCCCGCTTATCCCTTCACCTGCTGGCGGATCAGGGCGCGCTTGAGCTTGGCTTCGGCCACGGCGTACTCGGCGTCGTCATGCTGCAGCCTTTTCAGCTTTTCCTCGGCTGCCTGCTGGGCCTGGGCGGCGCGGGCGGCGTCGATCTCATCCGCCCATTCAAAGGTGGTGGCGATGACGCGCACCCTGCCGTCATTCACGCTGAGCAGGCCGCCGCTGCACGCGGCCATACGGGTGACGCCGTTTTCATCGGTCACCTGGGCCGCTCCGATGCCCAGGGGCGCGGCATAATCGATATGCCGGGCCAGGATGCATACGTCGCCGCCCACGGTGCGCAGGATCACGCGCTCCGCCTGGCCGTCATACACCATGCGGTCGGGCGTCACGATCTGCAAATGAAATACTGCCATTACTGCTCACCCTTTTTGGCCTTGGCCACCGCCTCGTCGATGGTGCCCACAAACAGGAAGGCGCTTTCGGGCAGGTCGTCGTGCTTGCCCTCGATGATCTCCTTGAAGCCGCGGATGGTCTCCTTGAGGGGCACGTACTTGCCCTCCATGCCGGTGAACTGCTCGGCCACGCTGAAGGGCTGGCTCAGGAAGCGCTGCACCTTGCGGGCGCGGCTGACGATCAGCTTATCCTCATCGGAAAGCTCGTCCATGCCCATGATGGCGATGATATCCTGCAATTCCTTATAGCGCTGCAGGATGCCCTGCACGGAGCGGGCCACCTCATAATGCTCGTGACCCACCACCTCGGGAGACAGGATGCGGCTGGTGGAGCTCAGGGGATCCACGGCGGGATAAATGCCCAGGGAGGCGATGCCGCGATCCAGTACGGTGGTGGCGTCCAGATGGGCAAAGGTGGTGGCGGGGGCGGGGTCGGTCAAGTCGTCCGCCGGCACATACACCGCCTGCACGGAGGTGATGGAGCCCTTCTTTGTGGAGGTGATGCGCTCCTGCAGGGCGCCCATCTCGGTGGCCAGGGTGGGCTGATAGCCCACGGCGCTGGGCATGCGGCCCAGCAGGGCGGATACTTCGCTGCCCGCCTGGGTGAAGCGGAAGATGTTATCGATGAACAGCAGCACATCCTGGTTTTCCCGGTCGCGGAAATACTCCGCCATGGTCAGGCCGGACAGGCCCACGCGCATACGCGCTCCCGGGGGCTCGTTCATCTGGCCGTATACCAGGGCGGTCTTGTTGATAACGCCGCTCTCCTTCATCTCGTTATACAGGTCGTTGCCCTCGCGGGTACGCTCGCCCACGCCCGCGAACACGGACAGGCCGCCGTGCTGCTTGGCCACGTTGTTAATCAGCTCCATGATCAGCACGGTCTTGCCCACGCCCGCGCCGCCGAACAGGCCGATCTTGCCGCCCTTGGCGTAGGGGGCGATCAGATCCACCACCTTGATGCCCGTCTCCAGGATCTCGGTGCTGGTTTCCTGCTCCTCAAAGGAGGGCGCGGCGCGATGGATGGGCCAGCGCTCCACGTCGGTGGGGTCGGGCTGGTCGTCCACGGCCTGGCCCAGCAGGTTAAAGATGCGGCCCAGGCACTTTTCGCCCACGGGCACGGTGATGGGGCCGCCGGTATCAACGGCGTCCAGCCCGCGCACCATGCCGTCTGTGGCGTTCATGGCCACACAGCGGGCCACGTTATCGCCGATATGCTGCGCCACCTCCGCCACGACCTTTTTATCGCCGTTCTGGATCTCGATAGCGTTCAGCAGTTCCGGCAGGTGTCCATCCTCAAAGCGGATGTCCAGCACAGGGCCGATGACCTGGACCACCTTGCCTACGTTATGCTCTGACACGTTCTTGTTCTCCTTTCCAGGATGTTACTCGATGTCCTTCCCCACTGTAAAACAAGCGCTGTTTCGGGGGAATTGTCAAGGGGTACGCCCCTTGACTGCAATCCGCAGCCGCGGCGTGTACGCGGCGAGGAGAAAATTTCAGGAGGCCGCACAGACGACCGGATGAAATTTTCATTCCTTACGGTTTTTCCGCCCGGGAGCCTGGCGTGCAGCGCCAGGCGAGAGGAAAAACCGGAACCGCAAGGGAAAACGCGGTTTTTCCTTGCGATATGATTATTCTTCCGCGCCGGCCACGATCTCGGTGATCTCCTGGGTGATGGCGCCCTGGCGCGCGCGGTTATAGCGCAGCGTCAGCCCGCTGATCATGGCGTCGGCGTTCTTGGTGGCGCTGTCCATGGCCATGCGGCGGGCCGCCACCTCGCTGACATAGGAGTCGCACAAGGCGCTGTACAGGCGGCCTGCCAGAAAATCCGGCACCACCCGCTGCAGCGTTTCGGCGGCCTCCAGCTCATACACGGTATCCACGTTGCGGGGCGTTTCGGGCGCGGGAGGGTCGATGGGCAGCAGCTTCTCGGTCTGCACCTCCTGGCTCATCATGGAGCGGAAGCCCGTGTAGACCAGCCACACGTCGTCATACCGCTCCGCCAAATATCCCTCTGTCACCAGGCGGGAGAGCTGATAGCAGCGGCTGACGGTCAGGTTTTCCACCCGGCTGTATTCCTCGCTGAGCAGCTCCACCCCCACGCGATGGTATTTTTCAATGGCCTTGCGGCCCAGGGGAAGCACGCAGTAATCGACGCCCTCGCTGTGGGCGGCCACCGCCTTGAACACGTTGTTGTTATAACCCCCGGCCAGGCCGCGCTCCCCGGCAATGATGATATACAGCCGACGGCGCAGCGGGCGCTGGGTCAGGTAGGGCACGTTCTGCTCGGTACAATGGAGCACGGCGGCCTCCAGCGCCTCCCGGGAGATGACGCCGTAGGGCTTGCTGTTTTCCATGCGCTCCTTGGCGCGGCGGAGCTTGGAGGTGGCCACCAGCTGCATGGCCTTGGTGATCTGCATGGTGCTTTCCACGCTTTTGATGCGCAGCTTGATGTCCTTCATGGACGATCCGGCCATGGCTTACCCCTCCTTACTTGGTTTTAAGAAAATCGGCGGTATAGGCGGTGAGCGCCGCCTGGAGCCGCTGCTCGGTCTCGGCGGAGAGCTGGCCGGTGGTGCGGATGGCCTCCAGCACGTCGTTATGCTGGGCCGCCATACGCTCGTACAGGCCCTCCTCATACTCCGCCACGTGGCGCACCTCGACCTCCTTCAGGAAATCGTGGGTCACGGCGTAGAAAATGCACACCTGGTTTTCCACCGGGATGGGGTGGCTGCGGTTCTGCTTGAGCACCTCCACGATGCGCGCGCCCTGGGCCAGGCGGGCTTTCGTATCCGCGTCCAGATCGCTGCCGAACTGGGCGAAGGACTGCAGCTCGCGGTACTGGGAATACAGCAGCTTCAGGCTGCCGGCCACCTTCTTCATGGCCTTGATCTGGGCGTTGCCGCCCACGCGGCTGACGGAGATGCCGGGGTTCACGGCGGGCATGATGCCGCTGTGGAACAGCTCGGTTTCCAGGAAGATCTGGCCGTCGGTGATGGAGATGACGTTGGTGGGAATATAGGCGGAAACGTCGCCCGCCTGGGTTTCAATGATGGGCAGAGCGGTGATGGAGCCGCCGCCGTAGGCGGGATCCACCCGGGCCGCCCGCTCCAGCAGACGGGAATGCAGATAGAACACGTCGCCGGGGAAGGCCTCGCGTCCGGGGGGACGGCGGATCAGCAGGGACAGGGCGCGGTAGGCCACCGCGTGCTTGCTCAGATCATCGTAGACGATCAGCACGTCCTTGCCCTGATCCATGAAATATTCACCCATGGCGCAGCCGGAATAGGGGGCGATGTACTGCAGGGGGGCCAGCTCGGACGCCGTGGCGCTCACCACGATGGTGTAATCCATGGCTCCCGCGGCTTCCAGCGTATCCACCAGCTGGGCCACGGTGGAGCGCTTCTGGCCGATGGCCACGTAAATGCAGATCACGTCCTTGCCCTTCTGGTTGATAATCGTATCCAGGGCAATGACGGTTTTGCCGGTCTGGCGGTCGCCGATGATCAGCTCGCGCTGGCCCCGGCCGATGGGGATCATGCTGTCAATGGCCTTGATGCCCGTCTGCAGCGGCACGGAAACGCTCTTGCGCTGGATGATGCCGGGGGCGGGGCGCTCGATGGGGCGCAGCTCCTGGCTGTCGATGGCGCCCTTGCCATCCACCGGCTGGCCCAGGGCGTTGACCACGCGGCCGATCAGCCCTTCGCCCACGGGCACGGAAACCACGCGGCCCGTGCGCTCCACGGTATCGCCCTCCTTGATGCCCTCGTCGCTGCCCAGCATAACGATGGCCACGGAGTTTTCTTCCAGGTTCAGGGCCATGCCGTATTCCCCGTTGGGGAAGCGCACCAGCTCGTTGGCCATGCAGTTATCCAGGCCGCTGGCGCGGGCGATGCCGTCGCCGATCATGATGATGGTGCCGGTGTCGCTCTGGGTGATTTTATTTTCGTAATGCTTGATCTGCTCTTTGATGAGCTTGGAGAGCTCCTCA
>Ga0208297_1001935_pt1 | contig 14702 bp, 15 predicted proteins | sample LMS_cellobiose_e_FD_187367 | JGI IMG/M metagenome (GOLD analysis project Ga0208297, IMG submission 187367) | Rumen-fistulated moose microbial communities from Alaska, USA - LMS_cellobiose_enrichment (SPAdes) (version 2) | ecosystem: Host-associated > Mammals > Digestive system > Stomach > Rumen... | reverse complement strand
TGGCATTACGAACAGCCGGATGATCGAGCTCCTCAACATCTGTCACTCGTTCAATTTTGGAGTAGGACAGCTCCGTACTATAATCGAAGAACCGCGGCAGATGCCGGACATTCACATAGCAGTATTTATCAAATGTAGTTGAGAGTACAGCGCCTCCATACTCACGGAAGAAGCTCTCCATGTCGGTGCCGCCGCCGAAGAAAGACATGCGAAACGGGGTTCTTGTAATGATCATTCTTCGATACCTCTGCTCTTCTTTGCTTCTTTTATTGCATTAAGTAACGCAAGGCCATTCTTCTCATCCGGTTCGAGATAAGCACCTTCAGCCCATTCGTTCCATGCGTTAATTACTATCATCGGAGAGCCTACGTTTTGTGCTTTGCGAATTAGCCGTTTAAAGTATTTGTTGAACTTTTCCGCAGTTGTTCCCAACATAATGATGGAGTTATAGCTTTTACGTGGAGAATTATCCCAGTCACAAAAGGCTCCAAGGAAAACATGCTCGTCAGGAACTTCACGTTTTATAATCTTTTCCCAGATCATGTCGTATGAAGCCTTTGTCATCACGATGCCTTTTCCTCGGTCAAGGAGAAATTTCTTGTTAATGAAATCAACTGTTCTTCCCTTAACAACCCGCTTTACCTTTTCAATGAATCCCTCATCGTGAGTAAATGTGTAATTTGGTTCTCTTGTAACTGTAGCTGAGAATTTACCTCTTTCCTCCGAATCATGTCGGGCTATAGTCTTGACAAAATAGATTCCAGAAAGCCCTTTTTCTCTCGCCCAACCATTCCAGAGATCGATCACATGATCCATGTCCGGAATCGCCCAAGCGTTATAGATAGCATACACCGGCATTCCGTCGATCTTGATATATCTGTCGTCCTTGAAAAAGTCATAGCAATAGTCAAACTGCGCTTTCCAATCAGCATCTGTACCGTATTTTTGCTCCCACACTACGGTATTGTTCTGCCCAAACCATGTCTTTCTCCAGGATTCGTTTGCCCAATAAAGAAAGAAGGGAAGATCCAGAGACGGGTCATCACGAATCATCTCCGTTGGCACATCAAGTAGTTTGCTGCCACAAGAGTAATACTGATAGATTGCGAACCCATCAATCCCATATTCTTTTGCCAGATCCATCTGCCACCTAATATTGTCCCGAACCGACAGATCATAATAATTCTGATTCAATGGGACGCGAGGTTGATTATGCCCTTCAAATAATGGCTTTGCTCGGCGGCACGCCATCCACTCTGTAAACCCCTTTTCCCACCACTCGTTGTTATATTCAGTTTCGTAATACTGCGGCAGGTAAAGTGCTACCACAAGCGGCTCATGGTTACTCATTCTTTGACATCCTTTATCAATTTCATTCTGTAGTCGTCGAATTTTCCAATGACTTTAGCAGGAACACCTGCTGCTACAGTTCCTTCCGGTATATCTCTATTTACAAGACTACCGGCACCGATGATAACGTTATCGCCAATTATGACATCGTAAAGAATTGTAGAATTCGATCCGATGAAAACATTGTCTCCAATGTTTATCTCCCCTTGACGCAGGCGATATTTATGTTCTTTGTCCATATAGTTGAACATCATGCAAGTTATATCGTGATTGATGAAGCTCACATTGCTCGCAACATGAACATTGTTACCAAATGATATAAGGTGTGGTTCCGTACCGAAGTTCCAAGGCTGGAGATATACATGCTCTCCAATATGTTTGAAATAGCCCTTTCTCCTTAGAAAATCAGCTCTCTTGTACCCCCCCCGAACAAATGTCCGCAGGAGAAAGACATATCTGCTTAATCTTCCCATTGTAGCCTCTCCGTTAATTCTTCTCTATCAACTCACAGAAACGGCTCACCGCACCACTGGTTGCGTACTTCTTGCAGCCATACTGGTAAGCCTGTGTACACATTGCATCGTATTGATCAATCGGCATATGAACTGCCTCTCGCAACTTTGCCGCAAACGCCTTGTTATCCCCCGCTTCAACTAGATATCCGCTCTTTCCGTCATCAACTTGTTCAGCGATAGCACCAACATTGAACGCAATCACAGGTCTGCTGTACTTATAAGCATCAATGATGATGCCGGACTGTGAGGCTGTATTGTATGGAACAATCGCCCAATCGCAACTGATAAACGCTTCCCGCATCTGTTCATCAGAAACATATCCATTATTAAGGTGAACATTACTCTCCTTGCTCAGTTCCTCAACCACAGCTTCCATCTGCGGATCAACACGCCCAACAACATCAAAGGTTATTTCCGGGCAAAGACGGACGATTTCCAGCAGATTATCAGCACCCTTATACGGATTGATGCGACCGAAAAAGAGAACATGATCGCTGTGGACAGGTTCCGTAAATCCCGGATACCGCCTCCACAGTTCAAGGTATTTCACGCGGTTCGGCTCAACCTTGTACTGATCGATCATGTCTTGCACATACTTCTGATTTCTCAGAACGATAGTGTCCGCCGTCTTACAGATCACCTTGTTCATGAGGTCAACGCCCTTAACTTGGCTGTCCCCCTCATGTGGAATTACCTCATGGATTACCTGATATTTTTGTACCTTCTTTCCCAACGCCAGCATGATAGCCACATTCCAAACGTGGAGAGACTCAAAATAGATTGCATCAAACTTTTCTTTCTTGATTCTGCGGATAATGGAATTCAGGGTGTGGAGATCCAGCGTCTTCTTCTCGATACCTGGTCTCTTGGGGCAGTCCACAAGCCAAGTATGATCAGAAATTTTTAGTGATACCTTCGGCGTTTTTATTGCCATCAGGTATGCATCCACGTCATTATTTCCGATAAGTTCCTCGTAGATCCCAAACAGTGTATCTTGGTGATCGGCATTATCTGAAAATGTCACAAGTAAGATTTTCATACCGATCCCTCCACATAATCGCCTTTCATATATACTTCTTCATTCCGTCTTTTCTATTTACGTTGGTTTCAGGAAACCCCAACACATTACGGTTTAACCACACACGCCACATTTCTTCTTGCCAAGCTCCACCGACGGTCGACTCATAATCCATCTCTTTTTGCCAAAAACTATCGCTGGAAACTGCACCTTTTTTCGGTGAAAATTGCACCCTGCTTGACCCATTTCTTATTGCCTGATTCCACTAAAGTTGCAGTTAGTTTCATCATATGTGTGCTTGAGCTAAGGTCTTCTTGCCTAATACCACTAAAAGTACATCACTTTCGCTCTATACATTTTCTTGTATATTTCGGTCGTTTATGCACATTTAACTGTGTCTTATACATCATTTTCTGTATATTCATTCGTCATGGCCGTCGTTTGGGAGGGGTCAACGCCCTCGGTGCTCTCAGGCAAGAAGAGAATCAACCCTTTCTTCGCGAGATTTACACTATATATTGTGGTTTTATTCAGTGTTTATACATATATCTTGTGGTTTTTATGCTTTCTTCGAGAGATGCTCATACCTTCTCTGACGCCCTTCTGTGTGAGATAAATTGCCCATAAAAATGCAAAAAAGCCCGTATTTCTGGGCTTTCTCGGCACTTTTCCCTGTTCTGCCCTTAGTGCTATCAGGCAATAAGAGATGGTTATTGCATCGCATTTTTATTCAGCTTGTGGCCGGATGAGGATTTTGGCTCTCTCGACCACAATATGTTGTGGTTTATGGGTTTTCACGGCGCTCCTGTAGCCCATATCCGGGGTAAAAGTGTGAACTTTTCTTCGGAAGATGGGGATGGTATGTCAAAGCCCGGAAAACAAAAAAAGACCGCTCCTCCCGGACGTTAATCCGAAAAGAACGGTCTGTAGAGTGCGTATTCGGTTGTTATTGGTGCGCTGTTGCCGCTTATAGCCGCCCTATCCCCGTCACAGGTGTTGACGTTTCAAAGGGGCAGCTTTGGTTTCGCCATATCTATCCCCGGCAGTAGTTTAATTGACACATATTATAATAGGAAGAAACAGCCCGTGAACCAGCCCGTTTCAGGTGCTCACACTGCCCTTCCTATCCCCGTCACAAGTCTTATTCCTGCGGATAGTGTGGATGTCTTAATCCCCGTCACAGGTCTTATTGTTCTTCCGCTGGGAGAGCGATATACAAATCCGTAAGGAACTGATAGAAGCCCACGGGCCTGGTCTTGATATACTTCATCCCGTCGAAGTCGGCCATCAGCTGATCAACGGCATCGTTGAAACCGGCCATCAGCTCGTCGTCATACTTGCGCCCGCTGCCCTTGTACCAGTCCCGCGCTGCGTTCAGGAGGGCGGCCAGTCTCGGCGCGTCTATCTCTGTTTCGATGGGTTCGCCCTTCCCGGCCTTCAGCCTTATCACCCGCGGATTGATTATCTCCCCCAGCTCCGCCTTGGTGACATGCTCGGATATATACCGTGTGGTCATCAGCGCGATCACCGCTTCAAACGGCTCCAAGCCGTATTTGGTCATGGTTGGCGTGTCATGATTTGCGTCCATAATGTGCGCCTCCTTTTCACGGGACAGGATAAACCAGGGATGTAGACATAGCAATAGGGAAAACGAGGATTTAACAAAAAAAGAGGCCCACCCTGCCACTATTCCGCCGACAGGGTGTATGTCATTAGAACAGCCGCAAGGTGGGCCAGGGTTTTACTTCTTAACGTATCTTTGATTTTTGCTCTGTGGCTTATCTGGAATAGTCATCATGAGCAAGCCTTCTTCAAGCAGGGGCTTCAGATAATGAACTGCAAAATGCTTACGATTCGCAAGCCCCATGAACTCCATCATTTCCTGACGGCTGCGCGGAACAGAGCAATACTCAATCAACTTGTCCCTATCATGGGTGGTATCTTGTGTGGTATCATGAGTGGCGACCACCCATGATGCATCGTCCTTGCCCCAGTTCTTATTCTTCAGCATAGCATACAGCATGAACTCTGACTGCCGATATTCCGGATCGGGCAGACCCGCCTCAGCCATATCGGCGAACACGCGATCAACACCTTCACCGAATTCCTTCACGTAATCATACTCAATCAGCAGATCGACAATCTTCGGATTTCGTGAAAAATGGAACTCTCGGATATTGTTCACGCGAACGAGCCCGGGGAGAATTCCGGGGCTCTCAACGACAAAATGGTCATCGAACATTTTTATCTGAATGTCCGTCCCGCCGATGCTGTAATCACGATGAGCAACAGCGTTGACAATCAGTTCTGTCCAACAGAACTCTGGAAATTCTGGAATGGTGTGGAATTTCCCATCCAGTCCCAGTTTTGTGTATTCCCTGATTTGCGTCTTTACGAAGGCAGTAGCTTCTCTCACCTGATCCAGCAAACGACCAGAGAACTTGACATCTTTGACCACATTCATGCGGTCACCTACTTCGGCGGTTTTCCCTTCATACCGGACAAAGCGTACCCGCGCCCGCGGGAAGAATCGCTGCGGATTTTTTCCGAAAAGCAGGATCGCAGCACCGCTGAAGAGTTCTTCATCACCCTTCATTGTGATGAAGTCATGGTTATGGCGAAGATAGTATCCCGCATCGCCCTTGTCGTATCCGATTTTTTTGCAATATTCATCAACAAAGCCGAGATCAATATCTTCGATAGTGGCGCCGGCAACAGGCTGATCCTCAAAATACTTAACGCCCTTCGCATAAACCAGCTGCAGTCTCTGCTCGAAATTCAGCTTCTTGCTCTTGTCGCCCACACGGAGGTAAACATCATCTGCCTGATTTGCAACCACCTTGTTGCTAACATGCACGTGCATCCGAAGGATATGATTCGGTTTACCCTTGTAGTCAACCACGTCCATGGTTTTTAGGTCAACCTGCACGCTGGGGATGCAAAAGTCGAATGGTACTCTCAGTAGTTCATTAAGGTTCTTTTCGTGATCATCTATCCCTGTAATCTTCCCATCGTCCTCGATGCCGATAGCAAGATAGCCACCATCGGCATTTGCCATAGCCACAACGGGGACTGCAAGGTCAACAGCCTTTATACGGAGGCATCGGGGAGATGAGCAGTCAACTCCTCCACCGCTTTCTGCCGCCTTCTATATTTTTTTATTCTTTCCGCCTCGGAAGAGAGGGTGTCCAAGCCGTACACAGACTTGTGGGGGAGATACCCCTGGACGGATGTGTAGGACAGGCCCAAGCTCTCTTGTATCTCTTTCATACTCTTTCCTTCCGCCCTCAGTCGGCGGATGTGATCAGCCGTTGACGAGGAAAAGTATGTCGTGTGGTCCCGCTCCCCAGCGGTGATCAGCAGCTTCCGCAGCTTCGCCGGACTCATCTCTACCTCTTCAGCGATTGCTTTTAACTCGGGATTCTCTTCACTTGCCCACAGCCCAACCACCTCGTCGAGGAGGATGTTCATGAGTCGCTGCGACTCGGCGGCGTGCTCCGGGTGTTTTTGTTTTCTGCCCATATTTATTCTTCCTCTCTGGCAGCTCTTTTCCTTCCTCTTCTCTGGCAGCTCTTTTCCTTCCTCTTCTCCGGCAGCTCTTTTCCGTTACAATCCGATTTCATTATAAACACAGGCGCGGTCGTGGTCAAGGATGGGTAGATAATAACCGTTACAATCCGATTTTATAGAGTGAAAAGAAAGCCGGAAGTAGGCGCGCCGATTGCCCTCCCGGCATTTCTCTCGCATCCGGCTTTTTTTATCGTATCCGGCATTATAGTTTTGAAGTTGACGGGGTGTGGATAATACACCATGTTCGGGAGCAGCCGTTGTTTTATGCGCAAAACCCGGAAAATTCGCTGACATTTTCCGCCGAATTTTGGGAGATTAGGGACAATACAAGTATGAGTTTCGTTGTACACAGCTCAGGGTGTTTATCAGATTTCAATCGTCTCTTCGTAGCACCAGTTTATAAAGCCCATACCCCATCAGAGCTCCGAGGGTGTTATGCAATAAATCTGATGTATCGAACCATCCCAGGTGTGTTATCAGCTGCGTCGCTTCAATCGCGAGGCTTGCGGCAAAACCAAGCAGCAGCACTTTCCACCAGCGATCAATCTGCGCCATGACGCCTGGAACGAGATAACCGAGAGGTATGAACAGAAGAACATTCAGACCAACACTCGTAAATTGTCCCTTATACCATCCAAGATGCTTTAATGCCTCTGCCCATCCTCCAGCTTTCCAGCCTTGGATTATGGAGTGGATTGCAAACTGGTAGGTTCGAATCGGATTCAGTCCAATGTGCGTTTCATTGTCGAAGCTTCTCGTTCCGAGCGTTATGACCAGGACAGCGATAATATAACAGGCCAAAAATAGGAGCTTTACATACTTTTCAGCCTTCTCCGTTATCGACCCTTTCTTCCGTAGCCCCTGTGTAAATCGTAGTATTACGAGGATGGCTGCGATAACGGCAGCTGTCAGAATAAATCTCAATACCTGACTTTCCCTTCCGCCACAGCCTTCAGATGCTCGCCATAAGGGCTCTTTCCATACAAGGCTGCGCTCTCTTTCAGCTTCTCCTTGTCAATAAAACCGTTTATGTAAGCAATCTCCTCCGGTGCAGAGATCACTATGCCCTGTCGTCCTTGAATCGTTTCCACAAAATTCGCCGCCTGGAGGAGACTGCCCATCGTCCCGGTATCAAGCCAGGCAAAGCCTCTGCCCAGAAGCTGAACATCCAGCAGGCCATCTTGTAAGTACATCTCGTTGAGAGTTGTAATCTCAAGCTCACCTCTTGTACTCGGTTGAACTTTATTTGCTCTCTCGCTCACACCGGCCGGATAAAAGTACAACCCGGTGACCGCATAATTGCTCTTCGGTTCCTTAGGCTTTTCTTCAATGCTGGTTGCTTTCCCATTTTCATCAAATGCGACCACACCGAACCGCTCCGGGTCGGGAACGTAATAGCCAAACACGGTTGCCCTGCCGTTCTCTTCGGCGTCAGCCACCGCTCTCTTCAACAGCGTCCTGAACCCATTGCCGTAGAAGATGTTATCGCCGAGAACCATTGCTCCCGGACCACCTGCAAGGAACTCTTCACCAAGGATGAACGCCTGCGCAAGGCCGTCCGGACTTGGCTGCACACAGTAGGATAAACTGATGCCGAACTGAGATCCATCGCCGAGAAGGTCCTTAAACCTCGGTGTGTCTGTAGGCGTGCTGATGATCAGGATATCTTTAATCCCAGCAAGCATAAGCGTTGACAGCGGATAGTAGATCATCGGTTTATCATAGATTGGAAGCAGTTGCTTCGAGGTTACTTTTGTAAGCGGGTACAATCTCGTCCCGCTGCCACCGGCAAGAACAATACCTTTCATGTTTTTATCCCTTTCCACGGCCCCGTGAGCCGTTATTCTGTCTTCCACAGCGTCAGCTGTCTCTATTCTGCCGTGGAGAAGGAAACATATTCAGAACTTAAACGTGTTTTTCAGCCCCAGCCATTTCTGATCTTTATCAGACAGTATCAGCGGACTGCCGTCCTTGAGCTTATACCCGCTGGCATCCGCGCTCCCCGGATATATTCCCTCAACTTCCGGCCACTCGATGCCAATCTCCGGATCGTTCCAGGCGAGGCCGCCTTCATCGTTGGGATGATAGAAGTCATCGCATTTATAACAGAATTCGGCTTCATCGCTCAGCACCAGGAATCCGTGAGCAAAACCGCGGGGAATCAGGTACTGTTTCTTATTGTCTGCCGTAAGAATCTCCCCATGGTATTTCCCATAAGTGGGGGATCCCATACGCAAATCTACAGCGACGTCATAAACGGTTCCTTTGATGACTCGAACCAATTTTGTCTGAGGGAAGCTCTTCTGGAAATGAAGCCCGCGCAGTACACCTTTTGTACTCATGGACTGGTTGTCCTGAACAAAGCTGATGTAAAGCCCCGCTTCATACATGTCCTTCTGGCTGAAGATTTCCATGAAGTAGCCCCTGCTGTCCCCATGTACAGTTGACTCAATTGTACAAAGCCCCGAAATGCCGTCGAGGTCATATGTTACCTTTATCTGTCCCATATCACAGCCCAGCCTCCTTTATGTAGCGTCCTACTGCGTCTTTCCAGTCCGGCAGCGGCGTGAAACCACTCTCTACCAGCTTAGATTTATCAAGTCGGGAATTAAACGGACGCGCCGCAACAGAAAGTCCGTACTCTGCCGTTGTAACCCGCTCAACTTTCACATTCATCCCTGCAGCACGGTAGGCTTCTTCTGCCAAGTCCGCCCAGCTTATGAACCCTCCCGGCGACGATTCGCTGTTTGTGGCATGGTAGTATCCGTACTTGTCAGTCTCTACCATATCAACGAGCAGCCGGGCAAGGTCAGCCGTATACGTCGGTGTTCCAATCTGGTCGTTGACCACGCGGACAGTATCATGAGTTTTTCCGACGTTGATCATCGTTTTAATGAAGTTCTTACCATTAAGACCAAATACCCAGGCGATACGGACGATGAAATACTTGTTCAGCGTACCAATGACCGCCAGCTCTCCGGCAAGTTTACTGCTCCCATAGACGTTGAGGGGGTTGTAGCACTTATCATCTGGCTCCCATGGGCGTTCCCCCTGGCCATCGAAAACGTAATCCGTGCTGATATAAACCATTTTCGCATCGACTGCTTTCGCCGCTTCTGCGATATATCGCGTTCCATCCGCATTGATCGCGTTTACCTTTTCCCGGTTTTCCGGGGCCTCAGCTCCGTCCACATTTGTCCATGCAGCACAGTGGATAATAACGTCTGGATGCTCACGCTCCACCGTCTCTTTCACAGCTGCCTTGCTCGTTATATCCAGCTGCACATAGGGGACTGTTGTTTCCACAGTCGGCAAAACATCCGATCCAACTCCATCATGGCCGCGCTTCTTTAATTCAAGAATCGTGTCATGCCCGAGCTGTCCTCCAACTCCTGTTACGAATACCTTCATATCATCACCTGCTCTGCCACCGCTGCCGATGACATCATGGTTCCTTCTGACCAGCTCATGAACAACATCATGCCCAAGCTGGCCTGTTACTCCTGTTACGAAAACCTTTATAACTATACCCTGCCGTGGACCGGCTCCTTATACATGCTTTCCACACCGTTGTTACATCAATAATCTATCAGGTGGTGTGGTTACCTGCTGTGATAGGGTTTATCTATTCCCATACATCTTGGCGTAGTAGTTCTGATACTCTCCACTGATGATCTCTTCCCACCAGTCACGGTGTTCAAGATACCACTTGATGGTCTTCTTAATACCATCCTCGAACTTCGTTTCCGGCAGCCAACCAAGTTCCTCATGAATCTTGGTTGGATCGATAGCGTAACGCATATCATGTCCCTTACGATCCGTCACATGGGTAATCAGGCTCTCTGGTTTTCCAAGCTCATGACAAATCAGTTTCACAATATCAATGTTCCGCATCTCGTTGTGGCCACCAACATTGTAGACTTCACCGACTCTCCCTTTGTGGATGATGAGATCGATTGCCCGGCAGTGGTCTTCAACATAGAGCCAGTCTCGCACGTTCAGCCCTTCGCCATAAACCGGCAGAGGCTTGTCGTTCAGACAGTTAGCGATCATCAGCGGAATCAGCTTCTCCGGGAAGTGATACGGACCATAGTTGTTACTGCAGCGGCTGATAGTGATCGGCAAACCAAAAGTCCGATTGTAAGCTTGGACAAGGAGATCCGCTCCGGCCTTTGATGAACTATATGGGGAGCTTGTATGTATCGGAGTCTTCTCTGTAAAGAACAAGTCCGGCCGATCCAGGGGTAAATCACCATAGACCTCGTCAGTGCTCACCTGATGATACCGTTCAATTCCATACTTCCGGCAAGCATCCATGAGCACACTTGTGCCGATGATGTTTGTCTGAAGGAAGATAGATGGATCTTCGATAGAGCGGTCGACATGGCTTTCCGCTGCGAAATTGACTACAATGTCCGGCTTCTCTTCCTCGAATAGCTGATACACACCCTCTCGGTCACAGATGTCAAGCTTCACAAACCGGAAGTTGGGATTATCCATAATATCTTTCAGCGTGGACAGATTCCCGGCGTAGGTCAGCTTATCCAAGCAGACAATCCTGTAATCCGGATGCACGGACAGCATATGGAAGATAAAGTTTGAGCCTATGAACCCGGCCCCTCCGGTTACGATGATGGTCATGGTGTCCTCCCTGTTTTATGCATTAATTTGTAAACCTTGATTTGCAATATGTTCTGTAAGAGCCGCTTGAAGTTCTGAGAACTCATCATAGAAGCGAAATCCTACGCCAATCTCAACCGCTTCCTCAATCACATTATTCGCGTTATCAAAAACTACGTACGACTTCTCTACCTGTGATTGCTTCAGTGTGTTACTCAAGGCGAAGCTGAGCAAGTGTCCATTGACATCCTTTTTACAGAAAGCAACGTATCTGTTTCCATCTTCTGAGATTTCAACGTTTTCAAGTTTCATGTCATTCCCTCTTTAATCACAATATTTACTGGGAGTCAGGAATTGAATATCCATGTGACTCTCCAATAGTTTTAGTTCCTTTCGAATCAATACATTTTTCTGCATTTTAACGCTGATGCTTGTTCCAAGTGCAAGTCGGGGATCATAATAGTTATCTTCTGCCGATGCACTATAACCATCAAGCCCTGCAACTGCAATTTCTTTCACGCCAATTGCTGTAAGCAGTCGGATTACCATAAGTGCGGGGTTGTCAGCAACCAGATCCTCCGTCCCCAGATAGGAAGCGTAATTGATTCGCAAAGCGTCTGTTTCCTGACCAATGTTACTTGAAACAATCAATTTGCATCCGTCAGGCACCACAAGACCTTTCAGTCTTTTCTCACTGGCGCAAAACAAATAGTTACATCTGAAGTTTTTGCCTACAGCATTGATAGCAATAACCACGGGTTGATGTTCATTAATATATTCTTGTATCACACCTTCACGCTCGACCAACGATTTGCCTGGAGCTAGAATCAATACTTTCCGATCAGCAACACCATTTTTCAGATCAGCAAGCACCTTACTGTCATCAACATTTTTCTTTTGGAAAGCCTGGTAATATTCTTCAGCCAAGTCGGCAGAATAATGGTTCTTGACATCTGCCGGGAGTGATGATAACAGCTGTCTCATGGATTTATTGCTCAATGTGTTCTTATCCGCGAAATACCCTGCGTAGTTGGGATGGCAGTTATACTGCGCGGAAAGATAAAACGGCAACGAGTAACCCCAGTAATGCTCAGCAAAGATAGGCTTCAGATGCTCATCCATGATGTCCAAAAAGGCATCAATGGTATAGGATTTGTCGTAATTTCTATTCAAGTAGGAAGCAAACAACTCCATGTTTAGGTTCCCGGCACCTCGACCCATACCGTAAACACTCGCATCCAGCATGATGTCATGTGTTAGCCTTTGCTCGACCATATATTTTGCGTTTCCGTAAGCTTGCTGGAGGTTATTATGAGCGTGATAGCCGAGGATAATCCCATCCTTCAAATTGTGGTCGGCAAGGAAAAGAATCCTCTGGAAGTCTTCTATTTCAATAACACCAAAGCTGTCCACGATGTAGAAGCATGCCGGTGATAGTTCATTCACCTTCCGGATGATGTCCACAAATTCCACATCTGTGTAATTGAGCGATGCCATAGGTTGAACAAACACTGTGTAGCCCTTTGTCATCAGTTCTTTGCAGAAGTCAAGAGCTCCATCCTTATCCTTCTTATGAAAGCAGACACGAATAATCGGCGAATCTGCCTCTGCCAGTGGAATGTGTGTAATGTCAAACTGACCGTAATCTATCATCACGGCAAATTGCTGCTTTCCATTCCCCTGCGGCAAGACACGACGAATTGCGCCAAATGTCTTATATTGCGTGGAATCCTCGTTACCACCCTTCTTTTCAGATAGGTAACCACATTCCATGTATTCAACGCCAGAAAGGACAAGCTTTTCCAGTATACTCTGGATTGTTGAGAATCCGAACTCCCAGTTGTTAATATATCCACCATCGCGCAAGGTGCAGTCTAGAAGGTTTATTTTATTCATACTCTTCCTCTCTCAGTTTTGCGCTTCAAGCCAACGATCTCCGGGATAATCATTTGAATGATCGTTACGGTGATGTAAGAAACGGCAAGCGCAACTGCTGTAATTATTATGATGAAAACAGGCCGATCAAAGCTGAAACCCATCCTGGACACGATACTGCGTCCCAATTCCACGATTGGCTTATGCACCAAGAAGATTCCCAGTGTTTTATGCCCCACGCGCTGCAGCCATCTGGTATGCTTCCCTGCAATCAAGCAGGATAAAGCCAGGACCATAGCAGAGCCAACCAGCGCACAAAGGAAGAATACAAGTACATTCCCATACTCCGCGTTAGCCATCAAAACATAGCCCACAGAGGAGCCGCTGAATCGCGCAAAAATAACGAAAAGTGCTGCGCTGATGATCAAAGATGCAATCTGATACCTGACATTTGATAGTTTCGCTATGCCAGTTCTTGCTATCATACCTACAAGCATGAACGCAGCTGCGATAAAAGCGATATCAAATCCCCACGGATCGCCATAAACTGGATGATGCGGGCATATGAACCCAATTATTGATGTAACCACAATGCCAATTAGAATCCCAATCCACTGCTTCTTTAATCTGCGTGCAATCTGCAAAACAACCTCGCAAATCATAAAAGCCAAAAACATGACGGGTAAGAACCAAAGGGATGTTAGCGATTCCGCTGCAATCAATGTTTCCCGCGTTCCATACAAGATCAACGCCGTATGCCTGAAGGAGAATGCCGCATAAATCAAGCCCCAAAGGATGTACGGAAGAAGTAATCCTTTCGCCTTTTTGATAATCAGTTGAATCCACGAGTTTTTGTTGTACTCAGTACGCACTTTGAGGAGCATTCCGGACAGGAGAAAGAACAACGGCATGTGAAAGGCATAAATCGCCTTTTTCACGGCTGTATCCGAAGAAACCACATGACCGACAATCACCAGAATAATTCCTATAGCTTTCGCCAAATCAAGATATTCAATTCTGGCATTCGATCTCTGTAAAGATGCTCCCCGCATTGTTTTTCCCCTCGTTATTGTTTCGCTTCCACCTTATCGGTTTTCTCTCCCAGTTTCTTCCTGATTTCCGTTGTGGAAATACCCTGCGTATAGGGAATATAAATCGTGTCGCAGCCAACCGTTTTCAGCTCTGCCTCGATCTTGTCCCAAACTTCTGTGCCTTTCCAGTCATCGCCGATAAAAGCAACATCAAAATGATACTTATTCCATGCTTCCATTTTGCTCCTGGTTTCATTGGGAACAACTTCATCAACATAACGACATCCAGCAACAATGGCTGCACGGTCTTCATAAGAGATCACCGTGGGCCGATTCTTGCAGTGCATAACCCACTCATCTGTGTGCACAGCAACGATCAGGTGATCACAATACTCTTTCGCCTGCCTGAACAGATTAAGATGCCCAATATGAAACATATCGAATGTTCCGACGGTAAACCCTACTTTATACTTTGCCATTGTCTTGCTCCCTTCAATCTATAATCTCATCCACTCCGGGATGTATTTTGCTTGGTTCTGCTTATCCTTCAAAAACTCAAGTACCTGCTCTGTATACTTTCCGAAGAATGGACCGCTTGTGAATGTCAATGAATATTTGAGCCATGTGCTAGCGAATATTAGAGCCAGTTTTGCTAGTGAATACTTAAACCAGATTACAGGTTTGTGCTACTGAATATCAGAGCCACCCTTGGTTGCCAGTAGC
>Ga0208297_1001934_pt1 | contig 14703 bp, 9 predicted proteins | sample LMS_cellobiose_e_FD_187367 | JGI IMG/M metagenome (GOLD analysis project Ga0208297, IMG submission 187367) | Rumen-fistulated moose microbial communities from Alaska, USA - LMS_cellobiose_enrichment (SPAdes) (version 2) | ecosystem: Host-associated > Mammals > Digestive system > Stomach > Rumen... | reverse complement strand
CAGTTCCCCGGGTTAGCTCTCCTAAGAGTACCAGGTCTTCAACCTGGTGGGTTCCCCCATTCGGACATCCGCGGATCAATTCGTGTTTGCCGATCCCCGCGGCTTTTCGCAGCTTACCACGTCCTTCATCGCCTATAGAAGCCAAGGCATCCACCGTTCGCTCTTTGTTTCTTCGTCTTGATGAATCATGCTCCAGATTAAAATGACTTCTCATCCTATTCTTGCATGCCTTCTTTGAAATTGTAGTCCCTTAATTGATCGGAAAAACTCTTTTCAATTAACAAACTATCTATTGCTTTCAGTTTTTTTACCTCGTTTTCTCTCTCCAATAAGTCAATGAACTTTCCGTGTCGGCCTTGTTGAACCCTTGCCGTTGGACTAGGTTCTTCCGAAACGGGCTGCAAAGGTAAGCAGTTTTTTTTTAAAACAAAATTTTTTTCAAAAAAATTTACTCAGAAAAGAGAAAAATCAGGTTTTTTATGACCTCGACCGCCTTTTCCATGCTTTCGACCGGCACAAATTCGAGTTTTCCGTGGAAATTGTGCCCGCCGGCGAAGAGATTCGGACAGGGCAGGCCCATGAAGGAAAGACGCGCCCCGTCGGTTCCGCCGCGGATGGGCTGGATCTTCGGCTTGACGCCGGCCATCTCCATGGCCCGGACGGCCCGCTCGATGATCTGGTAGTGCGGCTCGACCTGTTCGCGCATGTTGTAGTACTGGTCGCGCAGCTCCAGGGTCACGATGTCGCCGTACTTCTTATTAATAAAGGTAACGACTTCGCGCAGGAGTTCCTTCTTCTGCTCGAAGCGCGCCATGTCGTGGTCGCGGATGATGTAGCTCATCGTGGCTTCTTCGACCGTTCCGCTAAATCCGGTCAGGTGGAAGAACCCCTCATAACCCTCGGTGAACTGGGGCCGCTGCTCCACGGGCAGCATCCCGGCGAGTTCCATGCCGACGAGCATGGCGTTGACCATCTTGCCTTTCGCGCTCCCGGGATGGATGTTGCAACCCTGGATGCGGATCTTCGCGCCGGCGGCGTTGAAGTTCTCGTACTCCAGCTCGCCGACCGCACCGCCGTCCATCGTATAGGCGTAGTCCGCGCCAAAGCGCTTCACGTCGAAGAAATCCACGCCGCAGCCAATCTCCTCGTCGGGCGTGAAGCCGATCTTGATGGTACCGTGCTTGACTTCCGGATGCGTGAGCAGGTACTCGGCCGCAGTCAGGATCTCGGCCACGCCGGCCTTGTCGTCGGCGCCGAGCAGCGTCGTGCCGTCGGTCGTGATGAGGGTCTGCCCCTTGTAGTCGAGCAGTTCGGGGAATTCGCTCACCCGCAGGGCCAGGCCCGGCACGCCTTTCAGGGGAATGTCGCTGCCGTCGTAGTTGCGGATGAACTGCGGCTTGATGTCGCGGCCCGACGCGTCGGGCGAGGTATCCACATGGGCGATGAAGCCCAGGGCAGGCACTTCGTGATCGAGATTGGACGGGATGGTGCCCATCACGTAGCCATATTCGTCGATCGAGGCGTCGGCGATGCCCATCTGCTTCATTTCTTCGACCAGCTGGCGCAGGAGCACCAGTTCCTGGAGATTGGAGGGATGCGTCGTACTGTTCTCGTCGGACGTGGTCTCGTACGAGACGTAGCGCAGGAATTTATCGGTTACACTTTCCATATTCTAATTCTTTTCTACTTTCAACGAGGCGCGGATCATGTAGAGGATGATCAGCACGAAGGGGATGATGGCGATGGCTTCGCCGTAGGTGGCGTTCCACTCGGTGAGGAACCAGTCAACCTTGGCGAATTTCAGGATGGCGCTGACCACGCCCATCAGGGCGCCGCCGGCAATGAAGCCCGAGGCGATGAGCGTACCCTTTTCCTGACGGGCCGCATTGACCGCCTTGTCCTTGCTGCGCGTGCTCACGAACCAGGAGATGGCACCGCCCACCAGCAGGGGCAGGTTCAGGTCGATGGGGATGAACATACCCAGGCAGAAGGCCAGGGCCGGCACCTTGAACACGGTCAGGAGAATGGCGATGACGGCGCCGATGCCGTACATCAGCCAGGGCGCGCTGCCGCCTTCCATCATCGGCCGGATGACGGCGGCCATGGCATTGGCCTGCGGCGCCACGAGCGCGTCGTCGCCCACAAAGCCGTAGGTCTTGTTGAGCAGGATCACCACGCCGGCCACGGTGGCAGCCGCTACCAGCACGCCCAGGAACTTCCAGGTCTCCTGCTTGGCGGGCGTCGTGCCGATCCAGTAACCGATCTTCAGGTCGGTGATGAAGCCGCCGGCCGTCGAGAGCGCCGTGCAGACCACGCCGCCGATCAGCAGCGAAGCCACCATGCCCGAATCGCCCTTGAGGCCGCAGGCCACCAGCACCAGCGCCGTGATGATGAGCGTCATAATGGTCATGCCACTCACCGGGTTCGTACCCACGATGGCGATGGCGTTGGCCGCCACCGTCGTAAAGAGGAAGGAGATGACCGCCACGATGAGCAGGCCCACCAGCGCCTGCCACACATTGTTCACCACGCCGCCCAGGGCGAAGAAGGCGAACACGGCCAGCAGCGCGATCACGATGCCGAAGACCACGGTCTTCATCGGGATATCCTGCTGGGTGCGCTCCACCTTTTCAGCCGGCGCGGAAGAACCTTTCTTGCCGAACTCCCGTACCGCCATGCCGACGGCGTCCTTGATGACCTTCGACTGCTTGATGATGCCGATGATGCCGGCCGTCGCAATGCCGCCGATGCCGATCTGGCGCGCATAGGTGCGGAAGATCTCGTCGGCCGACATCTGGGAGATGGCATCGGAGAAACTCATCCCGAGCACATCCACGCCGCCGCAGAAGGCGCCCATCAGCGGAATGGCCACCAGCCAGACCAGCAGCGAGCCGCAGCAGATGACGAAGGCATATTTGAGACCGATGATGTATCCCAGGCCCAGCACAGCCGCACCGGTATTGATCTTGAGCACCAGTTTGGCCTTGTCGGCCACGACCTGGCCCCAGTGCATGACCGTGGTCGAGAGCGTTTCCGCCCACGCGCCGAAGGTCGAGACCACGAAGTCGTAGATACCGCCGATCAGGCCGGCCGTCAGCAGCGTCTTGAGGCTCTTTCCGCCGCTCTCGCCGCTGACCAGCACCTGCGTGGTGGCCGTCGCTTCCGGGAAAGGATACTCGCCGTGCTGCTCCTTCACGAAATATTTCCGGAACGGGATCAGGAACAGGATGCCCAGCACGCCGCCCAGCAGCGAACTGAGGAACATCTGCACGAAATTGACATCCAGACCGAGGATATAGATGGCCGGCAGCGTAAACACCGCGCCCGCCACGATGACGCCCGAGCAGGCACCGATGGACTGGATGATGACATTCTGCCCCAGCGCCCCTTTCTTCTTGAAGGCGCTCGACAGGCCGACGGCCAGGATGGCGATCGGGATGGCGGCCTCGAACACCTGGCCCACCTTCAGGCCCAGGTACGCGGCGGCAGCCGAGAAGATGATGGTCATGACCAGGCCCAGCGTGACCGACCAGGCCGTGATCTCGGGGTAAGACTTTTCGGGCTTGAGCAGCGGCTCGTACTTCTCGCCCGGCGCCAGCTTCCGGTAGGCGTTCTCCGGCAGCGAAGCGGGTTTGTTCTCTTCTTCCATATCAAACTTTTTTCAGATTATTTCGCTTGTCTGTCCAGATGCTGCTGCCAGGCCCAGGCGGAGCGCAGCGTCTCCTCGAGTGTCTTCTCGGCCTTCCAGCCCAGCTCTTCATTGGCGTAGGTCGGATCAGCCCACACGGCCTCGATGTCGCCGGCCCGGCGGCCGACAATCTTATAGTTGAGCTTCAAATGGTTGACCTGCTCGAAGGTCTTGACTACCTCCAGCGTGGACACGCCCCGGCCGGTGCCGACGTTGAAAAACTCGAAACGCTGTTTCATCTTCCCGCCGGTCATCCGGTCCACGGCCACCACATGCGCCTTGGCCAGGTCCACCACGTTGATATAGTCGCGGATGCAGGAACCGTCGGGCGTGTTGTAATCGTCGCCGAAGACGCTCAGCATCGGACGGATGCCCGCAGCGGTCTGGGTCACGAAGGGAATGAGGTTGTTGGGCACGCCGCGCGGCAGTTCGCCGATCTCGGCGCTCGGATGCGCCCCGATGGGGTTGAAATAGCGCAGGGCGATGCTCCGGATCTCGGGATAGGCCGCCACGGAGTCGCGGATGATGTCCTCGCAGATGTGCTTCGTATTGCCGTAGGGCGAGGTCGCTTCGCGGCGCGGCGTCTGTTCGCTTACCGGCAGTTTCTCCGCCTGCCCATAGACGGTGCACGAGGAGGAGAACACCAGGTTCGGCACCTGGAACTCCCGCATCAGGGTCAGGATGTTCATCAGCGAGTCGAGGTTGTTGCGGTAGTACAGCAGCGGCTTCTCTACGCTCTCCCCCACAGCCTTGCTGGCCGCGAAATGGATCACCGCGTCGAACTTGTACTGCCGGAAGATGCGCCGCAAGCGCGCCAGGTCGCGACAGTCCACCTTATGGAAAGACACTTTCCGGCCCGTGATTTTCTGGATTCCTTTCAGAACAAAGCGCTCCGAATTGGAAAGGTTGTCCACGATCATCACCTCGTAGCCCGCCTCCAGCAGTTCCACGGTGGTGTGGGAGCCGATATAACCCGTACCCCCCGTTACCAAAACGTATTTTGACATAAATGCTTCTGTTTATATTTGAGGTAAAATTAAGGAAAAACTTGCGGTTCGGCAACATATTTGCTATGTTTGTTGCAACACCAACCTTAACACTTCAAGATTATGAAGAAGATGACCTGTGTAGTACTGATGCTTTGCATCGCAATGATGTGTACTACCCCTTTTGAGGCACAAAGCCAGAACCGTCGCACCGGAGGCGGCAACTCCGGCAACGCGACCAAAAAAGAGAACGTGCAGACGCGGTCTTCTTCCAGCGTCTCGACCGGCCGCAGCAGCACGCCCAGCCGCAGCAGCAGCACCGCCGCGCCGCAAAACCGCACGGTCCGGCCGTCCGGCCAGACCAGCCGCCAGAGCAGCCAGCCCGTGGCCCGTCCTTCCCAGACCACGCGGTCTTCGCAGACCACCACGCGGCCGAGCCAGCCGTCCGGCAACCGCAGCAGCGCACCGGCCCAGGTCCAGGACCGCCGCCCTTCGCGGACCGCTGCGCCCAACAGCAACAGCCACAGCGCACAGATCAGCCGCAAGAACAGCGACGTAGGCCGCCAGAACATCCCGTCCCAGCGGGAGACCCGGCCTGCCGCCAAGCCTGCGACCAAGAACAACAATCGCTACAACGATCCGGCCTATAACCGTCCCCGCGACCGCAAACCCGCCGCCGTGCAGTATCACCACTCCCTGCCAGCACACCGCGGCCCCGAGTACGCCCGTCCGTACCTTGAACCCCGTCACCGGCCGATGCCGTCTTACCGCTACGGCGACCACTACTTCGGCCACCGGCTGCGGGCCCTTCCGAGAGGCTACGTAACCCTGCGCGTCGGCGGACTCGACTACTACTATTACGACGGAATCTACTACCGGCCGTACCTGCTCGGCGGCTACTACGTCTGCCGCCCGCCGCGCGGAACCGCCATCGCCTCCACCCTGTTCAACGTAGCGCTGACCGCCATTGCGATCAACACCATCCGCGACGAGGTCGCACGCGCCCGCCGGGCCGCCGAACTCTCCCGGGTGTACGCCAACCGCAACACGGGCTACGTCATCCGCACCAGCGATGACTACTACAACACGAACCTGCTGAACCAGGCCGCACAGGACTATTACTACCAGGACGGCGTGTTCTACATCCTCCAGAACGGTCAGTACTACGTGATCGAAGCCCCGATCGGCGCCCTGGTCACCGAAATCCCGGCCGACTACGACGAGATCGAACTCGACGGCAAGACCTACTACCAGGTGGAGAACACCCTCTACAAGGCCACGGTCATCGACGGCGCCCTCTACTTCGAAGTCGTGTGCAACCTGTAAAAGATTCTACTATAAAAAATGCCGGTGCGATGCACCGGCATTTTTTTATTCATACAAATAGTATTTCTTGGATAGATCCTTGAAGGCTTCGGCGTCTTTCATCCAGTAGTCGAGGATGTCGGAGACGAGGAAGTTCTTTTCGAAGGTCTTGCGGATGTGGTCGGTACCGCAGACGATGTCGTTGGTGCGGTTGACCTTGCCGTCGAAGGGATTGTGCTCGGGCCAGAGCTTGTGGACCGCCTGCATCACGTAGAAATTGATGAGGGTCAGCGGAGCGGCTTCGTAGTCGGTGAAGAAGTACTGGACACCGTGGAGCAGCTTGCCCTGGTCGGTGCCGAAGAACGGCTTGTAGTGGATGGTGCGCCAGGCCACGCCCGGAATCTTGTAGCTCTCGAGTTCAGCCTTGAATTTCTCCGCGTCGATCCATTCCGCCGCAAAGACCTGGAAAGGCAGGGTGTATCCGATGCCGATATTCAGGTAGTGCGCCGAAAAGTCGCCCACGATGCCGGCACAGGGGTAGCCGATGGCATTGATTTCCTGCGGAACCTGCGGGGAAGGCAGGATCCAGGGCAGTCCCGTCTGGTCGTAGGTCATGCTGCGCTTCCAACCTTCCATCGGGACGACGGTCAGCTCGCACTTGAGCGCCGGCTCGTCGCCTTTCTCGCCGCAGTTCAGGCCTTCCTCGTTGATGAGTTTTGCCAGTTCACCGACCGTCAGGCCATAGACATACGGGATGGCGAATTCGCCGATGTAGGAGAAGAAGCCCGGCTCCACGTAGTTGCCTTCCACTTTCAGGCCGCCCAGCGGGTTGGGACGGTCGAGGACCATCACGGCCACGCCGTTTTCGGCACAGGCGCGCATCATCAGGCCCAGGGCGCTGATGAAGGTGTAGGAACGGGTTCCCACATCCTGGATGTCATAGACCACCACGTCGAGCCCTTCGAGCATCTCGGGAGTCGGCTTGCGATATTTGCCGTAGATGGAGAGCACCGGCAGGCCGGTGGCTTCGTCCACGGTGTCGTCGGCATGGCCGCCGGCATAGATGTCACCGCGCACGCCGTGCTCCGGCGCAAAGAGACGCACGAGTTCCACATTCGGCGCATTGAAGAGGATGTCGATGGTGGAATGGAGGTTGCGGTCCACGCCGCTGGGGTTGGTGAGCAGGCCCACCTTCTTTCCTTCGAGACCGGCGAAGCCGCCGTCACGGAGCACTTCGATGCCCGGTTTGACGGGCGTGGCGGCACAGCAGGTCTGTGCCTGGGAGCGGCTGCAGGCCGCGAGCGACAGCACGACGGCTGCCAGTATCAGAATTCTTTTCATCGTATCGGGATTCGTTTATTTGCTATTTGCGTCCATACTCGGGATCGACCTTGCGGCGCGCCAGGACAGTCACCACGACCGTGGCGATGCAGCAGACCATCACCATCCAGAAGAAATTGACATATCCCAGGCTTTCCTGGATGTAACCGGCGAACATGCCGGGAATCATCATGCTCAGGGCCATGAAGGCGGTGCAGATGGCATAGTGTGCGGTCTTGAATTCGCCCTCGGAGAAGTACATCATGTAAAGCATGTAGGCCGTAAAGCCGAAGCCGTAGCCGAACTGCTCGATGGCCACGGCGATGCTGATGGCGACCAGGTTGGTCGGCTGGAAGATGGCCAGATAGACGAAGGTCAGGCAAGGCAGCGTCATGCAGGCCGCCATGGGCCAGAGCGATTTCCGCAGGCCCCAGCGGGAGGCCATCACGCCGCCGATGATGCCGCCCAGCGTGAGGAAGATCACACCGATGGTACCATAGACGATGCCCACTTCCGCCGTCGGCAGGCCGAGGCCGCCCGCGTCGCGGGCCGCCACCAGGAAGGGCATGCACATCTTGATGAGGAAGGCTTCGGGCAGGCGGTACAGGAGCATGAACACGATGACCAGCAGCACGCCCGGCTTGGTGAAGTAGGTCGCGAAGGTCCGGCCGAATTCCCGGAAGATCTCTTTGGCCTTGTTGCCGGTATCGGCTTTCAGGTGGGAGACGTCTTCCGCCGGTTTGGGGATGAAGAACGTGTGGTAGATCGTGACTGCGGCGAAGAGGATGGCCGAGATCATCAGGGTCATGCGCCAGGACATGGGGATGTTGCCCGAGCGCGTCTCGATCAGGCCGGCGATGGCTACCAGGACACCCTGTCCGAAAATGGACGAGAGCCGGTAGAAAGTGCTGCGGATCCCGACGAAGGCCGCCTGGTTCTTCTGCGTGAGGGCGAGCATATAGAAGCCGTCGGCCGCGATGTCGTGGGTCGCAGAGGCGAAGGCCGTGATGATGAAGAGGACAAGCGTGAAGATGAACATGCTCATCGGCGTCTGGCCCGAAGCGATGAGGGCGGCATCGGGCTTGGGCAGGGTGACGGTCAGGAGGACCATCGCCGCCGTCATCAGGGCCTGCATGGCGATGATCCACCAGCGCTTGGTCTTGATGATGTCCACGAAGGGGCTCCAGAGCGGCTTGATGGTCCAGGGCAGGTAGAGCAGGCTCGTGAAGAGCGCCATCTGCCCGTTGGGGACGCCCAGTTTGGCGAACATCATCACGGAGATGTTGTTGACCAGGAAGTACGGAATGCCCTCTGCGAAGTAAAGCGTGGGTACCCACAGCCAGGGAGAACGGGTGTTGGTTTTTTCCATATCAGTCTCAGTATTTCTTTTCAATCGTACTGCCCGGGAAATAGTGGGACAGGATTTCATCGTATTTGTAGCCTTTGGCGCCCATGACGGCCGCACCGATCTGGCACATGCCTACGCCATGGCCCCAGCCCGCACCGCGGAGGATGAACTTGCCGTCCTGTTTCTCCACGACGAAGGCAGAGCTGTACAGATGGCTGGGCGAGAGGGTCTTTCGGATCTCGAGCTCTTTGCCGATGACCTTGGTTTTCTTCGTGCCGACGATCTTGAGTTTCCACAGCCGGCCCGAAGTGCCGCGGGCCACGGGAATCAGGTCGAGGATCTGGCCGTAATCTTCGCCGCTGCGGCGGCGGACCAGGTCGGAAAGCTCGTCCACGGTGTATTCCACCTTCCAGCGGTAGAAGTTCTTGGTCTCCTGGTCGAAGCTGGTGAGCACCTGCGAGAGGATCTTCGGATCCTTCGTATTGCAGAAGGCTTCGGGCTCGGAAAGGATCCATTTGCGGGCGTTCTCCTCAACGGTCAGGTCGGGGAAATCGTTTTCCGCCGCGGCGTCGCGGCGCTTGACCAGATAAGGCAGTTGCTTGGGCTCCCAGCAGAATTTGAATTCTTCGAACACGCCGCCGCAGCATTTGGAGAAGCGGGCGTCGCAGATGCGGCCGTCGTAGGTCAGCACGCGGCCCCAGGTCTGCTCCACAGCGTCGCGGACCGCCTGCGTGGAGGCACGGCTAAGGCCATAGTAGCGCTGGCAGTGGTCGTCGGCACAGACGTCGAAATTGACGTGGTCTTCGCGGTCATACCATTTGATGCGCTCGGTTTCGCTGTCGGTGCAGGCGGAATAGGCCTCTGACGAGGCTTTGATCTCTTTGTTTTTCTGGATCTGCGCCAGGATCCACGAACGGGAAATGATGCAGTGCGCCTTGAGCAGTTCTTCGGAGTTGGTGGCCGACATTTCGCTGGAAATGACGCTCACCAGATAGTGCTCGATGCCGACGCAGTTGACGGCGGTGACCTTGCCGTTTTCGACGATGAGTTTCAGGTCATCGGGGAAGAGCTGGGTCTCCTGCCGGTTCCAGTGGAAATCCACGCCGATGGTGACGTCGCGCAGTTCGAAGGAACCCTCAGCGCCGGTATGTTTGAAATAGATTTCGTCGTAGCGGTTTCCCTCGAAGAGGATGCGGCCGTCCTGCACGGAGGCGGTATAGGAACCCGAATAAGTGTTTCCGCCAAAGGTGTAGGGTGTTTTGAAATCAAAAGCAAGTGTCGGCAGCGACACGACGCCGACCGAGAGTATTTCTTGTTTGCGGAGCAGTTTTTCTTCCATGATGCGGGTTTTATGTGAGTCGTAGGATACTTCGCGGATAATTTCGCCCAGGCGCTGCGCATCGAGCTTGTCGAAGCTTTCGCGCGAAGAGACGATGGCTACGCCGGCCATTTCCACGGCGCCGGGACTGATGAGGATCTGCTGCTGCGGATCTTCGCTGAAGAAGCAGTCCGGACGCGATTCGGCACGGAAAAAGACCACCGTGGTCCAGCCGCCCGGGCCGTACCAGCTGAGCAGGTTCAGCCGCGGTTCCCATTCGCGCTGCGTCTGGATCTCGCCCAAGGCGAGCAGACGGTAGAACAAGCTTTCCTGGGCCGCCAGGTCGGTCGAACTCAGGACGAATGCGCTGCCGGCAAAGCGGGTCAGGCGGCTGACCACCACCCCGTCGCGCTTGCCCAGCAACTGCAGGCCTTCGCCGCGGCGCACCAGCCGCTCGACCGGGAGATTCCCCGTCGGGATGGCCTGGAAATGCAAATGGTCCGGGGCGGACGCGCCGCACATCGGACCATTGTAAAAGAACAGGTATTCGGGCGCCTGCTGCGCCAGGCAGAGCATGTCGGCGTAGTGGCCGTCGATCTGCTGGCGGGCATGGTGGTCGATCGAGATGGTGAAGTGCCGGTCGAAGATCGGAAAAGGATTGACGCGGATCCACCAGCCATTGCCGTAGGGCGAGGTCCAGTCGAGCGTCAGCTGTTCGGGACCGATGCCATCCGGACAAAGGAAGCACGGGCGGTGGCGGAGCGTCTCTTCATCGACCTGGGCCATCACCGAGGCCACGCGGCCGGGATTGAAGAAGAGCACGGCGTCGAGCCCGTCCACAGGCATCGGCCGCTGCTCCACCTTCGCCAGGGCGGCATAATTGACGGATGCCCTCCCGCCGAGCGAAAGCTCGCGGGAGAACATCGCATTCATCTTATCAGCTAATTCTGACATTTGTTCATCGCAATGCGCGCCTTGAGTTCCCAGGTGCGGATGCGGTCCTTGTAGGTATTGTTGGCGTTGACCTTGTCGATGTCGAGCGAGGCGTCGGAGTTGTCATCCCAGCGGCGGCAGTTGTACACCACGTCGTAGATGCGGCCGATCTGGTATTCGCGGCTCACGCGGAGGCCCACGGCATAATCCTCACCGTATTTGGTCGTCGGGAAATTGATGGTACGCAGCATCGGCGTGTAGAAGCCGCGCGGTGCGCCGAGGCCGTTGATACGGAGGGCGTTGTTGCGGCCGTTCTCCGGCGTCCACTCCTTGTGGTCGATGATTCCCGGAGGGATGGTCTCCATGTGGAAGTTGGTCATCCGGTAGGTACCTACCACCATCGCGCAGTTCTGGGCATAGAAGGCGTCCACGAATTTCTGCACCGTGGTCTCGTCGTAATAGACGTCGTCCGAGTCAAGCTGGATGGCGAACTTGCCGCATTTGGGATGATGCAGGGCCACGTTCCAGTTGCCGCCGATGGCGTGCCAGCTCTTGTCCTGGGCGATGTAGATGAGTTTCGGGTCATTGGTGAACTGCTTGATCACATCGACCGTTCCGTCGTCGGAGTTGTCGTCCACCACGATGACGTTGTACTTGAAGCTGGTCTTCTGGCTGAGCGCCGATTTGATGGCGTCGCCGATGGTGCGCACGCGGTTCTTGCACGGGATGACGACGGAAGCCTCATACTCGAAGCTGTCGTCGTTGAATTCGATGTGCTTGAACTTCGGTTCCAGATAGCCGCCGATGGCCTTCAGGTGTGCGGTGCAGGCCTGCTCCATCTCGATCTGGACGGCACGGTTCTTCGGATCCACGTAGTCGAAGATCTTCTCGCCGCTCTTGCGGGTATCGGTCTCCACGTCGTAATACAGGAACTCGTTGATGTGCTCCAGCGCCCCTTTCTGGGAAACCTTCAGGCGCAGGTCGTACATGCCGGCGAACTTGTAGTCCACATCCATCCGTGCCACGGCTTCCTTCACGGCGCAGCTGCGGTAGAAGAGCACCGAGCCGAAATCAAAATCGTCGCGCAGGGCACCGAACTGGCAGTCGATCACCGGGGCGTTGATGCGCTCGTCGCCTTTTTGGTTGAAGTGGTCGGCATAGACCATCGCAGCGCCGGCGTCCTCGATGAGCGCTTCCATGCGTTCGAGCGAGAAGAGCACCAGGCTCAGCGTCGTGTATTTGGTGGAAATCAAGGTGTAGGGTGTGCTGGCATTCGCAGCGATGGCGCGCACGGCCGCCGTGCTGTTGAGGCCCGGCACTTCGAGGACCTTGCAGCCCAGCACCTCTTTCGGCGCGTTTTCTCCGACATGGAGAAGATAAATCTCATTGACAAGCGCTTGTGCTTTCAGGTTGGCGACGGTCTGCGCCACCTGCGCTTCTTCCTGGAAAGGAATGAAACAGTTGATGTTCTTCATAAAACGACTCTTATATAATTGTATTGTTTTCGACTTCGATTCGAACTACAATTATACAAAAAAATCGGTAGAGAACGGTCAGAATCGGACGGTTTCGTCGCAAAGTTCGCTGACGGCGGCGCGATGGGTGATGAAAATCATCGTCCGGTCCGGATAAGCGGCAAACAGGCGGGAATAAAGTTCGCGTTCGGTCGCCTCGTCGAGTGAGGCGCTGATCTCGTCGAGCAGCAGGATGCTGCCGGGGCGGAGCAGACCGCGCGCGATGGCCACGCGCTGCGCCTGGCCTTCACTCAGGCCGATGCCGCGTTCGCCCAGTTCCGTATCCAGGCCGGCGGGCAGGTCGAAGACATAGTCGGCCGCCGCCGTATGGAGCGCGGCGACCATCTCTTCCTCGGTGGCCGAAGGCTTGGCCAGCAGCAGGTTGAAGCGGATGGATCCGCTCATCAGCGTATTGCCCTGCGGGACGAAAACGAAGTCGGAACGGGTTTCCGGGCAGACCGGTTCTTCCTTCGTCCCGTCGTAGATTGTCAGCCTGCCGCCGTCGGGCTTGACCAGCGCGAGCATCAGGCGGAAAAGCGTGGTCTTGCCAATGCCGGTGGGGCCCATCAGGGCTGTCTTCGTACCGGGACGGAAGTCGTGGCTGAAGCCATTGAACACCGGATGGTCACTGCCGGTGTAGCAGAACCGCAGGTTGTTGGCGCGGATGCCGGCGATCCTGCCCGGGACCGGGTCGGGCGCGGCACCGTCCTTCTCTGGCTCCTGCCCGAGGATCTCGTCGATACGGTCGATGCTGGCCGTGGCATGGATCAGCTGCGGCACAATATTTAGCAGCGTCAGGATCGGATTCTGGATCTGACTGACCAGCTGGAGGAAGGAAGTCATCACACCGAAGGTGATGGCACCCGCACGCAGCTGCAGGCCGCCCCAGACAAAGGCCAGCAGATAACCCAGGCCGAAGCAGGAGGCCAGGACCGTCCGCGTGACGACCGTGAAACGGGCCCTTTTTTTCACCCATCCCATCAGGGTATCCTGCGTCCGGTCGAGCCGGTCGGTCACCCACTGCTCGCTGCCCAGGGAACGCAGCACGGCATTGTGCTCCATCCCTTCCTGGACCTGCATCTGAATGCGGCTTTCCTTGTCGCGGATCTCGAGCGTCATCTTGCGAAGCGGCCGGGCGATAACCTTGCCGAAGACGATAGCCAGCGGCGTGAGGACCAGCAGGGCCCAGGCCAGACGGCGGTCCATCGAATGCATCAGCAGGAAGGCCCCGACGAGCTGGACCAGCGTGACGAACATCCGGGGCAGCATCGTGGTCGTCGCCTCTCCCACCACGTCGATGTCTTTGGCCAGGCGGGAGCTCACGTCGCCGGAATGCATGTTCTGGTCGGCATAAAGTCGGCGGTCGAAAAGGCGGGAAAAGGCTTCCAGCCGAATGGAATTGGTCTGTTTCGTGTGGGCCGTAGTGGTCATATAGTAGTAGAGCTGGCGAAGGACCACCCCGCCCAGCACCGTCAGGACCAGCCAGATGACCATCCGGACAATATCCTGCTCCGTACCGGTGCGGATCGTGACATCGATAAAGCGCCGGCTGAGCCAGACCATCAACAGGCCGAGCCCCACCTGCGCGACACCCGCCAGCACCCGGACGAGGGTATTCCACCGGATTCCCTCCATCCCCCGCCATATCCACCAAAGATACTTCATGACAATCACCGATTCTGACTACAAAGGTAGAAAAAACCTGAACACCAAGCGCCGGCGGGCTTCCATTCTTTTTTTGCGCTTTTGGGCGCTGCAACGGAAGCATCAAATAGTCAGCGCGAAGCGCCCCGCCGCTTCTGACGGGCCTTGCACCAACCACCGGAATGACGCGCCTACGGCGCGAGGGGTCTGGGGATGTGCCCCAGTAAAAAAGGAGGAGGCTTTAGCCTCCGACGTCTCCACCAAACAAAAAAACCAGGCTCAGCCTGGTTTTGTTTGGTGGAGATAGTCGGAGTCGAACCGACGACCCCCTGCTTGCAGGGCAGGTGCTCTAGCCAACTGAGCTATACCCCCGATATGCGGACATAAAAAAAGTAGTCCCTACTGGAGTTGAACCAGTGACCTCTACATTATCAGTGTAGCGCTCTAACCAACTGAGCTAAGAGACTATTTATAAAAAAGGAAGAAAGTGTACAAGCAAGGAGCAAAGCTCGTCGCAGTTTCCAACTCCAAAAAGGAGGTGTTCCAGCCACACCTTCCGGTACGGCTACCTTGTTACGACTTAGCCCCAATTACCAGTTTTGCCCTAGGCCGCTCCTTTCGGTCACGGACTTCAAGCACCCCCAGCT
>Ga0208297_1001931_pt1 | contig 14725 bp, 10 predicted proteins | sample LMS_cellobiose_e_FD_187367 | JGI IMG/M metagenome (GOLD analysis project Ga0208297, IMG submission 187367) | Rumen-fistulated moose microbial communities from Alaska, USA - LMS_cellobiose_enrichment (SPAdes) (version 2) | ecosystem: Host-associated > Mammals > Digestive system > Stomach > Rumen... | reverse complement strand
GATGTCGTTATCCTCTGCCACCAGGATATGCAGCCCCTGCAAATCGGAATAATCATCCTCCGGCTCCTGGGAAACGGACTCTTTCCCGATCAGATCGTTGATCTTATCATAGAGCGTAGAGCGGAAAAGAGGTTTGCTGACGAAGCCGTTCGCGCCTGCCGCTTTCGCCCGGTCCTCAATGTCTGACCAGTCATAAGCGGAGATCAGCAGGATCGGGATGTTTCCGTCCACCTCCGTGCGGATCCGGCGGATCGTCTCAATGCCGTCTGTTTCTGACATTTTCCAGTCCACGATGACTACACCGTAATCCCGCCCGGAAAGATGCCTGTGCTTGACCATCCCAAGCGCTTCCAAACCGCTTTGCGCCGTCTCCACCGAGGCGCCAAGAGACGCCAGAATATCTGCAGCCGTCTGAAGCAGGATCTCATCATCATCAACGATCAGCACGTCGATAGGATCAAGCTTCATGTCATCCCGCTGTCTGTCAGCTACGGGGATATCCAATACGACAGTGAAAGTCGTCCCCTTGCCCTGCTCACTCTGGCAGTCGATCGTGCCGCCGAGCAGATCGACCATCTGCTTGGTAATAGCCAGACCGAGGCCAGTCCCCTGAATACTGTTGACACGGCTGTCGATCTGACGCGAAAAAGGTTGATACATGGTCGCTATGAATTCCGGGTTCATACCGATGCCCGTATCTGCTACAACATAACTCAGCCGTATACAGCCGGGTATCGTGCTCTGTTCCTCGCGCATATCTACGGTGACGCGCCCGCCGGGTTCCGTGTACTTGATGGCGTTGGAGAGGATATTGATATAAATCTGGTTCAGACGAAGCTGGTCTGTAAACAGATATTCCTTTTCGATTTGATTGATATGGAATCTGAAATCAATATTCTTTTCCTTGATCATCGGCTGCGAGATATTGACAAGGTTCTCAACCGTTTCCACAATGGAGAATGTCAAAGGACTCATTTTCAGCTTTCCGCTTTCTACCTTCGATATATCCAAAATGTCGTTGATCAGCGTCAGCAGATGATTGCTGGCCAGGCTGATCTTCCGAAGGCTCTCACCCGTCGACTCCACATCCCCAAGATTCTTCTCGGCAATGGTCGTAAGGCCTATGATGGCATTCATGGGCGTGCGGATGTCGTGAGACATGGTGGAGAGAAAATCGGTCTTTGCTTTGCTTGCGGATTCCGCCTCTCGTGCTGCGGCCTGAAATCGCCTGTTCAAGTAAAGCATATAGTGCAGGTCAAGCAGGAAAAGAATCAGCAGACCGGCAGAAACGACTCCTACCAGCAACCAGTTTTCCGTATCCACATGGAGATCCTTTGCCGGTACGAGACCCATCAGCGTCCAACCGGCGGTGGCTGAGATAGGGGTAAAGGCAAGTATGCATTCCTGCCCGTGTGAGTTGATCATCGAAACGGAGCCCGTCGATGAAGTGACCCTGTCAAACAATTCACTTGACGATTCAGGATCTGTTGGATTGTAAGATCTGTAGAACTCAAAAAAACTGGCGTTCTTAAAGCTGTATCCTTTCAGGATATAATCCCCGCTGGCATCGATCATGGACAGCTCGGCATTCACCAGCTCTGTCTGCGGAAAAACCCATTTCTGTTCCAGCGTCGAGATGGGTATAACTCGCAGCAGGACAGCAGCCTCGGAAGATTCGCTTTCCGGATCATACAGCGTAACACGGTTGCAGAAGGCAAGGGACTGCTCGCCGTTCATCGGATTGGTGTAAGCGCGGGTTATGTTGATTGACTCCCCGATTTCATTGATCCAATCCACGTTCTCCAGTAGAGCTATCTGCTTATAGGAAACAGCATAGTCATTAGCCGTGCCCTGTTTCGGGCGCGTGGAGAGACCCGTGAAGCTTTCGAGAGAAATCAGATGTGCCGAGGTGTTCTCGAGTACATGGGAGGAGCGGATAAACAAGACCGCCTCTTCCATGGTCATGTGCTCGCTGTTGATATAGTGCGCCCAAACATCGCAGATCTGCTGCTCGCCTTCCAGATAATTCTCCGTCACCTTCTCCATAGTGACCATTGTGCTCTCAAAGTGTTCTATCTGTCTCTGGTAAGAATTGGTGTTTTCAAAGCGGGAGTAGAGAACAACGAAGATCAGAATGGCGGCTATAGTGATTACGTTGACAATAATAGTGAGAATCTTTTTCATGCGTGAATGCTCCCTATGGCTTCTATTGTTCTTCATGAATCAGCAACGAGTTTTGCAGTATGATTTGGTATTGCTGTCTTAAGGCGCTTCATTTGAGTTCTTACAGTTTTCGTATTTCTGCAAATAATCGGGTGTTGAATCCACATGGTATTGTCGTTTTCTTGTATGCCATTTTACTTTTTCCATTGCGCAAATGAATTCGTACAATAAATTATTTCATTTTACCACAAGAAGCGTTGACATTCCAGTAGTTTCTATGTTTTTACTAGCATCTCTATAACAATTTTGATTCCCGCAATTCAATCATTCTGGCTGATTACAAAAGCCGAAGGGAGACAACTTCCTTACGAAGTGCCTCCCTTGGGCGGTCTGTTCTTTTTGGCCTGTGGGACAAGTTTGGGCAGCATGGGTCTTCGGGCCATAAGGCCGGCGGACGGCACGGTTGAAAAAACAACCGCGGTATGATATGATGCTCTCGCCGCGGGGCGGCGCGCGGGCGAGGGCCCGGACCGCGTCCCGGCAACAATAGTTACGACGATAACGGAGAATAAAAGCATGAAAAAAAGAAACAGCCTGTTTGCGGTCGTGGCGGCGTTCCTTGCGCTGGCCCTGCTGCTGAGCGCCTGCGGCACCGCGGGCGAGAAGACCGAAGAGCCGACCGAAGAGCCGGCCGAAGGACCGGCCGCCGGGAACGAAGTGCAGGAGACCGTGCAGACGGCGGACACCCTGGCCGGCGTCAGGGAGATGGTCAACGCCTTTTACGGCCAGCTGGAGAAGGCGGACGTCATATCCATGACCAGCGCCGCCGACGGGGAGAGCACCGTGTTCGTCAAGGACGGCGACAGGATGTATCTGCAGGACGCCGCCTCGGACACCGAGTACTATCTGTTTATCGAGGACGGCGTGAAGTATTGCATCAGCGACGGCGAGACCGCCTGTGAGGACGAGTTCATGTACGATCTCTGGGGCGAGACGCTCGAATTCACGCTCGCCATGTACGTCACGGGCATTTTCGAGCTGGACGACGAGGACGCCGGGGACATCGTCTGCGCGGCGACGCGGACCGACAGGACGGTGGACGGCGCGACCACGTCGGAGCTCGTCTATACGGTCACCGCCGAGGATGAGGGCGAGACCGCGACGCTGACGGTGGACGGCAGGACCGGCGCGGACGGCCGCGTTTCCGAGATCGATTACAAGGCGGTATCCGACGGGGAGACCTATCAGATCAACCTCCGCTTCGCCTACGACGGCGTTTCCGTGACGCTGCCCGCGTACGTCATCGACCGCCCGCTCGTCCTGCAGGGCGAGCACGTGGAAAGCCCCTACGAGACCGTCCAGGAGCTGATCGATACGCTGCGCGAGGATGAGCACCTGTCCTATTCCCTTTTCGACGGGCAGTTTTTTGCCATCGCTGAAAAGGACGGCAGATATTACAAGCTCACCGCGCCGATTTCCGAAGAGGATACGGCGGCGCTCGAGGCGCTGGATTTCTTTGCCGATGATTATACCGAGCAGGTCTACGCCATCCTCGGGAAGCTTCCTGTTGAGGACTGCTTCGACTTTACCGACGCGATCCCGACCCAGGAGGAGCTGGACGTTTTCACGGGCAAGACCGTGGGCGAGCTCGTCGAGGCCGGGTTCGAGGGGGCCGGCTGGAGCATATGGGAGGAGGAGGCCTACCTGTATTTCAACAAGGACTACATGAGCTTTGAGGCCAAGGCCACCATTCCGGAGGGCTTTGACGCGGACGCCGAGTTCGAGTTCGAGGATCTCTACGACTTTGTGGTAGAGCAGCTCTGGTTCACCGAGCCGGAGTACCCCGATCTGCCAACCGAGTGAGCCGCGGCAACAGGATAAACGACAGCCCCGCTTTCGGTTTTCCGAAAGCGGGGCTTTTTTCGTATTGAGTTGCCGCGCCGTTACGACGCGTTCTCCGGCAGGAGGACGGCAGGGGAATACAGATAGCCCTGGTAGCAGTCGCACCCGATCTCATGTAGGGTGTCGCGCTGGGGCTCCGTCTCCACATACTCGGCCAGAACCAGCAGCTTCAGCGAGCCGGCCAGTTGGGTGATGGAGGAGATGATCTCGCGGCTGTTGGCGTGGGTGAAGAGCCCGCGCACCAGCGCGCCGTCCAGCTTGATGATATCGAACATGTTGTCCTTCAGATAGTGCAGCGACGTCTGCCCCATGGAGAAATCGTCGATGGCCAGGAGAAGGCCCATCTCCCGCAGGGCGCTGAAGGAGAGGCGCGTCTCCTCGTTGAAGGCGAGGGCGGCCTGCTCGGTCACCTCCACGCAGAGGTTTTTGCCGCGGAAGGGGTCTCTGGCGTTTTGCTGGCGGCAGAAGCGCAGGAACCGTTCGGTCACGACAGTGGTGGCCGTCACGTTGACGGAGATCTTGGTGTCCGGGCCGAAGCGGGCCAGCACCGCGGGGCGATCCGCCAGCACACGGAGGAAAACGGCCTCCTCCAGATCGGGCAGGAAGCCGCCCTCGTCCGCCAGCTTGACCACCAGCGGCGGATAGAGCACGCCATGGACGGGATGGCGCCAGCGGAGCAGCGCCTCCACGCCGACGCAGTGGCCGTCAAAGTGGTACTGGGGCTGATAGGCCAGGACGATATGGTCGCCGAGGCCGTGGCGCATCTCCGCGCAGAGACCCTTGGCAAAGTCGCCGAAGGCGTTGTCCAGTTCGGTGAGATGGACGGAGCCGAGCTGCTGCTCGTTCTCCCGGAAGAAGGTCATGAAGTCGTCGTAATCCCGGCGGACACGCGCGTCGGACTGCCGGTCCAGCAGGCGCACGAAGGGCAGATAGATGAGGACGCCCAGCGCGACGTTGACGAGCTGCAGCGCGGAGCCGGCCAGAGAGCCGGTGGCGCGGAAGCCGCCCAGCAGGATCGGCGTCGTCCAGGCGACGCTGGCCGTGATCATGGGCACCAGGCCCAGCGAGATGGCCAGGTACGCCGTGGAGTAGCACACCAGCGGCGCGGCCAGGAACGGGATGAGCATGGTGGGGTTGAAGATGATGGGCAGGCCGAAGACCATGAGCTCGTTGATATTGAAGAGCATGGGGAACGCCGCCGTGAAGCCCAGGTTGCGCCGGGCGCGGTTGCGGGAGAAAAGCAGGATGGCGATGAGCAGGCATATGGCCGCCCCGCAGCCGCCCATCAGCACGAAGCAGTCGAAAAACTCCTTGGTGAGCACGGCGCCGGGCGCGCCGCCCGCGGCCGCGGCCGACTGGTTCGCGGCAAGGCCGGGGACGAAATAGGTCTGCATGACATCCTCCAGCGTGTCGCTGCCGTGGATACCGAAGAACCACAGCAGGGACGACAGGAAGACGAAGAAAAGGCCCTTGAAAAAGCCGGTCTCTCCATGGGAAAAGAGCAGGGAGAAGAACCGGATGAGCAGCATGCGGAACGACTCTACCCGGAAAAGGAGGATGACCAGCGCGTTGAAAGCGGCGAAGGCCACGGCCACGATGGCGATGGGGAAGAGGGTGGAGAGCATGCGGTTGAACTCCCGGTCGGCGCCGGTGGAGAACAGGCGGCTCCGCCGCCGGAGCCGGTAATAGCGGTTCAGCCGCAGATAGAGCGCCGAGGCGCCCAGCCCGGCCAGGATGGCCAGGAACATGGATTTCGGGCCGGTGCTGTCCGTGCTGAAAGAGGGCAGATAGGCGCCGGCCAGGATGAAGAAGGACAGCAGGGAGGCCACGGGCGCGCCGAAATTGACCGCGTCCGGGTCGGCCTTGATGTCCATATAGGCGTGGCTGATGGAATAGGTCATATAAAGGGACAGCACCCCGAAGGTGGCGCTGTACACCATCTTAAAGAGGTCCAGGAAAAAACCGCCGGCCAGCGTGGCGATGAGACGCTGATAGCTTTCCAGCGGGAACGTTTGCAGGATGAGCGCGAAAGCGCCGATCGTCAGCACGGGGATCATGTTGCTGAGGCCGCTGCGGATGGCGCGGACGGCCGTCAGCTGCTCGATACGCAGGATGATCGACGAAGACGATGCTGTCTTGTTCAAGCGGGCACACCTCTCTTCCCGAGTTGCTTTCCATAGTGTACCAGTTTTATCCGGCTTCGGCAAGCGGGGACGCGGTTATGGCGCAAAAAAAGCGGCAGGCGCAAGGGCCGGAAAAACAGGGGCCCGCCCGAGAGGGCGATCTTCAGGCGAGGTTATTCGGCCAACTGCTGGGCGCGCTGCAGGGCGGCGTACGCGCCGTCCAGCGCCATCAGCTCGCTGTGGGTGCCCAGCTCCGTGATACGGCCGCCCTCCACCACGGCGATACGGTCGGCGCTGCGGACCGTGGAGAGGCGGTGGGCGATGACCAGCGTGGTGCGCCCGCGGCTGAGCGCGTCCAGGCTCGCCTGGATGTGCTGCTCCGTCACGCTGTCGAGCGCGCTGGTGGCTTCGTCCAGGATCAGGATGGGCGGGTCCTTCAGGAAAACGCGGGCAATGGAGATGCGCTGCTTCTGGCCGCCGGAGAGCATGACGCCCCGCTCGCCGATATAGGTGTCGTACCCGTCGGGCATGGCGGCGATCTCGTCATGGATCTCGGCGAGTTTGGCCGCGGCCACGACCTCCTCGTCCGTGGCGTCCGGCCGGCCGTAGCGGATGTTCTCCCGGATGGTGCCGGCGAACATGAAGACGTCCTGCTGGATGATGCCGATGGCGCGGTGGAGGCTCTGCTGGGTCACGCCGCGCACGTCATGGCCGTCGATGGCGATGCTGCCCTCCGTCACGTCGTAAAACCGGGGGATGAGGTGGCAGAGCGTGGTCTTGCCGCCGCCGGAGGAGCCGACGAGGGCGAAGGTCTCCCCGCGGCGGATGGTCAGGTCGACGTCGTGCAGGACCTCGGCCTTGTCCCGGTAGCGGAAGGAGACGTGGTCGCAGCGGATGTCGCCGCGGACGTCCCGCAGCTCCTCCGCGTCGGGCGCGTCGCGGATCTCGGGCTCCGTGCGCATGATCTCCAGGAAGCGGGCGAAGCAGGCGCTGCCCTGGGTGTACTGCTCCATGAACATGACGAGCTTGCGCAGCGGCGAGATGAAGGCCGCGACGTAGAGCGTGTAGGTGACGAGATCGATATAGTCCATGCGGCCGCGCATGATCAGCAGGCCGCCCACGCCGATGACGATGACCTGCATGGCGCCGGTGGTGAACTCCATGCCGCCCTGGAAAAGGCCCATGGAGCGGTAAAAGCCCTGCTTGGCGATACGGAAAACGCTGTTCCCCTCATCGAATTTGCGCAGCTCCTCCGACTCGTTGGCAAAGGCCTTGGAGGTGCGGACGCCGGAGATGCCGCTCTCGATGACGGCGTTGATCTCCCCGGTCTTGACGCGCAGCGCGGCGCTGGCCTCCTTCATCTTGAGCCGCTGGCGCAGCGTGAAGATGAGGCAGGGCGGCATGATGACGAGGAGCACCAGCGCCAGCTCCCAGCGGATCGTGAACATCACGGCCAGGGAGCCCAGGAGGGTGAGCGTGCAGATGATGACGTTCTCCGGCCCGTGGTGCGCCAGCTCCGTGATGTCGAAAAGGTCGTTCGTGACGCGGCTCATCAGCACGCCCGTGCGGTTCTGATCGAAGAAGCTGAAGCTCAGCGTCTGGATATGGGTGAAGATGTCCCGCCGCATGTCCGCCTCCACCAGCACGCCGACGCCGTGGCCGACGACGGTGATGACGTAGTAGAGCGCGCCCTTCAGCAGGTAGGCCAGCAGGATGACGCCGACGACGATGAAAAACGTGGTGTACAGCCGTTCCGGCAGATAGCGCTGCATGGCCGTGCGGGAGACGATGGGGAAGATGAGGTCGATGGCCGAGACGGCCACGGCGCAGAGGATATCCACAGCGAAATACTGCCAGTGGGGCCGGAAGTAGGAGAGGAACACCCACAGCGGGCGCTTGTTGAAATCGGTCTTCACGGCAGCACCTCCGCCAGCTCGCGCTCCAGCGCCCGGACGAGCGACTCAAGGCCCGCCCTGTCCGCCGCGGTGAAGCGATCCTTCACGGCGCTGTCGATATCCAGCACGCCGACGACGCCGCGCTTTCCGTGGAGCGGGATGACGAGCTCCGAGCGGGAGGCCGCGTCGCAGGCGATGTGGCCCGGGAAAAGCGACACGTCCGGCACCAGCAGGGTCTCGTCCCGGTCCGCCGCCGTGCCGCAGACGCCGCGTGTGAGCGGTATCTCGATACAGGCGGGCCTGCCCTGGAACGGGCCCAGCACGAGGCGGCCGTCCTCCATCAGATAAAAGCCGACCCAGTTCACGTCCTCCAGCGCGCCGTAGAGCAGCGCGGAGGCGTTGGCCAGGTCCGCCGTGAGGTGCGGGACGCCGTGGACGAGCGCGGTGAGCTGCGCCTCCAGCGCCTGATAATCGGTCTGCATAAAAAGCCTCCGAACATGGTGATATGACCAAGTATAAAGGGGAAAACGGCGGTTTGTCAATACGGCGGGACGGCACAAAAAAACGCGATACGGACGGCAAGCGTCCGTATCGCGCAGGTGCCGTTGCGCGTGTCGCCGCCGGTGTTGTTTTTGGCGCAGGCGCCGAGACAGATCAGCACCGCCAGCGTCAGGATCAGCGCAAGCAAGCGTTTCATCATGGTTCGTTCCCTCCTAAATCGTGAAATCCCGCTGGGTCCCTATTACACTATTTTCCGGTACTGGCGGCGGTTTTTCAATTCGGACATTTGGGGGAGAAGGCGTCTTTTCGGGCAAAAAAAGCCCTCCGGACGAGCCGGAGGGGAGGAAAGGGGCGCGATCAGTCCGGAGCCGGATCGTCGTCCGTCCCGGAGGGACCGAACAGACGGAAGAGCTCGGCGCGGCTGTTGATGTTCAGCTTTTTGTAAAGGTCGGAGGTGTGGGTCTTCACCGTGGATTCCGAAACGCCCAGCTCCGCGGAGATCTGCCGCCGGGTCTTGGCGGCGCGTCAGCCGAGGGCCACGTCCAGCGCCATCATCAGCGTGAAGCCGAAGGCGAAGAACACCGTGCCGAGGTTGGAATGCGCGCCCTCCGACATCTCCGGGATGAGCTCCTCCACCACCACGTAGAACATGGCGCCGGCGGCGAAGCTGAGCAGATACGGCATGGCGGGCACCAGCAGCGCGGAGGCGAAGATGGTCAGCAGCGCGGCCACCGGCTCCACCGCGCCGGAGAGCACCCCGTAAAAGACGGCCTTCGGCCTGCTCATCCCCTCCGCGCAGAGCGGCATGGAGATGATGGCCCCCTCCGGGAAGTTCTGGATCGCGATGCCGACGGCCAGGATGAGGGCCGCCGCCGCGCTCATGCCCGTTGTGCCGGCGCGGACGCCCGCGTAGACGACGCCCACCGCCATCCCCTCCGGGATGTTGTGGATCGTCACGGCCAGGATGAGCATCGTGGTCTTTTTCAGGGCGCTGGCCGGGCCCTCCGCCGTCTCGCTGTACATGTGCAGATGCGGGATCGCGCGGTCCAGCAGGAGCAGGAACAAAATGCCGAGCCAGAAGCCTGCCGCCGCGGGCACGAAGGCCCACCGGCCCATGGCCGCCGCCTGCTCCATCGCCGGGATGAGCAGGCTCCAGACGGAGGCAGCCACCATCACGCCGGCGGCAAAGCCCGTCAGCGACCGCTGGACCAGAGGGTCGAGCTGTTTCTTCATAAAAAAGGCGCAGGCCGCGCCGAGGCTCGTCCCGACAAAGGGGATGAGCACGCCCTGCAGGATCGCCGCCGTTTCCATAAAAAACTCCCTTCCGCGGCCGCGCCGGCCGTCTGTTAGTCTTTGCTAATCATTATAAGCCGCCGGCGGTCGCGCGTCAAGCGATTGCGGCGGGACGGGAAATGTGGTACAGTAGGAGCAAACACCGGTATCCGGAAGGGAGAAGGCGCTGGCTGGCCGCGCCGCGGCGCGGCGGGAAAGGAGAAAAACGATGACCGAACACGTACCGATGCTTACCGTGGCGTTCCTGGCGGTATCCTGCTTGATCGCCATCGCGACGCCGATCGCTCTGGCCATCTGGTATCGAAAGAAGAAGGGGGCGGACGTGCTGCCGTTTTTCATCGGCTGCGCGGTCTTCGTGCTTTTCGCGCTGGCGCTGGAGAGTGGGATGCACCGCCTCATCCTCGGCTCGCCCGCGGGTGACGCCATCCGCGGCAGCCTGTGGCTCACCGCCCTGTACGGCGGGCTGATGGCGGGCCTTTTTGAGGAGACGGGGCGGCTGACGGCCTTCAGTCTCGTGCTCCGCAGGAAGCGGGGCAACGACGCCAATGCGCTGATGTACGGCGCGGGCCACGGCGGGATCGAGGCGATCGCGCTGGTGGGGCTCACGTACGTCAACTATATCGCGTACGCCGTCACCATCAACGCCGGCGACGCCGACGTGCTGATGTCCCAGGTCTCCGGCGACGCGCTGGAACAGATAAAAACGGTGATCGCGCTGCTGACCGGCACGCCGTCCGGCACGTTCCTGCTGGCCGGCGCGGAGCGACTCTCCGCCATCGTGCTGCATATAGCGCTCTCCGTGCTGGTCTGGTTCGCGGTGAAGAAAAAGGAACGGCGGTATCTCTATCCCGCGGCGATCCTGATCCACGCGCTCGTGGACGCGCTGACGGTCGTCTTTTCCGGACTGGGCGTGCCGACGCTGGCGCTGGAGCTCATCATCGCCGCGATGAGCGCGGCGAGCGCGCTGCTGGCATGGCGCGTCTGGAAGCGGGAGCGCGCCGCGGCGCCCGCCGGCGGGGAAAACGAAGAAAAACCGTAAAAAAGAGTTGACAAGGCTCTTCAGATGTGTATAATTAAATTGTACAAAATCTAATTGCACATATTATATTTATCTGGAGGTGCCACAATGAATCTTTACGATTTCAGCGTTGCGAAAAGAGACGGCAGCGAGGTCAGTCTGGCCGATTACAAGGGCAAGGTGCTGCTGGTGGTCAACACCGCCACGGGCTGCGGCTTCACGCCCCAGTACAAGGAGCTGCAGGCCATTTACGACGCGTACAAGGACCGGGGGCTGGAGATCCTGGACTTCCCCTGCAACCAGTTCGCCAACCAGGCGCCCGGCAGCGACGAGGAGATCCACACCTTCTGCACCGGCCGCTTCGGCATCACGTTCCCGCAGTTCGCCAAGGTGGACGTGATCGGCGACGACGCCATCCCGCTTTTCAAGTGGCTGTCCGAGAACACGAAGTTCGAGGGCTTCGGCATGAGCCCCATGGCCATCGCGATGAACGGCGTGGCGAAGAAGATGGACAAGGATTTCAAGAAGAACGGCGCCGTCAAATGGAATTTCACGAAATTCCTCATCAGCCGCGAGGGCGAGATCCTGGCGCGCTTTGAGCCCACCGTGTCCATGAAGACCGTGGAGGAAAAGGTCGCCGCCGCGCTGTAACGCGCAGGAAAAAGAGAGAGAAAACAAGGAGGCGCGTCATGTCGGACCGCTACGATGCCCTGAAGATCGGGAACCAGATCTGTTTCCCGCTGTACGCCTGTTCGCGGGAGATCATCAAGCAGTACAAGCCGTTTCTGGACAAGCTGGATCTTACGTACACCCAGTATATCACGATGATGGTGCTGTGGGAGAAGAAGACCGTGACCGTGAAGCAGCTGGGGGAGACGCTGTATCTCGATTCCGGTACGCTGACGCCGCTGCTGAAGAAGCTGGAGGCCAAGGGTCTCGTGAGCCGGAAGCGCAGCGCCGCGGACGAGCGCAGTCTCGACGTGTCCATCACGGAGGCGGGCGAGCGGCTCCGCGAGCGGGCGATCGCCGTGCCGGAGGCCATGGCGGAGTGCTCCGCGCTGGAGCCGGCGGAGGCGGCCGAGCTGTACCGTATCCTGTACAAAATGCTGGACGGCTGTCCGCCCGAGGCGTGAGAAAACGAAAAAGCACCGTGCCGGGCACGGTGCTTTTTTTATGCGGGAACGCCCTGCTACGCGGCCGTTTCGCCCACGATGGTGCGGATCCAGATGCCCTTTTCCACCAGCGCGACGCCGATGACGGCCTTCAGCAGCGTCGTCGCCTGGCAGAGAGCGAAGATGGCCAGGATGGGCAGCGCCGTGAAGCGGCTGGTGACGAACGCGATGGGCACCGTCACGGCCCACATGAAGCAGCTGTCGAAGAGGATGGTGAGGAACGCCTTGCCGCCGGAGCGGAGCGTGAAGTACGTGGCGTTGGCCACGGCGTCGATCGGCATGAGGAGCGCCGCGACGCGCATGAAGCTCGCGGCCATGGCGCGGATAGCGTCCGTGGTGTTGTAAAAGCGGGGGATGAGGCCGGAGAACAGCGTGAAGAGCAGCGCCACGCCGACGCCCACGAGGAACGAGAACGTCGTCATCTTCCGGCTGGCGGCCCGGGCGCCGGCCCGGTCGCCCATGCCCAGCATCTGACCCAGGATGATCCCTACGGAAACGCCCACGGACATGAAGGCCACGGAGAACACGTTGAAAAACGTCTGCGAAATGCCCACGGCGAAGACGACGGACTGGCCGCGCACGGAGTAGCACTGGTTGAGGAACGCGACGCCGAGGGACCAGAACGCCTCGTTGAACATGAGGGGCAGGCCCTTGCGCAGGATCTGCCTGACCAGCGGGAGCGGGACGCGGAGGCTGCGGAACGCGCCGACGATGAAGGGGTGCTCGCGGGGCTTCAGATGGGTCCAGAGGGCGATGATGAGCAGCTCCGCGAAGCGGGAGATGACCGTGGCCAGCGCGGCGCCGTTGACGCCGAGGCGCGGCGCGCCGAAGTGGCCGAAGATGAGGACGTAGTTCAGGCACAGGTTGGTGATGACCGCGGCGATGCCGGCGACCATGGGGATGGCGGCGCAGTTGCTTTCCCGCAGGGTGCCGGAGTAGCACTGCACCGCGGCGAAGGGGAGGAGCCCCGGCAGCATGAGGAGCAGATACCGGTAGCCGAACGCCAGCGTCTTGCCCGCCGCGTCGGCCCCGCCCTCGCCCCGGAGATAGAGCCCGATGAGCGGGCGGCCGGCGAAGTAAAAGAGGGAGACGGCCGCGGCGGCGATGAGCAGGGCGCAGATGAGCTTGAAGCGGAACGTGTCCCGCAGGCCCTTGTGGTCGCCCTTGCCGAAAAACTGCGCGCCGAAAATGCCGGCGCCGGAGACGGCGCCGAACACGCACAGGCTGAACACGAAGATCAGCTGGTTCGCCACGGTGACGCCGGTGGCCTCCAGCGTGCCCACGCGGCCGACCATCACGTTGTCCAGCATGTTGACGAAGTTCGTGATACCGTTTTGGACCATGATGGGCAGGGCCAGCGTCAAAAGCCGCCGGTAAAAGGCCCTGTCCCCGAAAAATGACTTGAGCATGGCTGTGTCCTTACAAAATGAGTTGCGCCGCCATTATACCAGACTGGCGGCGGGAATCAAGAGCCGGGCGCGTTTTTGTCTCCGGCAGCGCAAAAGCCTCCGGGAGCGATCCCGGAGGCTTTTGCCGAAAAAAGACCTGCCTTTACAGCTCGCCGAGCAGAACGTCCAGCGAGTCGTTCGCGTCGCCGAGGAGCAGCCGCGCGTTGGGACGGCTGTAGATCGGGTTTTCCACGCCGGCATAGCCGGGTCTGGTGTCGAAATTGCAGATGATGATGTCCTTCGCCTCGTCGGCGCGGAGGACGGGCATGCCGTAGATGGGCGTGCCTTCCGCCGTGCTGGCGGCGGGGTTGACGGTGTCGTTGGCGCCCACCAGGATGGCGACGTCGCAGGCGGCGAAATCGTCGTTGATGGCGTCCATCTCATACAGCTGGTCGTAAGGGACGTCCACCTCGCAGAGGAGGACGTTCATGTGGCCGGGCATGCGGCCCGCCACGGGATGGATGGCGTAGCGCACCCGGGCGCCGTTCGCCTCCAGCCTGTCGGCCAGCGCTTTCACCTTGGCCTGCGCCTGCGCCAGCGCCATGCCGTAGCCCGGGACGATGATGACGTCCTTCGCCTCGGCGAGCGGCGTGAACGCGTGGGACGCGGGGGCTTCCTCCTCAGCCGCGGGCGCCGGCTGCTCCTCTGCGGCGGGCGCCGCCGGCGCTTCGGGCGCGGCGGTCTTCGCCGGAGCGGCGGCCATGAGGATGGCGGAGAGGCGGCGGTTCATGGAGCGGCACATGATCTGCGTCAGGATGAGGCCGGACGCGCCGACGATGCCGCCCGCCGCCGTCAGCAGCGGGTCGCCCACGGCGATGCCGGCGATACCGCCGGCGACGCCGCTGAGCGAATTGAGGAGAGAGATCGTGATGGGCATGTCGGCGCCGCCGACACGGATGGAAAAGAGCGTGCCGAACAGCAGGCTCGCCAGCAGCAGGAGCAGCATGACGGCCGTGCCGGGCAGCAGGAAGAGCAGAACGAGCGTGAGCGCCAGCGCGAGCAGCGTCCAGACCTTGTGCAGCGGCAGGACGACGACCTTCTGCGGCAGGATACGGGCCAGCTTGCCCGCCGCCACGAGACTGCCGGCCAGCGTTACCGCGCCCACGGCGAGCGCGAGCCCGGCGGCCAGCACGGCAAGACGGCCCGTCTCGCCGCCGGCCAGGGACACGACGGCGATGAGCAGGCTGGCCGCGCCGCCGAGACCGTTCAA